>UMEA01053699.1_pt1 | contig 17289 bp, 17 predicted proteins | sample 1964621 | NCBI WGS metagenome assembly UMEA01 (sample SAMEA4836007, study PRJEB28245) | human gut metagenome | biome: gut microbiome; material: fecal sample | place: Denmark | collected 2008 | reverse complement strand
GGCGCCGTGTTCATGCTTCCCTACATTTTCTTTACCCTCACGGTTGGCATGGCGCTGTTGTTGGCCGAATTTGCGATGGGACGTGCCGGCCGCAACGGCCCGGTGGGCAGTCTCAACAACGTATGCGGCAAACCCTGGGGTATTTTCGGCGGCATCGGCGTTCTCACCGTCTTCTTGATTCTTTCTTTTTATTCCGTTGTCGGCGGCTGGTGCCTGAAGTACACAGCAGATGCGGCCACCGGTGCGGGTCTTAAGATTGCGCCTGAGCAACTGGGCGCTTATTTCGGTTCGTTCGTTTCCGACGGCGTGAGTTCTTATCTCATGTTGCTGCTCTTTTTGTTCATTACGGCCATCGTTGTATTGCGGGGCATCGACAAGGGCGTGGAGCGTTTTGCCAAGGTTCTGATGCCGGCGCTCTTTGTGCTGATGCTCGTGCTCATCATTCGCGGCGTGACGTTGCCCGGTGGCTGGGAAGGCGTGGAGTTTCTTTTTAAGCCGCGTTGGGAAGACTTCAACGGCTCGGCGCTTTTTAACGCTATGGGCTTTTGCTTCTTCTCGCTGTCGCTTGGTGCGGGCACCATGATTACCTACGGCACGTATTTGTCCGACAAGGCCAATCTGCCCGGTAGTGTCGGTTGGGTGGCTGTACTTGCCATCTTGTCCTCTTTGTTGGGCGGGTTGATGGTAATGCCCGCCGTATTTGCTTTCGGTCTTGACCCGGCTGCAGGTCCCGGCCTCACATTCGTGACGATGCCTGCCATTTTTGCCAAGATGCCGATGGGCCAGCTTTTTGCTGTGTTCTTCTATCTGTGCCTCGTGGTGGCAGCCTTGACGAGCTCGGTGTCAATGCTTGAGGCCTGCACGGCGCTTTTGAGCAAGGAATTCAATCTGCCTCGTCGCACAGCTATTTTTGCGACGGTGGCCGGTGCGGCGGTCGTCGGTTTGATGGCCAACTTGTCGTTCGGAGCCTGGTCCGACGTGAAGTTCTTCGGCAAGAACATTTTTGATCTGCTTGACTTTGTGACAAGTAACGTCGGTATGCCTTTGTCAACCTTCGGCATTGCAATTGCCGCCGCCTGGGTAGCTTGGCCCGTGATGCGTAGCCAACTTAACTACGGTGGAGGCGTGTCGCAATCGTGGCTCATGGCTGCGCGAATTTTGATCGGTGTCATATCGCCGTTGTTCGTGCTGATTGTTGCGCTTGGCGGCTTGCTCGGTTAAGCAACAAATTTATTTGACAGGGAGAGGGATCGGCTCAGAGGGAGCTTGATTCGAGACATAACGAATCCTGTGCCGGTTCCGAAATAAGAAATGAAAATTCACGAATACCAAGCTAAGGCGCTTTTTGCGGCGGCAGGCATTCCTGTCGCTGCGGGGCGCCCGGCTTTTTCCGTCGATGAGGCGGTGGAGGCTGCCGAGCAAATCGGCGGCAGCTGTTGGGCCGTCAAGGCTCAGATTCATGCGGGTGGCCGTGGCAAGGCGGGTGGCGTCAAACTCGCTCGTTCGTTGGATGAAGTGCGAGTTGCCGCGTCTGACATTCTCGGGAAAGTGTTGGTGACCCCGCAGACGGGGTCTAAGGGGAAGCGCGTCGAGCGTCTGTACATTGAGGCGGCAGCAGACATTGCCGCAGAGTTCTATGCCGCAGTGCTCGTGGATCGCGTTTCGCAGACGATTTGTCTGATGGCAAGCAGCAGCGGCGGGATGGATATTGAAGAGGTTGCCAAGACCAGACCCGAAACGCTTTTGAAACTGTCCGTGGATCCGGGCATTGGTTTGACCGACGAGGCGACGAGGTCGCTCTCGAAGGAGCTCGGGTTTACCGGTTCGACGGTTGAGAAAGCGGCGGATTTCTTTCAAAAACTCTATCGCGTCTTTGTAGACAACGATGCGTCCCTTGTGGAAGTCAATCCGTTTGCGCTGCTCTCCGACGGTTCGCTATTAGCACTTGATGCCAAGATGACGTTTGACGACAACGCTCTTTGGCGTCATCCAGAATTTGAAGCGCTGCGCGATGCAAGTGAGGAGGATCCCTTGGAGATGCGTGCCAAGGCAAGCTCCCTGAGTTATATCGCGCTCGATGGCAACATCGCTTGCATGGTTAACGGAGCGGGGCTCGCAATGGCTACGATGGACGCCATCAAGCTTTACGGTGGCGAACCGGCTAATTTTCTTGATGTTGGCGGTAGCGCCACGGTTGAGAAGGTGACAGCGGCTTTTGAGATCATGCTTTCCAATCCCAAGGTGAGCACGGTGCTTGTCAATATTTTCGGCGGCATCATGCGTTGCGACACGATTGCCGAAGGCATCGTGGAAGCGTGCCGCCGAGCCAAGTTGACGATTCCGTTGGTGATTCGCATGAACGGGACCAACGAAGAGATCGGACGCAAGATTCTTGCTGAGAGCGGTTTGTCGATCATCACGGCGGACAATATGGCGCAGGCGGCACACAAGGCTGTTGAGGCTGCGCAAGGAGGTGCGAAATGAGCATTCTTGTGAACAGCACCACGCGCGTGATCACGCAAGGCATGACCGGCAAGACGGGGGCCTATCACACGCGGGCTTGCCGTGCATATGCAAACGCCGACAACTTTGTGGCCGGTGTCAATCCCCGCAAAGCGGGCACCGACATGGACGGTATCCCGATTTTCGGGACAGTGGCCGAAGCCAAGAACGCTACGGGAGCCAATGCGTCTGTCATCTATGTGCCGCCCGCCGGAGCTGCGGCTGCGATTTTGGAAGCCGTGGAAGCGCAGCTTGATCTGGTTGTCTGCATTACGGAAGGCATTCCGGTCTTGGATATGCTGCGTGTTAAAAGCCGTATGCGCGAACTCGGTAGCAAGACGCTTCTGCTGGGACCCAATTGCCCGGGCCTGATCACTCCCGAGGAAATGAAAATCGGCATTATGCCGGGGCACATTTGCCGCAAGGGGCGCATCGGCGTGGTAAGTCGCTCAGGAACGCTCACCTATGAAGCGGTAGCGCAGCTTACCGATCTCGGCCTAGGGCAGTCGACGGCCGTAGGCATCGGCGGCGATCCCGTCAACGGCCTCAAGCACATTGATGTGCTCAAACTCTTTAACGACGATCCGGAGACGGACGCCGTGGTCATGATCGGCGAAATCGGCGGCAGCGATGAAGAAATTGCGGCGCAGTGGGCCAGAGACAACATGACCAAACCCGTGGTCGGCTTTATCGCGGGCGTAACGGCGCCGGCCGGAAAACGCATGGGCCACGCCGGCGCCATCATTGACGCGGGTCGCGGAACGGCCGAAGAGAAGATCCGTGTTTTGAACGACTGCGGTATCCGAACAACAAGAGATCCGTCGGAGATCGGCAAGCTGCTTGCTTCCGTCCTCTGAAAAACCCGCAAAAGCCTGTCTAAACAAAGACAAGGCTAATTTTGTTGAGATAGGATAAGCAAACTCAATGCGCCGACCGGTTGCGAACTGGTCAGCGCACGAAATCTGTAAATCAAAAATTCAGGAGCATTTTCCACCATGGAATGGCTTTGGGACCTATTGGTTAATCTTCATTGGGGCGCCGTCGGTCAAATCATCATGATTGACATTCTCCTCGGCGGCGACAACGCGGTCGTTATTGCACTCGCTTGCCGCAATCTACCGCATGAACAGCGTCTGAAGGGCGTGTTCTGGGGGACGTTTGGCGCCATTGCGCTGCGCGTGGTTCTCATTACTTTTGCCGTCATGTTGCTTGATTTGCCCTTCCTCAAGATGGTAGGCGCAGCGCTTCTTGTGTGGATCGGCATCAAACTTTTGGTGCCTGAAGATGAGCATGAAAGCGAAAAAATCGAAGGCTCGGCCAAGCTCTTAGGGGCGATCAAGACGATCATCGTGGCCGACTTCGTGATGAGTCTCGACAACGTGATTGCTATTGCGGGAGCGGCGCAGCAGGCCCACGATGACCACCAGACGATGCTGGTTATTTTCGGCCTTTTGGTTTCTGTGCCCTTTATTGTGTTCGGCAGCCAGATGGTGCTCAAGCTTCTGGATCGTTTCCCCGTGATTGTGTGGATCGGCGGTGGTCTGTTGGGCTGGATCGGCGGCGGTTTGGTGACTTCCGACGGCTTTGTCGTCAAGCACTTCCCAGATGCCGCAGCCTATCACTATCCGGCTGCGGTTGTCGGTGCCGTCCTGGTGGTGTTGTTGGGTTGGATTTTTGCGCGACGCGCAAAGGCTAAGGCCAAGGGACGTCCGGCGCATCAGGTCGGAGGCGGCACGACATCATAAGGCGTACGTCTCGCGCAGAAGTTCAAGCAAAACGGCAGAGCAGCTTTTTGTGCGGCTCTGCCGTTTGTTTTACAGCGTTGCAAACAAGGCTCAGAGGCCGAGTTCGGCGACTGCTGTTGCGAGGGAACGAGAAACGTCTGTACCGGCCACGGTGGTTTGCGGTGCGTTAAGTCCGTCTTTGCCAAGCAGAATGCGGCGGGGAATGCCGGCAGCCTGAGCAGCCTGCATATCGCTTTCCTTGTCGCCGAATAGAATGCTTTGAGACAAGTCGATGGACATCTCTTCGGCAGCCCGCAAAATCATGCCGGGCTGAGGCTTGCGGCAGGTACAGGCAATCTTGTAAGCGCCGATCGCTTTTTCCGGATGATGGGGGCAGAAGTAGATGCCAGCTAAAGGCGCACCCGCTTCCTCAAACATCCTGCACATGTAAACGTTGAGCGCTTCGAAGTCGGTTTCCGTGTAGTAGCCGCGGCCGATGCCTGACTGGTTGGTGACGACGACAAGTGCGTAGCCTGCTTCGTAAAGCTTGCGGGCGGCGTCCAACACGCCCTCAACCCATTCAAAATCCTCGCGGCGGCTCACGTAGGCATGATCAATGTTGATCACGCCGTCACGATCGAGAAATGCTGCCTTACGCATCGTTATACACGCTCACCTGTGGGATAGGTTTCGCTTAGGTACTGCATGTATTTGGCCGTACCCTGCTGCACGGTGTGCAGTTCACCTTCGTAGCCGGCAGCGCGCAGGTTGGTGAGGTCGGCTTGGGTGTAGGCCTGATACTTACCCTTAAGAGCTTCGGGGAAGGGAATATATTCGATTAGTCCCTTGGAAACGGCTTCTTCGAGCGTGTAGTCGGTGCCGGAAAGCGAATTGACTACGGTGAGAGCCACGTCATTGAAGGGCTGAGCGCGGCCCGAACCGCAGTTGAAGATGCCCGATTTGCCTGCCGTCATAAAGTACATGGCGATGTCGATGACATCTTCGACAAAGACGAAGTCGCGCATCTGGCAACCGTTGCCGTAACCGAGGCATCCTTCAAAGAGTTTGACTCGACCTTCCTTTTTGAATTGGAAGTATTGGTGGAAGGCGACGGAAGCCATGCGGCCCTTGTGCTGTTCATGCGGACCGTATACGTTGAAGTAGCGCATGCCGGCAACGGGTGCGGTGAGCGACTTCATGTTGGCGCGTACGACCTGATCAAACAAGTACTTCGAGTAGCCGTAAACGTTAAGCGGTCCTTCGTAGGCAACATCTTCGACAAACACCTGGGACGCACCGTAGGTAGCAGCCGAACTTGCGTAGATGAAGGGAACGCGGTGCTTCTGCGCCCAATGGAAAAGATCGAGCGTGTAGCGGTAGTTGTTTTCCATCATGTAGCGGCCGTCGGTTTCCATTGTGTCCGAGCAAGCGCCTTGATGAAAGATCACTTCGGGAACGGGTAGCTCGTCACGGCGCACGCGTTCGATGAAGTCGTTTTTGTCGAAATAGTCGCTGATCGAGCATTTAGCCAGGTTCAGAAACTTTTCGCTCTTGGTGAGATTGTCCACGGCAATGACGTCCTTAAAGCCGCGGCGATTGAGTTCGAGCACATTATTGCAACCGATGAAACCGGCAGCACCGGTGACCAGAATGGACATTATTGTTCCCCTTCGAAAAGTTCTTTGTAGCTCACGGAAGCAGTACCGAGTTTGCCTACGACAATGCCGCCGGCGCGGTTGGCGATGCGTACGGCTTCCTGCAGGTCGGCTCCTGCCGCAAGCATGGCGGCGGTGACGGCAATCACGGTGTCGCCTGCGCCCGAAACATCGAACACTTCGCGAGCCTGCGCGGGGACGGTGAGTTCGCCGTCGGCTGTGTAAAGCGTCATGCCTTCTTCGCTGCGCGTCAGAAGCAAGGCCTTCAGATCAAGCTCTTCGCGAAGGCGTTGCGCCTTGTTACGCAGCTCTTCTTCGGACGACCAACATCCGGTAACCATAGCAAGCTCTGCACGGTTGGGCGTGATGAGAGTGGCGCCCTTGTAGCGGCTGTAGTCACTGCCCTTGGGGTCGATCAAAACGGGAACGCCGACCTGACGGGCATGTTCAATCATTTGACGAATATGGTTGAGCCCGCCTTTGCCGTAGTCGGAAAGAACCACGGCGTCGGAGCGTTCGATCTGATCGTTAAATGAACCGAGAATGGCTGCGAGTACTTCTCGCGTGGGCGCATCTTCAAAGTCGGCACGCAACATCTGCTGCTGACGCGCAATGATGCGCAGCTTAACGGTTGTTTTGATCGAAGAATCGGTCTGAAGCAGAGATTCAATGCCGGAAGCTTCCAAAAGCGAACGCAACGTGTGGCCGGCTTCGTCTTCGCCGGCAACGCTCATAAGAGCGGCTTTGGCACCGAGTGTGGTGATATTGAGGGCGACATTGGCAGCGCCGCCTAAACGGGCGTCGGTGCGCAGAACTCGCACGACAGGAACCGGCGCCTCGGGAGAAATGCGCTCGGCGTCGCCAAACCAATACTGATCGAGCATGCAGTCGCCGACCACGAGAACGCGTTTGGCGGCAAGAACGGATGAATCCATGAATTTCCTTTCAATATTCAGGGCACGATGGCTCAAAACCGAATTTCAGCGCACCCTTGTTTGCCGGTCATTTTAGAGTGCCTCAAAACGGCTTGCCAGAACACTTTTGCAAGTGTTTGTATGAACAAATCGGTTTGTCAGTACTTGTGTTTGCGAGTTTCCGAAGCTTGTCTGCTTTGCGCAGGATGCCAGAAATCAAAGAAGTTGAACCAGTCGTAAGGGCTTTTTAAAAGTCGGGTTTCCAGCGTCCGTACCCAGGCGTTGGCCATGGCCGAAAGCGTTTGAGAGCGTTTGGCTCGAGGCACGGTAGCTCCGTCGTAGACGCGAGTAAAAGCAACGCGATAACGAGCTTTGCTTTGAGCTTCCGTTTCTCGCACGCAGATCATGCTCCAGGCCGAGCATTTCAAAAGTGTGGCAAGCAGAAAAGGGCCGAGCGCCAAGGGGGCTTCTTCTCCCAAAAAAGGGACGCTCACACAGGCTGAAGAACCGATCGGGGTGCGGTCGGCGACGATCACGATCCAATGACCGGCTTCGATGATTTCAGACATTTGTACGGCTGTCTGAGGGCCCACATCGGTCACCTGAAGATGCCGTACGGCAAATTTAGGATTGAGTTTGGAGACAATCTCGGTGAAACGTGCGGCGTGTGTGGTGTGAGTGAGCACATAGACTAACCGATCTTTAGTGGCTTCGCTTTTTTCCAGTTCGGTTTCGCCGATGAATTGACAGAGCTCCTGACAGCCGGTGTGCGCAGTGATGATGATTGCCCCTCTGGAGTCAGCGAGGAGTTCAGAGACGCCTTCAACAGCGAGGTCTTTGGCAGTAAAAAAGCCCGAGACAGCCAGCAGTTTGTCGAGAATTGTGTCGGCAAAGCGCCAGATGTGCTTGAGTGTTGCCAAACAGCCCGGACGCGGTTCATTTTTCGTGCGTGCGACGTGATCAAGATAAAGGCGACTTGCGCGTCGTGCCGTGGGACTCGCAAGCCAGTAGAAAACGATGACAGGCCACAGGCTGAGGTGAAAAAGCGTGCGTCCGCCGAGGCGAAAAACGGCAAGAAGAAACGAAATGCCTGCCGTGTTTGTCTTTTCCGGCGTTTCGGACCAATGCTTGGCGGCCATGGTTACTTTGCCAGTCCCATACGGCGCAACAGCATGGTGCAGAAGTGTCCAGCGTGCAAACGGCTGATGCGCATGTTGTCCGAGAAACCTCGGAAGTGGGAAATGCCGTCTTTAGGGTAGGTGACGCGCACCGGTCGGTTGATGACGGTGACACCTGCCCAGATCAGGCGAACAACGATGTCGGGATCAAAGTCCATGCGACGAGTCTTAACAGAGGGCAAAACAGGAAGCGTTTGTGCGAGCGGGTAGACGCGAAAGCCGCACATGGCGTCTCTGAGTGCTTTTGAGCGCGTGTTGACATGCACCCAAAAGTTGGTGAGCTCTCGCCCCCAAAGGCGGGACAAGGGGACCGTCTGATCGTAAATGGGATAGCCGCAGACAAGTGCCTGCGGGTTATGGTGAGCCTGATCCAAAAAGTCGGTGACCGCTGCCAAATCGTGCTGCCCGTCTGCGTCAATTTGGATCGCATGTGTGAAGTTCATATTGTCGGCAACGTAAAGCCCGGAAATTACCGCCGCCCCTTTGCCGCCGTTTTTTGCAAGGCGCACGAGACTTGCCTGCCGATGTGATGCGGCTGAGACGTCTAGCGAACGGGCGCAGAGCTCATTGCTGCCGTCGTCAACGAGAATGACGGGTAAGTCGAGAGATCCCAGCACATCAAGCAGTTCGTCAATGACTTGATGATGGTTGTAAACCGGAATCAGGGCAACGGGGCGAAACACGTTCATACTCATTGCTCCGTTTCCAAGACAAGCGTGCCGCGCGAAAGCGTGCTGCCGTCGGTTTTTTGATAGATAAAGGCGATACCGGAAACGCTGCGTGAGAGCTTAAGCACGACGGTGTCGTCGGGGCGAATCGGCGACATGAATTTGAGTGCCTTAACGCCGAAAAGGGCGACTTCAAGATTCCAATAGCGACACGCGATGTCTTTGGCCCACTGTACTTGCACCACGCCGGGTAGCAGGGCGAATTCAGGAAAATGGCCTTTGAAATAGGGAGAGTCGGCGGGTACCGAAAGCACCATCTCGGCTACGTCGGCGTTGGGTGCTTCAAGCAGAACTGCCTGCGGCGTCTGATGCGAAAAAAGCGTATCGACAGCCTGCGTTGTGGCTTTTCCGAGCGCGTTTTGCGGCAGGGCCCAGGTAAAGCGCCATTGGCGAGGCAGACAGACACGCTCGATATGCTTGAGAAGTTCTGTTCGCAGGTTTTCTACCAAAGCGAGTTTCCCGTCTCGTAGGATCACGCGGCTTGCTGCAGGCGTTGTGACGGCGGCTACCGCAATGCGTTCGGTTGTACTTTGGGCATTGGCCTTGCGACTGAACGCTTTGACTTCGGAAACGAGCCCGGTGGCTAGAAGTGCGTTTTCCACCGTTTTGAGCGACACACGTTTGCCTTCGATTTTCACGATACGATCGGCGCGGCCGAGCAATGTAAACGTGTCGCCGTCGGCGTTAAGCGACACCATGTCGGCCGTGGTTTCCCAGTCGTCTGTCGAAAGCTGAGGGCTTTTAATGACAAGAAGCGAGTTTTCAATCCGAAACTGCGTGGCCGGGAGCGGGCGATAGCCTGTACCTGTGATGCGGCCATCGGCTTCAACCGAGCGTTTGCGCCAGGCGATACCGCCGGATTCGGAACTTCCCAAAAGCTCAACAGGAGCGATGCCGGTACGCAGAAGTGTTGTCTTGAGGCCTTCGTCACTCAATGGGCCGCCGCTTGAATAGATGGCGCGCAAAAGCGGCCGCGCCTTTTCCCAGAGCGGATGTTCGGGTAGACGGTTTAAATGCGCAGGGCTGGCGATCCAAGCGGCTTCCCGAACCTTGCAGATGTGACCGAGCAGTTCTTCGGGGTAAAGAATGCGGGTATGCCAGACAGCTCGTGCCGAGCGCAACGGCCACAGGAGAGCAAAAAGTAGGCCGTAGATGTGCTGCTGCGAGACGGTGGAGAAAATCACCGTGTTTTCGGTGAGTTCTTTTTCCTGACCGTGGCCGCGTGAATTGATGCTTTCGACTTCACAAAAGAGCTGACTCAGTCGCTTGACCACCATGGTAGGCGTACCCGTCGAGCCGGACGTGAAAAGTGCCACCAGCGGTTTTGAGGCATCAATAACGTCGCGGCAAGGTTCGATTGCTTCTTTGCGCGTGAGCGAAGCAATGGAGCAGTTTGCCGGAAAGTCGCCGGCAACGGCCTGGACCTCGTCTTTCAGTCGCTCGATAAGCGCCACGGACGTATCGGCGGGTAACACTGCTCGAACGCCTGCCGCCCAACAACCGAAAAGCGCGGAGGCGGAGTCAAAGATGTCGGAAAAATAGAGGGCCACGGCTTTGGCGCCGCTGGCTTGCACAGCTGCCTTCCAGCCGGCGGCCGCTAACGCAAAGTCGCGGCGCGTGCGTACGCCGGCGTCTGAAACGGTAAAGGCACGATTGTCGTCGGCTGCCTCTGGCAGCACGCGGGAGCAGTCAGTCAAGGCGTTTCTCCGGAAGCTTCGTGTTTTCGCTGTACGAGGATGCGTACGGCGAATTCTGCGGCAAAAAGCACTGCGATCAGCACGTAGCTGACAGCGCCATTGTATAAGGCCCACCAGGCATCGCTGCGAAAGAGCGCCGAATCGAGTGCGACAAGTCCGTTGACGATGAAAAAGACGCACCACACGACGGTGACGCGGCGACAGTAGACGACGGCGTGCGCGGGCAGATTTTTATGCCGAAGTCGCGCAAAGGTTTCCACCATGGGAGTGCCTCTGAGAGAAGCGGCAAAGACAGTAAAAAGTGCGGCGTTGACGAAAACGGGATAGAGCTTGAGCGCGTTTTGCATGTCAAGCACGCCCGCGCAAAACGCAAGAACCAGAGCGCAGGCCACGCATACAAAGCCGATGGGGGAACGTTTGATACAGGCGTTCAAGAGGGCGGCGACGGCCAGAAAAAGCGCTGCGCTCGCAATCATGCCGTGCTCAAGGAGCTGCCAGACGGCAAAGGGATAAATCAGAAGAACGAGGACGGCAAAGATTCGGACAATCATGAGTCGCTAAAAGTCGGCCGCCCTCCGGGAAAGCGTTGTCGGCGGGAAGCGTCGCGCTTTCCTTCCGGTCGCCGGATAGTGGCGTTAGTCGTTGAGGATGTGATCCAGGACTTTGACGAGGTCTCCCACAGTACGCACCTGTTTGAAGTCGTTGGGGGAGATGTTTCGGTCGCCGACAAAGGGGCGCAACTTTACGAGAAGATCCACTGCGTCAATCGAGTCGAGATCCAGGTCGTCGTATAGTTTGGCTTCAGGGACGACGGCAGCCGGATCGATTTCAAAGGTTTCCACAAGAACGCGTTTGAGTTCATCAAAAATTTGTTGTTCGGTCACCATGGCGGTATCAATGGTCATAAGAGGTTAGGCGGCGGCTTTGTGAGCGGCGATGAAGTCGGCAAGGGCAGCGACGCTTGCGAAGTGCTTTTTGTTTTCTTCATTTTCGGCCGACATGGTGATGCCGTACTTCTTTTTGATGGCAAGACCGAGTTCGAGCGCGTCGATCGAGTCCAGACCGAGACCGTCCACAAACAGAGGTGCGTCGGTTTCGATGTCTTCGGGCTTGATGTCCTCAAGGCCGAGTGCGGAGACGATCAGCGCCTTGAGTTCGAGCTGCAGTTCTTCTTTTGTCATTTCTAATTTATTGGCGTGTCGTTTTATTGGGCGTGGACAAAGAGCCGGTTTTTGAGCTCTTGCGTGAGACGCCGCACCGCAACGGGACGACCGAACTCTTTCTCAACTTCCATAAAGGGCTCGATTTGGATATCAGCGGCAGCGCGGACGGAAATGTTCATTTTACGCTCAGGAACCTGATACCACGCAATGCCCTTCATTAGCGCAGGTGGCGTACAAGTGATGCAAACCGGCGTGATGTTGCGCTCGCTGGCTAATGCGATGGCTGCGGCACCGTGATGCAGTCGGGGGTCTTTGCCCGGAACAGAACGGGTGCCCTCCGGAAAGACCACCAGCGTATCGCCTTGCCGAAGACACGCAGCGCATGCTTCGATCAGCTCGGGGCCTGAATCGTTGGCAATGTAACCTGCCGCCTTGACCGGAGAACTCAAGGCAAATGATGTGCGTAGAGCAGCTTTGACAATGCAGTTGGCGTTTCCGATGAGACTGTGCAGAATGACGACGTCAATGAGCGTCGGGTGGGAGGCACAGATAAAAAGGCTTTCCGTGGCAAGTCTCTTTTTGAGTTGCGGGTCGACTTCAAGCTTGAGAACCTGCAAAAAGCGCATCATGCGAACGAAACCCGAGAAACTGGCTTGCACGACTTTTCGCGTGCGCAACTCTCGTTGGCGTTGATCCGAAATGAAAATGTTCAGGGACGGGAAGACTAATAGCCGAAAGAGAATGCCGCCCGTAAAAAAGGCCAGGAAACAAAAGCCGGTTGCGGGTACTCGCCACAGTTTGCTCAAAAATGCGGTCACAGGCGCCCCCAGTGCCAGGCTCTTACCCCGTCAGACTCGGCGTAAGCAACCGTGCCGTTTATGAGAAAGCGGATTTCGTCGAGGATATGGCAGGCGCTTTTTTCCACGTTTGCCGCATCAACGGTTTCCAGCTTGATCGTTTGAGCGTTCGGTGCCGAAGTCAGACGAAGCGCCCAAGCGCAGGGCAACGGAGCGCTGTCGCTGTCATTATTACGCCAGAGTTCGGGCATGGATTCTTCATAGCGCACGACGAGAACAGAAGGGCTTGATTGCAGTTTCAAAAATGCTTCGAGCAGTGCACACGAGGCCGTGACAGGACCGGCGGCCACGGCCGAAGTCGAGGCGTGATTTTTGAGCCAAATCGCCGCTTGAGCGCCCACGGCGTTGTGTACGCTCAGGGCAAAGTCGGCCGGGCTCATGTCTTCGTGCTGCGAAAGCGTTTGTGTGAGTTTGAATGTGCGGGAAATGTCTCCCCAGCTTGAGGCCCAGACGGTCGGTTCGTCGGCTTGGGGCTTCAAAGAAGCCAGAGCCGAGAGCGCACAGCGGCCCAGAGGCGACAGACGACGGCGTACGCCGGCGGGAATCGCGGCGTAGCTAGGCGTTGTTTCGGCAAGGGGAGCCGGTGCGGAAGTTTGCGCCCAGGCTTGCCAAAGTGCCGGATTGTCGCACCGGGAGCTTACGACGGAGACGTCGGACACATGGAGTCGAATCGCTGTCATTTCGCGGCCGTCGGTTTGAGAATGTAGAGCGTGTGGCTGACGCCCACGTTATCGCGACAATATTCGACATCAAGTCCCGCGTTCTTGAATACCGAGAGCAAGTCATTGCGGCGGTAAAAGCGCGAGTTGCCGTTGGCCATCGTCGTGAAGTAAAGCGACACGGCAGCAAGCGAAAAACCGGCTGCCGGGAACTTCTGACCGTCAACTAGACATTCAAGAACGGCAAAGCGACCGCGTTCAGACAAAAGGGGCTTGCACCGCTGCAGGATGCTGACGGCTTCTTCGGGCGAGAAGCAGTCGAGAAACTGGCTCATCCAAATCACGTCGGCTTTGTGTTCAACGACAGGGACGCAATCGGGCTTGAGCCAGTCGACTTCAGCCGCGGAGAATCGGTCGGCAAAGGGAGCCAGAATCGAATTGGAGCACGCCGTGGCGCACTGCTGCGGCAAATCAATCAGTGTGACGCGCGTCTGCGGCATAGCCTTGAGACAGGCGGCCGCAAACTTTCCGGTGTTGCCGCCCACGTCAAATAGAGTTTGTGGAGATAGTCGGTCGCGCAGTTCTTCGGCGAGCATCGCAAAGTACCGGTCGGAATAGTAATGATCGAACGCGAACCAACTTTCGCGAGCCGGGTGCGGTAGCTGAGAAATTGCCGGATAAATGGTGTCCCAGTCGCCGAGTTCTTTGAGCCCCGCGGGTTTCCCTTCGGTAAGAGCCTCGGTCAGGTGATCCATGCCGCGGTAGCAGACGTCGGCTGTGAAATTGAAGTTCACGCGGGTCATTTCATCAAAAAGCAAGCACTGACCGGTTTTGGTGAGCGCAAGTGTCCCGTCCTCGGACTTGGTGACGACGTCGCCTGCGGTCAATACGTCGACCAGTACGCCGACAGCATAGGGCGTCAGGCTGCAGGCGCGGGCAGCTTCGGCTTCGGTGTCTTCCGCTTCGGAAATGTGCGACAGAAGTCCTGTGGCAAGCGCCGAACGAACGGCCTGAAAGAGTACCGGCCCGAAGGCGATGTGCTGTGCCTTGTTGAGCGCTTCGATGATGGATTGATCCGGTTTGCGTTTGACAGGCATCGGACTACTCCTTGTAGCGACCGAAGATGAGTGACGTGTTGATGCCGCCGAAGGCAAAGTTGTTGCTCATGATGTAGTTGGTGTTCAATTCCAACGGTTGATTACGGATATAAGCGAGATCACTGCAGTCTTCAGCCACATTTTCCAGATTGATGGTCGGCGCGAACCATCCCTCATTCATCATCATGATTGACATCCAGGCTTCAAGTGACCCGCAGGCGCCGAGCGTGTGTCCCATGTAGCTCTTGAGGGTTGATACGGGGGTTTTATTGCCGAAAACGGCGGCCATGGCTTGCGATTCAGCACTGTCGCCGCGATCGGTGGCCGTGCCGTGAGCATTGATGTAGCCGATGTCCGCTGCGTTGAGTCCCGCATCAGCAAGCGCCAGACGCATCGCCTGCGCCATTTGTTCGGATTGGGGACTGGTGATGTGCGTGCCGTCGGAGTTGGTGCCGAAACCCAGCACCTCGGCATAAATCTTGGCGCCGCGTGCCTTGGCGAAGTCAAGCTCCTCGAGAATCAGGGTGCAGCCGCCTTCGCCGATCACCAAACCGTCGCGTTTGGCGTCGAACGGACGGGGAGACAGCTCCGGATGGTCGTTGTAGTTAGTGCTTGTGGCAAAAAGCGTATCGAAAATGGCGGCGTCGGAAGCGTCAAGCTCTTCGCTGCCGCCTGCGATCATGGCTTTGGCGCGGCCGGCGAGAATCGATTCGTAGGCGTATCCGATGGCCTGCGAAGACGAGGTGCAGGCCGAACTCGTCGTGATGATGCGGCCCTTGATCTTGAAGAACACGCCGATGTTGACCGCTGCCGTGTGCGACATCATGCGCACATAGGTGTTGGCGTTCATGTCGGACGTGGAACGCTTCAAAATGAGGCTTGCGATGTCCGCGACGGCCGAGGGCGCGCCGGCACTCGAGCCGTAGGCGATACCGAGATCCCCCGAACTCAGAAATGCCTGATTGTCCAGAAGTCCTGCATCTGCCAGCGCCACTTCCGTCGCGCGAACACCCAAAAGTCCCACGCGGCCCATGCTGCGTGTGCTTTTGCGGTTGTACTTGGCCGGATCGAGCTCAAAGGGGGCGGCGGGACACCCCAAACGCGTATGCAATCCTTTGATGTCGGCCCATTCCTTCATCACTTGCACGGCATTGGTGCAGCTTTTGAGTTTGGCTGAAACGGTTTCCCAATCGTTGCCAATCGGGCTGATGGCGCCGAAGCCGGTGACGACAACGCGTTTTTTATTGCTCATGCCAAACCTCCGTTAACGCCGATGACCTGACGGGTCACATAAGATGCCGCTTCGCTCATCAGGAAAGAGACGACGCCGGCGACTTCCTCGGGTTTGCCTATGCGGCGCATCGGGATGAGCTGCATGGCCTGTTCGAGCACTTCTTCGGTGACCATTTCCGTTTCGATCAGTCCCGGAGCGACGGCGTTGACCGTAATCGAACGGCTGGCGAGTTCAGTGGCGAGCGCTTTGGCAGCGCCGATAAGACCAGCCTTGGCTGCCGAATAATTTACTTGGCCTCGGTTGCCCACCACGCCCGAAACGGAGCTGATTACAACGATGCGGCCCGGTTTGCGGCGGCGCACCATCGGCATCACCATCGGTTGCACGACGTTGTAAAAGCCTGTGAGGTCAGTATGAATCACGCTGTCCCAATCTTCGGAGGACATGGCCGCGAACGTGCCGTCGCGGGCGATGCCGGCGTTGGCGACGATGCCGTAGTAGGCGCCGTTTGCTTCTACGTCGGCCAGAAGTGCCTGTTGAGCAGCCTCTCGGTCGCAGACGTCAAAGGTAAGCGAGCGTGCTTTCCCGCCGGCTTGAGCGATCAGCCCGAGCGTTTCGTCAAGCGCGGTCGACGGTTTGGACCCGTGCACTACAACACAAAAGCCGTCGCGGGCCAGTTGCAGAGCAATGGCGCGGCCGATGCCGCGGGAGGCGCCGGTAACAAGAACGGTAAGGTCAGTAGAAGAAGTCATCATTGTGCAAAGGTCGTTCGAACGAATTCTTGAAGGTCGCGAGGGCGGTAAACCGTGAGGACGGCGCTGTCCACTTCGGTGTTGTTTTCGAGCACGCGGCACTCGAATTGACTCGGAAGTTCTTCTTGTCCGAAAAAGAGGCAGCGCGTATCAATGTCAAAGACGTCGCCTTCGGCAAGCGTTTTTTTGTGCAGTTGCACTTTGCGCGAGCCCAACAAGAATCCCACGCGAGGGCCGATGCCCGACTCGCTGTCTCGGATGCCTGCAAAAACGCCCACCGTCTGCGCCATGAATTCGATGAAAAGACTGTTGGGATACGAGCCGTCGGCTTGACGAAATAGGGAGCATTGCTCGCCGACGGTCACGCGGCAGCGAGTCGTTTCGGCATCTGCCGCCAACACGCGGTCAATGAGCAGCATCGGAGTACGATGCGGCAGGTAACGGGAAGGATCGCAGCAAAAGGAACTCATGGCGAAACTCGACTGAAAACAGCACTAGCGTTGGAGCCTCCGAAAGCAAAGGCGTTTGCAACGATGTGACGAATCTCCCGACCAAGGACACGAGTCTGCGTGAGCACATGAGCCGGCGCAAGCGTAGGATCGACTGTTTCGATTCCTGCACTCGGCGGCAACACACCGTCGGGATTGTCCGTTAAAAGAGCGGCGGCAATGGCGGCCTGAAGGGCCCCTGCACCGGCCAGAGTGTGTCCCGAAAGCGACTTATAAGAGGCACAAGGCACGTCAGTGCCGAAGACTCTTTCAATGGCTTTGGCTTCCATGCTGTCGTTGAGCGGCGTTCCCGTGCCGTGTGCAATGAGCAGATCGATGTCGGCAGGGCAAAGACCGGCAGATTCGAGCGCCAGACGCATAGCTTGAGCGGCTTGGATGCCTTCGGGCTCAGGAGCGGAGAGATGGTGCGCGTCAGTTGTCAACCCGGCACCTCTGTAAGCGAGAAAAGCATCTGAGTAGTGACGAGTCATGGCTACGAGCGCACCGCCTTCGCCCAGATTGATGCCTTTGCGACCCGCGGCAAAAGGAGTGCAGGGCTCGGGGCTCACGGCTGAAAGAGCAGAAAAGCCCGCATTTGTGAATTGGCAGAAACCGTCGCAACCGCCGGCAATCACCAGATC
>UMEA01010428.1_pt1 | contig 17567 bp, 19 predicted proteins | sample 1964621 | NCBI WGS metagenome assembly UMEA01 (sample SAMEA4836007, study PRJEB28245) | human gut metagenome | biome: gut microbiome; material: fecal sample | place: Denmark | collected 2008 | reverse complement strand
TATTAATAATAAAAATATTACTATTATGAAAAATAGAATTATTATTGCTTATGATGTTTGTACTGATAACTATTATGGTTATTGGGATAAAGGAGTTTATCATGCTGGAGTGGGAGATATAGGAAAAACTATTACTTATGCTGATGATTCAGAAAATAGTAAAGAACAAAAGAATAATAATATTAAAGATAAAAAGAATTGAGTTATGAGGGTTGTAGAATATGATGTATATGAGTGAAATAAGGGGAATGATTTATTAGATGAATATATGAGTTGTGAGTTAGGTGAAAAGGTAGATAGAGATAAGAGAGATTAGAGTGTTGTTGGTGAGAAGGGTAAGGGAGATGAAGAAGGAGATGAAGAAGGAGATGAAGAAGGAGATGAAAAGAGAGGTGGAGAAGGTGTATATATAAATTGGATATATTAGTGAGATAAGGGAGGTATTACTATTGAAACCCCCGGTGTTGAAGTGCGTCTTGAATACCCCCGTCAACGAATTGTTGAAAATAGTTTTCGAGCGATAAATAAAAATCATGATAATTATTATTCTTCACCTAACAATACATAACTTTATAAACATTGCTAAACATAAATAGTTATTGATATGAATACTACTGAAATCTTACTTCATCTTTCTCAAGATGTTCGTCTTCATGGTGTCCCAGTGACCAAAGTTCTCAATGCTCTTCGTAGCAATGTAACAACACGTGTTGTTGGAACTTGTGTTGCTTGTTCAAATCCTGATTGGTACATTATATGTACTAATGATGATATATATGGTGATAAGTGTATAGGTTATCCTTGTTATGAAGGTGCAACAGGTATGCTTAATGTATTCCAAAAGACTATTGTTATTGGTAATGCTAATCTTGCACTTATTAATAGGGGTAATTGGAAAGACGCTGATGTTATATATCGCGACTAAGATGTAGCTAAAGCTGTTGGAGATAATCCAGCAGTTTTAGTTGTTTTCACCTTACCTTAACTTACATAACTTATAAAAGTTCGCATTGTGCTCGGAGGTGCATAAACTAATAAGGCTGTAAAGGCAGCTATTCGAGCTATTTTAAACTATGGCAACACGTGCTAACAAAAAAGGTGAAACAACTTTTGTTGAAACTAATGTTCAGGCTGGTGTACAACTTCCAGAGGAAACTACTGCTACTTATGCAGAAGATGATGGTTTCTCTTGGGATGGTATCATGGAAGATGTTGAGTCTGGCAAGACTCGTGATGACATCATTCGTGAATGTCTTGCTGATGCAAAACATTTCCGTCGTGTGAATAATCTTCACATAAAGAATGTCAAAGCATTTGCAAGACTTGCTCAAGAAACTGGGCAAGTTATTACTCGTCTTACATTTGTTGTTAAGGAGAAAATTCCTGGCATGACTGTAGATGAAAATACGCTTGACGCATTTGGTATGCCTACTAAACGTATTGGTGCTTCTACCAATATATTTAGTTCTGCTTACGCTGTTTCCGGTGCTATGAAAGAAACTGCAAAAGGTGCTATCTTCGCAGATAGTGTAGCAAACATGACTGCTGTTCTTGCTGGTGCAAGCGAACGAGAGATTACTGGCAATGCTAATATTGCTAATACTCTCTATGCTGGCGGAACAATGGATGTCATTTGCCAATTTGTTCCTGCTAATACGCCTTATCATAATCCATTTTCTTCTACGGATGATGATAGCGATGCAACTACATTTGATGAAGACCGAATCTTTCATCATGTTGTTAGACTTCAGTTTGGCGAAGTTGGCGAGGATGCGTATAAAGTTCGCTTGATGCAGTAAACTGCTAACCACACTTGTGCTAACTTTCGGGTTGGCACTTGTGTTGGTGCTATCACCAAACCTCAGTTGACATAACTAATAAAACACTGCCTCATTGTACATAACTTATAAAAGTTTGGATTGTGAAAGAATAAGTGATTCTCGTTATAATTAACGGTTCTCTTGCTTTTGCAATACTAACAATTATTTTAATTATTAATTTAAATATTACTACTATGTTTGAAATTAGAAAAGAACTCGTAAATGCTATTGGTAATGTTCAACGTTCTGAACAAATTTGTTATGTTGATTGTTCCAAAGATGATGTAATTAAACATCTTTTTGTACCTTATTACAGTCTTGCTCGTGCCAATACGCTTCATTATAAACTTAGAGGACAATCTTATAAAGTCCGATATGTATTTATATATAAGCCTTTGCTTGATATTGTTGACGCAGCTCATTTTGCTAAGGAAGAGACTAAGCTTCGTGTTGCAGAAGCTAATGATTATGTTCGTGTTGCTAATGCGGCTTATAAAGAGAGTAATAAAAAGAGAGGTCTTTTAGATAAATCTCTTGAGCTAAAGCCTGTTGATATTAATGATTTTATGTGGGCTGATAAAGCTGGAGTTGAGGAAGATGGGTATGTGCTTATGGTAGAAGAAGATTGTTATTAGGATTAGCAGGATTATTAGGAGTAAGAGGAGAAATAGGAGGAACAGGACCACCATTCCCATTTCTACCACTATTTTCTTCTCTTATTTCTTCATCATTAAATTCAATTATTACTGCTATCTATTTCTCCAATAACATCTCCTTATCTCAAACTACTATATAGAATATAATATAACACCATCAACTCATCCTTATATTTCAGTTATTTAATCTCTGCAAATACTCTATTATAAATAACCATTTTCTCCTTTATTTATAATACTATTTATAGACTATTATATAACTCTAATATCTCTTCTAATATCTCTTCTAATATCTCTTCTAATATCTCTTTTATTATCTATTCTATTAACTTTCCAACACTCTTTACCCTATGGACTTCTATTACAAGATGTACAAAAAGTATTGTGCACAACTTCATCTTACACCTGTTGAATATAAAGACTTTCATATTTCTTTGTATCATCATGTTAAGATACTTATTCACTCTCAATACGGACTATATAAAAAATAACTATGGCACTATTAGCTTCTTATCCATTAATAGCTATAATATTCTTTTCAGCATATTTTATATTCCTATTATCATGGATAATTTCACTTATATTTAAATCTCATTAATAAGTAAGATTATGAAAATAAATAAGAAAAAGCTCGCAAGCATTTGCTTCTTTATATTATTAAGCTGTATTACAATAATAGCAATAACAGCTTTATTAGCACCGTTCTTATCATTTGCAACAGCAGGACTAATAATACATATTGTATGGATAATTACAATAATAGTTGGATTAATAGCTATGTATTTATATTGGTAATGCTGTTCTTATTGATGCTCATTCTATGAATATTCATTGTTTTCTGTATACTATTACATTTAATGTTATATTTATTTATACTGTTATATTGTAATACTAATGTTTATCATTAAGTTAATCAATAAATAATAGCAATAGATAAAAATAATAATTGAATTATTTGATGTGCTGAAAATAATAATATATATTTGTAGACACAATAGGTTATCGTAATGATACTATTGATATTTAACTTAATACTAATTATTAAAATCTTAAAGTCATGACTAAAGAAACTAAAACAGGTGCTGCTCCTATTAGTAAATATGCAGCAAAGAAAGCCGCTCGTGCTAAAGCTAATGCAGAAGAAATTACTGCTAATGCTAATGTGAATGTAGAAGTAAATAATGAATCTGATGAGCTTAAGCCTACAACTGCTCAGCCTAAGCCTCAACAAAAACCTAAATCAGTTAATTCTACAGCTGATAATTATCCTAAGCATTTTGTTGATATTGCTCTTCTTATGAAGAATAATGCTGAGATTCGTCGTTTTACTTCTCTGGGTATTCTTAATTATCTTCTTCAAAAAGGAGAAATTAAAGGAGATAAGAGATATGTTTCATTTAAATGGAACAAGTTCTGTGTTAAGGCTGGTGGTCTTATGCGTGAATATTCTTATAATGAGCCTTTCTTCTTGAATGCTCTTGTTGCTTCATTTAGTAGTTTTAGTGCTGCCGCTCAACGTGTGATTGATACATTCTGTCGTAAAGAGATGAGTGTTGGTTTTACTAAGGCTGTTGACCAAGAAGAGGTTGAGAATATTGCTGCTCTTAATGAAGAGTATCAACATGCTGATGAGAATATAACTGATTAATAATTGCTTGCCCGTAGAGTGATGATTTTATTATATTGTTCTTTCTACGGGCAAGCTAATATAATATTATTATGGAAGATATTATTGCTAAAGATTACGATGATTCTATTGAAATTAACAGTCTTACCTTTGACCAAGATTTTGATGATGTTGGTTGGGAGCCTATTGAAATAGATGATTCTGACGAAGAAGCTGCTGAAATGTTTGGTTATTAAATTAATTATATTATGGAAAAAGATAAAAATTTTGAGAATTTTATTCAGTTCCTTACTAATATTTGTGGTAAGCATCTTTCTGAAATAAATAAGTATTTAGTTGAAGATATGATTAAACAATCTGAAACTATTGTTGCTCAAGCTGATAAAGACTTTGATGAAATTGATGCTCAAAACTTAGGTATTGTTCTCGCTAATGCTGTTATTTTTAATAATAGTGATGGAGAAAATGCTGGTATTGATAATATTAAGCGTTTGATTAATTCTCTTTGTGGTATTAAGAAAGCGTTTGTTATTAATACTAATAAACAAATTACTCGTCTTATGAATATGGTTAAAGATTTAGAACCTATTCAGAAAGATGAAAAATCTGATAATCTTGAAGAGTTATCTAAAGAAGAACTTATTAAGATTATTCGTGAGAATAAATAAGTTGTCGTGAGACAATTTCTTAACCTTTTTTGTTTTCATTGATTTGGAAATCTCACATGTTGTAATGGTAGCAAAATAGATTATTCTATAAGTCCAAGTTCGAGTCTTGGTGTGAGAACTATTTATCGTGATGATAATTATTTTGTATTAGTTGTACATTTTCTTATTACCCTATAAGTTGATAGTAATAGAGTTTTTGTTTATAACCTTGTTGTTGTTTTTACTATTGCTATTGCTTATAGGGTTTTATTATATCCGTACTTTATGTAATCTCTTATATATAAAGAGAGGCATGAGAATAATATTTATTTGCTTTATAATTAAGCATTTTATACTGGATGATGTCTTTATTAAGATTTATACTATGAAGCTGATTTTAGCTCCAAATTCGATTATAATAATTAATAATTTATTTAAATCGCGTAAAATTATGTCTAAAAAACATTATGATGAAGCGAGTGTTGTTCGTGCACTCGCTAAAAAGGCTGGTGTTCGTGTAAACGGAAAGATTATCGAAGTAGTTAAAGATAATACTTCTGTTGGTAATGGGTCATGGGGAAAGATTGATTATCTTTGCCATGTTCATGGTTATATTCAAATCTTTGTTAAAGAGATTAAAAGTAAACCTATTATTACTAATGTAGATGATGAATCTACTATTTATACTAAAAGAAATAAATTTAATATGGCTACTATGGCTAAAGCTGCTATGAAAAGAGTTAAATCCAAATAGTATGTTATTATGCCGACATTTGATTTTTCTCTTCCTAAGAAAGTTAAGGCTAAGAGAAAGACCGTTAATAATACTGAACGGTATGAAATTATAGAAAGGAATGTTGTTGGTGTTGTATGGATAGATATTAAAGCTAATTATTTTATCCATTGTAATACTGATATATATCCTGTTGCTTATGAATGTTATTCATGTAAAGGTAAAGCTCGTGTATATCGTAGAGGTTGCTATGATAGAAATAGAGTTAGTTATATTCGTTGTAATGATAATCTTACTGAATGTAATACTTTACATTATCTTCCTTTTGGTATTGGCTGCATAGTCAAGGGCAATATTGTTAGAAATAAATATACTAATAAGCTTTTATTTTATATTAAAGATTGTTGGGTAGATTATTCTAATGAAGATGCTCATAATGCTTTAGAATTTTATAGAAATAATATTAATGAAATAGATGATGTAATTGTTTAAGTATAAATGAAATTTGATATTGGTAGTAAAAGTGATAGTAATAAATATAGTTTTACTAATGACCAGCAAGACGCTATTGGAAATATTATTGATTTTATTGCTGCTGAATTTAATCCATCTAAATATATAGTAGGATTAACTGGTGCTGGTGGTACTGGTAAAACTTTTATTACTAAATATATTATAACACATTGCAAATATAGTAATAGTGTTATTAAATGTACTTCTCCTACTCATAAAGCGTGTCGTGTATTTAGTCAAGCTCTTGATGGTAAAGATGTTGATACTATTCAAAGTACTTTTGGTCTTAGACTTGATTTAAAACTTGAAGATTTTGACCCTAAAAATCCTCAGTTTAATCCTATGGCTAAACCTAAATTACAGAATGTGAAACTTCTTCTCATTGATGAAGCGTCTATGCTTCCTGCTAAACTTGTTACATTTGTTTGTAATAAGTGTAAAGAACTTCAAATTAAAATTATTTTCATTGGAGATTCTTATCAACTTGCTCCTGTAAATGAAAAGAAATCTATTGCTTTTGATAGATGTTATGAAGTTTATAATCTTAAGGAAGTTGTTAGACAAGCGGCTAATAATCCTATTACAAATTTACTTAATCTTCTTCGTTATGATATTGAACATAAAACTTATAGGTTTTTAGAGTATTTAAGTACTCATGCTGGTATGATAAATTATAATGATATTGGAGAAGGTTTTAGTATTTGTAATCGTGTTGACTTCAAAAATGTTATTGATACATCTTTTTCTAATGAAGAATATACTAAAAATATTGATATATATCGTATTATTGGTTATACTAATGCTTGCATAGCAGGTTGGAATAATTATATACGTAATACTATCATTAAAGATGCTGATAAGAATATTATTACGAAGAATGACTTGATTATGTCTTATGAAACTATTGTTAATGAATTTATGGAAATTGTTATTAATAATTCAGAAGAATATATTATTAACGATATTGTAAATTTTGTTGATGATAAATATGGTTTTAAAGGCTTTCTCGTTAAGTTTCAATTAGTTCATGGAGGAAAAATTACTCGTCCTCTATTTATTATTGACCATCGTGATAAATATACTATTCAGAAATATCATCAGACTATTAGTGAGTTGATTAAAACTGCTCGAAGTGCTACTGGTGGTACTCGTGTTTCTCGTTGGAGAGATTATTATAACTTTAAGAAGAACTATTTAATCGCTGCTAATGTTATAGATAGAAATGGTAATACTATTTATGATAGAGACATCGATTATGGATTTGCTATTACTGCGCATAAAAGTCAAGGCTCTACTTATGATACTGTATTTGTTGATGTTAATAATATGGTATATGACCGTATTGGACATCCTTATGCTAATCAAGATGATTTGCTTAGACGATTATATGTTGGCTGTTCTCGTGCGCGTAAAGAACTTATTCTTTGTTATGGAAATTAAATTATGATTCTTTCTTATGCTTTTGACGTTGAAGTTTTACCTAACTTCTTTTCATTAACTATTATTGATGTTAATGATTATCTTAAAGTATTTGATGATGCTTGTAAGATTAATGCTAAAGGCAAGAAAGAGCCTATTCCTCTTGTGCAAAAATATACTGTTGCTGAAATTAAGGATAAACTTAATTCTGTAAAAAAGAATAAATTCTATATTACTAATAAAGATGATAGTCAATTATTATCTATGCTTGGATATATTAATCAAATGCGTCCTCATTATGATGAGCAAAAACGTCCTATTAGATATGATATGTTTGGTTATAATAGTTCTAAGTATGATAATCTTATGATTGCTGGTCTTTTAATGTTTGCTAATCAAACTAATACTACTAAAGAACTTATTACTAAACTTTATGAATTAAGTAAGCATATTATTAATATTCAAGATAAGCCTGAACTTGCTAAGACTGATTATTTATTAAGTAATCTTCGTAAGTATAGTTTGCCTTATGTTGGTATTGATGTTATGACTATATTTGCTCTTAATAAAGTTGGTAAAGGTGTAAATGATAAAGGAGAAACTATTTATTTTGGTAAGAGTTTAAAACAAACTTCTATTAATTTACAATGGTATGAACTTCTTGAATATGAACTTCCTCCTATTAGTGATAAAGATGTTGATTTGTATTATGGAGATTATAGATATAAAGGTCTTTCTCCAGAACAAATTAATAAACTTGTTAATAAATGGGATAGATATATATTAGATGAATGGATTCCAGATATGATGCATTATAATGAAAATGATGTGTTTATTGTTTGTGAAATGATTCGTCTTTTTATTGATGAAATACGATTGAGATATAATATTTCTAAATCGTATGAAATTAATGTTCTAAGTAGTTCTCGTAGTAATATTGCTGATAAAATGTTTGTTAAGTTTTATTCTGAATTTAGTGGTCTTGCTCCAAGTCAATGGCAAGGTCGTAAAACAGAAAGAACTGCTCTTGGATTTAAACGTGTTATTCTTCCTTTTATTCATTTTAAAACTGAACAAATGCAAGAACTTCTTGAAGAAATGAAGAAAGTTGTTATTTATTCAGTTGGAAAGAAAGCTCTTAAAGAAATTGCTCCTAAATATCCTGATTTGAAGTATCTTAAGACTAATAATGATAGTGGTTGGTTTGAAATTACTATTAATAATCTTACTTATACTATTGCTACTGGCGGTTTACATAGTAAAGATGTACCTCGTGAGCTAAAAAGCAAGCTGATTAAGGTTGACAATCACTCTACGGGGGAGGTACAACAATCTATTTGGGATGAAATTACTGATGATAGCTATGTCTATGTGCATTGGGATATTAGTAGTTTTTATCCGTCTATAATGGATGTTTATCGTATTGCTCCAGCACATATGAATGAAGGTATATTTGTTAAGTTAATTCATTGGCTTAAAGAAACTCGTATTACTGCTAAACATAGTAAAGAAGATTATATTGATGGTATTCCTAAAGATGTCCTTGCTCAAGTACTAAAGATTGTCATTAATTCTATTTATGGTAAACTTGGTTTTGAGAAAGGAGATATTTGTGATAGGCTTGCTGTTCTTAAAGTTACTATTAATGGACAGTTAATGATTATGATGCTCTGTGAAGAGCTTGAGCTTAATGGTGTTGAAGTTATGTCTGCTAATACTGATGGTATAGTTGTTAAACTTTATAAACGTAAGAAAGAAGATTTTGAACGTATTGCTACTAATTGGAAACAGCTGACTAAACTTGATGCTGATAGTGAAGAATATAAATGTTATATTAATAGGGATATTAATAATTATGTTATCGAGGAACTTAATGGTAAAGTATCTTATAAAGGTGCTCTGAATCCTAATATGTATCTCGTTGACTTACAAAAAGGTTATGATATGCCTATTGTTGCACAAGCTGTTATTAATTATTTTCTTTATAATAAACCTGTGTTAGAAACTTTATATGAATGTACTAATATTCTTGATTTTTGTAAAACCCAAAATATTGGTAGGCAATTTCATGTTGAATATACTAATAATGGTCAAAGACAAATACTTCAAAGAAATATTAGATTCTATGTTACTAATAGAGGTGGAATTGTAGAGAAAGTTGACAATAATACTATGCAAAGAAATAATCTATGTGCAGGTCGTCAAGTTGTTATTCTTAACACTCTTGATGATAAACGTATAGAATATCGTAACATTTGTTATTCTTATTATTATAATGAAGCTCTTAAAATTATTGACCCTATTAAACTTGGTATTAGTCCTAATCAAAAAGGAGATGCTTCTCGTAAATTAAAATCGGGTAAAGCTCTTATTAAAAAACATGCTGGAATGCACCAAAGTCTTTTTGATGATGCCGAAGATTAAAGAATCATTATTAAAGAAGATAATTGATGGTTTTCAAACTAACAAAGGTAAAGCAAGTCTTTATTGTTTTACTCCTGAGTTTGTTCCTGAGATTATTTATAATATTATAGTTCCATTTCACGCTAAGCATATAAAAGAACCTGTATTTATTTGTACTGATTGTTATGCTACTCGTAAATCTATTCTTGATTATTTAAGAAGTAAGCAAGTAGATAAAGAAAATGGATATGATATTATTTCTCTTAGTGCTGATTATATTAAATATAAATATCGTTATGCTTATAAACTTACTATTATAGTTGGAGTTAATGAAGAATATAATATAATTAGTCATTTACATCATAGTAGTAATTTTACTCTATGTATTCTTACTAAAAATATTATGAATCATGATTTTATTAATAGTGTTCGTGATATATTACCAGAGATTGATACTGCCGATGCTGATATTGCTCTTCGACGAGATAGTATTTACTCCCCCGTAGAGGAACATCTATTAGGCGTTGAAATTTCTGCTGATGATAAAGAACGTTATGATAAATATAATGATTATATTACTACTTCTGTTTCTATATTTGGAGAATTATCTAATATCGAAAAATGTAAGAAAGGTGATACTACTCTTGGTATTAGTGCTGCTGATTTTCGAGATACTATTGCTCGTGAAAATGGTTGGCGTGAAGACCTTGATACAAATATTCCTTTTATGCGTCAAATAGATGATGTTTATAATCCTAATATTCTATATGAACGTGCTTGTACTTTCTATAATATTGCTAAAGAACGTAGAAATCTTGTTAGTGATAATGATGCTAAATTAGTTGCTATTCTTAAACTTTGTGAGGAAAATAAAGATAAACAAATTCTTATTGTTTCTAAACGAGGAGAATTTGCTGCTAAAGTTAGTGAATATATTAATATTAATACTAATGAGAATATTCATTGTGGTGATTATCATGATTGTTTAAATGATATAGTTGCTTTTGATAAAGATGGAAATCCTATTCTTATTAAGTCTGGTGCTAATAAAGGTAAATTAAAAATGCTGGGTGCGCAAGCTCAATCCAGCCTCAATGAGCGAAGATTTAATGAGAAGATTATTAATATATTGTCTATAAAATCATCGTCGAATCCAAAGCTAAAAATAGCTTGTGATATGGTCATTTTCACATCACCGTTATGTAACAATATAATAGATATTAAAAGTAGATTTACTAATGTTATATTTAATGGTATTCCTACAAAAGTATTTGTATTTTATTGTATGGGTACTATTGAATATGATAAATTGCGTACTGAACAAAATAATCCTATTATTAAAGTAATTAATGATACAGAAAATTTTATTGAATATGATGAAAATTCTGCGTGTATTATTTTGTAATATGGATATTAATCCTTATTATTGTAATGTAATTGAAAACCTAAGAGTTCCTTGACATGGTGGAAGACAAAGAAGAAAAACAAGTTCAAGTTGATGCTGAATCTCCTGCTCAACTTAAAGAACAAATCAATGCTCCTGCTATTAATCATGAACTTGTTCATCAATCTAATGGTAGTTTTAGTGCTATCAATCTTTTCGACCCTAAACAACTTGCTGCTGCTGAAAATTTTTTAACTAAAGTTATACGTAGTAAGAAAGGTGGTATTGAAAGTGTTAATGATGGTCTTGCCATTCTTATGAGAGCACAAGATTTAAAACTTCCTTTTAGTACTTGTATTGAACATATTCATGTTATTAATGGTAAAACTGGTATTGATATTCATATTGTCAAAGCATTATTGTCAAAGGCAGGTTGTACTTGGAGATGTACTAAAGATTATCAACCTCTGTATGAATATACAGATGGCTTTAATGTTTATGTTGACAATGCTTTTCCTGATTATGTTGTTCGATGCAGAAATTCTAAAGAAGCTGCTGATAAACTTGCTGCTGATAAAGATGGCGATTTAGTTTATGTTTATCCTGTTAAATGGTATCAAGATTTTAATGGTAATGTTTATAAGGATTATCAATTAAACACTAAACAATTTGCTATTGTTGCTAATAAGCTACAAGTTGCTGAAGTAGTTAAATCTGGTAGGATTCCTGTTTATCGAATTGCTAATAAACCTGTTGATTATATTACTGAGTATGAAATTACTCGTAATATCAATGGTAAAGAAGTTATTTCTATTGGTAAATTTACTTATACTGATGCTGTTCAAGCAGAAATGTTTGAAAAAGATACTTATAAAAAATATCCTCGTATTCTTATTGGTCATAGAGCTTTTACTCTTGCTGCGAGAGATATTGCTTCTGACATTCTAATGGGTGCTATGGAAACTACCGAATTAAAGATTGTTGCTGGTAGAGAACTCACAGATAAAGATTTAGCTTCGGTTGAAGATGTTGAAGCTATTGAAATTTAAGTTATAAATAACATTTTTCATTAACAATTTAAAATTATTACAATTATGAAAACTTCAAATGTTAAAGCAATGGGATTTGGTTTTAGTGCTATCAATGCTGGTCAGCGTAACGCAGTTGTAGAACCTCAAATTATCGCAGTTAGTACCGAAGGTAATTTCCGTATTACTCCTCCGGTATCTCGTGCACTTGGTATTGGACATGGCGATTATATAATGTTTGTTACGAATGTTGAAAATATTGATGAAGCTATTCGTAACAAAGCTCCTGAAGTTATTGCTTTCTGCGAAGAAAATGGTTTGGAAGTAGGGTCTGCTGAAGCTGCTATTGCTCTGCATAAAGAGTTTGATATGTATGCTATTGCTAAGGGTATTGCTGAATATGACCCGAAAGGCAATATGAAGACTACTACTGAACGTCTGACTAAGAATGATAAAATTAAGTTTGTTTCTCAACGTTTCGATGAAATGCTCGCTGCTGCTCTTGAACAAGCTGATGAGCAGACTAAAGTTGCATTGACTCGTAAAGATGTTACTAAAGAGGAACAAATTGATATTCTTTCTGCTTTTGTTACTCCGCGTGAACTTACTAAGTTCAAAGGGTCTAAAGTTGCTAATCCTGCTGGTCTTACCGGTGCTGGTACTTCTTTGACTTTCACTGATTCTAATGTTTGGAAACAATTGAAAGCTGATATGGGTGATGATGCTGAAAAGCTGAATCGTGTTTATGATGCTGATGTTGAGAACTTGCAAGATATTGTTATCAATGACGGTTATAAGAATGTAACTGTTAAAGCTATTATTCTCGGCGAATATACTGATAAAGAACCCGTTCGTATCAACAAAGGTGGTAATGCAAAAGCTGGTGAAATTGAAGAATAATCCTGTCTTTCATCATTTAGGTTAATAAGTAAGTCGGGAATGTAATCTTACTGATTATGTTCTCGACTTTTATTTTATAGTTTAACGTTAAATTAAAAAATTAATTATTATGTCAAAAGTTGAAACTAATGTAGCTGCAAGCGCAACAGCTGCTGAAGAAGTTCAAGAAGTAAAGAAAGTTAATCGTAGAGGTATTGGTACTGCTCGTGGTACTACTCGTCTGAAATTTAGTCATGAACTTGCTAAACCCAATGGTTTGTTTATTGGTCATCTTGATTCTGTTGTTGTAAATATGATTAAGATTGGGGAAGAAAGCACTGGTATGCCCTCATTTAATGGTCTTGAAGTTCCTCGTCTTACTATTACTTTTGCTTCTAATGAAGAAGAAGTTAATAAACGTCATTATATTCCTTTGACTTTCACAGCAGTAGAATCTACAGCTAATACTATTCCTGGTGGCTCTGACGAATGGAAAGTTAATGCTGTGTTTGATTGGATTAAACATATTCTTGATGTTTATGTTCTGAAAGGTCGTGAATTGACTGATGATGAAGCTAATGCTTTATCTTTGTCTTTTGAAGACTTTGATGAACAAGGAGAATATGTTCCTGTTGAACCTGAAGAAGTTATTGCTGGATGGAAGACTCTCTTTGAGAACTTCGAGAATATTATGAATCGTGGACGTGATGGTCAACCTTATTATAAGTCTAAAGATGGTAAGTTTATTTCTATTTGGATTAAACTTGTCCGTTATATTAAGTCTAATAAGAAAGGTTGGCAAGCTGTTAATAATGGAGAACTTTCTTTCCCATCATTTGTTGGTGAAGGATGTATCGAACTTAACAAAGCTAATGTTGCTCCATCTATACGTCTTAATAGCGTTAAAGAAGCAATTATTCCTATGAATATCGATAAGCCCAAATCTCCTAATATGCCTACTCCTGGCATGGGTGTAGGAACTTCTCCTGTTATGGGTGGTGTTCCTATTGGAGACCCGATGATGGGTGGTAATAATTTTGGTGGAATTGCCGCTGAAGCTGCCGAAGATGTTCCATTTTAAATTAAAACTCATATTGGAATAACTGTTTAATAAAGGCTTCACTGTGGCATTCATTGTCATAGTGGAGCCTATTTTTTTTATTTATATAGTTATGAGAAATATTAATTCTTCTAAACTTACTAAACAATCTGTTTTAGCTAAAGTTAGTCAAGTTACTATTATGGCTACTTATCTTAATCTTTCTGATAAGATTGTCCAATATTGTATTGATACTGGAGAATTAATATGTTCTCCTTTAAGAGAAGATGCTCATCCTACTTGTGGTTTTAGATATGATAATAAAGGCAAACTTAAGTTTAGAGATTTTGCTGGATACATGTGGGGAGATTGTTTTGATATTGTTGCACATGTTATGTCTTTTATTTATAATAAGCAATATGATATTTCAAAGAAAGAAGATTTTATTAAAGTTCTTCGTCATATAACTTTTACTTTTAAAGATATATTTTATGGACAAGAAAAGGATATAAATCTTGTTAATGAAATAAATACTGCTATTATCAATATTAAACATAGTAAGCCTATTATCGAGCTTGTTGTTAGAAATTGGAACACTGATGATGAAAGATATTGGGAACAATTTGGTGTTCCTCTTCAATTTCTTAATCTTAATTTTGTCTATCCTGTTGAACAATATTATATTAATCGTAAAATTAATCCTGAACCTAAGTATTATTATCGTGCTAATGACCCTTGTTATGGTTATTGTCTTGGTAAAGACCGTTCTGGTATTTATAATATAAAACTATATTTTCCTAAAAGAGATAAAGCTATTACTCGTTTTATAACTAATTGTAATCATCTTGAAGGTATTTATAATCTTGATAAAAATGATTATGACATTATAGTTATTACTAAGTCTACTAAAGATAGAGTTAGTATAGGAGCTAATGTTCTAAAGATAAAATCTCTTTACGGGGGAGCTATTAAAGCAAATATTGGTGTTATTAATCTTCCTCATGAAACTTATCGTCTTCGTCAAAATGAATATGATTGGCTTCAAGGAAAACTTAATGCTAATGGAAAAATAGTTTCTCTTATGGATAATGATATTACTGGAAAACATGAAGCTATTTGGCTTAGAAATAATTATAAAATAATACCTTTACTTATACCTGCTAACACTAATACAAAAGATTTTGCTGAATATGTTAGCAAACATAATTTTGAATGCGTTTCAAATATTATTATACAAGCAATTAATTATATAAACAGTTATGAAAGAAAAGGAGATAAATTTACTTGGGATTCGTCCGAATGGAATAACACTTTGCCATACTGATTATTATAAAGGTAAAATAAGTGTTATTATGGAAGCTATTACTGAAGAGCAAGAAACTCGTATTGATAAGTCTAAGATTTATTATGGAGATATTAGATATGTTCGTAACGATGGGACTGTGATTCAAGCTAAAAATATTTATCTTTATGGAGAAGTAGACTTTAATAATAAAGATGATATATCTAATATTGAAAGATTTAATCTTATAGATGAAGATGGGGGTATTATATATTCTAATTTTAATTATGATAAGGGACATTTTATTACTATTGATAGAATAGCTAAATCTTTTCCTACTTGGAATCCTGTTCTCTGGTTTAAGTATTGTCATTGTCTTATTGGTAAGCCTACTCGTATTATTGTTTATAGAAATCCTAAATTTATTAAGAAATGAATTATGATTGGCGAGAAGAAATTAATAATGATTTTGATGTTAATCTTGACAGATATGAAATCGGAACCATTATAAATAATAATAGAGATATTGTTACTACTACTAATGATTTAGATATAGCAAATAATTATTATGAAGCAAGCATTACTAAGTATAGTCCTTTTAATAATTATAATCATGTTATTGTATATCTATTTGATTACGATAAGAATACCAATATAAATTATTATGATTCTGAAGTGGATTAACCCATTAGTTAATACAGAGGATGTTCTTAAAATAGAACGTCCTTTTGTTGATTATACAGAATGGATTTATCTTTCTTATAAAGAAACTATTCCTGCTCTTGATGATTTATTAAAGGATTTAGATTGTACTCGTGAATATAATTGTGGTCGTCCTATGATGACTACTATACTTAATTATAATAATAAACTATCTGAATATTATTATTATCTTCTTAGATTAGATAATTATATTCTGTATAATGAATATGTTGATAAACTTATAAATAGACATATTCAAAATATTATATTTGAATATGAATATCCTATTGCTCCTAAGATTAAAAGTAAACCTAAACGTAATTCTATGAAACGTACTATTCCTAATACTTTTATTAAACAAAAAAGTATTGATATGTTTACTGGTAAAGAAGTTTATTATTATGATAATATTAAAACAGGAGAACATTATGAAAGTAATAATCCTGATTTAATTACTAAAATTAAGAAACATAAAGATAAAGTTAAACGTACTGGAGTTCCTATTGAAGCTATGACTTTTAGTTTTAAAAAGAAATGAGTTATGTTACCTTTTAATTATAAAGAAGCTCTATATCGTCGTAATAATCTTGGTAGACCTTGTGTTTGGTTTGTAGAAAGTTATAGCGATAATGAAATTATAGTTTATCATGGAATAGTTAATAAAACTATTACTACTGAAAGATATAATACTAATCGTAATGTTATAAATGAACTTAATACTCGTATTAATGCCAAACGTAAAGTTGGGTATAAGTACATTACTGAAATTAGAGATAGTAATACCTTGCCCGTAGAGGGAAACCTTGATGAACTTTATTCTTGGCTTGATACTTATTTGCCTGTTAATCGTACTACTTCAGAAGGTGTTATTCTTCCTATGCTTGCTAAAGCTTATGACGATAAAGTATTTAATCGTTGTTCTTCTTATATTGGTCAATGGAAAATTAATGGTCTTCGTTGTCTTATTAAAGTGATTAAAAATATTGGAGATTTATTTAAACCTTTTAGTCTTCAATTTCAAAGTCGTGAAGGTGAAATTTGGAATAGTCTTCCTACTCTTGAAGATTATCTTCTTCATGTTATTTCTCAAGATATTCTTATTGAACTTTATCAAAATGATATAACTCTTGATGGTGAAGTTTATCTTCCCGGCGGTTATACTATAAATCAAATTAATCATTTTGTTAAAGACCCTAATTGTGTTGAGAATAAAGCTCTTCAATTCTGGTGTTATGATATTGCTGTTGAAGATATGCTTCAATATAATCGTAATCATTTTATTCTTAATAAGTTTTATAATCATGTTAAAACATTTACTGATAAATACAGTCATTATAATAATACTGAACGTTTTATTGTTCTTCCTACTTTTGAAATTGATGACAGTAATAATGCTAAAATTACACGTGATAAATTTATTGAATTAGGTTTTGAA
>UMEA01008007.1_pt1 | contig 17813 bp, 16 predicted proteins | sample 1964621 | NCBI WGS metagenome assembly UMEA01 (sample SAMEA4836007, study PRJEB28245) | human gut metagenome | biome: gut microbiome; material: fecal sample | place: Denmark | collected 2008 | reverse complement strand
CGTAGCCGCCGCCGAAACTCAGCGCGCCGATTTGCAGGAAGCTGAGGAACAGCTGTAAATAGATCATTGGGCGTTCCTCCTTTGCTGGACGACCGTTCGGACGATGCCGATGGCGATACAGGCCAGAATGATATACACTGCGTTGACCTTGTAAACGTAGGTCGCTATGAATGCGGTTAACATAACAACTATAGAGAGGGCGGATTTCTGTTTCAGGACGCCGCCGCCCATGTCCAGCACCACGGACGCGATGACCGCGCCCACACCGGCCTGCATACCCGAAAGGACGCTGCTGACAATATAGTTGTCCCGGAACAGCTCGTAAAAATAGGAGATCACCGTAATAATGAGAAACGGCGGGATGATGGACGCAGCAATGGCGGTAACAGCGCCGAGGACACCCGCCAGCTTGAAGCCCACCACGATCGCCCCGTTGACGGCGATGGCTCCGGGGGCGGACTGAGCAATGGCAATGAGATCCAGCATCTCATCCTCCTGAATCCAGTGCAGCTCATCCACAAATTTCTGCTTCATCAGCGTGACGATGACGTAGCCGCCGCCGAAGGTAAACGCGCTTAAATACAGCGTGGAGAAAAACAATTTCGCCAGAATTTTCTTTTTGTCAGTCATACTTCTACCTCCTCATGCCCCCAGTTTACCAGCACTTGACTTATTTGTAAAATAGAATTATTATATGAAATACATATAAAAAACGATATGAATGGGGGACGGCTATGACGCTGCGGCACATGAAGATTCTGGTGGAGGTCTACCGCCAGAACAGCGTGACGAAGGCGGCGCAGGCGCTGCATCTGTCCCAGCCCTCGGTGAGTCTGGCGCTGCGGGAATTGGAGGATTACTACGGCGTGACGCTGTTCGAGCGGGTGGGACGCCGGATATCCCCCACGGAGTGCGGCCGGGAATTTTACGGCTACGCCGTCCATGTGGTGTCGCTGATGGATGAGCTGGAAACCCGGATGCGCAACTGGGACGCCATCGGCACCGTCCGCATCGGGGCGACGGTCACCATCGGCACCTATCTTCTGCCGGAACTGGTGCGGCAGTATCGGGCGGAATTCCCGGCGCTGCACGTAGACGTGCAGGTTTGCCGCGCCAGTCAGGTGGAGCAGCTGGTTCTGGACAACCGCATCGATCTGGGGCTGATCGAGACCCAGCCGGAGCACGAAGAGCTGGTAACCGTCCCCTTTTCCCGGGACGAATTGCAGGCCATTGTGCCGCCGGACTCCCCGCTCGCGGGGCGGGGGAAAGTGACCATTCAGGAGCTGGCGCAGTTTCCCTTTCTGATGCGGGAGCCGGGGAGTGCCGGAAGAAAGGCGCTGGACGGGTATCTCGCGCTGCACCGGCTCTCGGTGCAGCCCGCTTGGGAGAGCGTCAGCACGCAGGCGCTGATCAAGGCCGTTGTGGAAGGGCTGGGCGTGGCGGTACTGCCGAAACTCCTGATCCAGCAGGACGTTGCCAGCGGCAATGTGGTGCCGCTTACGCTGAAAGAGCCGCTGCGGCGAACTCTGAATATTGTCTACCACAAGCGGAAATACCTCTCCGAAAGTATGCAGCGCTTCATCGCGCTGTGCCGGGAGACGGGAGAGCAATAAAAGACACGGTGCAGTCCCGGTAAAAGGGACTGCACCGTGTTTGACTTAATGCATTTCTTCAATGTGGTAGATGTAATCCAGCGAGGACAGCGCCTCGATGATCTCCACGTGGGTCTTGTATTTCTTGAGTTCCTGCGAGCAGATGGTCAACGAAACGGAATACACACTCAGCCCGGAACCGGCGTAAGCCTGATTGGCTTCGATGTCGTCGATGCGCAGGCCCAGACGGCGGCTCACCGTGACGAAATCCCGCAGATACGAGCTGCTTTTCAGCTCCATGTGGACTTCAAAATGGTTGGAGCGGTTTTTCAGGTACGCTTCAAAGGCAGGGAAGCCCGCAAGGATGCACAGCAGGAAAACGTACACGATCAGCGTCAGGGCATACAGCCCCGCGCCGGTGGCGAAGCCCAGAATGCAGCAGCTCACCAGTCCCGCCGAGGTGGTCAGTCCCTTGATCTGCCCCCGGGAGGAATAGAGAATGGAATTGGCGCTGACGGAGGTGACGGCCAGCAGCGTCGCCGCCGACAGCAGCGGCAGCTTGCAGCCCAGAAGCACGTATACGTATTGATCCAGCAGCATGGACACGGTGGCGGAGAAGGCCGCAAGCACGAAGGTGCGCAGGCCGGCGCTGTGCCGCTTGCTGGAGCGCTCACAGCCGATGGAGGCCGCCAGCGCCACGATCAGCGCGATGCGCAGGAGTGCCGAGCCGAGATTCAGTCCCGCGCTCCAGGCACCAAGCAGACCCGCAATGGGATCCTCTATGGACAGTAGTTCCTTCATTTCCGTTTCCTCCCCGGCATGGCGGTGTTGGCTTTCCCCGGCGTCCCGAAGAACGCCTCCATCTGGGCGGAATGCTCCGCCGCGGCTTCGGTGAATGCCTGTTCGTCCTCGTAATAGGGATTGTTGTGCTTGGGCAGCTCCTGCTGAATGGCCTGAATCCGCTCAATCAGCAGCTCCACCTCAGACTTTGGCGGCTGCCCCGGCTCCGTAGCCGGAATGGGTGCCAGATCCTCCAGCTTGTTGGAGTAGGAGCCGGACAGGTACAGCGACAGCTTGGCGCAGGCGGGGCCGATCAGCTCGTAAAGCACGCTGGACGCCAGAATGATGGTCTCCAGCGCGTTGCCCACCTCGCCGCCCAGCGTCCGCGCGCCGGTGGCCGCCAGACCGATGGCCACGCCCGCCTGCGGGATCAGGGCAAGCCCCAGAAAATTGCGAACCTTTTTGTCCTTCTTCGTCACAAGGCAGCCGAGGAACGCACCGGCATACTTGCCCACGATACGCACCAGAAAGTAGAGGATACCGACCACCACCAACGGCGTTGTGCCGATGCTCTCGGAGTTGTCCACCAGCGCATCCAAATCAAAGTTCAGCCCGGAACGCACGAAGAACAGCAGCAGAATAGGGGGGCTGAAATAGTTGAGCTGCTGGAACAGCCGCTTGTCGTCGGTGAGGTTCATGTAGACCATGCCCATGGACATGCACCCCAGCAGCGGGGAAACGTCCAGCATGGCGCAGATGCCGCAGAAGGCGAACAGCAGGGCGATGGAGACGATGAGCCGGTTATCCGTGGAGCGCTTGTGCAGCAGCAGCTTCAGGAAGAAGCCGAAGCCTCCGCCCAGCAGAAGCACCAGCGCGTTGATGGCCAGAGGCTTGAAGATAGCGCCGGCATGGAACGCGCCGGTGGCCGAAGCCAGCGCCACGGAAATGGCGATGCTGTAGGCCACCAGTCCAACCACATCGTCCAGCGCCACCACCTGCAAAAGGGTGTCCACAAAGTCCCCCTTGGCGTGGGTCTGGCGGATGGTCATAACGGTGGAGGCCGGTGCGGTAGCCGAAGCCAGCGCGGCAAGGACGATGGAGAAGTTCAGCTCCAGTCCCAGCACGAAAAAGGTGATGATAAACACCAGCACCGAGGCAAGAATTGCTTCAAACACCGTGATGACCATGACCTTTGCGCCGCTTTTTTTCAGCGTGTCGAATTTGAAGAATTCGCCGGTGCTGAAGGCGATAAAGGCCAGCGCGATATCGGCGATGAAATCCATGCCGTCGATCACGTTTCCCGGCACCAGATTCAGGCAGTAGGGGCCGATGAGGATGCCCGCCACGATGTACGCCGTGACATTGGGCAGCCGCATCCGCTTGGTGACACGGGTAGCCGCGAAGCCGCAGATCAGCATGAGCGCGATGGAAACGATGATTACGGAGACGGTATCCGTAATATGCAGCTTTTCGTAAAATGGGGTCAGCAAAGGACAACGCTCCTTTCAATATAGTTGGTATGGAGAGGTTCAGCCGCAGGAAGACAAAGCGCGCCGCAGACCGCTCCTGTTGAATTTTTATATGATACACACAAACTGAGAAAAAATCAACCCTTATTTTTTGGAATAAATGATAAATTTCAAAATCACCGCCGGAACTGCACTGCCGGGGAGAAAAACGAACGCCCGGTATCCCCCCGGGGGGCTTCTCAAATCGTCGAAAGGGGGATACAATATCGGGAAACCAACTTGGGAGAGAACATCATGGAAAACTGCGCCATTGAAGATAGGGTTGTACGCTACTGGACGATACGGTCTCATGACTTTGGAGCCGTGCGGAAAAACGAATTGGGGAGCACCATGGGGCGGCGCTGGCAGGAAGAACTGGAAGCGCAGCTGCCGCAGGGTTCGCCGCTGAACATTCTGGACGTGGGCACCGGCACCGGATTTTTTGCCATTCTCATGGCGAAGCTGGGACATAAGGTGACGGGCATCGACCTGACCCCTGCCATGCTGGAGGAAGCCGCCGCCATGGCGGCAGGTCTTGGGCTGGACATTGCCTTCCGGCATATGGATGCCCAGCAGCTGGATTTCCCGGACGGCACCTTCGATGTCGTGCTCAGCCGGAATCTGACGTGGACGCTGCCGGAACCGGAGAAAGCCTACGCCCAGTGGCACCGGGTGCTGAAACCGGGCGGGCTGCTCCTGAATTTTGACGCAGACTACGCGGCGAACGTGCGCAGCGAAAGCACCCAGAACTGCTCCGTAGCGCCGGACAGCCCCTACGGCCATGTGGGCATGACGGAAGCACTGGTGGAGGAAAACAACGCCATCACTTTGGCGCTGGACGTGGGGCAGAAGCGGCCCGCGTGGGATGAGGCTGTGCTGAAAAAGGTCGGGTTTTCCCACTGCCGGACGGACTTGACGGTAGGCCGGCGGGTGCTGGGGGCGGCTGACCTTGTCCACGCACCCATGTTCGGCGTGTTTGCGCAGAAATAAATATGATTCCGGACGCCGCGGGGCTGAAAAGCCTGCGCGGCGTTGTTTTGCAGTTTTTCCATAAATTTTTATCGATTTGCAACCCCCAGGGGGGCTTCCGCCGACCTTTTTCGTGTGCTAGTATAGGTCCATACAAATATACAAGTTCCCAAAATTCCCGCCGCTGTCCTGACAGTTGGCCGGGTACAGGAGGATTTCATATGAACCGGTTTGCTACTTATGAGGAAGAAAATATCCACTACTGGACGCACCGCGCCCCCGGCTACTCCGGTGTAAATCAGGAGGAACTGGCAACTGACCAGAAGCGCGTCTGGGGACGCACCATTCAGGAGCGGATCGCCGCCCGTTTCCCGGGACGGAAGCCCGGCTCCATCCGGGTGCTGGATGTGGGCACCGGCCCGGGCTTTTTCGCCATCATCCTGGCGAGAATGGGCTATCAGGTGACCGCCGTGGATTATACCGCCTCCATGCTGGAGGAAGCCCGGCGCAACGCGGGCGCTCTCGCGGACAAGATCGACTTCCACCAGATGAACGCGGAGGAGCTGATGTTCGCGGATCACAGCTTTGACGTGCTGGTCACCCGGAACGTGACATGGAATCTCCACGACCCGGAGAAGGCCTACAGCCACTGGACACGGGTCCTGGCTCCCGGCGGGCTGCTGCTGAACTTCGACGCCAACTGGTACCGGTACCTGTGGGACGAGGAAGCGGAGCTGGGTCACAAGCGGGACCGGGAGAATCTGGCCGTCTCCGACGTGCGGGACGAGAACGCCGGAACGGACGTGGACGCCATGGAGGCCATTGCCCGGAAGACCCCCCTGTCCCGGCAGCACCGTCCCCAGTGGGATCTGCGTGTCCTGAGCCGCTTTGGTATTCAGGCGAGCGCCGACGAGAACATCTGGCAGCGGGTCTGGACGAAGGAGGAGCGCATCAACAACGCCTCCACGCCCATGTTCCTCATCGAGGGGCGGAAAGCGGGACTGCTGGAAAGCTGAGGAAGCACTGGCTTCCTAAAGGGGATATCCATTTTGAACAAATATATAGGCAAGCGCTTTTTGCAGCTGATCCCGGTGCTGCTGGGCATTACCTTTCTGTCCTTTGCCATGATGCGCGCCGCAGGCAGCGACGCCATTATCGAGCTGTACGGCGACAAGGGCGCGGTGGCGCAGGAGATCATCGACGCCAAACGGGCGGAGCTGGGGCTTGACCAGCCCTTCCTGACGCAATATGGCGCATGGCTGAAAGGGCTGCTGACCGGCAATATGGGCGTCAGCTATGTTTCCGGGAAGGACGTGTTCGGGACGTTTGTTTCCAAGCTCCCGGCGACGCTGCTGCTGACGGCGCTCTCCATCGGGGCGACCGTGATCATTTCCATTCCGCTGGGCATCTGGGCGGCGGTGAAGCACGATAAATTTACAGACTATGTTCTGCGGTTTTTCAGCTTCATCGGCAACAGCTTGCCGAACTTTTTTGTGGCGCTGCTGCTGATGCAGCTGTTTTCCATCCGGTGGAGGCTGCTGCCCGTGATTTCCGGCGGGACAACATTGCAGAGCGCCATTCTCCCCACCCTGACGCTGGCCATTGCCATGTCCGCCAAGTATATGCGGCAGGTCAGAGCCGCGGTGCTGGAGGAACTGAACAAGGACTACGTTCTCGGCGCGGCGGCAAGAGGCGTGCGCAGGAGGGTGATCCTGTGGGAAAGCGTGCTGAAATCCGCCATGCTCACCATTCTGACCCTGCTGGCGCTGTCCATCGGCAGCTTACTCGGCGGCACGGCCATTATTGAAAGCATCTTCATGTGGGACGGCGTGGGGAAGCTGGCGGTGGACGCCATCACCATGCGGGACTACCCCCTCATTCAGGCTTACGTGGTCTGGATGGCAATCATTTACGTGATGGTGAATCTGGTCACGGACATTCTCTACCACGTCCTCGACCCGAGAATCCGACTGGGGGTGCAGGCGGGATGAAGACCGTAAAAACCTCCATAGGCACAGTCAGGCGAAACACGGTGAAAGCCCGCCTGATTCTTTTTTCCGTCCTGGCAATCGCCCTGATTGTTTGCTCCTTCTTTTCGGAGTACCTGACGCCCTATGACCCGTACCTCCAGAATCTGGACATCGCCAAACAGGCGCCTACCAAAGCCCATCCTCTGGGAACAGACCGGTACGGCCGGGATATGCTGTCCCGGGTCATTGCCGGAAGCCGGGCGAGTATTTTTTCCACGCTTCTGCTGGTGGCCATCATCACGACCCTTGGCACGGCGGTGGGCGTGACCTGCGGCTGGGTCGGCGGCCTGACCGATACGGTGCTGATGCGCGTTTCCGACGTGTTTCTGGCGTTCCCCGGTCTGGTGTTCGCCCTCGCGGTGGCGGGGGTGCTGGGCGGTGGGTTGCAAAACGCCATTATCGCACTGGCGGCGATCTCGTGGCCGAAATACGCCCGGATCGCCCGAAGCCAGACATTGGCGCAAAAAGAAACCCAGTGGATGAAGGCCGTCCGGCTGTCCGGCAGCGGCACGGGAAAGATCATCCTCAAGCACATTCTTCCCAACATCATCGGCCCCGTTCTGGTCACAGCCATGCTGGACATCGGGACTATGATGATGGAGCTGGCTGCGCTGAGTTTTCTGGGGCTGGGCGCGAAACCGCCGATCCCCGAATGGGGCAGCATGATGAGCGACACCAGAAGCCTCATGACCACCTCCCCGTGGATCACCTTCAGCCCCGGCATTGCCATTTTCATTTCGGTGATGATTTTCAACCTTCTGGGCGACACCATCCGGGACTACGCAGACCCCAAAAGCCGGAGGTAGAACATGGAAACCTTACTGAGATACGAGCATGTGGACATCGCCTATCTGGGGCTGCCTGCCGTGGAGGATGTGAGTTTTTCCCTGTCCTCCGGCGAGATCTTAGGCATTGTGGGGGAAAGCGGCAGCGGCAAATCCACCCTGATCAAGGCGGCCATGGGCTTACTTGGCAGCGAAGGCCGGGTCACCGGGGGCAGCATCTGGTACAAAGGGCAAAATCTCACCGCACTTCCCCAAAAGGAATTGCGCAAGCTCTGCGGCCCAGCGCTGGGTTATATCTTCCAGAGCGCGGGCAGCGCTTTCTGCCCCATCCGCACGGTGGGGGCGCAGCTGTATGAGGCCATGCGGGAGCATGGCAAAATTTCCAAGGCACTGCTTGAAGAACGCGCGCTGGAAATGCTGGCCAAGCTGGGCTTCGAGGATGGAAAACGGATTCTCACAAGCTACCCCTTCGAGCTTTCCGGCGGGATGCAGCAGCGGGTGGGCATTGCCGCCGCCATGCTGTTAAGCCCCGGCGTTCTTCTTGCGGACGAGCCGACCTCCGCGCTGGACGTGACCCTGCAGAAGCAGGTGGTGGAGGAAATGCGGATGGTGCGGGACACCTTCGGCACCGCCATCGTCCTGGTTGCCCACAATCTGGGCGTCATCGGCGCCATGGCAGACAACGTGCTGGTGCTGAAAGACGGAAAGACCGTGGAATACGGAAAAACCGGGGATATCCTGACAAATCCCCAGGCAGACTATACCAAGGCGCTTCTTGCGGCCGTGCCCCGGCTCCGGAGGTGAAGACATGGAACCGATCCTGAAAGTCAGCGGCCTGACCAAAACCTTCTCCCGGCAGGGGCAGGCGGACTTTACCGCCGTGAAAAATATCAGCTTTGACCTGTTCCCCGGCGAGTGCCTCGCCATCATCGGGGAAAGCGGCAGCGGCAAAACCACCGCCGTCAACATGATCGCCCGGCTGGTGGACGTGACCTCCGGCTCCATCTTTCTGGACGGCGAGGACATCACCCACCTGAAAGGCAAGCCGCTGCGGGAGGTTTACAGAACCATGCAGATGGTTTTCCAGACCCCGGCGGATTCCTTTGACCCCCGCCGCACTTTAGGCGACGGTATCGGCGAAAGTCTGCGAAATGCCGGGCTTTCCCGAAAGGAAACCCGAGAAAAAGTGGAAGCCCTCCTGAAAGACTGCGGCCTGCCCCCGGAATATGCCGGCCGCTACCCCCATCAGGTCAGCGGCGGACAGTGCCAGCGGGCGGCGATCGCCCGGGCGTTGGCCATCGCACCCCGGCTCCTGATCTGCGACGAGATCACTTCCGCGCTGGATGTGACGGTGCAGAAGGAAATCCTGGAGCTGCTGAACGCCCTGAGAACCCAACAGGGGCGCGGCCTCTCCATTCTCTTTATCTCCCACGACATTTCTCTGGTGCAGCAATTCTGTGACCGGGTGCTGGTGATGTACCGTGGCGAGATCGTGGAGGAAGGCACCCCGGATGAGGTCATCCGCAATCCGCAAAACGATTACACCAAACGCTTAATTGACAGCGTATTATCATGATGTTATGCCGTGACGTCCGGCAGGACATAAATAACCGAATACGAAAGGAATCCATCATGAGAAAGATCATTTCTCTCCTGCTGACTGCCTGTCTGGCAGCTGCACTGCTGACCGGCTGCGGCGGCAAAGCCTCCGAGGGCGGCGCGGCAGCCAAAAAAACCATGGTCATCGGCGACACCACCTTCAACTCCGAAAACTGGGAAGAAACCGTTGACCCCCACCGCACCTACAATGGCTGGGCCTGCATCCGCTACGGCATCGGGGAAACCCTGGTGCATTACACCGACGCCATGGAGCTGGAACCCTGGCTGGCCACCGACTGGACAAACGACGGCGGCTGCACCTGGACGATCACCCTCCGGGATGGCGTGAAATTCTCCTCCGGCCGGGACATGGACGGCGAGGCCGTAAAGCAGTGCCTGAATCACCTGCTGGAAAATCACGACCGCGCCCCCAGCGACACGAAGATCGTGGACGTGGCCGCCGACGGTCAGGTATTGACCGTCACCACCAGCGAACCCAATCCCGCCCTGATGAACTATCTGGGCGACCCCTACGGCTGCATCATCGATGTGGACGCGTCGGATTTTGAAAACGGCATTGTCGCCGGTACCGGCCCCTACGTTGTAAAGGAGCTGGTCACGGACGACCATCTGACGCTGACCCCCAACACCCAGTATTGGGACGGCACGCCCAAACTGGACGAGCTGACCATCCGCACCCTTAGTAACGGCGACACTCTCTCCGCTGCCCTACAGGCCGGGGATATTGACGCCGCCTACGGCATGGCCTATGAGGCTTACCCCAATTTTGAAAACGGCGGTTATCAGTTCTCCGCCATCCAGACCTCCCGCGCCTTCTTCGGCTCCATGAACATGACCAGTCCCATCATGCAGGACGCCGCCGTCCGCAGGGCCATCGCCATGGGCATCAACAAGGAGGGCTTTGTGAAGACCCTTCTGGACGGCCACGGCGTTGCCGCCAGCGGTGCGTTCCCCGACGGCTTCTCCACCTTTGGCGGTGAGAACGTCACGGCGGAAGCCTACGACCCCGAGGGTGCGAAGGCGGTTCTGGAGGAAGCGGGCTGGGTGGATTCCGACGGCGACGGCATCCGGGAAAAGGACGGCGTGAAGCTGACCGTCCGCTGGCTGACCTACCCCTCCCGTCAGGAGCTGCCCCTGCTGGCCGAGTCCGCCCAGGCGTCCCTCAAAGAGATCGGCATTGACGTGGACATCAACTGCACCGCAAACCGCCGGGAGTTTCTGGCGGACATGGGCAGCTGGGATATTTACGCTTCCGCGCTGGTAACAGCTCCCTCCGGCGACCCCCAGTATTTCTTCACCACCTCCTGCGTTCCCGGCATGAGCTACAATTTTGGCGCTTATGACAATCCGGAGGTCACGGCGCTGATCGAGCAGCTGTCCCGGGAATTCGACCCCGCCAAGCGGGGCGAGATGGCGGTGACGCTTCAGCAGATGATTCTGGACGACAACGCCTACGTCTTCTGCTCCTTCCTGCAAATGAACATGATCTCCAAGGAAAACGTCAAAAACTACACCGCCCACGCCTGCGATTACTATCAGGTCACGGTTGACCTCGATATCACGTAAAAGACCCCCCTCGACGATTGCCTCTCTTTGTGGTACAATACGGGCAGTATTGACCCAAAGGGAGGTTTTCCTATGGCCGCAGAACAGCCGAACAATATAAAAAAGCCCCTGTGCGCCGGGCTGCTCGCTCATGTGTGCGCCAGAGGATGAATACCACACAATCATAACCACCGGCCGTGCTGGTGGTTTGCACAGGCCCCTTAGGGCCTATTACTAGCTGAGCCTATAGGCTTGTCGAGTTTATGTCGCTTGCGTGAGGTGTCCTGCTGCTATTTGAAATAGCGGTAGGGTACTTCCTTTCCTCATTATCTGAAACCACCACATTTCTTTTCTTTTATTTTTAGTAGTGCTTCCTCGCTCCGCTCGGATAATTTATTCTGGGCATAGCTAAAGCTTTTTGGAACCACCAGCCGAGCTGGTGGTTTTTTTAACCAGAAAAACCGAACCCATCTTCCGCCGGGAAACGGGTTCGGTTGATGCCATATGGGAATCCATTCAACACCGCACGACGCCGCCGTCGAGATTGATGGCTTCGCCACTGATGTTCCGCGCACCATCAGAGGCGAGGAACAGCGCCAGTGCAGCGACATCTTCGGGCTGCTGGAAACGGCACAGCGGAATTACAGAGGTCTGCTCGCGGGTGATCGTCTCCAGTGTCTTCCCGCTTTCAGCAGCCAGACGCTTGAGAACATCGCGGAACATCTCCGTCTCCACCGAGCCGGGGCAGATGGCGTTTACGGTAATGTCGTGTCTGCCCAGCTCTACTGCAAGGCTCCGGGTAAACCCGATCACAGCGGCTTTTGACGCCGAGTAAGCGGAGAGGTTCGGAAATGCGCTTCTTCCGGCGATGGACGAGATGTTGATGATTCGCCCAGGCAGACCGCATTCGACCAGGCGACGCACGACGTGGCGCGTGCAGAGGAAAACGCCCGTGGCGTTCACGGCAAATTCCTGGTTCCAATGGGCAAGGGTGTCCGTCTGGATGGGGGACGCAGAGGAAATACCGGCGTTGTTCACAAGCACGCGGATCGGCGCCCCGACGGCTTCCTCCGCGGCGGCAAACGTTCGCTCAACCTCGGCTTCCACGGACACGTCGCAGGAAAAGGGGGATAAAGCGTGCGCTGTATTCCGCGCCCCATTCAGGCTGCCGCCGGCTCAAGCCCACCACAGTGTAGGATGCTTCCAGAAACGCTTCGGCGATGGCGCGTCCGCTTCCCTGAGAGGCTCCGGTGACGATGACGGTTTTGTCGTTCATGTGTAAACCTCCTACAGATACTTTAATTCCCCGGTAAGGGCGCGGATCAGCGCAGCATGCTCGGGGTACTTTTCTATCATGACAACCCCATCTGCATTTTCATAGTCCTCGGGGACAAAGGCAGGACTCATTGTGGTGGAGAAAAGGGCATATTCACCGCCCGGGAGAAGTCGGGAACCCTGCCATGAGCCGCCCGGGATCACAAGCTGGGGCAGCTGCCCCGCGGCGATGTCGTTGCCGAGGACATGCACAGTCGCCTTTCCGGAGGCGTCTATCTCAAGCAGCTCCAGCGGGTCGCCCATATAGAAATGATAGACTTCGTCGGTTTCCATTCTGTGCAGGTGGGAAAAAGCGTTTTGCGTCATGAGAAAATAGATGGCGCTGCCGCAGCTGCGCCCATTTACGGACGTTTTGCACCGGTATGTCTCGCGGTACATGCCGCCCTCCCGTTCAAGCGGGTGCAGATCCAGCAGCGAGACAAGTTCGTTCACGGTTGGCCTTTGCATTGTAGAAGCACCTCCATGTAAATGTCAGACAAGTTTTCATAAAAAGATGATATCATAAAATTCGTTGGTTTTCAACATAAAAAAATAATTACAGAAAACCCGTCTTGACAAAATAGCCTAACGGTGCTATCTTAAACGTGCAAGTTGTCAGACAATTTAGATAAGTGTCCGACACAGAAAGAGGTGGGGTAAGCAAATGGCGAAGGGGAAAGCGAGCAACGAGGTTTACGAGGTCATTTCTTCAAAAATCAGAACCGGCGAATGGGCGCCGGGCTATAAGCTTCCCAGCGAACCCACGCTTGCAGAGGAGTTCGGGGTCAGCCGTGCCACGGTGCGGGAGGCGCTGCAGGAGCTGATTTCCCGGGGCAGGATAAAGCGTGAGCAGGGCAGAGGCACGTATGTCCTCCATGCTACCATCGATTACGGCATGGACGACCTCATGAGCATCACGCGCTTGCTGGAGATGCACGGAGCCGTCGCCTCCACCAAGGATGTGGAAATCGTGATCGGTTCCGCCAGCGCCGAGGACGCGGAAAGCCTCAACATCTCGGAGCTGGAGCCGGTATATACCATTAACCGTACGCGCTGCGCCGACGGCGTGCCGGTGGTATACGATTCGGTGGTAATCCCATGCCGCTATCTGCCCACCCCCAACAGGGAGGATCTTGAGGGGTCGCTGTTTGAAATTCTCGACAAATCCGGCGTGCATATCACCCAGGGGGCAGGCAGGGTCAGCATTCAGACCGCAACCGACAAGGTGAGCGAAAAAATGTCGCTTAACAAGCAGCAGCCGCTGCTGTGCATGTTCAACGTCCTTTATGACCAGAACGGAATGCCCGTGATGGTCGCACGGGATTATTACACGAACAGAATCCAGTTCCCGATCAGAAGAACGAGAAAGGACTACATCTAACCAGCAGTGCACTGAGTCGGAGAACCGGCTTGCAAATAAAAATACAACCAGGAGGAAAAACATGAAAAAAATTATTGCATTGGTACTCAGCGTGGTAATGGTGCTTGCACTGGCTGCCTGCGGCGGTCAGGAGGCGGCCAATACGCCCGCTGCCGGCACGGAAAACAATGCGGAAGCCGCTGCCATCAAGGTCGCGCTGCTTCTTTCGGGTTCCCGGGGCGACGGCGCTTACCTCGACTATGTCTGCGCAGGTGCGGACAAAGCGGCGGCGGAGCTGCCCATTGAGCTGAAGGTGCTGGAAATCGCGGACGCGGCTGACTACGAGAGCAACCTTGTTGCCATGGCGGATGCCGGTTACGATGTCATCATCGGCGGCTCCACATGGTTTGCCGAACCCATCACCACACATGCAGCAGAGTATCCCAACGTGAAATTTATCGAGCTTGACGGCGTTGCCGAGGGTGAGAATGTTGTCTCCGTCAATTTCTCCTTCAAGGACGGCGGTTACCTCGCTGGTGTCGCAGCGGCCATGCTCTCCGCCAAGACGGATATCCCCGGCATTGACGGCGCAAAGGTCATCGGCTATGTCGGCGGCATCGACGTTCCCACCCTCCAGTGGATCGAGGCGGGCTACAAGGCCGGCGCGGCGTCCGTTGATCCTGATATTCAGGTCCTGTCTGCCTATGTCGGTTCCTTCTCCGACCCCACCACGGCAAAGGAGCTGGCCATTGCCCAGATCGATGCCGGTGCGAACGTCATCATTGCCTCCGCCGGCGGCAGCGGCCTCGGCGTGCTGGAAGCGGCCAGCGAAGCGGGCGTGTACTGCATCGGCTTCGACCAGTACGAGACCGGCAACTATGCCTCTTCCTTCTTCACCACCGTTGAGCGGGGCATCGATTCCATTACCTATGACGTGATCAAGTCCATCACCGACGGCGATTGGGTCGGCGGTCAGGAGATCGTTTGCTCCGTTGAAAACGGCTATTGCCGCCTGTCCGACATGGAGAACTTCAAGTCCGTCGTGGGCGAGGCATTCCCCCAGGACATTCCCGACCGTATCGACGAGGTCATCAGCCAGATGAAGAGCGGCGAGATCGTCATGAAGGACGAATAATTTAAGGAAAAAACAACACGGATGGCAGAGCAGCTGCCCATGGTACGGATGAGCTTGCTCATCGGGCAGCGCTCTGCCATTGCTATAAGCAAATATAAGCACAATTCCGGCATATTGACAGGAAAGGAGCGGCAAACGGCGGGACGGGACATGGAAAAAGAAAATGTGATTCTGGAGCTTCGCGGGATAAAGAAATCCTTTGGGGAAGTTCATGCGTTAAAAAACGCCAATTTCTCGCTGAGGAAAGGAGAAATCCACTCCATCATCGGCGAAAACGGTGCGGGAAAATCCACATTGATGAAAATCATCGGCGGTGTGTACACGGCCGATGAGGGGACGATCGAATACGACGGAGAAACCTACCGGAACCTGACGTCAAAGCAGGCGATCGACATTGGCATCGGCATTGTCCATCAGGAGTTCATGCTTGTGCGGGAGCTGTCCGTTATCGAAAACATCATCCTCGGTAAGGAACCGAAAAAGAGCCTGAGCCGGATCGATTTTTCAAAGGCGGCGGAGCTTTTGAATACCTATATCGACGATTACGGTTTTGACATCCGTTTGAATAAAAAGGTGCAGGACATTCCGGTGGGCGAAGCACAGCGCGTGGAGATCGTGAAGACGCTCTACCGCGGTGCACAGGTTATGATACTCGACGAGCCGACGGCCGTTTTGACACCCCAGGAGACAAAGCTGCTTTTCAACGTTATCCGCAGATTGCAGGCAGCCGGAACGAGTATCATTTTTATCTCCCATAAGCTCAACGAGGTTATGGAGATCAGCGACCGGATTACGATCATGCGCGCTGGTGAAACGGTTGCCACCGTGGAAAAGCAGGAGACGGACAAGAATAAGCTTGCCGCGCTCATGCTTGGTCGCGCCGCGTTCGTCGGCTCGAAGCACGTGGAGCGGGAGGTCGGCGATGACGTCGCGCTGCGGGTAGAGGGGATATACGCCCCCGGCGACAGAGAGCTGTCGAAGATACGCAATATGTCGTTCTCAGTGAAAAAGGGCGAGATCCTTGGCATTGCCGGTGTCGACGGCAACGGCCAGACGGAGCTTGCGGAAGCGCTCATCGGCCTGCGGAAGCTGGATGCGGGAGAAATATACCTCAACGGCGAAAAAATCAGTGCGCTGGACGTAAAGCAGCACAGAGCAAAGCACATCGGCTATATCCCCGAGGACAGAAACACCCGGGGACTCTGGCAGGAGCGGACGATACGGGAAAATCTAGCGGCGCTGCCTCTTCATCAGAAGCAGATGGCGAAGTTCGGCATCATTGACCGCAAGGCGGTGACGGCATACGGCGAGACCGCGGCGGAACGGTTTGACATCCGTCCCCGGGGCATTGGGCATATATGCCGGGGGCTGTCCGGCGGCAACGCACAGAAGGTCGTCGTTGCCAGAGAAATGTCCCAGCCGCTTGCGCTCTTGATCGCGTCCCAGCCGACGCGGGGCGTGGACATCGGGTCAATTGAGTCCATCCATGCCATGATCCGCAAGGCGGCTGACGAGGGAACGTCGGTCGTGCTGATCTCCACCGAGCTGGAGGAAATTCTCTCGCTCTCCGACCGCGTGGTCGTCCTTTACGAGGGACAGATCGCAGGAGAGGTAGATGCGGGGAACACCAGCGAGGAAGAGCTGGGCTTGCTCATGACCGGCGGCAGCAGGGCAAAGGGGGACGCGCAATGAGAAAATGGAAACTCAATAAAATAACCGGTCCTCTCTTCAGCATCGTGCTTGTGCTGCTGATTGGCGTTGTCATCATGCTGGTGGTGGGCTATGATCCCATCTACGCCTACGGCCAGCTGATTCGCGGCGGCTTCGGCACAAAGCTTAATTTCGGTACGACCCTGGAAAAGATAACGCCGGTTCTGCTCAGCGGGCTTGCCTTCGTGATCGGCATGAAGGGCGATTTCTTCAACATGGGCGTGGAGGGACAGATGACCCTTGCGGCCATCACGACGGCATGGCTTGGCGTCGAGCTTTTCGGCAAGATGCCCGCCGCGCTGGTGGTGATCATTTGCTTCGCGGCATCCATTGGTGTGGCAATGCTTTATGCGCTTATCCCGGCACTTTTGAAGGCATTTCTGAACGCCAATGAAATATGCACCACAATATTACTCAATTATGTTGCGACCCTGTTTTCCACATATTTGTGCCTGTATCCGCTGTATGGCGGTGCAGGCGTGCAGCAGACGGCAAAGCTGGATTCCAGCCTGCTGCTCAAATACATCCTTCCGCCGAGCCGCGCCAACGTGGGTATCTTCATTGCCTTTTTTGCGGTCATTGCGTTTGCGTTCTTCTTCAAACGCACCCGGGCAGGATTCTTCATTCAGGCCACGGGGGAGAACGCGGCCTACGCAGAGAGCATCGGCGTGAAAACCAAGCAGTCTGTGATTGCGGCAGTGGTCATGTCCGGCGCGGTAGCAGGTCTTGCGGGCGTCATAGAGGTGCTGGGTGTGCATGGGCGCTTTGTCAACGCGTTCGCGGGCAACATTCCGCTTTATGGCATGCTTGCCGCGCTGATTTCCAACGGAAGTTTCCTTAGCATGACGATTTACAGCACCCTGATCGGCGTGCTGCAAGCGGGTTCTCTCGGCATGGAGCGTTTTACCGGCCTGTCCGAGGAGCTGATCAACATCCTCATATCCATGTTTATACTTTTTGTCATGATGGATATGAAGCTTGGAAAGGGAAAAAAGAAGCAGAAGCCAGGCAAAGATAAGACGGAGGGGGGAGAAAAAGCATGAGCTGGATATCCATTTTCAGTTGGGGGCTTGTGCAGACGACCCTCCGCGCCTCTACGCCCATCATCTTTGCGGCGCTGGCCGCCGTACTGACCCAGAATGCCGGTATCCTGAACGTGGGCATTGAGGGTGGCATGCTCATCAGCGCGCTGACGGCAGTGTGTGCCAATGCGGCTACGGGAAGCTGGGTTGTTGGCGTGCTGGCCTCCATCGCGGCGGCGGAGCTGTATTCGCTGGTGATCGCGGTTGCCCATCTGCGCTTCAGGGCAAACGTCTTTGCCGTCGGCTCCATCCTCAATATCATGGCGGCGGCGCTGACGGGCTTTATTCTGAACACAGCTTACGGCGTGTCCGGGCGTTTGGTTCCGGATACCCTCGTCTCCGTCCCGAAGGTTCATTTTCCCCTCCCGGCCGGAAGCGCACTG
>UMEA01017121.1_pt1 | contig 18211 bp, 20 predicted proteins | sample 1964621 | NCBI WGS metagenome assembly UMEA01 (sample SAMEA4836007, study PRJEB28245) | human gut metagenome | biome: gut microbiome; material: fecal sample | place: Denmark | collected 2008 | reverse complement strand
GGTGTTAAGTCAGAGGAGTACTATGTAAATATGATGATTGCATGGTATATGGCTACAGCACTTGCTAAACAGTGGGATGCGGCGATTCCTTATATACAGGAACACAGGCTTTCTGAATGGGTACACAGAAAGTCAATACAGAAGGCTGTAGAGAGTTACCGCATTACACCAGAGCAGAAGGAATATTTAAAGGGTTTAAGATAAGGTTATGAAATCAAATGAAATAGATATGACGACAGGTTCCCTGCCAAAGAAAATATTAATGTATTCAGTGCCGCTTATGTTGTCAAATGTACTGCAGGTTATGTTCAACCTGTGTGATGTGGCGGTAGTTGGTAAATTTGTAGGACCACTGGCACTTGGTGCGGTAGGTTCAACGAGTATAATTATTACATTGACAACCGGAATCCTGCTAGGACTAGCAGGTGGTGTCAATGCTGTAGTTGCGCTGTTTGTGGGGGCTAAGAATAGTGCAAATGTAAAGAAAGCAGTCCACACTTCAATTGTAATATGTATGATTGCGGGACTGCTGTTGCTTTTGTCTGGGCTGTTCCTTTCAAGACCGGTGCTGAATCTTATAGGAACTAAGAAAGAACTGATAGATGGTGCAGTTATATATCTTACAATATATCTTCTTGGTTCACCGGCACTTGCAATGTATAACTATGGTAACGCCGTGTTAAGTGCAGTTGGAGATACTAAAAGGCCACTTATGTATCTTATTACAGCAGGTATAATTAATGTGGTACTTAATCTGTTCTTTGTAATAGTATGCAGGCTTGGGGTTGTCGGTGTTGCACTGGCAAGTATAATATCACAGTATATATCAGCATTTCTGATACTTAAATTCCTGTTTGGCTGTGGCAAGGATTACGGGCTTTATATAAGAAATATAGGAATGGATTCGCATATAGCAGCGAGAGTGTTAAAGATTGGATTGCCTGCAGCAGTACAGTATTCACTTTTTGCAGTTGCCAATCTGTACATACAGACGGCAGTTAATTCATTTGACCATGTAGTTGTTGAGGGCAATTCGGCTGCGGCTAATGCTGATAACATTGTGTATGATATGATGGCGGCATTCTATACTGCATGTACAAGCTTTATAGCGCAGAATCTAGGAGCAAGAAAGCGTGACAGGATTAGGAAAGCATATCTTGTTACACAGATGTATTCATTTATTATAGGAGCAGTGCTTGGTGCATTGCTTGTAGTTTTCAGGACACAGTTTCTTAGTCTGTTTACAAGTGATCCGGATGTGCTGCATTACGGCTCAATAAGACTGGGAATAATGGGATGCTCTTATTTTGTATCCGCATTTATGGATAATGCGGCAGCGGGAGCAAGAGGACTTGGCAGAAGCGTTATACCTACAATAATAGTTATAATGGGTTCTGTTGTATTTAGAATCATATGGGTGTGTACAATATTTGCAAGTATACATACACTGATGTCACTCTATCTTGTGTATGCGAGTGCGTGGGCATTTACATCTATTATAGGAACGGTGTATTTTATAATAATATTCAGAAAGACTTTGAGATAAAAGGGCTGTGTCTTAACACATATAATCGTTAAGGCACAGCCTGTTTAATATTAGTTATTATTAGCGATAGCAGCTTCTGCTCTTTCTAAATCTTCTTTGGTATATTTAGTTAATATCTGTTCTTTAGTTATTCCGAATTCTAGCATGGAAATTATTGAATTGACTTTTTCAGTGTCTATGCCAAGTTCAATACCCTCATTTCTGCCTTTGCTTTCACATTCAGCCTGAAATCGTTTCATTGCTTCACACATATTAACAGTCCCTCCTTGTTCATTATCTATACATAAGTCCATAAGCTTTGGAACTGAGGTTATGCTACATATCAGTTCCATTACATCAATATCTACATTGCGGGATTCATATTCACGATATATTGAATCGAAATCATCGTTATATATGTTCCTTATAATATTAAACACATTTCTTACATCTTCATTATAAAATGTATACTTATCAGAATCAAGTATCTGAACCAGATTTAACTTATAGTCGGAGAAGTAAGTTTTGATATTATCAGGCATGGAAACCATCATGTCAGAGAGGCATGATGGGCCGTCCCATAATGAATCACCATAGTATAAAACGAGCGTGATGATAGGGTGGAAGCGGTCAGATTTGTCAATTCCAGACAGAAACTCTTCAGGAGAGCTGAAAGAATCCTTATTTAGCTTATGCTGTTTCTTGATATCGTTGTATTCCTTTATGTAGCCGAGTGCGTCATAGGTCATGGTTTGCAAAGGCATGGCATAATGTGTCTTGTCCTGAATTTCAAGACCGAGAATATTAAACTCTACGCCGTCTGACATCTTCTTTACAACATCTCTGTTTCTGGTAATAGATTCATTGTAATTCTTAGACTGGATAGTAGCAGAAACATCAGTGTCCATCTCAGTAAGCTTATCAGGCTTAAGCACCTGCCTGCCATTAAAGACAGTAGCATTGAAAAGGTCTGCAAAATGTTCATTATCGCGCCAGAAAGTCTTAAGAGAGACATCTTTCTGGTGAGTAGTACGGTTGTTATTATTCATATGTCGCCTTTCTTAAATGTTTCATATGTGAGATATAGTTAAAATATAAAATGATGCATCAATGTGTAATATATAATAACAATACGAAAAGAATATGTCAATATAATTTATAAAATATATTATATATCAATATTTTCAATAGTAATCATGAAGAAATTATGAAAAAACGGCATGATTTTAAGGGTGATACAGATATTGCTGTATGTCTAAATAAAATAATCAATCACATACATTTTACAAAAACTTTACGAACACGAGATTATGCATTTTACATAACATTGATAACATACCCTCTGCAAGCAGATGCAGAGGGTTTTCTTTTTTGAGACGACTCACATATCATTCGGTCAGGAAACTGATTCAAGCCCCTACGAAAATCTTCTGTTAATGCTTGCAAATAAAAAAAGAGGAAGGTAACGAAAGTTATGAGAAAAGGAATTAAAAAGTTACTTACAGTTGCATTAACAGCAACATTAGGCCTTGCAGTATTAGCAGGCTGTGGAACAGGTACATCATCAAATGGAGATGGATCAGCAAACGGAGGCACAACTAAGGAGCTTTCAGGCAAGATTCAGTTAGCAGGAAGTACATCAATGGAAAAGATGTGTGGCGCTCTCATGGAAGCATTTATGGAAGAATATCCTAATGTAACAGTAACAACAGAATATACAGGTTCAGGTGCAGGTATTGAGTCAGTAACATCCGGAGCTGTTGATATTGGTAACGCTTCAAGAGCTTTATCAGATAAGGAAAAGTCAGCAGGTATTGAGGAGAACATCGTAGCAATTGATGGTATCGCAATGATTACTGATAAGAACAACAAGGTTACTAATGTAACAAAGCAGCAGCTTACAGATATCTACACAGGAAAGATTACTAACTGGAAGGACCTTGGCGGTTCAGACGAAGCTATCGTAGTAATCGGCAGAGAGGCAGCTTCTGGTACAAGAGGAGCATTTGAGGAACTTCTTGAAGTTAAGAATAAATGTGCATATGCACAGGAACTTGACAGTACAGGTGCTGTACTTGCCAAGGTTGCAGCAACTCCAGGTGCAATCGGATATGTTTCATTAGATGTAGTTGATAAGACAGTTGCAGCTTTAAAGCTTGATGGTGTAGATGCAACAGAGGATAACATTAAGGCTGGTAAGTATACACTTTCAAGACCATTTGTAATGGCTACTAAGGGTTCTGTTTCATCACAGAGTGAGCTTGTTCAGACATGGTTCAACTTCGTAAAGTCTGACGCAGGCAAGAAGGTTATCAAGGGTGTAGGCTTAATCCTCCCAGAGTAAGCCGGAAAATATAGATTCTGAATGGAGAGATTGACATGGATGAGGTTATAAATGTTGGTATGAATAGAATAAATAAAACACCAGCAGCTGTTAAGGTAACAGCAAATGGTTCTTTAAAAGGTAATAAAAAGTCAAAGCATGCAAGTGAAAGCGTGGCACGGTTTATATTCCTTATATGTGCGGTAGTAGCTATCCTGGCAGTCTGCTCCATTACCATCTATATGTTTATAAAAGGAACAGAGAGTCTTAAAAGTGTCGGAATAGCAGACTTGCTCTTTAAAACAGTATGGGCGCCAACTGCTACACCGCCTGCATATGGAATTGTATACATAATTCTTTCATCAATAGTAGGAACAACACTTGCGATTCTTCTCGGAGTTCCAATTGGATTATTAACAGCAGTATTTTTAACAGAGATAGCAGGGAAAAAACTTGCAGCAGTAGTTCAGCCGGCAGTTGAACTGCTTGCAGCAATTCCTTCTGTTATATACGGACTTCTCGGATTAATGCTATTAAACCCCCTCCTTTATAAATTAGAAAAGTATGTATTCGTGAATTCCACAACACATCAGTACACAGGAGGAGCTAACCTCCTGGCTGCAGTGCTGGTGCTTGCAATTATGATACTTCCAACAGTTATCAATATGAGCGCGTCAGCAATCAGGGCAGTTCCAATGAATTTAAGAGCAACATCACTTGCTCTTGGAGCAACTAAGATACAGACAATATTCAAGGTTGTAGTTCCAGCAGCCAAGTCAGGAATTATAACAGGTATCGTATTAGGTATAGGAAGAGCCTTAGGTGAGGCAATGGCTATTAATCTGGTAGCCGGTGGTTCAGTAAATCTTCCGCTTCCGTTTAACTCAGTCAGATTTCTTACAACACAGATTGTAAGTGAGATGAGTTATGCAGATGGAGTACACAGACAGGTTCTTTTCACAGTAGGACTTGTTCTTTACATTTTCATAATGATTATTAACCTGATAATTACATTTATGCAGAAGAAAGGGGAGAAAGCAAATGGATAATCTTAAAGCCAAGAAAAGACATCCGGAAGAAATAGCAGTTTATACAGCAATATATGTATGTGCAGCATTTTCAGTTCTCCTGCTTTTAGGAATTATTATATATGTGTTCGCAAAGGGCGCAAGGCGTGTAAACTGGGCATTTCTTACAGGTGTTACATCAATTCTTCACGGAACTGTGGGAATTGCCGGTAATATTCTGAACACATTGATAATAATATTACTTACTATGATAATTACAACGCCAATCGGTGTAGGTGCTGCGATTTATTTAAATGAGTACGCCAAGCCGGGAAAGCTTGTTACAGTTATAATATTTGCAACAGAGACACTTGCAGGAATTCCATCAATTATATTTGGTCTGTTTGGTATGCTTTTCTTCGGACAGTTATGTCACATGGGATATTCACTTCTGACAGGTTCTCTTACACTTACATTAATGGTGCTTCCGCTTGTTACAAGAAACACACAGGAAGCGTTAAAGACTGTACCTGACAGCTTCAGAACAGGAGCGGTAGGTTTAGGCGCAGGTAAATGGTACACAATCAGAACAATTCTTCTTCCGTCAGCAATGCCTGGAATTGTAACAGGAGTAATCCTTGCAATAGGAAGAATTATTGGTGAATCAGCAGCATTGCTTTTTACAGCAGGAAGTGCACATCTTCTTCCAAAGACTTTCGATGCATTTCTTGAGAAAATATTTCATTCGGGCGGAACACTTACAATCCAGCTTTATTTAAGCGCAAGCAAGGGTGAATTTGAGGTGGCATTCGGCATAGCGGTTGTACTTCTTGTAATTGTACTTCTTATTAATTTTGGTACAAAGAGGCTCGCTAAGAAGCTCGAAAAGCACTAATTGGGAGGAATATATGAGTAATAAGATTAAAGTTAAAGTTGAAAATCTGAACCTGTATTACGGTGAAAATCATGCCCTTAAGGATGTGAACATGGATATACAGGAAAATGCAGTGACAGCATTTATCGGACCATCTGGCTGTGGTAAATCAACATTTTTAAAGACATTAAACCGTATGAACGACTTGGTTGACGGTGTAAGAATAGATGGCAAGGTGCTTCTTGATGGTGAGGATATATATGATCCGTCAGTTGATACTACAATCCTTCGAAAGAAGGTTGGAATGGTATTCCAGCAGCCTAATCCTTTTCCTATGAGCATATACGATAACATCGCTTATGGCCCAAGAGTTCATGGAATAAGAGATAAGAAAAGACTTGACCAGATAGTCGAGGAGAGTCTCCGTGGAGCAGCTATATTTGATGAGGTTAAGGACAGATTGAAAAAATCGGCCATGGGTCTTTCAGGTGGACAGCAGCAAAGAATCTGTATAGCAAGAGCTCTTGCGGTACAGCCTGAAGTTCTTCTTATGGATGAGCCGACATCAGCTCTTGACCCTATATCTACAGCCAAGATTGAGGAACTGATGGAAGACTTAAAGAAGAAATACACAGTAATCGTGGTAACACATAACATGCAGCAGGCAACGAGAGTTTCGGATCAGACAGCATTTTTCCTTGTAGGAGAAATGGTTGAGTTTGGAGATACTAAACAGATATTCTCTTATCCTCAGGATAAGAGAACAGAAGATTATATCACAGGAAGGTTTGGATGATGAGAAGTAAATTTGACGAACAGCTTGACAGACTTAATAAAGAAATGATGAAGATGGGCTCTGCAATTGAAGATTCTATACGAAAGGCAGTTGATGCGCTTGTAAAACAGGATGCAGAGCTTGCTAAAAAGGTTATGATTCAGGACGAGGAGATTGACAGGGAGCAGAAGACTATTGAGAGCATCTGCTTTAATCTTCTTATCCAGCAGCAGCCGGTTGCTAAGGATTTAAGAACAATTACAGCAGCTTTAAAGATGGTTACTGATATGGAAAGAATTGGTGACCAGGCAGCAGATATCGGCGAGATAACTATTAAACTTGCCAACCAGCCATACATAAAGAAGTTAGAGCATATCAACCAGATGGCTTCTGAGACAATGCTTATGTTAATCAGAAGTATTGAAGCTTATGTTGAGAAGGACATGGACAAGGCAAGAAAAGTTATAGCATATGATGATGTGGTAGATGACCTTTTTGAAAAGGTAAGAGATGACCTTATTGCAATGATACAGGCAGATTCAGCCAATGGTGAGCAGGCTGCAGATCTTCTTATGGTTGCCAAGTATTTTGAGAGAATAGGAGACCATGCAACTAACATTGCAGAATGGGTAATATTTGCTCTTGATACGAAGGGAGGTTTTGATGAAAATGCTTCTGAACATTTGTAAAAATACTCATTTAACTGAAAAGAAATATGAATATCTGTTTCTTCTTCTTAACACCCTTGCATGGTGTGCAATCGGCTTCGTAGTGTGGGCAGTTGTAAGCATATTTGCATTCAGGGGAACGGAATGGATGTTTACATTCGTTGGATATTTCGGACTTATTCCCGGCTTTATCGGCGGGGTTGTTGAGGCCTGGAGGAATGAGCGGTAACGGGACTTTTATTTATATTAAAAAAGGCATAGAATATAGGCAGAGGTGATTGTTATGAAATTTGCTATGAAACACGGAGGCTTATGTTCTATGTCTTTTGTTTTGCGTATATGTTCATGTGTTGTATTCTTGTGTACATGGGTGGCGTTTCTTTGCGCGTGTGAGGGTAATGCAAGCAAAATCAGTAACACAGGTGTTGAGGAAAGCACTTACGTTTTACAGTCTGGTATTGGAACAGATGCAGCCACTTCTTTAGAGGGACAGCCAGTGATGAGAAAAGGTTATAATCCACAGATGGATTTTGCTTATGATGAGCATGATGATGTAGATATTGACGAGAATTATGTTGGCAGCTTATGCGGTGAAGCCACAAAAGAACTTGAAACAATGTTCGGACCAGCAGAATTCTATGTGACAGCAGAAAGTAACGAAGATGACAGTTACACAATCAATGTGTATTATAATGAAAAAGCTGCGTCATTTTCAGATGATGAGGTGGAACAGATAAGAATGTATATTAATCAGGAATACAAAGAGGTGAGACTGTCAGAGATTAATATACAGGGCTGGTAGTTGTAAATTAAGCCAGCTTATGTTATATTAATTGAGGCGTTGAATTGGGGACACCACTTTTCAAGACCAGCAGACAGGATTATATGAATGAATCATGTCAGCGAACATACAACAGGCGTCGGTAATAAAAGATTTCCGGCGTGTTTATATTATGATTTTAAAGGCAGAACCAGCTGGAAAGCGGTTCTGCCTTTTTTGCGCGAGCAGCGATGAGAGAAGGCATGGAAAGTTCACAGTCGTGCTTGCACGAGCTGTGAACTTTATATGGGTTCTCGAGGAGCGCCGCGACAATGCCAGAATGAAATTCTGGCATATGAGCTGCTCGCGAAGCAATGAGCCGTGCAATCCAGAATGTGCTTGCACAAATTTCAGCTTATATGGCGAATGCCCATAATGAACAACGAAGGGAAAGGAGAGTCTATGGTACAGATTAACGGAGAGCAGGTTGAAGCTTCAAAGGTTGTGGGGAAAACACTTCTTGCTTATGTAACAGAGGCAGGGTATGACCCTGTAGGCATTGTGATTGAGAAGAATATGGAAATAATTCACAGGGAAGACTTTGACAAGGTTAATATTGCTGATGAAGATGTGATTGAGATATTGCATTTTGTTGGCGGCGGACAGTTTTAATATGAGTTTAGTCTGAGAGCAGGGAGTCTGGCTGCTTATAAGCAATGTCAGAGCGGTTAATAATAGGCAAAGACCTACTACAATTACAGAATTTGAAATTGAGTAGGTTAATATTTGGCAGGGAAATATTAAGAAACCTACAAGGCGTGAGAAAATCAAGATTTAGTAGGCTTTTGTGATAGCTGACAGCCTATAAAAGCGAGATAAACAAGGTATTTATAGGCCGTATTAAAACATGAGAGTAAAGAAAGACCTATAAGAAGCTTTATAAGAGCTTGATTAGTAGGTCTTCTGAAAATAAGAGAGCTGACGCGAACCTACTAAAAGACAGAAAATACATTTTTTATAGGTTTTCTAGCGGTAAGAGGACAAATTCAATCAGCAATTACAAGATTGAGGACATAAAAGAGAGGCAGGACAGACTATAAGTGCAGGAAGTATTGCCAGCAAAAGAATAGCCGCCAGAATTATAATAAAAACAGATAACAGGAGGAAGTAAAGATGGAAAACAAGACACAGGACAAGAAAGAAGATAAGTTAATTTTAGGAGGACATGAGTTTAACAGCAGATTCATATTAGGCTCAGGAAAGTACAATGTGAATCTTATTAAGGCGGCTATTGAGCAGGGAGGAGCAGAGATTATCACACTTGCTCTTAGACGAGCTAACACAGAGAATAAGGAGAATATTCTTGATTTCATACCAAAGGGAGTAACACTTCTTCCTAATACTTCGGGTGCGAGAAATGCAGAGGAAGCGGTAAGAATTGCGAGACTCAGCCGTGAGATGGGATGCGGGGATTTTGTAAAGATTGAGATTATGCATGATGCCAAATATCTCCTTCCAGATAACTATGAGACAGTGAAAGCAACAGAAATACTTGCTAAGGAAGGATTTGTTGTAATGCCATACATGTATCCTGATTTGAATGTGGCAAGAGATTTACAGAATGCCGGAGCTGCCTGCGTTATGCCGCTTGCCTCACCGATTGGAAGCAATAACGGACTTTCAACCAAAGCATTTATACAGATACTTATTGATGAGATTGATCTGCCAATTATCGTGGATGCAGGAATTGGCAAGCCTTCGCAGGCATGTGAGGCAATGGAGATGGGAGCTGCTGCGGTTATGGCTAATACAGCGATTGCGACCGCAGGAAATGTTCCGGCTATGGCAGAGGCGTTTAAGAAGGCTATAGAGGCAGGAAGAAGCGCATATCTTACAGGAATGGGAAGAGTTCTTGCAAGAGGTGGAAGTGCATCTGACCCATTGACAGGATTCTTACGCTAAATGTGGAACATTAAAATATAATAGAAAAGAAGGCAGAATAATGAACGAAGAAAATCAGGTGTATTTTATAGATAGTGACCAGCTTCCACCGGCTGCGTTAGAGAGAAAACATAAGTTGGAGCAGGACCCGTCATTCAGGACAGATTATATGAAATATCTTGATGACATGGAAATTATAGATTCAGATATTAAGGATAAAGTCTTAAAGGCAATGGATGAATTTGATTATGATTCATACACAGCAGCAGATGTTGAGAGAGCATTAAGCAAGGATACTTGTAATATTGAGGATTTTAAGGCACTGCTTTCACCGGCTGCGGAACCTTACTTAGAGCAGATGGCAAGAAAGGCAGAGAATGAGACTAAGAAACATTTTGGCAATACAGTGTATATATTTACACCTATCTATATAGCTAATTACTGCCAGAATTACTGCATATACTGTGGATTCAACTGTTACAATAACATTCATAGAAAGAAACTTTCATTTGAGGAAATCGAGCATGAGATGAAAGTTATTGCAGATACAGGAATGGAAGAAATCCTGATACTGACAGGAGAGAGCAGAAAATATTCAGACGTTGAATACATTGGTGAATCAGTTAAGATTGCAAGAAAATATTTTAAGAATATCGGCATAGAGATATATCCTGTAAATGTGGATGAATACCGCTATCTTCATGAGTGCGGAGTTGATTATGTAACAGTATTTCAGGAGACATATAATCCTGTCAAATATGAGACATTACATTTGTTAGGTCATAAGAGAGTATGGCCATACAGATTTGATGCACAGGAAAGAGCACTTATGGCAGGTATGAGAGGCGCAGGCTTTTCAGCATTGTTAGGACTTGATGATTTCAGAAAAGACGCACTGGCAACAGCACTGCATGTATATTATCTTAACAGAAAATACCCACATGCAGAACTGAGTCTTAGCTGTCCAAGACTCCGTCCGATAATCAACAATGATAAGATTAATCCGCGTGATGTGGGCGAAAAGCAGTTGTGTCAGGTGCTTTGTGCGTACAGATTATTCCTGCCATTCGTTGGAATAACAGTTTCAAGCCGTGAGAGTGCGCAGTTTAGAAATGGTATAACCAAGATATGTGCCACTAAAGTTTCAGCGGGTGTCTCAACAGGAATCGGCGACCATGAATCTAAATATACAGGAAAAGAAGATGGAGATGCCGGAGATGAACAGTTTGAAATCAATGATAACCGTTCATTTGACAGAATGTATAAGGATATGGAGGATGGCGGGCTTCAGCCAGTCGTGAATGAATACATTTATGTATAGAAAATATATATGTATAACGAACAGACATCTGGTGAGCGGCAGCGGTGGCGCAGAGTGTACCATGGAGGAGTACATTATGCAGCTTGAAAAATGTGCGGCACTGCACCCATATGCCATGATACTTCGTGAAAAGGATATGAACAGGCAGGACTACAGGGAACTTGCAAGACGCATACAGATAATGTGCAAGGAAGCTTCTGTTAAAATGTTTGTTCACAGTGATATCAGTGCGGCAGAGTATGCAGGTTGTGGAAATGTACATTTTTCAATGGAACATTTTAAAAAAATGTGTGATGAACAGGCAGATGTGATAAAGAGGCTTGATTGTGTGAGCGTATCGTGTCACAGTATGGAAGAGGCAGTGAGTGCTGTCCGCGCAGGAGCAGACCAGATTGTGCTTGGAACGATATTTGAGACACAGTGCAAGCCGGGGAAGATGGGGGCAGGACTTAGTTTTCTTAAAGAAGTGTGTAGAGCGGCTCATACTGTTAATCCCACAGTAAAAGTGTTTGCGATTGGAGGAATTAAGCCTGATAACATTAAAAAAGTGCTTGAAGCCAGTGCAGATGGCGGATGTATGATGTCATGGTTTATGCAACATAATTAATATAATATACAAAGAAAAACTTCTGTGATATAATTTCGCGGAAGTTTTTCTTTTTTTAAAATTTTTTAAACTTATTTAAACTTCATTTCGTATAATAATATATAGAACTAAAGAAAGGGCAGAAAATTATATGAAAGACATGTTAAGACTAGGTACTAAAGATAGAAAAAAATATCTAATTATAAGCGTAGTGTCAGTCTTAGTTATAGCATTAATAACTGTTTCCATAATTGCTGTGCAATTAAGACATAATAAGAATGAAAAAAAGAAAAATGTAGAAGAAACAACTGTGCATACAATGATGGTGCAGGAAACTACAGTGCAAGAGACTACAGAAGAGGGAACCACAGAAGAGGATACAACGCAGGAAGAGAGTGCAGAAGTAGTAGATAGGGAAGTGGTTGAAGAATTTTTTGAAAATGAGATATCAACAGAAAATGAGGAGGCATTTGAACTTCCGCCAAGGCAGCTTACGGACGAGTTTATCCCATATGATGGACAGAAGAGAGAAATAACATGCTATGGGGATAGTATGATGGCCGGAGCAGGAAGTGCAACTGAAGGAAAAGTAAATGGAATTGATATATATGGGTGGACTACACCTGTTACAATAGAAAAACTGACTAATATACCAACACATAATCTTGGAGGGTCAGGAGAAAATTCAAGTCAGATTACTTTTAGGGCTGGTGGAACAAAGGTTTATATAGACAGGGATATTACAATAAGTGAAACTGATTCGGCAATAGCTCAGATTATAGATGAAAATGAAAATGTATTTGAAACAGATAATTATAGTGGATATGGATTTGATTATGATCCTTATCCGGGTGATATGTATATAAATGGTTATTTGTGTGATGTTAAAAATACAGGTGATGGTCAGGTTGAAATTAAACTTACAAAGGGATATGCAGCATATGACAATTCTACTGATAATAGTGTTGTTATATATGAAAGTGAAACAGCTGCATATTCAAGACAGGGAGCAGATATAAAAGCAGAGAGTGATATAGTAACAGAATATGACACAGTGATAAAAGAAACAGAGTCACAAACATCTGGTGAAAAACCAATGGAGAAACCAACAGAAAAACCAGCAGAAACTTCAGGCGTAGAAAAAGTTACAATTTCTGGCGGAACACAGGCAATGACAAGGGCATCACAGGAAAGAAGTGCAAAAGATATATTAATACTTGAAATGGGAAGTAATGGCGGCTGGGAAAATGATTATCAGCAGCTTATTCTTCAATATGATAATATAATACTTAATTCCGGCTGCAAATATTATATTATAGTGGGAGATACTGATGACCCTGCGGACTCAGCGGATGGCTATCAGGGAGCATATGACTCAGATGGCAATTATGTGGGGATCGGTGATACATCATGGGAAGCAGCGTTAAGACTTGCATATGGAGACCATTTTTTTAATACAAGAACATATATGATTCAGAATGGATTAAGTGACTGCGGACTCGATGCAACAACAGATGACCTTGAAAATTTCAAAATGGGTAATATATCAAAACAGCTTAGATATGACTGGACACATTTTAACTGTTATGGATATTATTCAAAGGGAATTGGTGTATACAAGAAAGGCGTAGAACTAGGATACTGGAGTTAGAATTTTACAAGAACTATACATGAATATGATTACACCTTTTACATGAAATGGTTATTATGAATATGCATTGAAGGGGGACAGCCAAAAGACGGGGATGGCTGTGGTTCCCGGATATGTAAACTTATAGACCATGGAATGTAGAAAGGTGGTACTCATATGGAAGTTGCTATCTTAAAGCATTCGCAGCGTAAGCTGCTTTTTTTATGCCCTAAAATGTTAATTCGTAAAGAAAGTTTGAATAGATTGACTGTATATGTTATTATTTCGAAGTAAAATCAATAAGAAATATTAAAGAGAAATATGAATGTTTAACAAATACAGAAATATAAAAAAGATTGGTCTTGTGTTAATAGGTCTTGCCTTAGTTATATTTTTAATAACCAATGTAAGAATCCGTTCTGTTGATTCCTACAGAAAGCAATTCAGTAATATTGCAGATGAAGGGCAGACGCAGCCAGCCAGACCAGATAATAATGATACATTACAGAATGAAACCATCGGTACCGGTAATGGTAATGCTGCAGACAACGACAGGTTTGATGTAACAGGTGATGGAGCAGTTTCAGATGACAATTCTGCATCTGGCTCAACGGATAATATAGCAGCTACAGATAATAATTCCGGTTCAGGTGGTAGAGAATCAGACATGAGTAACGGAAACGCCGTATCAGGTGGCAATGATTCAGAAAGCAGCAATTTAGGGAATAATACTTCAGGAAGTGACAATTCGGGAAATGATGATTCAGGGAATAATTCGCAGAATACCAGACCGGCAGGCAAGGTAATCAGTTGTACTATAGAGATAAGATGCGATAATGCGACAGCGAGAAAAGATACTGTTAATCCGTCAATTGCATCACGTATCCCTGATGATGGAACTATACTTGAAGTTACAACATACACTGCAGTTGAAGGCTTTACTGTATATGATGTTCTTGCAGCAGTTACAGCAATGCATGATCCTGTAATTCCGATAGTTGCTAATTCCGATAAGTCGTATGTATCAAGCATTAATAATCTGTCAGAGAAGAATGTAGGACCACAAAGTGGCTGGACTTACAGAGTTAATGGAGTTCTGCCTATGATGGCGGCTAATCAGTATACAGTAAAAGATGGAGATGTAATAAAATGGATATACGTGTGCCAGCTGGGCGACAAGTAACTAAATATTCAGCATTTGCAGCAATGCATCCGTGGACGAATTTCATCTACATTACACTTGTGCTGGTGATAACCATGTTCACAATGAACCCGGTAATACTGGCGGTTTCGTATGCAGGTTCACTTGCCCTTGGAATATATATGCAGGGTGGTTCTTTTATTAAGAAGAATATTATGATAACAATTCCTGTTGTTATATTCTCTGTGTTAATTCAGCCAATTTTTAATCACAGCGGAGTTACACCGTTGTTTTATATTAACGATAACATGGTATGTCTTGAGAATATAATATACGGTGCAGTTATAAGTCTTTTATTAATTGCAGTCATACAATGGTGCAGTGTTGCAGCCAGTTATCTTTCTTCGGAGAAAATGATGTATCTGTTCGGAAGTTTTATTCCTTCTGTTGGCATGATATTTTCTATGATATTAAGAATGATACCGCTTATGAGAAAGAGATACAGACAAATACATGACGCACAGATGGGACTTCGTGGAGTGGAGACTAAGAATGGCATTTTTGAAAAAATCAGACATTTTGTGAATGAATTTTCAACTCTTATAACATGGTCACTTGAAAGCTCAATGGAAACTTCTATGTCTATGGAAAGCAGGGGATATGGACTTAAAGGAAGGACGAGCTTTAACAGATTCAGATTCACATTAAAGGATACTTTTACGATAATTATAATGCTGGTATGTTTTGTGATGGCTGTTATTCCAATAGCAGGAAAGAAGCTTGCAGTATATTATCTCCCTGTAATATATTATACGAAATCAGGTGTAGAAGGAGTGCTGGCAGTTACAGCATTTGTAATACTGACAGTAATTCCATTGATAATAGAGATAACAGGAGATGTGCAGTATAAGAGACGAAGTTCATATAACGAAAGGTAATTGCATAATGACAGACACAATTATTAATGTTTCATCACTTTCTTTCGGGTATGCAGGAAGTGATGTATTGGTACTTGAAGATATAACATTTGATATAAAGAAGGGCGAGGTTGCGCTGATTATAGGTGCTTCGGGAAGTGGAAAGACTACGCTTCTTAAGATGCTTGATAAAAGCATGATTCCAGAGGGGAGACTTAGTGGAAAAGCAGAATATTACGGCAGACAGATAAGCAGCTTAAGTCAGGCAGAAGCGGCAGTTAAGATTGGATATGTCGGACAGAATCCTGACAACCAGATTGTTACTGATAAGGTATGGCATGAGCTGGCATTTGGGCTTGAAAATCTCGGCGTGCCAAATGCAGACATAAGGCGCAGGGTTGCAGAAATGTCTGAATATTTCGGAATTACGGGCTGGTATGATAAGAATACAGAGGAATTGTCTGGAGGACAGAAACAGCTTCTTAATCTAGCTTCCATAATGGTTATGAGACCAGAGGTTTTATTGCTTGATGAGCCGACGGCACAGCTTGACCCGCTTGCTAAGAAGAAGTTCATAGATACAGTTTTGGAGCTTAACAAGGATTTTGGAATAACAATTATGTGTGTTGAACACAATCTTGCGGATATCTATTATAAAGCGGACAAAGTGCTTGTGCTTGAGGATGGAAAGCTAATATATAATGGTTCTCCTAGAAAGACAGCAGAAAGTCTTGTTAAGACAGAGAATCCGCTTGTTTACGGGCTTCCTTCATCTGTAAGGATATATGAGGGGTGTAAGAAGGATATTACATTTGAAACAGACTGCCCGCTTACAGTTAAAGAGGGCAGGAAATGGATAGCCAGTCTTAATATTAAAGAAGGCTCATATGTATCACAGGATAAGCATTACAAAACCGGGGATACAGCGGTTTCAGTTAAAAATGTGTTCTTCAGATACACTAAGAATTCTGCAAATGTACTTGAAAATATCAGCTTTGATATAGAGAAGGGCAGGATAACTGCTCTGCTTGGAAGCAATGGAGCAGGAAAGACGACCCTTTTAAGACTTATGGCAGGAATTAAAAAGCCTATATCAGGTAAGGTGAAGGTGAACGGAAGATGTGCAGTGCTTCCGCAGAATCCGATGGCACTGCTTAACCAAATAAGCGTTGAGGAAGAATTAGCATCAGCAGTTATGGATAAGGGAAATTCGTCTGTTAAGAATATGGACAGGAAACAGAGAATTGAACTTGTCTTTAATATGCTGGAGCGGACGGGACTTCTAAGGGTGAGAAAGCAGCATCCGTATGATTTGAGTGGAGGGCAGCAGCAGAGGCTTGCATTTGCAAAGATTCTGCTGTATGAACCGGATATTATTCTGCTTGATGAGCCAACTAAAGGAATTGACCCGTTCTTCTGTAGAAAGATGGGTGAATGGTTAGAAGAATTAAAGAATATGGGGAAAACTATTGTGATAGTTTCACACGATGTGGAATTCTGTGCATTATTTGCCGACAAATGTGGATTAATATTTGACAGAAACATAGAAAGTTACACAGATTCACACAGCTTCTTTGCAGGCAATATATTTTTCACAACGGATACTAACAGGATTATGTCCGATTTTTTCAAAGATTGTGTAACATGTGATGAAGCTGTTGAAGCGATTCACAGATGTTTAGAGGATAATAGATAATGAGTGTTAATTACATGCTTATAAGCATTATTATACTGGCTGTTGCAATTGCCATTCCTTTCTTTGCATTCGAAAAGAGGAAGCCGAAGGCAAGGCATGTTGTGATGATTGCAGTTATGTCAGCTCTTACAGTTGTTGCTAATATAATATGTGCGTATACGATACCGCTTCATGCGGGTACAGCACTTGTCATAATAACGGGAATTGCATTTGGACCACAGACAGGATTTCTTACAGGTGTACTGTCAAGATTTGTATGTAATTTCTTTATGGGGCAGGGGGTATGGACTCCGTGGGAAATGGCTGCGTGGGGGCTGCTTGGTGTTCTTGCGGGAATTGCATTTTACAAACCGGAGCTTGTCGGATATTTTGATGATAAGAAAGAGATTGTAAGAAAGCAGGCAAGAACAGGTCTGTCAGTTATGGCTGTTCCTGTTGTGTGTATGGTTGTCTCAGAGATTGTGGGATATATTGTATATATATTTACTGAAAAGCCGGGAGAGACATTCTTTGGGTGGAGGCTGTATGCTTTCGGACTTGCTGGAATTATTATGGCAGTTCTTCTTATGAGAAGCCGTATACCTTGTAATTTTATCACAGTGACAATATTTACATTTATAAGTGTGTTTGTTATATACGGTGGAATTATGAATATTGCAGCCATGATGATGAACAGCACATATACGGATTCAGGCAGTGCAAATATATCATGGGAGGCACTGAAGCTTCTGTACATAACAGGAGCACCTTATGATGCAATGCATGCGGGCGGAGCGGCTGTGTGTGCATTTCTTTTTGGTGATGGACTGCTTGGAAAGCTTACGCGTGCTAGAATTAAATATGGGTTATAGAGAGCTGCTATAATTTGGAAAGCCTACTATAATAGCATTTTTAGGCGATTGAGTGGGTTGATTGAGGTATATGATATTGCTATTGAGGGGCGAGAAACCTACTCAATAACGGATTAGATATATTTTAGTAGGCCATTTTTTAAGAATAGAAGCTGTCTGGCATGAAAGTTGTATGCAAAAGACCTACTAAATTGGA
>UMEA01020562.1_pt1 | contig 18213 bp, 17 predicted proteins | sample 1964621 | NCBI WGS metagenome assembly UMEA01 (sample SAMEA4836007, study PRJEB28245) | human gut metagenome | biome: gut microbiome; material: fecal sample | place: Denmark | collected 2008 | reverse complement strand
ATTGATTTTGTATAAATTACAACACTCTGATAATCAATAGTGATATATAGGTAAATAATTTATGCGTAACAAATTCGCAACAAACAAATGGAGAAATATTGTTCTTACGGTAAAACATAGGAATTAACAACATGGAAGTTCATTACCATTATGAATAAAGAGGCGACAAGTCTCTACTTCCCTAAATCTTTGATTTAGGTATGGTATTTCGTTTCTTTCCACGGAACAACAACCCAGAAGTTGTGCAATTTCGAATATTTGTGCTACCTTTGCAACTGAATTAAGCAATGTAATCGTTTCAATGAATACAGTGACAGACAAAATGCCTCGCGTGGGTTTGGAGACCGAATCGCAGACAGTCAAATCAGGACAGGATAAAAGGGACTGGGCGCAATGCTCACGGACTATTGCCGTCCTTATGTCAAAGCGAATGTCGGAACTCGGCTTGTCGCAACGGATGCTTGCCGAAAAAATGAATTGCACCCAGCAATATATCTCCAAGATGCTGAAAGGGCAAAAGAACATGTCACTGGAAACCATTTGCAAAATAGAAAACACATTGGGTATCGAAATTATCAAAGGTCTGGACGAAAGCGAACAATAAAGCAGAACTATGGCGAAAGAAAGGGAAAATATAAACGGCATGGCAAAAGAGCCGGTCGCAAATTGCGACCAGTTGCCCGAAGTAATTAACATCCAGCCGATGATTCGGATTATAAGAGAGCGACAGGTCATGCTTGACAGTGATTTGTCCGCATTGTACGGTGTGGAAACACGAAGGCTGAACGAACAGGTGAAGCGTAATATGGAACGCTTTCCTGATGATTTCATGTTCCAGCTTAGCAAAGACGAGCTTGATAACTTGATGTCGCAAAATGCGACATCAAGTTGGGGCGGAACCCGAAAACTGCCTTACGCGTTCACTGAACAAGGAATAGCCATGCTCAGTTCGGTATTGAAATCAAAGACGGCTGTCGAGGTGAACATCCGCATAATGAGGGCTTTCATATCCATGCGCCGCTTTATTGCGACCAATGCCCAATTATTCCAACGGCTTGAGACTATAGAGTATCACCAACTGGAAATGAAACAGCATCAGGACGTGACCGACAGACGCATCGACGAGGTTTTCAAGCGTTTGGATGCCGACGTTCCTCCTGTGCAGGGCATCTTCTATGACGGGCAGGTGTTTGACGCTTACCGTTTCGTTTCTGATTTAATCCGGAAGGCTGAACAGTCCGTTGTACTGATTGACAATTACGCGGATGACACCGTGCTGACTTTGCTTGATAAAAGAAAGGAAGGGGTATCAGCCACTATCTACACGCAGCGTGTCAGCAACCAGTTCCAACTTGATGTTGACCGCCACAACGCCCAATATCCGCTTATCGAGGTAAAGCGATTCAACAAGGCACACGACCGGTTTCTGCTCATTGATGATAAAGTGTATCACATTGGAGCATCAATCAAGGATTTGGGCAAAAAATGGTTCGGTTTCACCTTTATGCGTGACATTACGGCAATAGAACTCATTAACAGGATTCAGCTTTAGTCCGGTTTGGCTTCAAAAGAACGTATCAGCATAGTGTGAACTTAATCCGTCTTTTTCATTTGTCGCACCAGTTCCTTATGCTGTTCGTGCAGTTCGGGGAAATGTCTTCTGATGAACTGGCCGAAGGAGCAGTCGTTGAATCCGAACCGCCGCGCCAATGACTTTATGCTTTCGGTTGTCGTAGAGTACAGTTGTAGGGCTTCGGCATATTTCCCCATGCTGTGCGGTGCCATTATTCCACCGTTTTCCGTTTTTTTCATTCCCAAACTTGCGTGCAGTTCCGGCTCATGCTCTTTCAGGTACATCCTGAAACAGTCGGGGTGCAGGCCAAATTCCTCCGCCACCTTTGTCATGGTCATTCCACCCTCTTTCAGCCGGGCGATGGCATCGGCGTATTTGACGGCGGTCGCAGGATTGTATCTCCGCACCTGAGACCAGTCCACGGGCTTGCCTTCCTCGTAGGGGATGCCTTTCCGTTGGCAGACCAAGTCCTTGTGCTAGGTTTGCAGGTATTCGTAGAAGCCTTTTATCGGCACATCTGTCTGTTTGGCTATCTTGCGGGCGGACATGGGTGTGGTACGGTACAGGTGCAGGGCTTCCGCATACTTCTTCGTTATCTCGGCGGTGGGGGCATGAAGCGTTCCGCGCCCCGTTATCTCTCCCTTGCGCTGCCGCCTCACAGCCTGTTTGCGTACCTTGATGCGATTGTCTACCAGCTTCTTGTGGTAGAATATCAGGTGTTGCTCCAGCCCGGAATAGGATACGTCGCACCGCTCGGCGGCTTCCTGTACCGTGATATAGCGGTCGGCACGCAAAAGCTCGATCGCCTCGGCATATTGCTCCTTGCACCACGGGCGTGTGCCGCGTGGCAGACCGTCATCCAGACCCAGGCGTTGCCGTGCCCGTTCCCGAAACTCCAGCACTTCGGGATAATGTGTCCGCAACTGGCGGCCGAGATTCGTACCGCTCAATCCGAACTCACGGGCGATTTCCGATACGTTGCACTCGATATATTCCATGCTGTCGCACGCTGCGATAGCCTCCTTGTATTTGGCATGGGTCGCAGGCAGTTGTCCCCGCCGCTGGTTCAGATTGATGCTTTTTGCTTCTTCAGGGCTGCATTTGATACCGTTGCGTTCCAGCATCAGATGGCGATGGTAGGTACCTACATAACGGGAAAATCCGTTGACGGAAACCCCACACCGTCGGCATATCTCTACATTGGAGAGGTCGGTGGATGCGTACAACTCCAGAGCCGGGCGGTATTTCGCTTCCGTCTCCAGTCGAATTCCCCGGGAACGGTTGCATGGACTATCTTTGTTATCGAGAATGTTCACAGCAATATCTTGTTTTATGTAATGAGCTACTAAACGAAACAAGCCAGCTCTCCTGTTTTTAATCGAAAGCTGGCTTGTTTGTGTATAATATTTTTTTGTTATGAATCTTATTGTTTCATACGGACGGCACGTATCTTTTTGTTAATCATTCTGTCTATCGTTGTTGTATTCGACGTGGCATCGTATGTAATAGCATTTATATTGTCATTTGCCGCTGTTGAGCTCCAATAAATACCGCTTAACGGATATTCCACATCTGATAAGGATAATTGTTCAGATGATGCAGGAAGATACCAATTTATATCCTGCTCTGTTATGACTGGGACATAATAAGTCAGAGTTTCTCCATTGTTAGTTTCTGTTCTTTCCTCTTTTGAAAACTTATTCTTCATTACGGCCATTTTTACAGCAAAATTTTGGACAGATTGGTAGTCTCCACCATTTATAGTCTTACTATCCCACGTTCCTGATCCGATAGTTATCGCATCAAGATTTGTTTCCATTTCACTTACAGCCCCAATACCCTTAAAAAAGTACAGGTTTCTGGTATTAGATAAGCCATTTCCGGTATCCATTCCAACATTCAGACTATTGCCGATTGTCGTGTAATCTATGGTTACAGTTGTCAAGGATTTCGGTGGAATAATAGATGTAATTTGCCATGTAGTAGTCAAATAGGACTCTGTTTCAGTATTTTTATAAGCATCTGCAGCCCATTTAAACAGGAATGCCCAAAATCCTTCATAACTATACACTACCTTTCTATCCCATTTAAAACCGAACGGATAGTTTCCACCGTTATTTTCCTCGATACGTTCATAACCTACGCCCTGTGCATTCCAACTCGGACAGAGTTGTTGAACGGTGGCTGTGATTGGAGTAGCACCGTTGACAGCAGGGGTGATTTGGAATTGGAGGTCACGGGCGGCATCACCAATGTTTTCGGTCACATACACGTGGTATGTGAAATTACCGCTGCCTGTACCGGATATTGTATTTGTCCCTTTGTCATCATCAATCCAATAACCTTGTTCTTGCAACTCTGTCTTGGTCTGGGTGAAGAATACATCGTTCGTAAGGTTGGAAGTCAATGTCCATGCGCCATCGTAGTCTTTCACGTTTACGGTAATCGGAAATGTGATATAATGAGCATCCTGTGCCTCAGTCGGGACTTCAATATTCATTTCATATTCCGGCGTAATAGACAGCTTGTAAGTCACGGTTGTTCCCATCGTCCATACCGTATTTCTGATAGAGGCGGTGAGTGTGCGGTCAACACCGGAAGCATTGGTGAACACCACTTTTATCGTTGCCCCTGCAGGCAATGTCTGCGGCAGCATCATAAAGGTGCCTTCCGAACTGGTAATTTCCGCACCGGCGGTTTCGTTTCCGGTCATTGATTTGTTCAAATCATCTTGCGAGAAATCCGTGGTCGTCTCAGCAAGAGCCCATGTACCGGTAGCCATATCGTAAGTACCGGCTTTTTTGACACCTTCCAAAGCCACGCTCTTGATAAAGCCGGGCTGCATCTGGCTGCCCACGGCAAAGCGGACGGCGGTGCAGATGTGTTTGAAGGAGAGAGGCACAGCCGCATTGTTGTTGCCCGGTATTTCATTGGTGGTAGCCACCACAATGTCTTTCTGGTCGGCAGCGGCGTCGGGAACGGTATATGCAAGAGACTTATCTTGGGGAGAGGACGGAGTGGTCAAGCCACCGGCATCCGTTGGCGCCCAGGCATAGAATTGGAACGAATGATCCGCTCCCGGCCAATAGTATATTTGTTCCGTGCTCCATATAGCACCTGTTCCGACGGAAGCACCCACATTGGAAGCATTCGTGTTCATGTAGAACTGATCCACGGGCGTACCATTCTTACGCCAGTATGCCAGCACATGGAACTTGGTATAGAAATTGTCTTTGCCAACAGGCGTTCCACGTGTCAAGGCCTGTTCGCCCTCGAAGCCGGACACGTTGATACCGTCCGAAACAATGGCACGGACACAAAGCGTGTCTGCCGAGTCGTTCGACCGCAACACGAAACGGTTTGCGGTATATCCTTCGTCATCACTACCGGCATATCCCCTTGTCTGCACGTTCTTATCGGACGATATGCCAAAACAAATGTTGTCACAGGCTTTCTCCGGATTCCCGCTTTCGAGAAAGTCCTCGTTATTGCACGAGAAAAGTAGCGTGCACAGCAACATCGTCGCCATGCCGCCCGCCATCCAACTCGGATTTTTCTTATGTACCTTCATTTCTTCTGTTTTATATTTGTTTGCCTGAAGCAATACGCCCCGGCTGTTAGTGAGTGTAAGTGGACATTCAACCCCTTACACCCTGTAGGTAAATCGTCTATTCCATGGATGATAATTCCAGAATACACGATGCTAAACCGGTCTTATAAAAGATGTTGGATTAGTTGCCGCTCTGGGTTGTGGGAACTTCCAATGTCTGGTCAAGATTATCCTTGTTCCAGCCTGCGATACCGTCAACCGTAAATTCGATAGGCTTCAACGGATTCTCCGGATCCACGATGTTCTCATGTGTCAAAGTAGCCTTGAAATCATAGCAGTAACCGAGTTTGAACTCAACATTCTCGATTTTTACATTGTGGTCGTAAGAGCCCAACAGTACGTCACCATGATACAATTCTGCCGTGAAAGTTACAGTATATGTAGCGGTAGAAGCCATCGGAATCATCAGCTTTTCGTTATAGCTTTCAAGAGTTGCAGCGTTGGCAATGAAGGCAGCTTCATCAGCGGTAGCATCGTCGGCTGTTACATTACCGAAGTCCAATTCAAGTGCGTTGGTTTCCTGATTACTCCAAGTGTTACCGGCAGCGGCTACTGTCAGGGTACCGCTTGTGTAAGCATCCGTGATTTTCACATTGCTTACTTTTACGTTGTAACCCTCACCCACTGCATTCTCGAACGAGAATTTCACTTTTGAAAGCTGGTGGCTGAATGTCATGGGAACAGGAGTTTTGTATGTCTCTGTTACCTCTGTTCCGGCAATTTGCGCGGGAGCTGCGTGAAGCAAGTCAACCTGATCCGCATCAGTGTTGGTGAAAGCAACCGTCATTTCTACCTTTGTGGCATTTTCAGGCAATACTACATTGGAAACATTTGTCGCTACACTGTAAGGCGCAATGGCACCGAAAGTGTAAGTGTTGCCAGGAACCCAGTACTGCAATACATCGTATGACCATCCGGTAGAGGCAGAACCTCCTTTATACACCTTGTCACCCTTGAAGATCTGACCGTTCTGTGTGAAACCATATACGGCAAAGTCTTCCAAAGAAGTTGTTGTGAAACTCGGGTCCACGATACTGCGTGTTCCGTTGTTCACGAACGCGTTGCTGAAACCGATGGCCTTCTGCTGTGCCATTTCCACGGTCTCGTCGTTGCTGCAGCTTGCCAACATGGCTGTTGCTGCCAATCCAATCAAAAAGATTTTTTTCATTTGATTAAAAATTAAATTGTGAATAAAAATGTTTTGATAACTCTCTATGCAAATCAAAGAGGAAGTTCTATGTCCTCGTAATCTCCCCAGTCATCCACGTCCACGTCGAAGCCGGAGCCGCCTTCCGTACCCTCTTCATCGGATATCTCGATGCCCTTCACCACGATGACACCTCCCTGCGGTTGCGCCGCCACCTGGTCGGTCACGTCGAAATCGAACGACTTGATTTTTCCGTTCTTCAAACGTACTTCCAGATTCAGCCCGTACTTACGTCCGGCCCTTGTCCCGTAGTGTTCGTTAGGGAAATCAGGTATTCCGAAAGAACGCACCAAAGCCTGTGTGCCGAAATCTTCCACCGTACAATCGTACAGTACGGTTGCGGCTTCATCTGACGTGCGCCCGCTGTTCAACCATACCGCCTGCGCCATGCCCGCCAAGGCACCGCGTGCCAGCGACACGTATTCCACCCCGTGGCTGAACTCGTAACGCACCAGATAGGTGAACACCAGCGGGTGCATGGTGACAGGTATCACATCGGTCTCGGTCGAGCGTTCCGCCACGTATGACTCCATGTAACTGCCGTAAAGCATATCGGGCTGGTTCACCGTGTTCTCGTTTTTCGTGTCCATATAAGAATTACCGAGATAAGAGGAACGGGTACGGGTTCGTGTGGTGGCCTTTGCCGAAGCGAACGACTGCATCTCGTCGAACACGATGTATTCCGTGTCGTTGTTGTAGAACAGCAGGGAGTGTTCCCCCGGCCGCATATACACGACCTCCCCCTCGGGGGCGATGTTGACGATCTCATCCGAGCCGTCCGCGTTGTACACCTGCATACGCAAGCCATCCGGTATTCCGGGACGCAACGCGTCGTATTCCATACCGAACGATTCCTGCCAAGTGGGGAAGTTTTTCCAATCCGTACTGCCTTCATAGGTATATTGCCACTCCTTTTCGTATTCCGCTTCTATGCGCACCTCCGATTTCGGGGCATGCGGGTCATGGTCAAAGCACAAGTCCTTGTGCTCGCAAGATGAAAGCAGCATGAGCATTCCCGCGAACAAGGGGACATATTCTGTTATAATGTGTATCTTTCTCATTTCACGCCTCCTTTCTTATTGTTGCTGTTGCCTCTTCCGAGAAGCCATACCAGAGAGATTTCCGCCTTCGTGGGACCGAACCAGTGCCGGTTTTTAGTGGCCTGCCATACATAGTGGCCGTCCAAGGGGGTGTACGTGTAGTATTTTCCTCCCCAGTAGCCCACGCCAAGCATGAAGTCGATGTTCAGGCGGTTTGCGACGGGCAGCGAGTAACCGTATTCCACGCCTGCCGCGTAATTCGTCTTGTCCCAAAGCGTTCCGCCGGGTTCTCCGCCCATGTAACCTTTGCCTCCCCACTCGAAGTCGTAAGTGAACGCCTGCCCGTAAACACCCACGTGATGTCCCGTGAGCGGCTTTTCACTGGCCTTCTTCCCGAACCAGTAGCGCACGGCGATGTCACCTCCGTATATGCGCCAGTAACGGTGGCTGCTGTTCTTTTTCCACCAGCCGTACATCCAGTTGCCACTGATTGACCAGTTCTTGCCTAAGTAAAATTCCACCCCGATGTTGGGAACGGCCAGCACATCGTAGAGCATGTTGGTCTTGAGAGCCATGTAGAAAGGTTTTGAGGTTTCAGGGGAAACCACCACGCCCGTGTCCGTTTTCTCCACAACGGATGTCGTGTCTGTAGGAACCGGCACGACCGGCTCTTCCTTGACAACCGATTTTTCCTCGATTACCGGTTTTTGACGGACTGTCACGAGAATGACACTGGCATTGCGGATTTGGTCAAAGAAATGCTTGTGCATGTAATGCCAGGTACGGCCATATTGCAACTCCATCAGGTGTTTCTTGCGGCTGTCAACCAGTACACCTTTATTGTCATAGGTAAATTCGGGCACGTTGCGCATCACGTCCACCGCCTCTTCCTTGTGGGGCATGTCGGACACCTCGACCAGCTCCGCGAGACGTTCCCACGCGATAAATCCTTCGGGACGTGAAATGATGCCGTCCGGAAGCGATACGCGTTCACGTACATAACGCTCAAGGGAATTGCGGCGTTTTTCCGCCAATCCCCTGTTTATGGCAAAGCCGCCCTCGGGTGAGGCGGAACCGCAGAAAGACACCTCGACCAGTTCGAGCGTGCTGTCTTTTTTCACACTTTCCAGAAACGACACCACTTCGGACAGGCGCATGGCGTTGTCACCATAAGCCGTGTCCAGTGTCGAGTTGCCGACCGGAAATCCGATGCAGACCTCCTTCCGGCTCTCTTGCCCGAACATCTGGATGCATCCGAGCAACATGAACGCTGATACTATTAAACCTCTCATGTGCATATTATCTTTACTTTAAGTCCGTTTCTTCCTAAGAAACGGATGTAAAATATAATTGCTTAATAATCAGGTTTATAAGTAATCAGCTTACTCTTGGTTTGTTTTACGGAATATTATTTTTTATGTGTAATCCCTTGAATATTTTCGTTCCAACAGTTTGATATTCAGAATTTTTATTTACTTTTGCATTCGGAATCCGTTTCTTAGGAAGAGACGGATGTTTTTGTCTCACAGCTTATCCTGTTATAATTCACTCACAACCAGTTCATTGGCATTGTCTATGACAGACGAGTCTATCGACGCGAGATAGATTTGCGTTGTAGAGACCGAATCATGCCCGAGCGCGTCGGAAATGACATTGACAGGGACGTTCTTCGATTTGGCGACGGTCGCCCAGGTATGGCGGGTGACGTATGTCGTGAGTGTAACCGGCAGTTTTGCCATTTCCGCTATGGTTTTAAGGGACTTGTTTATGCGGCGTAACGCGGATTCGTACTGTTTGCGCTCGTCCTTGCCGGGAACGGTTATAATCGGGAGCAGGTACGGCTGCCCGTCGGTCGGATAGCGCGCGAGCAGTTCTTCAATTTGCCTTATGACTTTGACATGGAGCTGCTGGCCGGTCTTGTGGCGCCTGTAGGAAAGCACCCCGTTATGAACATCCGACTTTCTCAGGAAAGCGGCATCGATGAATGACATCCCCCTGCAAAGGAAAAGGAAGAGGAACACGTCACGGGCAAATTCAAGCCCCGGCCTGTGCGAGAGGTCGAGGCCTTTGATCCGCTTGATGTCGCTGATTGAAACAGCCCGTTTGAGCGTCTTCTCCGTTCCGGTAAACACGGTCCGGAAAGGTCTGCGGTCGACGGTCAGTTCCTGCTCGACCGCCCGGTTATAGACCGCCCGGAGGATGCGCATGTAAAAGGATGTGGAATTGGGTGCGAGCCCTGCAGCGTTCAGGTGCGCCTGATAGTCCTCTATGACGGCAGGATCTATTGCCCCGATTGGAATATCCTCCTGGGCACGGAACCGCTTGAAACTCCCCAATGCCGCGCGGTAATTGTTGGCGGTGCCGGTGTGCCCCAGTTGCCTTAACCTGACAATGACATTCTCCATAAAAACAAAGAAGGTATTCCCCTTGCCGGTACGTTGGAACTCCGCAACAATATCGTCTGCCGAATAGGCGCGTTGCCGACAGTCGAACCTTTCGATGATTCCACGCAGCCTCTCCAAGTCCCAGGACAGCCTTTGCGCCGTCGAATTGACGGCGGCCATGCGGTCACTCCTGGCAGTGGGGACAAGCCGGGACTGCTTTTCGTCCCATTCACAGGGAAACACTTTGTAACCGGTCGTGATTTGCCTCGCTACACGGTGACGGGTTACGTTGATGACGATGCTGCCCGGACGGTCTGCGACTGTTGACGGGCGGAATTTTACTTTTACTGTTGCCATATCTATTATTGTTTAATGTGAGTACTTGTAAAAGATAAGGGCGACAACAACGAGGGTGGCGGTAATCAATACAGAGAATATGGCAATCATTCCGGTCAGCGTCCCGGAATGGAGCAGTTTCACGTTGGCGAATACGATGACGGCAAAGAATGATGCAAGGTTCAGCAACAATGCAATCATGCACCAGAATGTCACCTGTGTCATGGATATGCGGTTCTCGTTACGGCGGATGTCCTTGTCCGCCTTTTCACGCTCCCTGCGGATACATGATATGGCATTGTCGGCAATGGCATTGATTTCATCCAGCAATGCCTGTATGTCGTCTTTCGTAAGCCTTATCGGAAATGAAGTCTTAAGCAGGTCATGGAGATTTATCATTGTACCTGCGTATGCACCGATTCCTTCAATGAGCTTGTTCAACAGTCTGTATGCCTCCGCAATCTCCGGCTTGAGCCTGCGGAACTCGTCGGCAAGCGCGTCATTCCGCTGCTCAAGTCTTTGCCGCCGTGCTTCTTCCGCCTTGATGTGACTGACAGAGCATTGGTTTACCTTTTCCAGTTCTTCCTTTACCGTATTGATTTCCTTGAGCAAGTTGCGTATGGCAAGGATTTGGTCGCTCACTTCTTGAAGCAGTCCTTCAAGTTCCTGCTTATCCTCGTTCAGTTCCTGTCCGGGTGTATAATTGTTAAGCCGCTCCCGCAGGGCTGATGTATCGGGTTGTCTCATTGTCACTGATTTTTTTAGGTTTGTCATTTACGTTTCATTCCTGATTTCTTTTGCAGGCCGAGCCTGTGCGAAGCCTCCAGCGCACAACGACGCATGAACTCTATCTCGTCCTCTTCCGGGTCGCGCCCCCATTTGAGGTCGGACTGCGAGCCGCCTCCACCACCGCCGGTGACCTCCCCGTAAGGAGAAGCGACCAGCGTAAAAAAGGCAATAGCCAGATTCTGCAAAGGCTGCCAGTTGGCCACTTCCCGGTGGTCGAACTCGTCATTCAGACAGTCAAGCACCTTTCCGGGGATATAGCGGTCGTAGTTCTTTCCGTTATGTTCAAACTCAGTGCGTAGGCGGTCGGGCTGCCATGCGGTGTAGTCCTCGTAAATCGGATTATTCCGTCCGGCATTGGTCTGTGTCTTTTGTCCGGCTTCATTATGAACAGGCGGCTTCACTGTCGTTACAACAGGCTGCTTCGGTGTCGGGCTTTCCTGTTTGGTCTGTTCAGGATGCAGCTTTTCCCAAGTCCGCTCGATACGGGATGCGGTCAGGTTGCGTCCCTTTCCAAGTTCCGAACCCTTGAACCTTGAACTGCCCTTGTGAAGCACATATCCCCGTATCACCTTCTCTTCATCCTTGCGCAGATGCAGTTTGTAGCCTTTGGCGGCAAGTTTCTCCGCGTAGCCCTCCCAAGACCACGCGTCCAGTTCACGCAAAGCCTCCATGCAGTCCTCGCTGACTTGCGGAATACGGCTTTCGTGTATGTGTTTGGCTGTTATCCAGCCCCTTTGCAGGGCAACCTGTTCCGCCGCCCGATGTGCGCGGATGTGGATGGCATGGTCGTTGTTGATGTTCCCGTTCTCGTCAATCCTGCACACGACGGCATGGAGGTGAGGTATGCCGCTGTCGGATTCCCTGTGCAGCCACACGCTGGACTTGCTGCCCGATATATTGGTCGGCACGGAAATGACCTCGCCGTCCTCATTCAGGATTTCCTGATTGTCGAAAGCCGCCGCGAAGTCGTTCCATAGCTGCTGCCAGTCCTTGACCGTGAAATCTTCGGTATGTTCCATTGCCGGGCTTATCTCCAAGCGTATGACATTGTTCTTGATGTCGGGGCGGTCCATCGTGGCGAACTTCATTTCCGTCCAGATGCCCGAAGCGTCCATGCCCTGCGGCATGAAGTTGTCGCAGATGCGCGTTATCTTTTCGGGGTGTTTCTTGTTTCTCGACTCTCCCGACACGTACAGCGTCGCCCGAATGCCGTGACTGATGGATTTTGCCTTGGCTATCATACGGCATCCTCCTTACTATCTTCGTCCGTTGTCCCTGCCGGGTAACTGTTCGCCTTCTGCGCGGACTGCAGGAAGTCGGTAACGTGGTCTGTCACCCGCGCCACTTTCTCGTACCATTCAAGCATGGTGGGCTGATGGTGGAAAAGACGTACTTTCTCGTCATCGTTCAGCCCGTGCAGGGCGTTGGCGAAGTTCACCATGTCCGTCCTGCACGCCGCAAGCTGCCGCAGACCGTCCACCTCCGCAACCGAAAGCCGCTGTCTGGATCTGTAATTGAGTGCCCTTGCCCGGATGAAGTCACTGCGTGTCATGCCGCACTGCCCGGCGGTGCTTTTAATCTGTGAAAGTTCCTGCTCCGTGACCTTGGTGACTACCACCTTGTCACGCCTTATAACGGGCTTTTCCTGCCCGGATTCCTGATTCTCCTGTATTAAAATATCTTCGTGTTCCATATATAAAATAATCGTGAAACTGTGTCTAAAAAAGGGAAGGTGCGAGCCTGCGAGCGGCTGGGACAAAGACCTTTCGGGAAGTTGCGGGAGCGTCGTGGTAATACCGTCCGAAGGCGGTAATACCTCGGCATATCTCGTAACTCAACGCTATCGCTCCATGCCACTCCACCCGTGCGTCTGCCACTTCCTGCACGGGACGGATGCCGCTTGTTGCCGGACTGAGGAACAACAGGAAAGGCGGTTTTAGCCCTGTCAGTATTGGCTCGGCTGTTTTCCCGGCTGTCATTCGGCTATTACTCTTCCCTCTGTTCATGGGTAAATGGATTGGTTATGCAACCTCCGTCAGATGTTCTCCATTCACGGACGCACGGGAAGGTCATCACGGATGCCACCCTTGAACGGTGGGTGTCGATAAGCCCCATGTCCGTGAGTGCGTCCAGCAGGTTGCGTATGCGCTTCCTGCCCATGTTCCATTGCGCGGAAAGCTGTTCCTCGGAATACTGCGCCTGTCCTGCGGAAAGCGTAAGCGGTCTTCTGAATCCCTTGCCCTCTCCGGCTGTAAATGCCATTCTCGCCAGCAGGTCGCCAAACAATATGAAGTTGCCTGTTTCCCTGCCGTCATCATCCCTCGTTGTCCCGTACAGCCATTGCAATGCCTTCTGAGAAAAAACTAATGACAGCGATGCGATACCTGCCGGGTACATGAATCTGTATGTTTCCTTGTCCATAAAACTTTGTCTTTATAAGTGTGATATTTCTGTCTTTTGAAAAAGAATGAAACCGTGCAGGAACCGGTATGGAAATACCAATTTGTTTTCTTGTTGTTCCCGGCACGGCTTCATCTTCCCGTAATCGTGTGTCGGATGAAAAAGCAATAGCCATTGATACCAAACGCCAAATTGTCTTATCCCGAAAAAAGGGAAGAAAAAAAGAGGCTGTATGAACGCAGGTCAAATTCCTTTCCGCCTTTTGCATACGGTTACTTGCCAGCTCCGTTGTTTCCTGTGTTTGCCTGTGTCGGTTGTACGGATGCCGGACGTTTGTCAAGGCTTGACACGGCACGGTTGATGTCCTCTGCGTTTACCGCAATGGAGAGCAATGCCCTGTTTACCGTCACCAGTTGCTGCTTGTCGCAGAACTCCGCCACACGTTCCAGCAACCCGAATGCACGGTTCAGCCGATGTCCCTGCGCGTTGTCTGCCGTCAGGCGGTCGTTGTCCGTACTGCTGTTGAGATAGCGGTTGAGCGCGAGGCGGTCATCCGCTGAAATGTTGTCTGCCGACACCTTGCCGTCGGCGATGGCGATGCTCACGCGCAGGGCGTCCGCCTCGTAGATGCCTACGCTCTCCAAGAATGTGCGGATGATTTGTGCGTCCTTGCCGCTCACCTCACGTTTACGGTTCTCGTTTTTCTTCTCTGTCAGAACGGCTGCGGCTGTGCCGCCCTGTTCCATGTTCCTGTTCTGTTCCATACTACATTTTTTTTGATGTGAATAAAAAGGTTGCTTACTTCCGTCCTGCCAGATAGCGTCCGGCTTCCTCCGCGATTTCCTCCTGTGAGGAGATACGGACACCCGTAAGGAAAGCGTCCAGATCCTCCTTCTTGAAGAAGCACAGTTTGCCTGTCGGCTTGTACATCGGGATAGCCCGGCGCATCATCAGCTTGCGGAAATAGGAGAGCTTGAAGCCGCAATACTCGGCCGCCTCCTTAGTGCTTAAAAGTTTTCTTTGCTCTGTCATGTGCGTATATTTTAGTGAATAATCTGCTTCGCCTTTGTCGTGGCGACAGTGCAAATGTATGGCGGATTTTTCTCGAAACAATCAATATAAACGACACAAACAGAGAACTTTGCGAATTATAAATGCAACTATAAACGGGGTGGAAACGAAGTATAAGGGAACTATAAACCCTCTATAATCCCGGATAATCCGCACATGGTAACTTATAAGTGCGGAAAGAAACAGGCCAGTTCGCGGACGGACATAAAAAATCCCGCCATCGGGTTACGGTGACGGGAACAAGGAAGAGAATTGTATAATGATTATATATAGAAAGTGGAGGTCAGACCTTCTTGAACTCTTCGAGGTCGTAGGTGTCGAGCTTCGGACGAAGGCGGGTCGCCTTGCGCAGCAGTTTGGCGATATGCCGCTGGTGTTCGGACGGGTTGTCCCTGTAGGCGGTCTTGAAGTTGCTTGCCAGTTGTGCGCCATTGTTGAGCGGCCAGAACTTCTCGAAGATGATCCATTTGCCTTTCCTGATTTTGAGGGCGGCGCAAAGGGCACTGGCGATATAGGCATAGAGCGTTTGGTTGATTTCGTCATCCTCCTTTTTCATCAGCGGCCGGAAGTCCGTGCCAAGATAACCGTCTTCCCGGAACAGCACCAACAGGAACAGAGCATCGTTGGTCTGCAATGTTTCGGGCAGTTTCCTTATAAGTTCCGGCTGCACCTTTGAGACAAGGCTGTCGTAGTGCCTGATTTCATCCTCCTGCTTCATCATGGAAGGTGGCGTGGATGCTGAAAGCAAGGCTTCGATTTGCTTTTCTCCTGCTTCGTCCGTGTGTTGTTGTTTCTTTGGAACAAGGCTGTTCCACCGTTGCAGCATCCATGATTTTATCTGTTTGCCGTATGCCATCCCGATGATGCAGGGCAAAAGGAAAAGCACGGCGAAGAGCGAGACCATGACGATGCACGTGCTCCAGTCCATGCGCTTGTCCGGTGTAAAGATGAAAGCGAGCAACAGCGAAAGCACGAACCATGAGGCTGTCAGGACGGAGCGGTCTTTGGAGAGCCACTTGTCTATGATGATGTCATACAAAAAGAAAAATTCGGCAATCAGTCCTATCCATCCGATAATGGACAGGGTGGCAAACACAAATCCTGCCGTGGCCGCTCCCATGCGGAAAGCGACGGCGGCAACCAGACTGAATGCGATTGCGGCTACTACTGTAAGCGGCAAAAGCATCGTAAGGAAATTATCGGAGATTCGTTTCATAAAAGGGTCTTATCGAATTTAAAATATGCCATTCAGTTTATTTACGGCGGCTATCTTGTCTTCCATCAGCACCTCCGCATAAATCTGTGTCGTTGCGACAGAGGTGTGCCCAAGCAGTCGGCTTACCGTAGCTATGTCATTCGTGGCGGCAAGGGTCAGCGTCGCGAAGCTGTGCCTCCCGGTATGGAAGGAGACCCGTTTGTTGATTCCGGCTCTTTTCGCCATATTCTTCAGGACGGCGTTGCAACCTCCGCATGTGCCTAAATCAAAGACAAAATCGTCAAGTGTCTTGTCGCCACGCTCAGGCAACCATGCCATCGCATTCGTGCCCAAAGGGACGGTCACAGGTTTTTCTGTCTTTTTCATCGCCTCTATCCTTATCACCATTCCGGACTGTGACTTCTCGATGTTGCCCCACTTCAATTGCTTCAGGTCGCTGTAGCGCAAACCTGTGAAACAGCTGAACAGGAATGCCATCTTGGTTGTGGTGCTTCGTGTCTCCACCTCCATCAGCCTGTGCAGTTCCTCACGGGTCAGGAAATCACGTTGGTCAGTCGGCTTCTTTATCCGCTCGTCCCTTGACAGCAGGTGATAAGGATTGCACTTGATGACACCCTCCCTTGCCGCCTGGTTGAGCATCGTGTTCATCTTCAACTGGAACAAGTGCATGGTCGATTTTGCCAGCCGCCTTGTCCCGCCGTCAGAAGTCCGGCACTTATAGACATCGGCCATGTAGTGCAGGAATCCCCTGTAGAACTCCCGGCCTATGCAGTCCATCGTGAGACGCGGGCTTTTGATGTGTGCGAGATAGTCGTTCACCATGCGGATAAGGGTGTCGAAGTGTTTTAGATAGGTAAGGGAAAGTCCTGCGTTCGCGTGCATGGCTTTGGCGTATTCATCCATCCATGCGCTCACAAGAATCTTGTCGGCCTCCTTCAACGGGCTGCCGTCCTCTTCCGGTGTCTCGCCGAGCAGTCGTCTGGCTCTGATGGCAATTGCCTTGTCCATCGCATTTTTATTCAAATCCTTTGCATGTGGAGCGGAATCAGGGACAAGGTACAGTTTGGGATATTCATACCACCTCTTGCCCTTGTCATAATAATCAAGGTATATTGTCCTGTTGCCGTTCTTCAGCTCGCGTGTCCTTATTTCTATTTTCATGCCTGCCTGTCTTTGCCGAAGAACCTGTCCATCATGTTGACGGCATCAATCTTCTTCTGGTCGATTATTTTCGCGTATATCTGTGTGGTCGCCACGTTTTTGTGGCCGAGCAGTTTGCTCACCGTGTAGATGTCAACTCCTATGGTCAGCATCATCGTTGCGTAGCTGTGGCGGCTGACGTGAAAGGTCACGTGCTTCTCTATCCCGGCTTTCTTCGCCCATTCCGCCAGCCTTTGCTCTATGACGGAAGCCGCGCTTGACAGGCGGAAGATTGGCTCGTCCCCGTCTTCCGTCTCACGGAGATAGCCGAGGGCATCCTTTGAAAGCGGCACATTGACGACCTGTTGCGTCTTAAGCATCCTGACCCTTATATAACGGGCGGAATCGTTTGGCGTTGTAAGCACCTTGTTCCATGTGAACGTGCGGATGTCGCTGAGACGCAGACCTGTAAAACAGGCGAACAGGAATGCCTTTTTCAGTTCCCCGTCATCGCAGGGAGTGGCCATCATTCTTTTCAATTCATCAATGGTGAGATAGACCCTCGTGCTTTCCTGCTGGTGGAAGCGTTCCTTGGATGTCAGCAAGGTCATAGGGTTGCGTTCGATGATACCGTCACGCAGTGCCGTGTTCAATGCGGCTGTAAACACGGCCTGTGTCTGTAGTCCCGTACAGTTGCTTATCGTCCTTTCTTCGCTTTTCAACCGCCTATTCTTCGCTGTGCGGAGGAAATTGATGAAACCACGGCAGAAATCCAAATCGACCTCCAGCATGGCTATGTTAAGCCGTCCGGTTGAACGTAGGTATTCCTCCACCTTGCGCCGCATGAACTTACGTCCTTTCATGGTCGATTCGGTCAGGCCGTTCCCCTCACTGGCGTATTTCTCAAGATACGCGAGAAGGGGCATCGAGGCTTTCATCACCTTGTCAAGGTTGGCTATGCCGTAGTTCTGCAGCGCGATAATGCGCTCGGACTTTATCTTCTCGGCAACACTTCTCGCATGTTCGTTCTGTATCTTGTCAAAAGGCGTGTTCTCCGGGACAAGGTACACACCAAGCGACTCCACCTTGCGCACACCTTTTGAATAGATGTCAAGATAGAGGCTTCTGTTGCCGTTTGCGAGCTCGCGTTCCCGGATGCGCACTGGCTCTTTCGCCTTGGTTGTCTTCTTCGGTCTTCCCATAAATCATTCAAAATTGTTCTTGCCGTCAAGCAGCATATTGTTTTTCGTCTGCAAAGGTACAACAATTGTTTTGTTTCACGTAACAAATACGCAACAAATATAAGGAATTTATGGAAATTTATGCTTCGCCAAAGGAATTAAAAAGTATAATCAATTATAATTGAATACCAATATATTACGTTTATTTTAGTTGCTTTGTTTTCACTTGTTTCGATTTTGTTTTCTTATCGCAAAACTTAATATCA
>UMEA01055231.1_pt1 | contig 20288 bp, 20 predicted proteins | sample 1964621 | NCBI WGS metagenome assembly UMEA01 (sample SAMEA4836007, study PRJEB28245) | human gut metagenome | biome: gut microbiome; material: fecal sample | place: Denmark | collected 2008 | reverse complement strand
AGACGACCGAGGAACAATATGTATGAGTCTTTTTTCAGCCCGAACTTATCTGTAATCAGACTTGCTTCCCGAATCTGCGGCCTATTCACGCCATTAGGGATAAAGTGCGTTTCTCTTCCATAAGTTTCCTTAAAATAGTCCTGCACTCCTTTGCTCAGAACAATGACCTCGTCCACATATTTCGCAGCATTTTTTTCGCCTTGGTGGATAAACTTAGAACCAAGTCCTGATTGCCATTTCTCGCGCTGCCAATCAATGCCTTTACTCGTAACAACGTCCACTTCTCATACATTCGATTTTGGCGGCATTTCTGCCAACACAAATAGCGGATAGGCTCGCTCACCTGTCCGCTGGCTGTCACCCCACCCTCATGGTCGAGATTTCTTTCTGTGCGGCATTTCTGCCACCCAAAAAGATCAGTCGTTCATTCTTCGGGTAAGAAAATATGAACTTCGGGTTGCGGAGCCTTTCATTCTCTGCCGTACCCTTGTCCCTATTATGACAGCCGCGTATTATTTCACACTCCCCGCCCGATGTCAAGTCTTGGACAACTTTTTTTACAAATAAATCTGAAAAAGCGCAAAAAAATAAGCCCTACAAGGCTTTCAATCGGTTTTGAACCAATTTGAGCCTTGTAGGGCTTATCTCTACACTCTATATAATTTTTGCTTTATACGGCCTGCAACGGGGTGTTTTCCATTACTTTCTTAAATTCTTCGACCGTCATTTCAGCATCTTCAGCAGCTTCTTCAACCGTCACGCGGCCTTTTCTCACTTGCTTAATCAGCATCCGCATCTCACCGATGCCAATGCCTTCTTCTCTGCCGATGCCGATACCTTCTTCTCTGCCTTCGGCCTTGACACCTTGACTAAGATTGCACATAATAAGCACCTCTCTTTCCAGTTCTTCGCTCATTGCAACACCAAACTCTTCTTCGAGAATCTTCTTTTTCTCCGTAGCTGCTCTTGACGAAGAAAGCAGCACATCCAGAAACTTCAAAATGCCTGTATAGTTTTCTGCATCGGGTTTTCCCAGACAGATCGTTACCACGCTCATCAGATCATAATTTTCTGATTTCTCGGCAGCGTTTCCAATCAACTGTTCTGGCCGAATCGAATACCGCGTGAGCGTATTCTGAAATTCGTCGGACGGTTTTGTGCAGACCCATATAGAATACACTTTTCGGATTTTTCCATACTCAGACTTTTTGAATATCGGCCCGTGCTGTGCAGAGATCATTCTGCTGCAATAATAGATTGCACGTTTCGTCAGTGGGTATCCCGGATTAAAAGCAGTCTGTGCTTCCACATTGATAATAAGACGAATCACATCTTGTGAGGCCGCATCATTCGCTGCTGTCGGGGCAATCGCATCAAAGCGAACGTCATAACGCACCGTTCCCTCAGTCAGCGTAGAATCCTCATTGTTGCTTCCAGTTATTACTTTAGGAGCCTTCGGAGGTCTATTTGTATCATCAACGTGAACGCCAACCGTGCCAACCTCTGGGGTTCCCTCAATATACTTTTCAGCAATTTCGTCTACGGAACACTCACTGTATTCATCCACACAGCCCTTCATAATCTGCGCCAAAATCTGCTTGTTAGCCAGCAGCTTTTTGGCAGTCTTATCATAGTCCGAATCAAACTCCGTCTGAGTTATCGTGTGGGCAAGCTGATTTTCTACCGTGTTTTGCTTTTCCATCGGCATTCACTTCCTCGCAGTAGATTCAACAAGAGCGTATAAACTCTTATTGTACTTTCATCTTACCATAAATCGTTCCTCATATCAAGCTGTGTAACTCCCTCAAAATCCTTAAATTTTTACGAACAGTTGTCCATAATATAACATTGTCGTTGATGTTATATCATGGGCAACCGCTTGATGCCACTTTCCTGCCGTGCTATACTTATCCTATACAAAATTGTCAAGAGGGAGTGCATTATCATGAGCAAACGACTTGTCGCCTATTTTTCTGCCAGCGGTGTCACCGCAAAAGTTGCTGAAAATCTGGCAGATGCTATCGGTGCAGACGTTTTTGAGATTCAGCCGGAAGTTCCTTATACCAAGGACGATTTGAACTGGATGGATAAGAAATCCCGCAGCACTATCGAAATGAGCGATCCGACCTCTCGCCCTGCCATCGCCGTAAAACGTGATAACATGGACGAGTATGACACTATCTTTGTCGGCTTCCCTATCTGGTGGTACGTTGCTCCCACCATCATCAATACATTTCTGGAAAGCTATAATCTGAAAGGTAAAACGATTATCCCCTTTGCCACCTCCGGCGGCAGCGACATGGGCAAGACCACTGAAAAACTTGCACCGAGCTGCACTGGTGCAAAGTTGCTGCACGGCAAAGTGTTTAATGCCTATTCCAGCAAGGCCGACTTGTCCGCATGGGTAGAAATACTCAATCTTTAACCCTCACATTCCTGCGGAATGAAATGCCCGCCTGGCCGAGAAGATTTACGAATCCTCTCACCCAGACGGGCATTACCTTTATCATTTAGCCTTATTCCATAGTGAAAACCAGAGTACATCCATTATACTTCTGCTTAGTTGTCTTATTTTCTCCTCTGAAACGACTTTTTCTATATCAGCATGTCCCAGTAGATTTCTGTTATAGGTCAGATCATCTTCTTTATACGTTCTTCCTAGTTTTCTCGTCGGTTGAAAGCCTATCTGTCTATCTTTATTGGCCGGATTATACACTTTTTTTATGTAATCAGTGACTTCCTTCTGTGTGTGTTCTTTCGTTACTTGCCCTAAAAGAATTTCATATTGCATCAAATATCGAACAAAAATATCATCAATACGCATCGTGCTAAAAAGCAACGGATAAACTTCGTCTGCTTTATAAAGGTGAGTCAAATGGCCGCCAGATGAGCCAACAAGACAAACCTTCATATTTTTCTCTGTCACATTTTTTGTTTTCATTTTATTTCTCCCCGGTATGTTGTTCTTCCTTGCACGACAACAAGCCTGTATATAGATTGCCGCAGCAATCTATACGCAGGCTCGCCTTCGTACCTCCTTATTCTGTTTTCTGCTCTATCAGCTTTCGCTGTGGGTGGGTTAAGTATAGAGCGCAACCAGAAGCCATTAGCACCTGAAATCACGCTGGCTGTAACGCACCATGACAGGCAGAAACAGGTTGAGGTGAAAAGGTCAAGCCGCGTAAACCCGCATGAAATCAGGCTTTTCTCTGGTTGTCCATATGCGGTTGTCAAGTAAGGAACAAAAATTTTACAAAAAAAAAAAAAAAATAAGCCCTACAAGGCTTTCAGTCGGTTTCAAACCGATCTGAACCTTGTAGGGCTTGACTGTTTGCTCTATATAATTCTTATTTTATACCGCCTGCAGTGGCGTATTTTCCAAGATTTTCTTGAACTCTTCTACTGTCATTCCAGCGTCTTCCGCTGCTTCTTCAATCGTCACACGGCCCTTTCTCACCTGCTTAACCAGCATCCGCATCTCACCAATGCTAATGCCTTCGGCCTTTACCCCCTGACTAAGGTTGCACATAACAAGCACCTCTCTTTCCAGTTCTTCGTTCATTGCAACGCCAAATTCTTCTTCAAGAATTTTCTTTTTCTCTGGGACTGCTCTGGTCGAATGGAATAACGAACCAGAGTGTTTTGGAACTCCTTGGTTTGGTGTGTACAAACCCAGATGCAGATTCCTCATCCCAAAAGCCAGGCGATGACATTCACAACTTTTATGCCATCGTAATTTCCGAGTAAAAAACGATCCAGTGTCAGGACAATCTTTTCATAGTTATCCTGAATATCATACGCAGAACATCAAATTATTTTCCCGTTTCGGAAACTTTTATTTTATCGGGTTCAATATTTTCCAATTTCAGAAACGCATCAGATACGAGGCACGGAAAAGTGCTTAACTCCAGCTCCACCAAAGCAAATCTGTTCGCATGGGTAGAAACTCTCAACCTGTACCGCTCCCATTCCTACGGAATGAAACACCCTCATAGCCGAAAAGATTTACGAATATCAAGCTGACAGATGTAAAAAATTCAACATAGATTTGTCTATATCGGATTTTCCCGCATCATGCCGTCCATTAAATCGATAGCTTTTTCCTACTGCTAAATCCTTTGCCTCTCGTTGTCTTCAGCTCTTCTTCAAGGTAATAGTCACCATGATAGAATTTAGAAACATCCATATCAAGAGCTTCAATTACTCGACACGCCAAGCCAAAAGAAGAAGTCAAAATATTTCTTTCCCCAGATTCCAGCCTTTGATATTGACGTAATGTTATTTTTGCGCGATCAGCAACCTCTTGTTGCGTCAGCCTTAATATTTGTCGTTTTTCCGATAAGACAGCTGCTGCCGTTGGAATTATCGTTTGAAAGCCATCTAAAATTCCGGCACTCATAGTATTAGCTCCCTTCATCACGTCCATTTGGACGTATTATACGACCAAATGGACGTGATGTCAAGTTGTACACTTTTGAGGCGAGAGGGCACTTTGTTCATCTTTTTCAAGCGAAATGATAACTGCATTTTTCTCGGCATCATACCGTCCTTTAAACTGATGGTCTTTTCCTGCCGCCAGACCATTTGCTTCCAGCAATACCTGAATGAACTGTATTCCGTTAATCATCATCCGACACTGCCCATCGGTCAGTAGCCTACCCGGGACCTTAAATGACATGGGATGCTCCGCAGCACACGGCGTGATTGCAATAGCCTTCCGATCTTTCCTCTGCAAAACGCAGATATAGGCTGGACTTCCAAGAACACGAATAACATCTTTTCCCACGTTCATTCTTCGACTTTCTGCCGGAATTGTCACCAGCAAATTCATAATTCGTCCCGAATTCATGTCTGCATTCCTCTCTCAGCAATCTCATTGCCTGATTGTTGTACGTTTTCAAGCTGTTCCGGTAAATCTGGCGAAGGTATATTTTCAGATTCTTCACGTTGCGGAATCGGTATTGAAGTAGTGCCTGCTTCCCGTTCGAGCTCATCCAATACAGTAGAACTCTGATACCCAATGAAGTCCTCAAACATGTTCATCTGATGATCTGCAATGTAGTCATTATAAGATTTTCCGATACGGTTCTTATAGGCATCCGGGAAGAATTTCATCTGCTTTTTCTTCATTTCACCAGTAAGCGGATCCGTATATTCCTGTGGCTTCGGGGTGAACATGATTGCTTCTTCCAAATCAAACAACATACAAAGACCCTGATCTGAATTAGCCACCCGTCCAAGCACTTTATAACGGCATTCCCGATTCCAGTTCATGAGCCTGAAGATATTTTCCACAAATTCCAATGATGTAATATCCTTATTCACCCAGTTTTCGTCTTTCTGTCGTGCCCATTCAACAGACGCGCTGTCCTCTTCCGGGCACATAATCAACGCAAGCCGCTTCTTATTGGGGTGCAAAATCGGAAGGACGTACTTGATTCCTTCAAAAAGCCGAATGCACGCCATATTAAATTTCATAACACCATATTTTATGCTCACTGCAGGTTTATTCAGCATGGAAAACTGGGTGCGCGGCGGAAGTTCATAGCCATCGAACTTTTCGTACTCCAGTTCTCTTTTATGTTCTTTCCGTATCTGTGCAAGTTCACGAATCAAGGAGATTTCCCGAACGCTCAGTTCCTGCGCCCTGCTTTTTTCTTCCATTCTATAAGTTCCTCCTACATCGACATCAAAAGATCATCCAGTTCACGTTGAACTTCATTTCTGCTTGGAATTGCACCAATCATAGGATTTTCTACGACTTGGCCAGATTCCATCACATCACTAACTGTAATGCTCTGAACCCATTTACTCCGATATAACCGGCATTTCAGATTCATCGAACAATTTTCTTGTTCATACTGATTTTTCCCAGTCAAAATCCGGGACTCATCTAATTCAAAAATCAGAAATTTTGCATTTCCCTGACCTCGGCAGATACCACGGCACCGATAGCGGCAATTCCTTCTCCAGTTCAACGTTTGAAGGATCAGGCCAGAAAACGCTCTGGCTGAAAAGGCACTATGAACGTCATTGTCATCTTGCCAGTGCATCGCCGTTGAAGAGCCATGATCGCTCTTTCGTAAAATCACGACCTGCAGAATCGGATGATAGAGCAGTTCCACATATTCGCAGTTGTCCAGCCGGGTGTGGCAAGCCTTGCTGAAACGGATTCCATTTTTAGAAATCGTCATAATCGGGCTGCTTTGATTGATAAAACATATGCCAGATACAGTCAAATAATCAGATGGCAATGCCATATCCAACTTCTTTCCAGACCGCATTTCTGCCATCTTGTTCAGTTTCGCCACCTCTTCCGGCAGATAGGTGCTCAGGCAAAGGCTGCGGATGCTTTCGGCATTGATACCGTTCCAGTTCGGATGGATACCCACAAAGCCTTTCAATGCTCCCTGTCGGATTACCACAATATCCTGCACCCCGCACTTTTTGCTGCTGGATGCCACAAGATGTGCAGCCCGTGCAATCTCCGGCGAAACAATCGCTTCGTGATGTTCCGGGACATAGGCAGAGCAGCGATTCCCATTATTCTTTGTGACCTTGCCCAGCTTGTAGTCCACCACGATGCTCTTCCGGGCTTCCAGATCACCCCAGCGGCGTTCATTTTTCATGATGTTTGCTACCATCACACCGTTCCACTCCTGCCTGCCGCGCAGGGTGCTGCGCTTTTTCTGCGTCAGGATCATTGCAATCTGATCGTAGTTATACCCTTGAATAAATGCCAGAAAGATAAACCGCACCGTCTTTGCTTCTTCCGGCTCGATCACCAACTGGCCATCCTTAGTATGCCGATACCCCATCAGGTCAGCCACCGGGTACTGACCTGTCATAATGCGCTGATCATACGAAAGGATCATCCGGCGGCTCTTGTTGCCCGATTCCCAGTCTGCCAAAAGAGCCTGAATGTCAAGACTGTATTGACTGCTTGGATTCAGCGTGTAGATGTTTTCCGTTTCAAAGTACACGCCAATGGGATGTGCCGGGTGCATGGTTTTCAGGGCAGCGATCTGCGTCATGCAATCTGAAAAGTTCCGGGCAAAACGCGAAATGCTGGCACAGATAATCAAATCCATTTTCTGGTCTTTGGCATCTCGCATCATTCGCTTAAACGCATCTCGTTTCCGCAGTGAAGTACCCGATTTTCCCTCGTCACTATAAATATCCTGCAGATTCCAGTTCTCCGTTTCTGCAATCTTTTTGGTGTAGTATAGAGTCTGGTTTTCAATGGAAGAAATCTGTTCTTCGCTAGAGGTGCTGACACGGGCATAAACCGCTACACGCTTCAGGTCACTGTCGTAAATCGACGGTGTCGGTTTCGCCGGACGAAAGTAGTCTTTTGCCGTTTTCTGGCCCTGTTCTGCCTGCTTATGGATTCTGTCCCGAATTTCAGCTTTTCTCTTTTCGGACTCCAAATGCCTACTCTGCCAGTCTGCTCCACACGGCAGCATGTCCACATCTTTTGCTGGGATATGTTCTACGTTCATTTTTCTTCAGCCTTTGTCATTTCATCTTCCAGTCGAATTCTCCACTCAAGATAATCTTTCCTTCGGATTGATGTATATTTTTCGGCCAATTCTTTCAGGTTCTGACGCTGATTCTCAACATCAAGAATCGTGTCAATTCTCTGGTCGTCATCATCTGTAACAATGTCCACCCGCATCGGCAAATCAAACAGATATTTCAGCAGAAAACAGAAATCACAGGTATTCGCTGCAAGGTAGGCCCTTGTCTGTGAAAAAATCAGATTGACGGCACCCTTTTTGCAATCTTTGAGCAGATGCACCATTTCCGGGCGTTTATAAATTTCCTTATTCCCTGTGATGTCAATATAGACACCAACCAGCCTTTTATCCGCATCATCCCTAAACTTTTCAGCATAGTAGGAACTGTGATAGGCTACCGCTGCATCCTTAGAGCGTTCCCACAGTTTTGCAAGTTTCACATAGCCACCAACCTTATACTTGTGGTCCATTCATAGCACCTTCTTCCAGCTGAACACTCCAATACCATCTCCGCTTCTTCTGGTAGCAGTGGATTCCCATTTCCGTTTTTACCATCCGCGCCACTCGTTTGCTGACACCCTCATTGTCCAGACGGCAATAAATTTCATTTGCGCTCATATCGCCTTTTTCAAGGAAATGCTTGATCCAGTAGGCAGCTTTCTGTTGCTCTGTATCAAATTTAGGTTCGGCGTCCGGCTGTTGTTTTTCAAAAAGCTGTGGCCTGCATTCCAGCCATCGAAAGCCCTTGTCGGCAGAAATGGAAAAGCGGATGTCTTCTGCCGTAGGCGCAAGACTGTTTTTGATTTGATGTACGATTCTTATATCAGGATTCTCGGTATCTCGCTCCACCTGCAGGACGCTTCGTGCTGCTGCCACAACATCAATACTGCCAAGGCTGCGGTACAGCCCTTTGGAGCCTTCTTTTTTGTTGAGGTGTCCAATCAGAACGATGGCGCAGTCATAGCCCGCAGCCCACATTCCAAGGCGGCGCATAAGTTTCCGTGCCCTGCCTGCGATCTGCAAATCGGAATCACTGCCAAGATAAGCCTGAATCGGGTCGATCACGACCAAGCGCGGCCGGAATTCAATGATTGCCTGACGGATGCGCTCATCGTCTAATGTAAGGCCGTTATATACTTCCTCATTGATGAAAGCAATCTTACTGCAGTCTGCTCCGCAGCGTTCCAGACGGGGCTTTATCGTGTCTGAAACGCCATCCTCTGAGCACTGATAAATCACTTTTTGCGGTGTACCGATTTTACAACCGTCCGGGGTCTTACCTCCTGTTGAAAGTTCCGCAATCAGATTCATCATCATGGTTGATTTTCCATCGCCAGGATCACCTTGCAGCAGTGTGATTTTTCCGATTGCGATAAACGGATACCACAGCCACCGTACATCCGTTGATTGGACTTCGCTATACAGTGTCAGCAGCCGTTCCATTTCGTTTCCCCCACTTTATTTTTACAGTTTGATTTCATGCTTTTATTATACACTTATCAGATGATTTTTTCTGTGAAGTGGCACTTCACATGTGCAGCAAATTGTGATGTAACACTTCACAAAATTGCCTCAGAACACACGACCGCTGGGGGTGGCCCCGCCAAATTCTGAGTCACATTTTCATCATTTTCTCTATACAGTTCTTCTAATCAAAAACGAAAGTACATCTGTTAACTGAACCCCGCTGTACAGCGTCAGTAACTTTTTCACTTCGTTCTCACTCACATTATCGTGCTGTTTAATTTTATGGCTTTATTATACACCTGTCAGATGATTTTTTCTGTGAACCAGCAGTTCACTTGTTGCCCAAAATGTGAACTGCTGGTTCACATTTTGGCCTCAGAAGCCATCTCCGCTAGAGGTGAAAAATAAGAATTCTGACTTCTATGTTGGCTGTTCTTTTCGTTCTTCTTGATTCGTTTTTCCATAGGCCAGATAATAAAAGTACTCTTATGCGGGCATTTGAAAGGAAGATTTACTTATGTCCGTCAATTACGTTGCTTTAGGAAAACGCATTGGTTATTTTAGAATGCAGTGCGGTAATATCACCCAGGAAGCCTTAGCCTCTAAAATCAATCGCAGTCGTGAATTTCTGGCCAAAATTGAAAAAGGCACAGAACACCCCAGCATTGCCACTCTGGTCGATATTGCCGACGCCCTCTGCATTTCCGTTGATGATTTGTTGATAGACAGTCTTCACTATTCCGTTTCAACTTCCAACACCGAATTGCATCGTCTGTTATTGGACTGCAACGAAACTGAACAGGAAATCATTATCCACACGGCGAGTGAGTTAAAGGCCACTCTTGTCAGCCTTGGAATTTAACATCCATCCGTATTAAAATCACAAAATAAAAAGGCCCGCATAAGTCGCAGACGCACCCTCGAATCATCTTGGGTGCTGTCTGTGGTTTATGCGAGCCTCTCTTATAATTCTTTTTCTGTATTTTAACTCATTTTAAGTTATAATACAGAATTCAAGTTAAGATTTGTTGTGAATCACTTTTTCTTTACCATGCAGCGCTTTTTAAAGAACGAAATACCGTAGCAAAGAATCTGATCGTAATCATCCTCATACTCCTTTGCATACATCCGATCATCAATTTGCTGCAAGGCTATATCGCATTCACTTTCCAGATTTTCCAAAACCTTCGTGTACTTTGCTTCAAAGATTGCAACGCGGGCATTGATGGAATCGTAAACGACCACATCACTTCGGCCTTCTCCATGCTCCTTATTGGAATCCACCATATATCCGGCACCTGTGAAGATGCCCGCAAGGAAAGCATGATAGAAGTCTTCCCGGTAGTCATGGTAGCTAATGGTGCGCCGGAGCAGAGCATTCATTTCCTTGGTAATGCCCTCGCTATCACCGTTCCAGACTGCATCGAACAAAGCATTTCGATTCCACTTCTTCGTACTGTCATCGAACCATTTGATGACTGTTGTTTCAAAAATCTCTTTGATTTCTGCGTTCGGAATCATAAGGGCAACCATGCCATCCGGCAACTCACCCTTATAATCTTCTTCACGCGCCTTGGTTAAGTACCCTGTCAGGTACAGCGTACTCCAAAGATTGTCTTCTGAGGAATGTAGATAATCATAGGTCAGGTTTTCATCCACACGCTGAACGATGCAGCCACCAGCCATCAGCGTTTCAAGTTTATTTGTGATGGTACTGCCTGCATAGTCAATAAAGGAACGGATGATGGCATTATCGCTGGTGTTTTTCCAGTAGCTGATAGGCTTAGCTTTCGGATTGCGCTGCAGTTCCAGCAAATAATTCATTACATCCCACGGGCAGTAAACATCAAAGGCTCCGAAATGGTATCCATCATACCATTTCTTGATGCTCTCAGCCTGCGTTGTCAAGTCAGCATCCTTTAGCAACAGGTCAACCTCACTCTGTACAAATCCGAAATACTCGTTCAGACGAGAATTTGTGATAGTATCCGATACAAAATTATTTGTTCCCGTAAAAATGCTTTCTTTCGCAATCTTTAAGCAGCCCGTAACAACTGCAAACTGAAGTGCTTGATTGTCTTTTAGAGCCTGCATCAAGCCTTTCATAACATCGAGCATTTCATTATAATAACCGTTGTTATTCGCTTTTGCTACAGGGACATCATACTCGTCTATAAGAAGAATTACAGGCTTTGCATAATAGCTCTGCATCATCGTTGTCAAAAGCATAAGGCTGTTCTTAACTTCTTTTATAGAACCATTGCCATGTGCAAGATGCTCAAACGCTGTTTTTTGGAATTCTGTAACACTTTTACTATCAAGCAAATAAAGATGTTTGTTGTACAAATCCGCTATCACCATTGTGAGCATATCGTATGCCCCAGTAAAATCCAGACCGTCTACCTGTCGGAATGAAACAAAGACTGTCGGATACTGGTTCATCCACTCATCACATAATACCTGATGCTCTGCAATTTCCAGCCCATCAAACAGTTCTTTGCTGTCTTTACGGATGTCAAAGAAGCTTTCTAACATACTCATGCCAAGCGTCTTACCGAAACGCCGTGGTCGAGTGATAAGTGTCACTTCTGCTTTTTCGTCCAAAATTTCCGCAATCAGGCCAGATTTGTCAATATAATAAAACCCACCGTTCCGAATCTTCTCAAAGTCCGAAATACCAACTGGGATGTTCAATTTTTTCATCTCTGCTGCTCCTTTCGCGTAGCCACACACAGACTTTTTATTGCTTCTATGATACCATGAATCTCATGTTCTTACAAGAAAAACTCTGCTTACTGCATTGATTCTGGCTACGACTCATTCGGCATAGTCTGCCAACACATTTTCAAATGTAAAATGAATTTTCACATGTTCATCGTTGAAAACCTCGATGCGGTCAATAAAAGTTTCTACCACATTCTGTGATAAGTACATCACATCGCCTGCTTCTTCTACAGTACTCATGACAGTCTGCAAATGATCGGTGTCCCTCTTCACAGGCTGGAAAGCTTGATTTTTCTCGGTACGCAGCCTTTGAATCTGCTCCATCTTTTCATCTTCCTGCACTCTGTAGGCATCTCTCTGCCGGATGAACTCTTCCTTACTCATATTCCCGTCGGCGTATTGCTCATACAGTGCAACGCGCTGTTTTACAATCTCTGCCTTTTCTGCACTCAGCTTTTCTTCCTGCCGTTCCAGTGCGGAAAAGCAAATCAACGCCTTGCGTTCCCGCTCGTGCAGGATTTCCAGTACATACTCTGCCTGCTTTATCTGCGCTGTCAGCGCGTTTCGGATAATCTCTTCCAGTACTTTCTCAGAGATTGGGATTCGCTTGCAGGGACTGTCCGCCGCTGTGGCTGAAAATCTGCAGTTAAAAGAAGGGCCAAGCTTTTTGAGTACACGATATTTCATCAGCTTCTGGCAATAGCCGCAATAGACCTTGCCTTTCAAGGGATACTGGTGTTTTGTGTAGTTCCCGGCCTGATGCTTCCCATGCTGCAGCATAATAACCTTTTGTGCTTGTTCAAATTCCTCCGGGGTCACAATGGCGGCATGACTGTCCTCAATTCGTACCTGCTGTTCCAAGGGAGCGCGCAGGACCCGATGCTTGCAAGGAACCGGCATAATAAATTTCGCGCCCACATAGGTTCCCTTATACTTCTCATTTTTCAGAACATGGTAAACCGTTCCACTTGTCCAATGGCTGCGCTGCAGATCCCATGCTTTCTGCTCACTGTACACATGGTTTTCCGCCACATGATACGCTGCCGGGGTCGGGATCTGCTTTTCATTCAGGATTTTTGCGATGGTGCCTGTTCTGTTGCCCTGCAATGCCAGTTCAAAAATCAACCGCACATATCGACTGGCTACCGGGTCGAGGATCAACTTATGACAGTCGTTCGGGTCCGACAGGAATCCAAACGGGCGGTATCCTCCGAGATACATTCCTTTTTTCTGCATCACATGGTCTGCTGCCGCGATTTTGGCAGAAAGATCCCGGCTGTAGGATGCGTTGATGATGTTCTTAATGGCTACTTCCAGTCCGCGTACATCGTTTCCGGCCTGCATTCCACTGTCATACCCATCGTTGACAGAGATGAATCGAACGCCCAGCAATGGAAAAATGCGCTCCATATAATCGCCTGCTTCGATATAATCGCGGGCAAACCGGGAAAAGTCCTTTACGATAATTGTTTTCACCTTGCCATCCTGCGCGTCCTGAATCAGCCGCTGGAACGCCGGGCGGCTCGTGGAGGTGCCGGAGTAGCCATCGTCCACATACTCCTGACGCGGCTCTGCAGCCAGTTCCGGGCGAGCCATGATATACCCCTCTACCAGTCCGCGCTGGCCCTGAATGCTGTTGCTCTCGGCCTTATCAGCACCCACATCCTCGTCTGCAAGTGAAAGCCGGTAATAGGTTCCGATCATCTGCTGCTCACCGCCTTTCAAACGTGTAGATCAATTCTGCCTTTACGATTTCCTCTGCACGATTTCCAGATTTCTCATGCGGCTCACCCACTCCATCTGATTTTCTTCTTTCAGTTTTTCTGAAATGCTCTCCCGCTGGCTCATCTGCTCGATCAAAACCTCATATCGCTCTGCTGCCTGCTCTTCCACGTCTGCCAAAACAGCATCCAGTTTTCCACTCAGCCGCAGGCTCTGATAATAGGCTGGTTTTCGCAGTTTCAGGTACGCCTTATGTAGCATTCCCCAGCGACCAATCGGACGAGTCTGTAGAAGCTTCAAGGCTGGCAGGTAATAATCATCAACCAAAACATATTCCAGCCCAGTCCGGGCATCATAGATTTTCTCTTTCATTGTCTGCTCTCCTTTTTCGTTAAAACACAAATTCCGTGCAAGTGATTTTCCTGCGGTCTACTTCGATTTTCTTTACATACTGCTGCAGATTATCTGCCGTCAAACGGACCTCTGTGCTGCCTACGGTCTGCTTTTTCTGCTGCAATTCTTCTTGAATCAGCGCAAACTCTTTCTCTTTTGTGGATTTTTCCTGTTTTTGTTCTACGATTTCATTTTCCAAACCCTGCTTCAGTTCCAGAAATTTCTCTTTTGAAAGTTTTCCGAGAACATACTGCTCATAGCCGCTGCGCTTCTGCGATTCCAGCCGAACGATATTGCCTGCCATCTGTTCCATTTCACGGTTCAATGCCGCTTTCTTTGCTTCAAGGCTGCTTTTCCCCGAATTCTTCTGTATCAGCTTTTTCAAGTTCTTATGTTCCTCCATCCGCTGGCGCAGTTCCTTATGGATGCCGTTCCAGAGGTCTTTTTCTGAGACGGAAACATGGCAGAATTTACAGTAAAAATACAGCAAGCCATCACTTTGCCAATGACAAACCAGCTTTTCTCCGCACTCTTTGCAAAATATCCGGCCTTTGAAAATATTCGGATTGTTCTCTCTGCGCTGTCTGCACCACTTTTTCCGCTCATCCCTGACCGCTTGCTCGGCTTCCCGCAATGCAGAAACTTCATCAAACAGTTCCCAGCTGATGATTGCCGGATGGCTATCGGGCACCATCCGCCAGTCTTCTCGTGGATTCTGCCCGATTTTCCGATACGTTTCATCGTAGGCGATACGGTTGTAGATCATGGTTCCCGTATAAACCGGATTTTCCAACACCTTTGTCACAAAGGCTGGCTGCCATGCAGGGTCCTTTACCCGTGAGGTATTTCTCATATAACCCAACTGACAACGGCGTGTAAAAGGTGTTGGGATTCCCTGCGCAGACAGCTTCTTTGCAATCTCACGCTCTTTCCTGCCGGATTTTTTCCAGAGAAAAATCTGCATCACCACATCACTGACTTCCTCGTCCGGAATCAAATGATTCTTCTGATCCTTTTTGTAGCCGAACGGAACCGGGGTATAGATTTCTCCCCGTGCTTCCTTGGAGCGAAAACACGACTGAATTTTCTGGGACAGATCTTTCGAGTACATTTCATTGATCATGCTCTTGATCGGCACCAGCATCCCGTCCCGACTCTGGCTGTTCAGGCTGTCATAATTATCATTGATGGCGATAAACCTTACGCCGAACAACGGAAGCACCTGTTCCAGATACTGACCAGTTTCCACGAAATTACGACCCAGCCGGGAGAAATCCTTTACTACGATGCAGTCGATTTTCCGCTCCTGCAGTGCTTTCAGCAGCCGCTCAAATTCCGGGCGGTCAAAATTTGTTCCCGTGCAGCGTTTGTCCGCAAACACATCCAGCAGCATCAGATCATCCCGGTGGTTGATGTACTCCTTTATGTAAGAAATCTGTACTTCCAGCGATTCCGCATCCCGAAGTATATCATCAAAATCGGACAGTCGTGCGTAAATTGCGGTTTTCCAGATACGGTGCGGTGCGTTCTCAGCTTCCCGCTGCGCCGCACTTACTTTCTTGCTTACTCTCGCCATAAGTCGGCTTCTCCTTTCATGCAGATACTTCATGCTGCCTCATCTGCTTTTGATGCAGTTCTTCCAGCAGGTCCGCAATTTCATCGTGGAATCGGAACGTAATTTCTACCCGATTGCCCTCATACACTTCGATTTTCTCAATCAGTTCCACGACCATCGGACGGGTAATTTCTTCCAATTTTCGATACTTACGGTACACATCCAGAAACGGATAAGCGTTTGGAGCAGTCTGTAGGTTTTGCCGTTCTGCTTCCAGTTCTGTGATTTTGCGGTCATACTCTTCGATCCGCTTGCTGTACAGTTCGTTGTAGTTCAAAAAATCCTCCCGTGTGAGGATTTCGTCTGCATAATCCCCATACAATTTTTCCTTAATGCCCTGTGTATGGGCCTTTTCTGCAGTCAGCTGCCGAATCTGCCGTTCAATGCGCCGCACACGGTAGGATTCCTGCTGGGCCTGCCGGATGCTTTCCACAAATTCCGCTTCCTCCATCACAATCTGGATCTGCATCTGGAGCGCATTCCGCACAATGTTATGGAGCTTTTCATCCCGTAGGTTATGGCTCGTGCAGCTGCCCTTGTTCTGCTTGCTGCCGGAGCACTGATAATAGATATACCGCTTTCCCTTATAGCTGGCCGACCTGCGCACCAGCCGGCTGCCGCAGTCCCCACAGTAAAGAAATCCTGCAAACAGGGCCACCGTTTCGGCATCGTTCGGCCTGCGGGTCTCGGTTTCCAGAATCCGCTGCACCAGTTCAAACTGCTCCGCCGGAACGATTGCTTCATGGGTGTTGTCCACGACCGTCCAGTCCCGCATCGGCACGTTCATTTTCTTTTTGGAGCGATAATCCAGTCGTCGTGTCTTTCCCTGCACCAGCTTCCCAGTATAGACCTCATTGTGCAGGATGCGGTCCACTGCTTTGGCGGACCATGGAGGCTCATCGCTCTTGCGGAAATGCAGGCTCAGCTTTGCACCGCTCTGCAGCTTTCGTGCAGCTGGGGACGGTACCTTTTTCGCATTCAAACGATTTGCGATGCCCTGATTGCTCATGCCATTGATCTTCCAGTGAAAAATGTTCTGCACTGTTTCCGCTGCCAGTTCGTCCACGATCAGCTTGGTATGATTGCTGGGGTCCTTCTGGTATCCATAGGTTGCAAAACTTCCCACAAAATCGCCGCGCTTCCGCTTTACCGCAAGCTGGCTCTTGATCTTGACGGAAATATCCCGGCAGTAGGCATCGTTGAGCAAATTCCGCATCGGGACCATGATGGAATCGCTGGTCTTCCACGCAGATTGACTGTCATAGTTGTCTGTCACAGCAATCAGCCGGACTCGCATGACCGGGAAAATACGTTCCAGATAACGTCCCACTTCAATATAGTTTCGCCCGAATCGGGACAGATCTTTCACCAGAACACAGTTGATGGTCCCCTGCTCCAGTTCCCTGAACAGGTTTTGGAACGCAGGCCGTTCAAAGTTCGAGCCGGAGTAACCATCATCCACAAACTCGTCCACAATGCACAGTTCCGGGTGGTCTGCGGCATAGGCTTCAAGCAAGGTGCGCTGGTTTGCAACGCTGTCGCTCTCTGTCTTATCACCATCCTCACGGGACAGGCGCAGATATAATGCTGTGCGGTATCTTGTTTGCTGTGTTTTCTTTTGCGAATTGATATCAGGGTATAACAAAAGCCTTCCACCTCCTTAACGAATCGGCAATACTGTTCGTCAGAGAAGCGAAAGGCTCCACATTTTCTATGTAGAACAAGCCTACCGAGCAAGTTCTGCTCAGTTGGCACATTCCTATTTTCTTACCCACAAACAGCTTACCAGAATCATCATCTTTTGTCCAGTGCTTTATCGCATTAAAGTGTGAAATTTTTCTGCGTGTTTTTTCAGCAGCTTGCCGAAAGTTTCTCTGCCTTTTCAGCTGGCAGACTGAAAGCACCTGCCAATGCGCTCAGACAGTGTGCTGCTCCCTCTTGGTGCAAAATTCAGCTTTACAATAATTCCATTGTCCAGATAGCAGTAAGGATTTCGGACCTTATCCAGCAGATTTTTCAGCCTTTCCTCCTGCGGCAATCCGTGTTCCACTGCATCCTGCTGCAGTTCCTGCAGTTCAGACTGTTCAATCGTGCGGATGTCCCGATTCTTCATCTGGCGGATCTGCGCCAGCCAATTCATTCTGCCGTTTTCTTTCAATTGCATTCCTCCCATTCAGGCCAGAAGTGTTTTCAGCAAATTCAATTTTGCCTGTCCTATGTCCTTTCTCATACTGGGACCTGTGCAGGCAATCGGTGTACACAGTTCCAGCAAACGGTCATAGATACGGGCGTGTGCGGTATCCTGCGGGTTCTTCAACTCCGTCAGGGTCAGGTTCGTGGTAACGATCAGTGGTTTCCTGCTGCGGTAACGGCTGTCGATAATGTTGTAAATCTGCTCCAGCGCATATTCCGTGCCCCGCTCCATGCCGAAATCGTCAATGACAAGCAACGGATAGCCGCAGAGCCTGTCCACGACTTCATTTCGCCCGGAAAAGGCGTTATTCAGTTCATTCATGATTCGGGCAAAATTCGTCATGCAGACGGCCACTTCCTGTTCCATCAGGGCATTGGCAATGCAGCCCGCCATAAAACTCTTGCCTGTACCAACACCGCCCCAGAGCAGCAGCCCCACATTCTTTTCCTGCATTTCCGGCCAGTGGGCCACATACCGCTGTGCCAGCTGCATCTGTGGATTTTGCCCGTGATCGTTTGCAAATGTCCAGTGCTGCATCGCCCAGTCGGTAAAGCCCTGCAGCTTCAGCCGCTGCACTTTCTCGTAATGCATCCTTGCACGTTCTTCTTTCTCTTGCTTTTCCCTTGTAGCCTGCCTGCACCGGCATTCAGCCGGATGGCGGTCACGCCCAAACAGTTTTTTGCCATTCGGAAAGAACGCTTCCTTGGGAGTTTTGCAGCTGCCGCAGTACAGCAGCCCATCTTCTGCAACATAGTCCTGCGGTTCCACAGAGATCGTCATAAGCCTGTCCATCGCTGTCTGGATCGTTTCCGTCATAAACTTTCCTCCTTGTTGTAGGTATAGTCCGGGATGCCTGCTCCCGGTTTCTGTTGTCTTTTCTTCCGTGCTGACCAGCTACGCAGGGTCGCCGCATGGTCTGCGTACTTCCTGCCTGTAGACTGCATATAGGCTGAAAGGTCTTCGATCAGAGTATCCAACTCTGCAATTTCCATTTCCAGTTCCGAATAATCTTCCAGAAAAACATTCCGATAACGCCCATATGCTTCTTTGGTTCTACTCAGTTGGTTCAATCTTAGGTTGTTCTTATTTATTTGGTTAGGTGTGCAGTTTTGCGCAATCGTATTGCTCACTTTTGAGCAATCAGGCTGCTCATTTTTGACCATCTTGACTGTGCATTTCTGCGCAGCAGATGGGAAGCTTAGAAACACCTGGTTTGGCTTGGAAAAGCCATTGGACCGCCGTTCGATCAGCTGTGCGGCTTCCAGTTCCCGCAGGGCACGGGTGACACTGGAAATGCTGCTCTGAAGATCTTCCGCCAGCCCTGCCAACGGATAGAGCACATATGCCCGGCCCTGCACATCCACCCAGCCGTTCTTCTGCGAAAGGGTCATGCGGTCCAGCAGCAAAACATACGTCAATCGTGCCGTATGGGAAAGGCTCATCTGCAGCAGAAATTTCGGATAAGGGAAATACGCGGGCAGTGGGGTCTGTGCTTTGATGTACTCTTTACTCAAACTTCCTCCTAGTCGTTTTCAAAAGTCCCTGCCGAATGGGAAAGCCCTGCACGGGCTTACGCATCCGGCAGGGTTCCGGGGTGCGGGGTGGAAGACCCTGCTGCTTACAGGCTCATATCATAGCTGCGCTTCTTGCGTTTCGGTTGACGCTCGCGCTGTTCCTGTCGAGCCTGCTCCTGCCTTGCCTTTTCACGGACATTGGCCTCCCACTCGCGTTTCCATGCAAGGTCGGATTTCATCTCATTGGTTTTTCGGAAGATGCTGTACACATTGTCCGATGCAATTTCCAGACGCCGGGATTCTTCCCTCAGGGGAGCATATGCCTTTTTCCTCTCCGCGATTTCTTTCGTCAGTTCTTCTTTCCGCTGTTTCAAGGATTTCAGCGATGGCAGCTTTCCATCGTTTTCTTCCCGGAAATATTTCACAGATTCTGCATAGGCGTCCAATTCCTTGGAATGCTCTGCACGGAATTTCTTCTTGAAAATTGCTTTCGCAAATTGCTGCTGGACATCTTTTGTAGAAAGATACTGCCCCGCATAATGAATCTGTTCATTGGTTTTGTACAGTTCATCCTCTGCCTGTGACAGCCGTTCATACGCTGCCTGCGCATTGGACTGTGCTGTCTTACACAGATCGTTCAGTTCCGTCAGGTCGTTGATGTTGTTTTCCTGTACCCATACCAGCGTTTCAGCCATTTTCTGCAAATTGCTGATTTTGACCTTTAGCGCATACGCCAGATTTTCCTGTGCCTTGACATTCTCCTGCAGGTCCACAACGAGCCGCAGTCTGGTTCTGGTCGTAAAGATCAGTATGGGGTCTTCCTTGTACCGCAGATTCTTCTCGGCGTTCTGAACAAAGAATCCTTCCAGACATTCTCTTTTGCAGCTTTCTCCCAGAGAACGCTCCGATATGAACTTGTTCCGTTCCGGCGGCAGATAGCTGTAACGCCCACGTTGTGTTTTGACAAAAATGTCATATTCATCCTGTAGGATGTTTTGAAAATCTTCATACGAGATTGCTTTCTCACGAGCAGCGGCAACGGCATCCCGGATAAGCTGTTTCTGTGTTTGAAATTTTGTCGGATTTGGCGTAAAACCTTCCTCGTATTATAAAGTAGTAGTTATTAGAGTCCCTCTCCA
>UMEA01019158.1_pt1 | contig 20562 bp, 16 predicted proteins | sample 1964621 | NCBI WGS metagenome assembly UMEA01 (sample SAMEA4836007, study PRJEB28245) | human gut metagenome | biome: gut microbiome; material: fecal sample | place: Denmark | collected 2008 | reverse complement strand
GTGGGGTGGAACTCGTTGGTCAGGCCGTTCCACACCGGCACACCAGCGTAGTGTGCCAGCTCTTCCACGATCTGCTGGCCGTAGCCACGGTACTCGATGCCGTCAAACATCCGGCCCAGCACCCGGGCGGTGTCGGCGATGGACTCCTTTTTGCCGATCTGGCTGCCGGAGGGGTCCAGATAGGTCACTTCCATGCCCAGATCGTGGGCGGCTACCTCAAAGCTGCAGCGGGTGCGGGTGGAGGTCTTTTCAAAGATCAGAGCAATATTTTTGCCCCGCAGCTGGTCGTGACGGATACCGGCCTTCTTTTTGGCCTTCAGGTCAGCGGCCAGTTCCAGCAGCTGCCCGATCTCGGCAGGGGTGTAGTCCAATAGCTTCAAAAAGCTGCGATTTTTCAGTTCCATTGTATATTTCCCTCTCTATGCAAACACTCTTGAATATTTATTCAAGCCATGATTCTATTATAGTACGTTGCATCGGGAAGGTCAAGAGGGAGCTTACAGCTCCAGCTCTACCCGGCGTCCGGTGGGCTTATAGGGGGTCAGCCGGACACCGGCGTGCTCGAACATGAACCGCGCCGCAATGCTGGAATCGCTGTCGTGGTACTTGTCGCCGTAGTACACCACCTCGGCAATGCCGGACTGGATGATGGCCTTGGTGCACTCGTTGCAGGGGAACAGGGTCACATACACCCGGGCACCCTTCAGGTTGTTGTGGGCACTGTTGAGGATGGCGTTCAACTCGGCGTGGCAGACGTACATATACTTGGTCTGCAAAGGTGCACCCTCCCGCTCCCAAGGCATCTCGTCATCGTTGCAGCCCATGGGCATCCCGTTGTAGCCTAAGGAAAGAATCTTATTTTCCGGGCTTACGATGCACGCACCCACCTGACTGTTGGGATCCTTGGAGCGCATGGCGGTAAGCAGCGCAATGCCCATAAAATATTCGTCCCAGTTGATATAATCCTCGCGCTTCATCGCGTAAAACCTCCTGCCTCTTCCGGCGGGTCTGCGACTTGACAAACCCGGAAAAATAGACTATACTACGAATAGAAAGAGCGCTGACTGCAATGGTCAGCTCCTCATCCGGCTAATCAGTCGTAAAGAATGACCGCTTGCTTTCTGAGGGCATGAGCGGTCATTTCTTTTTGCCGTTGGAAATCGTCCATGCGATCTCGAAGGTAATGTAGATTGCTCCGCCAAGAAGCGTGAGCAACAGCACGACCTGTTCGAACGTCATGAGGCATCCCCCCTTTCCGCTTTCGCGTCAGGGGAAGCAAAAAGTTTTTCGTCCCCCTCTGGCGCGCAGCCGGAAGGAGCTAAACCACCGATTATGCAATCAACGCCCTTACCGCCGAAGCGGCACTTACAGCATACCACAAAAACCGCATATTTGCAACGAAAACTCCCGGTTCCGCGCCTGTACGCGCTGCCGGGAGTTCTGCTTTTTCTGCCCGCCCGTTTTGCACCCGAATGTCAACTTGCACAAAACAGTGCCCGGAAGTTTGGCAGGCGTTTTTGCTAAATTTTGAAACGATATATTTAAAAATCGTTTCGGATGTGGTATTATCTTTGTAAAATATGCCACAAAAACGGAGAGAACGCTCCGTGCGGCGGAAATGAGGGAAAAACCGATATGAAATACGCAAGCAACAACATCCGCAATATTCTGATTGCCGGCCATGCCGGCAGCGGCAAGACCACGCTGACCGAAGCACTGGTCTATTTTTCGGGCGCTGCCGAGCGTATGGGCCGGGTTGAGGACGGTACCACGATTTCGGACTTTGATCCCGAGGAAGCAAAGCGCAAGGCCAGCCTGTCGGCGTCCGTTGTGCCGGTGGAGTACGAGGGCATCAAGTACAACCTGATCGATGCACCGGGTCTGTTCGACTTTGAAGCAGGCGAGTACGAGGGCATCCGCGCCGCCGAGAGCGTGCTGGTGTGCGTGTCCGGCCGCAGCGGCGTTACTGTGGGCGCAGAAAAGGCGTTCCAGCTGGCCCGCAAGAACGGCAAGGCCACCATGGTGTTCGTGTCCAAGTGCGATCTGGAAAACGCCAACTACTTCAAGATCCTTGAGGATATGAAGATCCGCTTCGGCTCCACCGTCTGCCCCTGCGTCGTGCCCGCAAAGCTGGATGACGGCACCCCTGTGTACATCAACCTGTTCAGCCAGAAGGCCTTCAAGTACGAGGGCGGCAAGCAGATTCAGGTAGACCTGCCGGACATCGGCCACCGCTTCCAGGGCCTGATCGAGGCTATGAGCGAGGCCATTGCAGAAACCGACGATGAACTGATGGAAAAGTTCTTCGGCGGCGAACCCTTTACCACCGAGGAGATCGTGGAGGGTATGCGCAAGGGCGTTAAGGACGGCCTGATCACCCCCGTGTTCTGCGGCAGCGCCGTGAATATGCAGGCACTGGATATGCTGCTGTTCAATATGCACAAGCTGCTGCCCAGCCCGGAGCACGAGGCCAGCACGCTGGCTGAGGACGCCAACGGTGAGCCGGTGGAACTGCACTGCACCGAGGATGAGCCCACTGCCGCCTACGTCTTTAAGACCGTGGCCGACCCGTTCGTGGGCAAGCTGAGCTATCTGCGTGTTATCAGCGGCAAGGTGACCGCAGGCGAACCGCTGACCAACGCCCGCACCGGCGAGGTGGAAAAGATCACTAAACCCCTGACTGTCCTTGGCAAGAAGCAGATGGAGAACGACGGCATCGGTGCCGGCGATATCGGCGCAGTGGCAAAGCTGGTGAGCGCAAAGACCGGCGATACTCTGTGCGATGCAGACCGCGTGGTCAAGCTGCCCGCACCTGTGTTCCCCAAGCCCAGCCTGTTTATGGCTGTTACCGTGGCCAAGAAGGGCGACGAGGGCAAGATCTCCAGCGCACTGGCACGCCTGATGGAAGAAGATCCCACCCTGTGCTACATCAACAACGCCGAGACCCATCAGCAGGTCATCGGCGGCTTGGGCGAGCAGCATCTGGACGTGGTCAAGGCCAAGCTGAAGAACAAGTTCGGCGTGGAGATCGGTCTGGAAGCTCCCCGCATCGCCTACCGCGAGTCTATCCGCAAGGCCTGCCAGAAACAGGGCCGCCACAAGAAGCAGACCGGCGGTCATGGCCAGTTCGGTGACGTTATCATCAACTTCGAGCCCTGCGACAGCGAGCAGGTGGTGTTCGAGGAAAAGGTGTTCGGCGGCAGCGTGCCCAAGAACTTCTTCCCCGCCGTAGAAAAGGGCGTGCGTCTGGCTGCCGAAAAGGGCGTGCTGGCCGGTTACCCCGTGGTCGGCCTGAAGGCCACCCTGCTGGACGGCAGCTACCACCCGGTGGATAGCTCTGAAATGGCCTTTATCATGGCTGCAAAGTTGGCCTATAAAGCCGCTATGCCGGAGGCTGGCCCCGTCATTCTGGAGCCTATCCACACCCTGAAGGCCCATGTGCCGAACGACAACACCGGCGACATCATGGGTGATGTGACCAAGCGCCGTGGCCGTGTGCTGGGCATGGAGCCGGACGAGGACGGCTTGCAGACCATCATTGCCGAGGTGCCGCTGGCAGAGCTTGCAAACTTTACCACCTTTATCCGGCAGACCACGCAGGGCCGCGGCTGGTTCACCACCGAGTTCGCCCGCTACGAGACCCTGCCCGAGATGCTGGTGCCTGCCGTTGTGGAGCAGGCCAAGAAGCTGGGCAATCTGGACGAGGCCGCAGACGACTGAGCCCTGAACCCCTGATTTGACATTTCCCCGAGCCCCCGCCGACACTTTTTTCCCTCTGTCGGCGGGGGCTTTTTTGCGTAAAAATGGAACACCGGAGCGTCCGCAGATGCTCCGGTGTTCCGAAATCATAAAAAGTTTTCTGCTGAAAAATGCTCTGGCCGTTACACGCCGGAAGCACCATAGTTTGCCAGCACGCGGGCAGAGGGGTCGTTGACGTTGCAGCCCGGCCATGCTTTGTTGGGCATCCAGAAGCCCACGATGGTGCGGCCCTGGTCGTGGTAGTACTTCTCAAAAATTTCGCGGTAGAACAGGCTCTCCTTGGTAAAGGGCATGCAGTGTGCCGAGTAGTTTGCCCGGCGCATCTGGAACTCCTCGTCGGTGTACAGGCTCTCGGCGTACTCCTTGATGTCGTCCACCATGCTGTGGCCCACGGCGTCCGAGAAGGCGGCCTTTTCGCGCCACAGGATCTCCGGCGGCAGCCAGTCGCCCTCAAAGGCCTTGCGCAGCAGGTACTTGCCCTTGCCGTAGCGGTTCAGCTTCTTTTCCGGGTCGATGGCCATGACGTAGCGCACAAAATCCAAGTCGCCAAAGGGCACGCGGGCTTCGATGCTGTTGGAGGAGATGCAGCGGTCTGCCCGCAGCACATCGTACATGTACAATTCCCGGATGCGCTTCTGGCTCTCCTGCTGAAAAGCATCGGCGGTGGGAGCGTAGTCGGTGTATTTGTAGCCGAACAGCTCGTCCGAGATCTCGCCGGTCAGCAGCACACGCACATCGGTCTGCTCGTGAATGGCCTTGCACAGCAGGTACATGCCCATGCTGGCGCGGATGGTGGTGATATCCCATGTGCCCAGCAGCCGGATGACCTCTTCCAAGCTGCTGAGCACCATCTCACGGTTGATGATGATCTCGTGGTGCTCGCTGCCAAGATAGTCCGCAGTCTGCCGGGCGTATTTCAGGTCGATGGCATCGGTGTCCATGCCGATGGCAAAGGTGCGGATGGGCTTGCCCAGCTTCTTGGCGGCAATGGAGCACACCAGCGAGGAGTCGAGCCCGCCGGAAAGCAGAAAGCCCACGGGCGCATCGGCGTCCAGCCGCTTTTCCACACCGGCGATCAGCTTCTCGCGGATGTTCTGCAGGATGGTGGGCATATCGTCCTGCATGGGGGCGGGCACATCCGCAATGTCCTCGTAGCGCACAAAGCGGCCGTCGCAGTAGTAGCTGCCAATGGGGAAGGGACGGATATCATCGCACCAGCCGATCAGGTTGCGCATCTCGGAGGAAAAGGCGATCTTGTGGCTGGACTTGGAGTAGCCGTAGAACAGCGGACGGATGCCGATGGGGTCGCGGGCGGCGATGAGCCGATCCTTGCGGGAATCGTACAGGATCAGCGCAAACTCCGCGTCCATGTGGCGGAACATATCCAGCCCGTACTCGTAGTACAGCGGCAGCAGGATCTCGCAGTCGCAGTCAGAGCAGAACTTGTAGCCACGGCGCTTTAAGATCTCTTTTTCGAACCGGAAGCCGTACAGCTCGCCGTTGCACACCACGCAGTCAGCGCCCCGGTAAAAGGGCTGCATCCCCTCCGGGGTCAGTCCCATGATGGCAAGCCGCCCAAAGCCCATCAGGCCGTAGGGACCCTCCACCACTCGCTGGTCGTCCGGCCCGCGGTCCACGGTGCGCAGCAGATACTCTTTGAATTTTTCGGCACTCAGGTCGTGCCCCGTATAACCCATAACACAACACATACTTCTTACCCCTCTTAAAATAAAAAAATACGGCAGCACATTCATCCCATAGTCCTAGGACGAATATGCTGCCGTATCCGTGGTGCCACCTAAATTACCGGCATACGCAATACGCCGGTCACTTTTGTGCGCTCTCCCCGTTGAAAGCACTGCCGCGATAACGAGCGGCGCACGTCTGCCCCTACTGCTGCGCACGCAGGTTCAGGGAGCGGCTCACGGGTGTTCTTCGGGCTTCGTTTTCTGCGCGGTTTCCAGCACCCCGCGCTCTCTGCAAGAAAAACCTGAGGCCTTACTTTTCCCGGTCAACGCTTTTATTGTCTGCATTGTATCACGGGTTTTTGTCCGTGTCAACACAGCAGGCGCATTTTTTTGCAGGCTGTTCTTCCGCTGCGGACGGTGCCGCGTTCTGCGCGCAATGACGGCACAGCCCGTACAGCACACTGCCCTCGCATTGCAGGGTAAAGCCGTGCTCTGCCATCAGGTGAGCGCGCACCTCATCCATAAAATGGCAGTCCAAGTGATAGATGCGCCCGCACTGCACGCACTTGAGGTGCAGGTGCTCCCGGCAATGGCGTCCCTCGTCCACATACTGGAACACCGCCCGCTCGCCTTTGTCGGCTACATATTTCATAATGCGCTGCTCGCCGGCAAGCTTGTCCAGATAGCGGTATACAGTGGTGGGGTTGGGGCTTGCGCCCTGCGCTTCCAGATGCTCCAGAATGTTGGAGGCGCTTACCGCGTGCTGGCAGTTGTTGATGAGGTAATCTAAGATGAGTTGCCGGGTGCGGGTGTTATAGCCATCGCTTCGTGCCATGAGAGTTTCGGTCCTTTCCGGTGTAGATGTGTTGTTTTTTACCCCTATTGTAGCACAGTTTGCGCTTGGATGCAAAAGAAGCGGGCGGAAAGTCGGCCTGTTTGGCGACAAGCACAAAAAACATTGTAAAAAGTAGCAAAATCGAGGCGTAATCTTTGTATAAAACGGAAAACACTCCAAAGTTAAGCAAAAAGTCTTGTAAAAAATGCCCTGATGTGAAATAATGTATTAGATAAAGTGGTTGGATTGCAGCCGGGATACAAGCTGGCTGAACATGAAGAAGAAACCGGCAGCGGTGGGTTTGCGCTGCCGGTTCGGACGTTTTGGAACGTTTTTTGGAGAAGAAGAATAGGAGAGTGTGCTTATGAAAGAGCAGGACGCACAGGCAAAGCTCAGCCTGAAGCTGCAGGCGTACCAGTACCTCAAGACCAAGATTTTGAACTGCGAGTACCGCCCCAACGAGTTTCTGAACGAGCAGAAACTCTGCGCCGAGATGGGCAACATCAGCCGCACCCCCATGCGGGATGCGCTGGGGCGTCTGGAGCAGGAGGGGCTGATCACCATTCTGCCCAAAAAGGGTCTGATGGTCTCCGGCATCACCGAAGAGGACGTGCACAGCATGTTTGAGATGCGTCTTTTGGTGGAGCCCTACGCCCTGCGTACTTACGGCAATGCCATCCCCCGGGAGCAGCTGGAGGCCTACGCCGAGCTGATGCACCACAGCGAGCGCATCGAGGACTTCTGCAAGTCGGACGACGACTTCCACGAGCTGCTGATGAGCACCCTGCCCAACAAGTATCTGCGCTCTGCCTACGACCGCATCACCGGCCTGAACACCCGTTTCCGCATCATGACCGGCAAGGTGAGCATGATCAATCAGGAGCAGACCTGTGAGGAGCACCTGCAGATCCTGGATGCCGCCCTGTCCGAGGACTGGGACGGCGCAGCCATGGCGCTGCAGCACCATCTGGAGCTGGCCCGCGATAAGGCCGAGGGCGTCATCAAGGTCATCCGCCTGTGGTAAAAGAATAAAAGTTAAAAAGGTCTGCTGCATCGTGCCGGTGCAGCAGACCTTTTTCGCTTTTACGAGAAGGAACACAGCATAGAAGGAAGTCTCCCTCAGATAAGGTGGTTTTCAAGGCAGTAATGATAGACCCCGTCCTCTTCCACAGAGCGGCAGAGGACGGCAGCTCTGGCCTTGACCTCCTCGAGCGCGTTTCCCATGGCGACACCTGTGCCGACTGCTTCCAGCATTTCAATGTCGTTCCGTCCGTCCCCAAAGGCAATGGCTTCGGACTTTGAAAATCCATAATGCGCCAAGACCGCCCTTACAGCGTTTCCCTTGCCGCAGGAGAGCGGAATAATATCTACTGCCTTGTCCCACCATGCGGTGATCTGTGTGGCGTGCGTCCCCTGTAAGATCTGTGCGTATTCGGTGCTGTTGCAGGAGCACATGATCTGATAGATCTCCTCCTCGCACAGCGCATCAAAATGCTCGGAGATCACCAGCTTTTCGCTGCCAAAGGAAAAGTATTGTGCCAGATCGGGGTCTGTCCCGTTTGTTACGATAAAGTGTTCGTTGCTGATAGCAGCTGCCCGGTGCATCTGCTTCAGATTTTGCAGAATTCTGTGTTTGTCGTCAGCGTCCAGCGGATTTTTGAAGAGCACGGTATCCTTACTGCGGACATAGGAGCCGTTGAAGGTCAGCCAGATATCAAAATCGACACCTTCAAAATGCGGGATGGAGAGATAGCCTCTGCCGGTCGCCATGCACAACAAGACCCCGTTTGCCTGCAGCTGCTGTAAAGCCTGCACAGTTTTGGGGGATGGCTCTTTGCTGCCCAGCTTGAGCAAGGTTCCATCTACATCAAAAAACGCAATTTTTATCATACGACACCTCTGGTAAAAATTTTTTATTTCTCCACCTTGCTCAGCAGGATGCGGTCATTATCCAGATTTTTGCCCGCGTTCTCGCGGAACTTTTCCAGCAGGTCGTCCACGGTCATCTTGCTGCGCGCGGCGCCCTTTACGTCAAACACGATGCGCCCGGCGTCCATCATCAGGGTGCGGTTGCCCAGCTCCAGCGCCTGATGCATATTGTGGGTCACCATCAGGCAGGTGATCTTTTTCTCGGCCACGATGCTCTTGGTCAGCGCCAGCACCTTTTCGGCGGTGGCGGGGTCTAGCGCGGCGGTGTGCTCGTCCAGCAGCAGCAGCTTGGGGGTGACGAGGGTAGCCATGAGCAGGGTAAGCGCCTGCCGCTGCCCGCCGGAGAGCAGCCCCACCGGCTGCTTCATTCGGTCCTCCAGCCCCATGTCCAGCAAAGCAAGCTTTTCGCGGAAAAGCGCCTTATCCTTGCGGGAGATGCGGGAGAAGATGGCGTTGGGCGCGGTGCCTGCCCGCAGGTAGGCCAGCGCCAGATTTTCCTCAATGGTCATGTTGGGCGCGGTGCCCTTGAGCGGGTCCTGGAACAGATGCCCGATGACCTTGCTGCGCTGGTGCTCCGGCGCAAAGGTGATGTCCTGCCCGCCCAGCAGAATGCTGCCCTCATCGGCAATAAAGCCGCCGGTGATGGCATTGAACAGGGTGGATTTGCCCGCGCCGTTGGAGCCCACAATAGTGGCAAAATCTCCGGCTTCCATCTGCAGGCTCACTCCGGCAAGCGCCACCTTTTCGTTGACTGTGCCGGGGTTAAAGGTCTTGTGCAGGTCGTTCAGTTGCAGCATTTCCATGTTACTGTCCCTCCCTGTTGGTCACGGTGCGGCGGGCACGGGCAGCGTGCCGCCGCTTTTCAAAGGCGAAGTGCTCCCGGATGGCGGGCATGGAGATGGCCACTGCCACGATGATGGCGGAAACCAGCTTCATGGCGGCGGCGGGCACGTTGAACCGCAGCGCCACCGCCACGATAAAGCGGTACAGGCAGCTGCCAAATGCCACGCCCAGAATGCGGCGCAGCATGGTGCGCTTGCCCACCAGCGTCTCGCCGATGATGAGGGAAGCCAGTGCAATGGTCACCATGCCGGTGCCCACGTTGATATCACAGCTTTTCTGGTACTGTGCCAGCAGCCCGCCGGACAGTGCACACAATGCACCGGACACGCACAGCCCCACCGTGATGGTAAAGGCGGGGTTGATGCTGGAAGCCCGCACCATGGCGGCGTTATCGCCGGTGGCGCGGATGGAAAGCCCCAGCCGCGTGCCCAGAAAACCCAGCATCGCCGCGCAGGCGATGGCAATGATAACTGCCGCCAGCACCAGCTTGTACCAGCTGCCCAGAAAGCCCAGCGAAGTTTTTGCCATGGAGAAGATGGTAGGGGTCTTGACCAGTGACATGGTGGAGGAGAAGCCCATCACCGCCAGATTGATGGTGTACAGGCCGGTGTTGACGATGATACCGGCCATGATGCTTTCCACCCCGAGCCTTGTCTGCAAAAAGGCGGTGACAAAGCCGGAGCACACCCCCGCAGCCATGGCTGCCGCCAGCGCAAGGATGGGGTGGCCGGTCAACGCCACTTGACAGGCCACGGCGCAGCCCAGCGTAAAGCAGCCGTCGGTGGAAAGGTCGGCAATATTCAGGATGGAGTAGCTGAGAAACAGCGCCAACGCCACCAGTCCGTAGATGCAGCCCAGCTCCAGCGCTGTCTGCAAAACGTTGAGGGAAAAGATACTCGCCAGCATGGTGTATGCTCCTTTTATGTTATTTTGAATGCGCACCGCATTGCTCTGCGGAGTGCGACAAACGCATTTTCACGGGAGAGGGAAACCACTTTCCCCAGAACCGCCAAAAGCTCTCCCTTGCGGGAGAGCCGGAAAAGCCGTCAGGTTCTGACGGGGTGGGGCGCTCAGGAGAAGTTCTCGGCGGTGGTCACCTCGGTGATCTCGGTGCAGTAGGGCTTGAAAGCTTCCTTCAGAGCGGCAAGGTCCAGACCCAGCGCCTCGGCGGTCTCGGTGTTGATGGTGACGATGCCGTTATCAAAGGTCTGGTAGGGCAGGTCTGCGGGGGTCTTGCCGTCGCACAGCAGCTGGCTGACCATATCGGCGGTAGCTTCGCCCAGCTGGACGTAGTCCACGCCGTAGCCCACCAGCGCGCCGTTCAGCGCAAAGCTGTCGGCACCGGTGTAGTGCTGCACACCGGCCTCGATGAAGCTTTCGTAGATGGACAGCTCGGCGGTCATGATGGTGTTATCGGTGGGGGTGAACACGGCCTTGACTCCGGCGGCTACCAGTGCCTCGGCAGCCATCTGCACCTCGGCGGTGGTGGTGCCGTTCTTTTCCACCACCTTGATGCCGTTCTTCTCGCAGAAGGCCTTGGCGTCCGCAATGGCCTGGGTGGAGGCATCCTGACTCAGGTCATACAGCAGACCGATGGTATCGATGCCGGGGTTTGCCGCCACGATCAGGTTCATGATGGCGTCGGTGTTCAGGGCATCGGAGGTGCCGGTGATATTCTCCTCACCGTCAAAGCCTGCGGCAGCGGGATCGGTCACAGCGGAGTAGACCACCGGGATGTCGGTGTCCTCCACAGCGGCCAGCATGGTAGCGGCGGTGGGGGTGGCCACTGCCACGATCACGTCCACACCGTCAGCCACAAGGTCTGCACCGATCTGGTTCAGGTTGGACTGGTCGGCCTGTGCGTTGGCATAGTAATCGGCGTAGTCAAAGGTGACGCCCTTCTCCTTGCCGATGGCGTCCAGACGGCTCTCCACAGATTCCACGATCTGGTTGAGGGAGGCGTGGTCCACATAGTTGACGATGCCCACCTTGAAAGTCTCGCCAGCGGCGGCGCTGCCGGAAGCCGCTGCGGAGGAGGAGACTGCTGCACTGGAGGCGGTGCTGGAAGCAGCGCCGCCGCAGCCGGTCAGTGCCATAGCAGAAACAGCAGAAGCGGCCAGAGCGGCCTTCAGGAAGCTGCGGCGGGAGATCATGTTCAGGTTTTTCATAGTGGTAACTCCTTTCCCGGAGCGGGCGGCAAATCAAAAGACCCGCTCCCTTTGCGGGACGGGTCTTAAAACAAAACGACCCTGTCCCTGTGTGTTATCCACAAGGACAGGATCGGTAAATACGATTCTGCGGTGCCACCTTGCTTGCTCTGCATCCAATACAGCAGAGCCACTCACGGAGAGCCAACACTCCCCTGTCCTGTAACGGAGACTTCCGTCCAAAGCTACTAGGGCTTCTGCCCGTTTGCCCGGCCCTCGGCGGCCCACGAATCTCTGCCCCGCTTTCGCCCGTTTGCACTGTCCGGGCTCACTGCAGATGCGCTGTGCAGGTTCTCTTCCGCCTCATCGGTTTGATTGCATTATACACTTTATCTTCGTAAAGTCAAGAGGAAATTTAAAATTTTTATTTTTTGGCCCGGTCAAAGTCATTCTTCTGCCGGAGTGCCGGTGCTGCGGCGCTTGCGGCGCACAAAGTAGGCAACGTACACCACCCACACCGGAATTGCCACGGCGGTGACCACCCGGCTGGCAGAAAGCCCGGCGGCCTGATACACAAAGTCGATGCTGCTTGCGCCCGCCGGGCAGAGCACCGCCATCAGTCCCTCGTCCACACGCAGGATGTCGGTCTTTTCGCCGTTGACATAGGCGGTAAAGCCGTCATCGTAGGGCACGGAGAAAAAGACGAGGTTCGTCTTGTCCAACGTGATCTCGGCATGGAAGCCCGCGTTGTTCATCTGGAACACCGAGCAGCTGTGGGCGCGGCGGTCGGCGCAGTCCTGCGTGTAGCTGTCGTAGTGCAGATCGTCCAGCATCGCGTCCGGCAGCTCGGTCAGGTACTGACCGTATGCCTTTACGTCCTCGTCCTCCAGCACCAGCGCCCGCAGCAGCAGGTTGGAGCGCAGGGTCTTGACCGAGGCCTCATAGGTAGCCTTGGTCACATAGTAGTCGTAGGTAAAGCCCATGGGAACGTAGTTATCGTTGTGGTACAGCGTGTAGCCGTCCACGTCGGCAAGATAGGTCCAGCCCGCGTCTGCCTCGTCCTCAAAGCTTTCGCGCTTTTCCGGAGTGGTGATGAGGTACTCCACGCTCAAAAGGCCGCGCAGGGCGTAGTTTGCAATCTCCGGCTCGCTGCGCACGTCCCGCTTGACCCCCAGCCCCGGGTAGAAGCTGAGGATGCTGGGGGCAGCCGTGCTGCCGAAGTATTGCAGGCAGCTCTTATCCAGCCACATCCCGATGTTGTCGTGGATCTTGTAGGTGTCGATGCGGTAGTCGCCCTCCGGCAGGTCGTTTTTCAGCTGCAGGGCGTTGGTATCCTGTTCCACAAGGTCGCTGTCGGTGTGCCACTGGCCGAACTTGCCAATGCCGATGTGCACCATGCTGAACACGCAGGCAAACACCAGCACCGCCGCCGTCATGCGCTGGGCAAAGCGGCTGTTCTGCCGCCATATGCCGCAGAGGTAGCGGTACAGCATAAGCCCCAGCAGACCAAAGCCCAGCACGACAAAGAACTGCTCCGGGTTCTTCAGCACGCCGAAGGACCATGTTCCGGTGGTATCGTCCCGCACGGGCACCACCGCAAACACCAGCGTAGCCAGCATGATCCAGCCGATGCCCCGGGCGGGGGCGTCCAGATCAACATCCGGGTCCTCCAGCGCGTTCACGGTCATGGCGGCAAGGATAAGGGTGGGCATATAGTACCAGCGTGCGTAGTAGCTGGAGTTGAGCGCGTAGAAGGCACTGTTCAGCACCGGCACCAGCGCGCACACGGCGCATACTGCCACGATGCGCTTTTTGCTGTCGGCCTTGCGGCTGCGCCAGTAGGCCATGGCACCAGCCAGACTGCACAGGGGCAGGTAGGCCGTCATGCTCGTCCACTTGATCACGCCCTCCGACCACACCGAGGTGAGGTAAGGGGAGTCCGGCGGCAGGATCCAGCTGAGCAGGATAGCCAGATACTGTTGCACCTTGGCGTAGGCCAAAAAGCCCCAGCCGGAGGAAAGGTCAATGGTGCGCGGGTTCTGCAGCAGACTGAGCACTGCCGGGAACAGCAGCAGACAACCCATGGCAACGCCCAGCACGCTCTCCCACAAAAGATGCCCGAACTTGCGCCCGGTCAGCCGGAAGTCCTTGGCAGTCAGTTTGCACACAAAGTAGATACACAGGAAAATGACCTGTCCCACAAAGAAGAAGTAGTTGTTGAGCAGATTCACCGCCACCCAGAAGGCGAACAGGCCGTGACGGTTTTCATAAATGGCCTCGTCCAGCGCCCAGAGCAGATAGGGGAACAGCGCCACCACATCCACAAAGTGGTTAAAGAACACGTTGTACACCGCAAAGCCGGAAAGCGCATACAGGCAGGCACCCAGCACCGCGTAGTTCTCGTTTTTGACGTAGCGGCGCAGATACAGGAACGCGCCGCCGCCCGCCACGCCGAACTTGAGCACCAGCAGCGGCACCATCATATAGGGCAGCCAGCTCTGCGGCAGCAGCACCGACAGCCAGAAGAACGGCGAGCCGTACAGGTAGAAGGAGTAGGCGTTCATCACCCCGCTGCCAAGGTCGGTCGCCCACGAAAAGGTATTGCGCGGCGCACCGGCAAAGGCACTGTCCGGGTAACCTGCGCCCTTGACGAAGCCGTTCATATACCGGTAAAAGGTGATCTGCTGGCTGTTAAAATCGCCTGCATAGTGGAAAAAGCCGCCGTCAAGGATGTAGAACGGCAAAAAGAAGATGGCCGCCGTCAGGGCGCACAGCCCCACCGCCTGCCAGAATTTTTTATGGCTCTGCCCCCTTGGGGTGAGCAGCCGTGGTTTTTTGAACTTTTCCATAGCGTTCCTCTTTCTCCGCGCACCGGCGCGGAAGTGGATTTGATGTCACCTTGTAGTATAGCACGGCGGCGCGCAAGAAAAAAGGGCTTGACAAGCGCACGCGGGGCGGGTATGGTGAAGAAAAGGAGGCGTATTGCCATGCTGTATCCCTTCAGCGCTCTGCTGGCGCGCATGAAGTACATTACCCGGTGGAGCCTGATGCACTCCACTCGGCCGGAATCCCTCAGCGAGCACACCTGTGACACCGCGCTGCTGGCGCACCTGCTGTGCCTCATCGCCAAGCACTACACCGGCACGCCCTGCCGCCCCGAGGTGGTGGCAGTGGCGGCGCTGTACCACGACGCGCCGGAGATCATCACCGGGGATATGCCCACGCCGGTCAAGTACCATTCCCCGGCGCTGCGGGACGCCTACAAGGCGCTGGAGACCGAGAGCGTGCGCTCCATGGCGGCTCTGCTGCCCGCAGAGCTGGCTGCAGAGCTGACCCCCTGCATGGACGGCAGCGTCCTGACGGCAGAGGAGCACCGGCTGCTCAAGGCTGCCGACCGGCTGAGCGCGCTGATCAAATGCACCGAGGAGCAGCGCAGCGGCAACCACGAATTTGACGCCGCGCTCACGCAGCAGCGCGCCGCGCTGCAGGCCATGCAATGCCCGGAGGCCGACTGGTTTTTGGAGCACTGCCTGCCCTGCTACACCCAGAATCTGGACGAGCTGACGAAGCCGTAAAAAAATACAATGCCGGACAGCCCACAGGCTACCCGGCATTGCTCTGCTTCGGGTCAAATTACGGGAACGGTACTTCCCGCACATCGTCAGGGTCCAGCCCGGCTTTGCGCTGCTCTTCAAACACGGCGGCGATCAGCTCGTCCAAGTCCTCTAAATGGGTCAGGGTGCAGCAGTAGCGGCGCAGGGCGGCAGCGCCCTTCAGCCCCTTCATGTAGTGCATGGTCTGGGCGCGTGCCTGCGGCATAGCCACAAACTCGCCCTTCTGCTCTACCATCTCCTCCACCTGACGGCGCAGCGCGTTCATCCGCGCTTGCAGGTTCGGCTCCTTGGGGGCGGGCAGACCCTCCAGCGCGGCGTTCACCCGCTCAAACAGCCACGGGTCGCCCAGTGCGCCCCGGGCGATCATCACGCCGTCGCAGTTTGTCTCCCGCACCATGCGCAGGGCATCCTCGGCGCAGTGGATATCGCCGTTGCCCAGCACCGGCACCTTCACCGCGTCCTTTACCCGGGCGATGATCTCCGGGTCGATGCCCGGGGTGTACATCTGCTCCCGGGTGCGGGCGTGCACCGCCACCAGCGCCGCGCCCGCCTGTTCGCAGGCCTTGGCGCACTCCACGGCGGTGATGTGGTCGGCATCCCAGCCCTTGCGCATTTTTACGGTGACAGGGCGCTTGGTGTGCGCCACCACCTGCTCCACGATGCGCCCGCAACGGTCGGGGTCCAGCATCAGCTTGCTGCCCGCCCCGCCGGAAACGATCTTGGGGGCAGGGCAGCCCATATTGATATCCACAAAGTCAAATGCGTACTGCTCGATGGCGGCGGTGGCCTCACCCATGATCTCCGGCACCTCGCCAAAGATCTGCACCCCGTAGGGTGCGCCGTTGGGCTCTGCTTTCAGCAGACTGACGGTCTTATGGTCGCCGTACACCAGCGCCCGGCTGGACACCATCTCGCTGACCGTAAAGCCCGCGCCGTGCTGTGCCATCAGGCGGCGGCAGGGGGCATCCGTAAAGCCCGCCATAGGGCCGAACACCGCCCGGTGGGGCAGGGTGATATTGCCGATCTTCAAAGGTTCCATGGGTTCTCCTTGTATCTGTTTTGGGGTAGACGATTTTGAATGCGCTCCGCGTTGCTTTGCGCATATTCAGCGGAAAAATTATTTTTAATTTCGCGTTTGTCGCGCTCTGCGGAGCGCTCCAAACGCATTTTCACGGGAGGGGTTATTTTTCTCTATACACCGTAAAAAGGGGCTGTTGCGCCAAATGCTGTGCAACAGCCCCTGTGATTTTATGTTACATCTTCTCAGGCACGTTGATCTTGAACATGGTGAGCACGTTGAAGATGGCGTTCTTCACGCCGATGCACAGGGCAAGGCGTGCCTGCTGCACGGCGGGGTCTGCGCCCTGAATGCGGCAGTTGCCGTAGAAGCGGTGGAAGGCGCTTGCAAGGTCGATGACAAAGCGGTTGATGCGGCTGGGGTCGTACTTCTCGGCAGCCATCACGATCTCCTGCGGGAAAGCGGCCAGCATACGGATCAGATCCATCTCGGAAGGTTCGGTGAGCAGGGTGGCGTCGATGTTCTCCGCACCGGCAAACTGCACGCCCTCGCTCTCCATCTTCTTCAGGATGGAGCAGATGCGGGCATGGGCGTACTGCACATAGTACACGGGATTGTCGTTGTCGGTCTTGACGGCCTGATCCAGATCAAAGTCGATGCCGCTGCCGGCGTCGTGCATATTGAACAGGAAGCGTGCGCTGTCGATGGGCACCTCTTCCAGCAGGTCGGTCAGGGTGATGGCGTTGCCGGTGCGCTTGGACATACGGACAGGCTGACCGTCCCGCATCAGGTTGACCATCTGCATCAGCACAACGTCCAGATCCTCGCCGTGCAGGCCGATGGCGTCCATCGCGCCCTTCATGCGTGCCACATGGCCGTGGTGGTCTGCGCCCCACACATCGATGGCCTTGGCAAAGCCGCGGGTGGCCAGCTTGTTGTAGTGGTAGGCGATATCGGCGGCAAAGTAAGTGGGGATGCCGTTGGCACGGACGAGCACCTCGTCCTTGGCTTCTTCCTCGGTGCCGTCCTCGGTCTTTTTCTTGTTCACGGTGCCGTACTTGGCAGCGTACTGGGCGCTGCGGTACATGATGGCACCGTCCTCGGCCTTGTAGCAGGCACCCAGTTCCAGCAGCTTGTCCACCACAGCCAGAACTGCGCCGGACTCGTGCAGGGTGCTCTCATGGAACCACACGTCGTAGTCGATGCGGTACTTGCCGAGGTCACGCTTCAGGGCAGCGATGTTCTTGGGCAGGGCGTAGGCCACCAGTGCGTCCTTCAAAGCGGCAAAGGCCTCGCTCTCAAACAGAGCTTCCTCGCTCAGTCCGGAGCAGGCGGCAACGTACTTGTCGCCGTTCAGCTCAGCAAACTCACCGGCCAGCACCTTGATGTCGCCGCCCTGATAGCACTCCTTGGGCAGGGGATAGGCTTCCTCGCCGCAGAACTGCTGCAGGTAGCGCACCGCCAGACTTTTACCGAACTTCTGGATCTGGTTGCCGGCATCGTTGATATAGAACTCGCGGGTCACATCGTAGCCGGACCAGTCCAGCACAGCAGCCAGACAGTCGCCCAGTGCGCCGCCGCGGGCGTTGCCCATGTGCATGGGGCCGGTGGGGTTGGCAGAAACGAACTCCACATTGTACTTTGCGCCCTTGCCGTGGTCGGTGCGGCCATACTCCTTGTTGGCGCAGGCACCCAGCACCACGCCTGCCCAGAAACTCTGGGAAAGGAACAGGTTGATGAAGCCGGGACCGGCAACCTCCACCTTGGAGAACACACTGTTTTCGATGGAAGGCAGATGTGCCAGCAGGGCGTCTGCGATCATCTTGGGAGCCTTGCGCCAGGTGCGTGCACCCGCCATGGCGATGTTGGAGGCGATGTCGCCGTTCTTCACGTCGGCGGGGATCTCCACGATAAAGGCGGGCAGCTCTGCCTCGGGCAGGGTGCCGTCTGCCATAGCAGCCTTGGCGGCTGCGGTCAGCAGAGCGCGTGCCTCGTCCAGCGCAGCCTGCCGGGGGTTGTAGTTCTGGTAGGTCTTTTCAAAATCAGTCATGGGTCGGATTCCTTTCACAGTCTCAGGGAACTTCATCAATTCACATGGGTCACGGTAACTTCCAGACGGTTGCGGCTTACCAGCTCGGCGCTGTCGGCATCCAGCAGGTAGGCAAACCGGGCGGTGCCGCCCTTTTCGGTTAGCTGACAGTCGATCTCGTCCGCGGTCACGCCTAAGGTCATGGAGCCGAAGCCGGTCTCGTAGTGGCAAAGGTTGCGGCGGCCTTTTTCGATCAGCAGCTGGGTACCGGCCCCGCCGCCCTTGCCGAACCGCAGCATCGCCACCCGGCTGCCGTCTGCGGCGATCTTCAGGGTGGTGGTGCAGCCCTCGTAGCCGGTGGTCTCGGTCTCGCGGTAGGTCACATAGTAGCTGCCGCCCTTCAGCACAAAGCTGCCCCGGGTCATCAGCTCCACAAACTCTTCTTTTTCTTCCTCCGCAGCCGGTTCGTCCAGCCGCTGCTCAATGCGGCTTTTGATGCGGATGATATAGTCTTCCTTCAGTGGCTTGCTCACGTTGTATTTCCTTATCAATATTTATCAATGGCGATCTGTTCCACCGGGCCGCCTTTGTACTCACCCAGAAACAGGTCTGCCGTCTGCACAAAGCAGTCCGGCACATCGCTGACGTAAAAGTGTGCCTGCCCGTTTTCGTGGTCGGCGCGCAGCCCGCGCTCGGCGAGCATCCGCTCCAGATGATGGGCGGCGGTCATGGCGGGGTCCACCAGCGTGACGCCCGGGCCCATAAACTCCCCGATCATGCTTTTCAGCAGCGGGTAGTGGGTGCAGCCCAAAATCAGGGTATCCACCCCGGCTTCGCGCACCTCAGTCAGGTACTGGGCAATGACCAGCTTCGTGACCTGCTGCTTTCCGGCTTCGCTGTGATCCACATACCCGGCCTCCACCAGCGGTACGAACAGCGGGCAGGGGCGGGCGGTGATCTCCACCCCGGGCACCAGCTGCCGCAGCAGCTTTTCGTAGCTGCGGGAGCGGATGGTGGCGGCTGTGCCAATGACGCCGATGCGGCGGTTGCGGGTGACAAAGGCTGCTTCCCGAGCGGCGGCGTCCACTACACCGAGGTAGGGCACCGGCAGTTGCGCTGCTTCCGCAGCCGGGTAGGTGCTGCTCACCGTACCGCAGGCCGCCATGATGCACTTGACGTTTTTGGAAAGCAGAAAGGCCACGTCCTGCCGGGCGTACTGCAGAATGGTCTCCGGGCTGCGGCTGCCGTAGGGCACCCGGCCGGTATCGCCGAAGTAGATGATATCCTCATGGGGCAGGCGCTTGCGCAGCTCCCGCACGCCGGTCAGACCGCCCAGACCGCTGTCGAACACACCGATGGGGCGATTATCCATGCTGCTTTTCCGTCCTTTCCACCGCCAGTGCGATCAGGCGGTCGATGAGCTGCGGCACCGGCAGACCCTCGTGCTCCATGAGCTTGGGGTACATGCTGATGGCAGTAAAGCCGGGGAAGGTGTTGATCTCGTTGATGAGCACCCGGCCGGTGTTCTTTTCCACAAAGAAATCGCACCGTGCCAGACCTTCGCAGTTCAGTGCGGTGTAGGCCATGGCGGCGTAGGTCTTTACCTCGTCCAGCTTGGCTTCCGGCAGATGTGCCGGGATGACGGTCTGGCTCACACCGTTCTTGTACTTATCATCATAGGTGTAGAACTCTGCACCGGCAAGGATCTCACCGGGACGGGTGGCAACAGCGGGGTCGGAGCCGATGACAGCACACTCCACTTCCTGTCCGTCCACAAAGGCTTCAAATACCACCTTGCGGTCGTTTTCCAGCGCAAGGGCGATGGCAGCCTTCAGCTCCTCCTGATTGGACACCTTGGAGATGCCCACACTGGAGCCTGCGTTGGCGGGCTTGACGAACACCGGCCAGCCCAGTTTTTGTTCCACACCGGCGCAAACGCCCTCCAGATCCTTCTCGATCTCCCAACGGTTGGCGGCTACCCACTTGGTGTGGGGCACACCGTTGGCCTCGAACATGGCGTTGGCCACAGCCTTGTCCATGCACACAGAGCTTGCCAGCACGCCGCAGCCCACATAGGCGATGCCTGCCAGCTCCAGCAGGCCCTGCACGGTGCCGTCCTCGCCCCACAGGCCGTGGAGCACCGGGATCACCACGTCAAGGTGCATCTTTTCAACCCGGCCGTCCGGGGTAAACAGGATCATGCCGTGGTCGGCGCGGTCCGGGCTGATCACGCAGGGCATATTGCCGGGCAGCTCTTCCCAGCTGCCATCGGCCATCTGTTCCGCCGTGGCCTCGGTATAGAGCCAGCGGCCCTCCTTGGTGATGCCCACGGTGAGCACCTCGTATTTGCTGCGGTCGATGTTGCGGACAAAGTTGCCCACAGAGACACAGCTGACCTCATGTTCGCTGGACATACCGCCAAACAACAGAGCCACGCACATTTTATTTGCAGACTGCATGATATCTCACTCCTATTTATAAAGCCCCGGTAAAGGGGCGGCTTCAAACCGGTAAAATGCCGTTTTGATTCATTATACAATATCTACGCCCGCGATGCAAGCAGAATGCAAAAAAGCTGCGTTGGGACAAAAAGGCAGTGGCTGCGAAAAAAGTTTCTCAAAATCGCTTTTTTCTGCTTGACGGATTGAAAAACGCGTGGTACAATGATATCACCTCTTTTGCGGGGTTATTAAGTGCGCC
>UMEA01040711.1_pt1 | contig 21725 bp, 20 predicted proteins | sample 1964621 | NCBI WGS metagenome assembly UMEA01 (sample SAMEA4836007, study PRJEB28245) | human gut metagenome | biome: gut microbiome; material: fecal sample | place: Denmark | collected 2008 | reverse complement strand
TTGGAAAATGCTCCCGAAGAGATGGCATTTTTCAACCAGTTTGTAGATAAGGGACTGATCGAGAGATTACAGCATGTGGTAAATTCTGATTTCGGTCATGTAACCTACACTGAGGCGATCAAGATCCTGGAGAAGCACAACGATGAATTCGATTACAAGGTATTCTGGGGATGTGATCTGCAGACCGAGCATGAGAGATACCTGACGGAGAAAGAATTCAAGAGACCGGTATTCGTAACCGATTATCCGAAGGAGATCAAGGCGTTCTATATGAAGTTGAACGAAGACGGCAAGACCGTAGCAGCTATGGACTGCCTCGTACCCGGTATCGGCGAGATCATCGGCGGCAGCCAGCGTGAGGACAACCTGGAGATCCTGGAGAAGCGTATGGAAGAGCTGGGACTGAACAAGGAAGATTATCAGTTCTATCTGGATCTGCGCCGTTACGGCTCTGCACGTCATGCAGGCTTTGGACTGGGCTTCGAGCGTTGCGTAATGTATATCACCGGAATGGGCAACATCAGAGATGTTATTCCCTTCCCTCGTACTGTAAATAATTGTGATTTGTAATATATGATGCCAGGGGGATTGTGGGAGTGCGTAGCACGGAACAATCCGTAGGCATCAATAGATGGAGTGACCTATGAAAAAAACAACCGCCGGCAGAAAAGTGAATAACGTGAAGAGAAGACTTGTGAGTGCTCTTCTTCTGGCAGCGGTAACGCTGACTGCCACCGGCTCCGTCTGGGAATCCCCTGCGGAGACGGTGCAGGCGGCACCTTCTATGAACGAACTGCAGAACCGCATCAACAATCATCAGAACCAGCTGAATAACATCAACAGCCAGATCAATTCCTTGCAGGATGAGCAGGATCTGGTGCAGGAGAAGATCGATGACCTGAATGCGGAGATCATCAACACCATGACCAGTATCGGTATGAAGGAGGATGAGATTGCCGCAAAGGAGACGGAGCTTTCCGACAAGCAGGTACAGATCGATCAGACCCAGGAAGAGTACAATATCGCCAAGGCACAGGAAGAGAAACAACATGACGATATGATCACACGCATGCGCATGATGTATGAAAATGATTCTTCCGAAAATTATGTAAACCTGTTATTTCAGGGCGGCGGCTTAAGCGGAATGCTGAACCGCATGGATTTCGTGGAGAGTGTCTACGAATACGACCGTCAGAAGCTTCAGGAGTACGAAGAGACTAAGGAGCAGGTGTTGGCACTGTGGAATCAGTTAGAGGAAGAGAAGACTCAATTGCAGGCTGATAAGGACCAGCTGGAGGCGGATAAGGCAGATCTGGAAAGCCAGAAGTCAGAGTTGGATGTCATGCTGGCGAAGAAGAAACAGGAATCTGCCAATTACGATGCGGAGATCAAAAAGGCAAGGCAGGAGGCTTCCGTGGCCAAGGCACTGCTGCAGCAGGAACAGAAACAGTTAAAACAGCTGCAGGCACAGGCACAGCGCGGCAACACCGCAGCAGCCACCGGAAGCTATACGACCACGAATTATACTTCTGTGATCGAAAATGCATCCGGCAGCGATATGGGTAAGCGGCTGGCAAAATATGCCTGCCAGTACATAGGCAACCCTTATGTGGCGGGAGGCACCAGCCTGACCAATGGTGCAGACTGCTCCGGATTTACCTTCCGGATATACAGTGACTTCGGTTACAGTATTCCCCGTACTTCCTATGAGCAGAGAAGCTGCGGTACCGGTGTGGATTATAGCAGTGCACAGCCGGGAGATCTGATCTGTTATGATGGACATGTGGCAATGTATATCGGCGGAGGATTGATTGTACATGCCAGCACCCAGCGTACCGGCATTAAGGTCAGCAATGCAAATTATCGTCCCATTCTTGCAGTGAGACGGGTTGTGTAGCAGACAGTCGGATATATTTGAATATTTGACATTAAAAAGCCTTGTTTTCATGGAAAGCAAGGCTTTTTTTCTATGTGCGCCTTGCGGCGCACGTTTCTGAGCCCACCCGTTAGTGAAAATAAACAAAAGATATCATTGGTAAAAACGCATATAGACAAAGCGGGAACGCTATGATAGTCTGTAGTTATTCAGAGCTATATGTTTTCATTTCAGAAAAATAAGCATTCTTAACAGACCATTCGGTCGGAATTTCCAATTTTTTGAACGATTCTTTTTATTTTTGTACGCAAATTCAGGAGAATTTGCAGAACAGACTAATTTTGAATATGGGGGATAAATGACATACGAAGAATTTAAAAAAGCATTGTGCCGGAACGTGCAGAATATGGAGACGGCGCAGAATAAAACAATACGCCTTTTGGAGCGGCAAATGATTTGCTCGGATCCCATGGCAGTGCATATCATGAGTGTTATGAATCGCCATATGTATGGAAGAGAGAATATTCTCATCCGGGAAGATATGTTATGTGCCATGTGGAGTTTAAAAAGGGAAGAGCAGATACAGTACTGGCCGGTACGACCGTTATACGAAAGATACAGACAGGAAGGGTGGCAAAGTATTCTGCCGGAGATCTCAGCAGGTCTTGAAGAATCAGATAAGAAAAAAGATGTGTCGTTTACAGAGGAAAGTCTGAGTTATGCTGTCTGCAGAGGTCATATGAGGATACAACCAGTAAATTTTGAAAGACACAGGCACACGCTTGAAAATGCAATCCATCGTAAGATTGGAGATATTGCACTGGTACTTCAGCTGATTATCTGCGAAGGGAACCCAGACAATCTGACAATGCAATTATCCCGCAACAGGATAATGACGTGGGAACGGACAGAGGATCAACTGATCATGGAAGCTTTTATGAATAGTAGCCGTAAAATGCCGCCGAGACTGTACCTGGGTAGTGACAGACGCCCCGAGTTCCCTTATTATGAGGGTGTGTTCCTCCCAGATGAGAAGGGGCGGCCGACAAAGATTGCTCCATGGAATCCTATGGAGGGAAGGACTGGATACCTCCTGACAACAACAGGACGGATCAACGGAGCAGCAGCTTTTTTTTATCCTGGGGTTAAAGATATTCTTGCGGAAAAAATGCGTGGCGATTATTATGTAGTATTCCCAAGTCTGCATGAGGCAATGATTCATCCGGTAGCCTGCGTCAATGCAGAGGAAATCAGAACATCTGTGCAACACATCAATGCCATTTATGGAGAAGAGGAGATGTTGTCGGACAGAGTATTCTGCTATCGCAGGAACCGGAGACTGCTGCAGCTGCTGTAAAATTGACCTGTGATAGAAAATAAAAATTCCATGCTATCAACTAAAAACTGCCCGGATATTTCTGAGAACGAAGTATCCGGGCAGTTTTTGCTATAAAGATTTATTATATACTGGGATTTTCCATTAAAAATTGCATGAACTTGCCTTCATCTTCCCTGTCAGAACAGAACAATTCAAGCTCATCCCCATGCTGTCCGAGCAATGCAGCAATGGCAATGTACTGGGAAAGCTTACTCTTTAGATTAAAAATATCACCGTCTAAGGATCTTAAAGTTACGTCCCCCTTACAACTGTCGACAATAGAAAGAAACTCATTTACCTGTTCGATTTTTGTTAATTTCATGAAATGTTCCTCCTTTTCTTATACAGTCATTTGACCGAAAAGCGTACTATTATTGCTAATATTATACGTATTTTAAACAGAGAATGCAAGAGATTCTTTGGCATGCGTGTCAGCCAGGCAGGAGCGTAAAATTCGCGAAAAAAACATTCCCTTAAAGGGAAGAAAGGAAATATATCCGGTTCTTCCAAATAAAGCCTTTGACTGCACATTACGTGCAGATTTAGGCTAGAAAGGGAAGGTAAAAAATGGCATGACATTACAAATTACGTCATAATGCACAAAAATAATCAAATAAAATATTTATTAGGCAACTAAAATGCTTAAAAATGATATAAAAATATGATAAACGATTGACATATGTAAAGAATGATGATATTATTCAATCATCAAGAAATTATTAGAAAAAGTGTGGAGAAAAACGAAAAAGATTTTTCGAAACAGCGCAAATCAGTAGAGGAATATGAAAATGAAAAAAATACCAAATCGACAAGTGCATCTTGATTTTCATACCAGCGAAATGATTGACCAAGTGGGCAGTAAATTTTCAGCCGAGGAATTTGCAGACACATTAAAGAATGCCAATGTAGAAGCAGTTACTTTGTTTACCAGATGTCATCATGGAAATCTGTATTATGATTCGACAAAATATCCCGAGAGGATACATCCTCATCTGAAGGTAAAGGATATGTATCGGGAACAGGCGAAGGAATGCAGGAAAAAGGGGATAAAAGTATATTTATATACAACAATCTGCTGGGATATCCAGGTTGCAGCAGAACATCCGGAATGGGTGGCTATAGATGATTATGCGAGGATAAGCAGACGTGAGACAGGTAATATCTTTGAGGATCCCGGATTTCATGTAGATCTGTGCATTAACAGTCCATATCGTGAGTTCTGCAAAGAACAGATAGCAGATGCGTTAGAGAATTGTCCGGTAGATGGAGTCCTGGTTGATGCATCCTTTGTTGTAGAGTGCTGCTGCCCCAGATGCAGAAAGAGCATGCTTGAGAAGCACCTGAATCCGGCAGATCCTCAGGATAGAAAGAAGCATGCATGGCAGATTTATTATGACTTTGTCAGGGAGATGACGGATTATCTGCATGAAATTGATTCGGATTATGATATTTTCTTTAACAAGGGTCATGTCGGGGCTCAGGATATTCCTGTAAGGGATTGCTTTGATTATGTTGCTGTAGAAAGTCAGCCGGCTAATTGCGGTTATATGGATTTCCCAGTATCTGCAAGATATCTGAGAACATGGGGAGTACCGGTTGTTGGTATGACCGGACGCTTTCTTACCGGTTGGGGAGATAATAATTCCTACCGGAATCAGGCCGCTTTGGAATACGAATCTTTCAGTGCATTGTCTTATGGAGGACTGTGCAATATAGGAGACCAGCTGCCGCCCTCCGGTCAGTTGGATAAGGATATGTATGGAGTCATAGGGGATGTATTTCGTCAGGTGAAAGAAAAAGAGCCCTGGTGTGAAGATGTGACTGCTTTGTCGGAAATGGCTGTGTTTAATCCGGAAGAATTTTATGGTGGAGCTCCCGGAACGGTAAATCCCCATGCTGAAGGAGTGTGCAGAATGCTTCAGGAGCTGGGATATCAGTATGATTTAGTGGATTCCGAAAGCGATTATTCCCAATATCGTCTTTTGCTTCTGGCAGATAATATACCTGTAGACCATAAGTTGGAGTGCAGACTCAAGGAATTTATGGATCAGGGAGGGGCTCTCATTGTTATGGGAGAGGCAGGATTGAAAAATTCCGAAGAAACATTTGCAGCGGATTGCCTTGGAATTCGGTGGAATGGTGAGTCTGAGTATGATGCAGATTATATTCATGCAGAGGGGGTACTAGGCAAGGGCTTATTCGATGCGGATTATGCTATGTATCTGAAAAGCGAAAATGTTGAAATTATTTCAGAAGAAGCCTCGGAATTATTACCGCTGATAGCACCGCTTTTTAATACAACATGGGAGCATTACACGGGACATCTGAAAGCACCGAGTTCCGAAATAAGAGTAGGAAGTGCAGCTGTAAGAAAAGGGAATTGTATTTATTTTGCCCATCCGTTATCCATGATTTACCACGTTATGGGTCCTAAATGGGTAAAACAGCTTTTACATAATGCAATAGACGTGCTGATGCCTGACAGATTGCTGGAGCATACAGGCCCATCAACAACAATTGCAACCGTGAATGAACAAACAGGAAAGAACAGATGGATCGTGCATCTGATGCATTATGTTCCTGAAAGAAGAACAGAAAAATATGATATTGTAGAGGATATTATTCCTCTTTACAATATAGATTTACGGGTCAAAACAGATCGTAAACCATCTGCAGTCAGGCTTGTGCCACAAATGAAGAATCTGGAATTTCGTTATGAAAACAGACAGGTAGTAGTTACGATACCAAAGGTGGAAGGCCATCAGATGGTTGAGATTCAGTTTTAAACCGGATAAACAATAAAAGAAGAGACTTGGTAAGGAGGTCATTATGAGAAAGAGTGTAAAATATGTAGCAGCCCTTTTGGCAGCAACTATGACGATTGGAGGCTTGACAGGATGTGTGAACTCCGCGTCATCAGACACAGGAAGTAATACCGCAGCATCAGACAGTAATGCAGGAGTAGAAGAAAGTGCTTCTTCTGACAATGATTATGATTTCTATATTTTTAATGCAAAGGGTGAAAACGCAGATGCGTTAGCAGCAGCGGTGGATACCTATGAAGCTGAGACGGGACTTACCATTAAAATATTCTCCCTGGGAAGCGGTACACCTACAGAAGAGGCACTCCGTGTCGATATGTCATCGGATCATAAACCGGCTATTTTTGGTATCATGGATCCCCAGGCGCTGAAAGAGTGGGTTGAAGGAGATTTCGCATTGGATTTGACGACTGCAGATCTTTTACCGGAGTTTAAGGCTCTGGCAGATGATTTGGATCCCGGACTCAGACTGACAATGGATGGACAGGACAGCTATGGCATTCCATATAATGTTGAAGGATATGGCTATATTGTTGACAAGGAAATGATTGCTGCATTGGTAGGAGAAGACAATGTGGATAGCTTTATTGAAAAATATAAAACAGCAACCTATGATGAATTTGCAGATTTTGTTGAGAAGGTAAATGCTTATATCAAGGATGGCAAGGGTAATGATTTTGCCCTGAGTGGACAGACATTTTCCCTTCTGGCTGAAAAGAATGAAAAAGCTGAAAAGCTAGAGGGAGTATTCTCGGTTGCAGGCAGTGAGAAATGGACTTATGGAGATCATCTGATTAATATCCCTATTGACAGTGTATTTCCGAATGTTGCCGCAGCAGTGAATGCAACGGATGAACAGTTGGATAAATTATACAATCCTATGGTTGCCTATGCAAAGACACTGGATCTGATCACTTCCCATGCGGTGAGCGAGCGGGGACCTGAGTTTATCAATTCCACAACAAATGGCTATGATGCTGCAGTGGCAAATTTTGCAAATGGCAAGACATTATTTATCAAGCAGGGTAACTGGTGTTATACCAATATTAAAAATGCAAATTCTGAAATTGTAGATACATTAACTATTTTACCGATCAAGATGCCTTTTGAACAGGGTGATATTGCAGTAGATGGATTGACAGTGGAGCATATGAATTCTTCCATTCCGGTATTTTGCGGAAACTATTATGTATTGAATAAACAGGTAAGCCAACATGAACTGGAAGAGGCGCAGAAATTTCTGGTGTGGCTGAATACCAGTGAAGAGGGTCAGCATTATGTCACTGAGGAAATGGCATTTATTCCTTATAATGCAGATCCCGCAACAACGGTTCTTGGTAATAGCCTTTCCGATTGTATTATTGGATATATGAGTGAAGGTAATACTCTTACCAATGCTTATGCAGGTGCACCGGCAAGATGGGCTACAGAGGTATTTGGATTGAAAATCATGGAAGAGTATCTGACGAAGCCTGAGTGGACTGAACAGGATTATGAAGATATTGCTAATTACACAATCGCCTCCTGGAAGGAAGCAAAACAGTAATGTTGTAATTGAATAGTTACAATATAATCTAAAAGATTGTCGGTAAAACTTAAAGAGCTTTACCGACAATCTGATATATAAAGAGAGTGACTGTAAATATACCGGAAAGTTGCTCAACAGAAAGATAGGATGATGTAAACATGAACAGATTTTATAAGAAAATTAATGTGTGGTTCACGCTTCCGGCAGTAGCCTTATTTATTATAGTGGTTCTGATTCCGTTTTTTATGGGACTGGTTTACTCTTTTACATCATGGAGAGGAGCATATTTTGCCGGAGGGTCATTAAGCGAATCGTTTATTGGACTTGATAATTACAAGAAAGTTTTTACCAACACAAAGTTCCTTGCTTCTTTAATCTATACGGTTAAATTTACGGTAGTGGCTGTCCTGATCATAAACATGGCTGCGTTGGCACTTGCTCTTCTGACAAATCATATTTTAAAGGGAGCAGGTGCTTTCAGAACGGTATTTTTTCTTCCCAATTTATTGGGAGGACTGGCACTTGGATATATCTGGAAATTTATTTTTGATGTGATTTTTTCCCAGCTGCTATTTGGAAAGGACGGAGTACTGCCTATAGAAGCTCTGACCTATATGACACAGAACAACACAAAAGCAATTTTTGCATTGCTTCTGTTAACGATGTGGCAGTGGGCCGGATATATGATGCTTATTTATGTGAATGGATTGAATAACATTCCGAATGAATTATATGAAGCAGCAGAAATAGACGGGGCCACAGCAATACAAAGGTTTCGCTATATCACACTTCCTATGTTGATGCCTTCTGTGACAATTGTATTATTCCTTTTGTTGGCAAACTGTTTTAAGCTTCTGGATCAAAATGTGGCATTGACGGAGGGTGCCTTTTCCACCAGAATGCTTGCTATGCAGATTATGAATACTCCGAAGGATGCGTTACCTCCTGATTATGGATATGCGCAGGCAGAGGCAGTTGTATTTTTTGTCCTGGTTGCAGCTGTGACCATGATACAGGTTGCTGTAACGAAGAGTAAAGAGGTGGAAGCATAAATGAATAAAGGATTCAGAATTGAAAAAAGAAGAATAGGTAAGGCCGTAGTTTATATGGTCCTGATCCTGCTGGCATTGTATACGTTATTCCCATTGCTGATATTGGTAATCAATTCCTTTAAGCCTCATACGGACATTATTGCCAATCCTTTAGCCTGGCCAAGACCGGTAGATATTGGATTTGTGATTAAAGCTTTGAGAGAGTTGAAGTTTACCCAGTCTTTCTTTGTGACCCTGTTTATTACAACGATTTCTATATTGATGATTGTAATGGCTTCTTCTCTGGCTGCATGGGCAATGATAAGGAATAAGACAGTATATTCCAAATTGGTATTTTACATTTTTATTGCAGCAATGCTGGTGCCGTTCCAAGCGGTAATGTTTCCTTTGCTCAATGTGTTTGAAAAGATCGGAATGAAAAATATCTGGGGGCTTGTTATCATGTATGGCGGATTCGGAATGAGTATGTCGATTTTCCTCTATCATGGATTTATGAAAAGTGTTCCGGTATCATTGGAGGAGGCAGCTGTATTGGATGGCGCAGGTGCTATTCAGATATTTTTAAAGGTGGTATTTCCCCTGGTTAAGGGAACGACCAGTACGGTTATCATATTAAATGCATTGTGGATCTGGAATGATTATCTGCTTCCGTTCATGGTTATAGGAAACGGAGAAATCAGAACCATGACATTGGAGCTTTATTTTGCAAAGATGAAGGCCGGTGTATACGGAAATCCATGGGAGCTTATTTTCCCTTCGGTGCTTGTGACCATTATACCGATTATCATTGTTTTTCTCTTCCTGCAGAAGTATATCATGAAAGGTGTTGTTGATGGTGCAGTAAAGCAATAAGCTCAGCATCCATGAAGGGTATACTTTGGGTGGATACAGAAGTAAATGGAAAGAATGTAAGGACAGAGTACATACAGAAATATATTAGTTATGAAATAAAAATCGAGCATCCTTTTCTGTTGATTCCAGTGAAAATAAAGGAGGAAACAGAACGCTTGTCATTTTATCTGGAAGATCAGAAGGTGTTGGAGTATCAGGTCTTCCCTTTGGAAGAGGGAGAGATTGTGGATTATTATGCTCCGGTTCCTGTTGCGTCGTGGATAGGGAGAACCATCCGCCTGGAGGGAAACTATCCGGAGGCATTTTATGCAAAGATGAAGCAGGCTGATCGGCTTCCACAATCGGAACAGCTGCATCCACTGATGCATTTTTCGCCGGTCAATGGCTGGATGAATGATCCCAATGGACTTGTCTGTCAGGATGGAATTTATCACCTGTTTTATCAGCACAATGCTTTTGGCACAAAGTGGGATAATATGAGTTGGGGACATGCGGTCAGTGAGGATTTATTACACTGGGAACATCGGTCGATGGCCATTCTGCCGGATGAAGATGGAACAATTTTTACGGGAAGCGGTCTTTGCAATGAAAAGGGACTTTTGGAATTGCCGGAAAATGCACTTGTCTTTTTTTATACCTCGGCAGGAGGAAGCTCAGACAGTCCGTGGAGTGAAGGGAGACAGTTTACCCAGAGGATTGCCTACAGTACAGATCGCGGAGAGACGCTTCATAAGAAAAATCAGGTGATAGTGCCGAATCTGACCAGAGGAAATCGAGACCCAAAGGTATACTGGCATGAGGAAAGTAAAGGGTATATCATGTCACTTTACTTAAAGGATCATGAGTACGCTATTTTACGTTCTGAGGATCTTGAGCATTGGGAACTGACACAGAGAATTTTTCTTTTGACAACCAGAGAATGTCCTGATCTGCGTCCGGTTCCGGTGGAAGGCGGTCAGGAAAAGTGGATGCTGTTTACTGCATTGGGAGAATATTTTACAGGAGACTTCGATGGCTTCCAGTTCACAAATCTGGATGAGGGGCGTATGGCCTATCAGAATGAACTGCCTTATGCCGGACAGACGTATTTTGATCTGAAGGATCGTGTTGTTCTGATGCACTGGCTGCGTACAAAGAATCCGAAGAAGTATTATACAGGAATGATGGGGATTCCACGGGAACTGACATTTATAAAAGGAGAAGAAGGCTTCATTCTGCGTCAGTCAGTGATCCGCGAGTGGAAGGAGCAGCGGATTCTTGCTCGTGACGAGAAGTTGCAGAAGCAATGGGAGGATGAGTCTGTCAGAAATGCTGCACTGGAATTATATTTGAAGGTGCAGGGAGCTTTTTTACTTTCTGTAAATATTTATGGGCAGAAGCTTTCTTATCAGCGTAGGGAAGGGATTCTTTGGGTAAATGGGGTTTCCTGCAAAGTGAAAGAAGATCTTCGCGATCTTTCAATCATTGTTGACCGTGAAATTCTAGAAGTAGCAGCAAACGAAGACACTCTTCTATATTTTTTTGAGACCGATCTGCAGGAACTGGCGGGGAAAATAAGCGTGGAGGCAGATCAAAAGGTAGATAGTTGTCTGTGGAAAATACAGTAGACAGATTGATGGATGTATGTGGATAATTCTGAGCGAAAGAGAGCATGAGTAAATGGAAACAAAATATGATGTGATTGCATTAGGGGAGCTTCTGATTGATTTTAATCAGGCGGCTCTGAATGACAATGGGAATTACCTATATGAAGCAGCTGCAGGAGGAGCACCATGCAATGTTCTTTCCATGCTGCAGAAGCTTGGCAGAAAGACTGCATTTATTGGTAAAGTCGGCAAGGATTCTTTTGGAGAATATCTAAAAGAAACCATAGAAGACATTGGAATTAATACGGACAATCTGCTGATGACAAGTGCGGCAAATACTTCCCTGGCATTTGTGTCAAGAAATGCGTATGGAGACCGGTGCTTCCAGTTCTATCGTGATCCGGGTGCAGATATGCTGCTGCGGAAAGATGAAGTTATTGCTGCGAATATAGCCAAGTCAAAAATTTTTCATTTTGGAACGTTGTCTTTTACAAGTACAGATACAAAAGAGGCAACCTGTTATGCTGTTGAGTGTGCAGAAGAAGCCGGAAAGCTGATTTCATTTGATCCTAATATCCGAATCAATTTATGGAATGATCCGCAAGAAGCAAGAAAAGCAATGGACTATGGGCTGAAAAAATGTGATATCCTGAAAATATCTGACGAGGAACTGTTTTTTCAGACGGGAATTAGGGATCAGGATGAAGCAATGAAGATATTAAAAGCAACATATGAGATACCGTTTATCTGTCTGACGATGGGAAGAAATGGAAGCTGTGCGTACTATCATGACAGGAAGGTACAGATGAATGCATTTGTACAGGAAAAGACAGTAGATACAACCGGGGCTGGAGATACCCTTTATGGGGTGTGTACTGAATTTTGTGCTGGATCATGGACTGGATGGTCTTGAGGAAGAAGAAATTCGACAGATGCTCCGGTTTTCCAGTGCAGCAGCATCCATCATTACAACACGTTATGGAGCTCTTAAAGTCATGCCGGATCAGGAAGAAATACAAAAATACATGAAAGACGTACTGACCGCAGACGTAAAACGGAAATTGAAAAGCATCTGAAATGTAATGAAAGCTAAGAGTAATCGGGCAAATCCGGTTGCTCTTTTTATTTTGTATAAGCTATAATGTAACTATTCAGATCTCATTCGTAAAACCGCTGCTAACGCAGCTCAAGTTTTACTCATTGAGGTTACTTCGCCATATAAAATTGCTGTTCTGCATGAATGCAAGCATTCACAGAAAGCAATTTTGCATCAGCCAAATGGCACTGTGTTCACATTTACATTACCTGCAGGGGAGGTAGAACTTCATGAATAAACCTTTGATATTAGTGGTTGAGGATGACCCGTCTGTACGAAATCTCATTACGACCACTTTAAAAACAAATGATTATCGTTATGTGGTAGCACCTAATGGCTCGGCAGCCATTATGGAGGCCACATCGCACAATCCTGAAATCATCTTACTGGATTTGGGCTTGCCGGATATGGATGGCGTTCAAGTCATTCAAACGGTTCGCTCTTGGTCCAATGTTCCGATTATTGTAATCAGCGCCCGAAGCGAGGATAACGATAAAATCAAGGCGCTGGATGCCGGAGCGGACGATTATTTGACAAAGCCCTTTTCGGTAGAAGAACTGCTGGCACGACTTCGGGTGACGCAGCGAAGACTCTCTCTGATGACGGCAGAGATGTTTACTGCCAGTTCTGTATTTGTGAATGGTAAGTTGAAAGTGGATTATGCCGGGGGATGCGCTTATCTGGATGAAAACGAACTTCACCTGACACCTATTGAGTATAAGCTGTTGTGTCTGCTATCCAAGAATGTCGGCAAGGTACTGACCCATACCTTTATCACACAAAATATCTGGGGCCGCAGTTGGGATAACGATGTGGCTTCGCTGCGAGTATTTATGGCAACATTGCGAAAAAAACTGGAGCCAACAGAGGCGTCTCCACAATATATTCAAACACATATTGGTGTGGGCTACCGTATGATAAAAATAGAATAACGCTATGAGGACGGCCAGTGTTCTCTATGAAAAATAGACGATTGAGTTTCGGATTGCCCTAATCATTTTTTGTTATTTGGAAAGGAAATCAATACCACACTTGCTACATTTATTGAAAATGGACAAGGAAAAGGCGTTGTACGGCAAGACAGGTGGAGGATCAGCTTTTCATTGGAGAAAATGTCATGGTGGCACCGGTCTGTGAACAGAATGTAACAGGAGGAGTCGTTTATTTTCCGGAAAGAATGAAGCAGCTCATTTTCAAAAATGGTATTGTGGAAGAAGGAAAAGTATACGAAAAAGGCTTTTCGTATGTGGAAATGCCAATGGGAACCGTGCATGTTTTCCTAAGAGAAGGATATCTGTTCCCGGTGGCAAGAGGAGGAAAGTGTGTCGAAGATGTTGATTTTGAAGACTTGAAGATGTATTCTTTTGGAGAAGAGATAAAACCGTACGAGTACTATCTGGATGATGGCGAAACGAAGGACTTCACAATCGAATCCCATATCCGTATGTTAAGCTGCTAAAAGCAGTTAATAAAAAATAAAGTAAGAAAATAAAGCAAAAAAGAATCGAGGAATCAGTTTTTTTGCTTTAGCTATTTTTAATGAAGAAGGTATCAAATTCATGAATCAATGATAGACATCTGTTGCGGTTATCTGCTAAAATGATTTGAAGATCATTCTACGAGGAGAGATGCACATATGGCGACACTTAAGGATGTAGCGGAGGCGTCTGGATTGACAGTGGGAACTGTCTCTAGAGTGCTGAATAACCGAGGATATATCAGTCCTAAGACAAGGGAGAAGGTATATCAGGTGATGAAAGAACTGAATTATCAACCGAATGAGACAGCGCGTATTCTGGCTAAGCAGAAGAGTAATATCATTGGAATCGTTCTACCTAATGTAGAACATCCTTATTTTGCCAAAATTTTGGGATGCTTGGAACGTGAAGCTGCGAAGCTGGGATACCGTATTATGCTATTTGTATCCAGAAACAGAGAAGAACAGGAAGAGAAATGCATTGATATGTGTAAGGGAAGCAGGGTGGCAGGCGTGGTGCTCTGCAGCGGAAGCTTTGAAACTGAAAAGTTCAAAGGACTGAATTTTCCTTTAATCACTCTGGAACGTTCCATGGATGAGGGAACTTTAGGAATTGAATGCGATAACTATCAAGGTGGTGTGATGGCTACGGAACTTCTTATTAATAAGGGCTGCCATAAGCTGATGTATATTGGAGGAATGAGTGCCGGAAATGATGTCCATATGCCTGCTGATGACAGAGAGGTTGCATTTCGAAATATCTGTGAGAGTACACATACAGACAAAGTCGTTATGGTAACCGATGAACAGCTTTTTGATTCCATGGAATACTATGAATTTGTGCGAAAAGCCCTTACAGAGCATCCTGATGTAGACGGTGTATTTGCCAGCTCGGATGTGATTGGGGCACATGTACTTCAGGTATGTAGCCATCTTGGAATAAAAGTGCCGGAGGAATTGAAGATCGTTGGCTTCGATGATGTTAATATTGCCCAGCTTACCAGTCCGGGACTGACTAGTATTCATCAGCCGATTGAACAGATGGCAGAAATGGCTGTTCTCACTATTTCCCAGATTGACATGGGGAAGATGATGCCATCAAAGACCGTGTTTCCGGTAACGTTGGTAGAGAGGGGAACTACCTGATTCTCTGAGGGAGTACTATTGATGCAGATTTTCAAATAGTATATGTCTATAGTTAGGCACTATTTGAAAAAGTTTTTTGGTGTTAGAAAACAGAAGTACAGATAAAAACAGCTATTATGAAAATACCAGATAAGGTGTTTTCGTAATGGCTGTTTTTTTATAGTGTGCCGGCGGCGCACGTTTCTTTGCAGCCAGATGTAGAGATGGTTAAGAGCATGAATCAGTATGACAGTGGGAAGAATAATGACGGTAATAATATGATATGCGATTGCGATATTGTAAAAATGAAAAAGTGAATAAATATATTAGAAAACATAATTACGCACGGGAAATCTGTGAAACCCTTGGGGTATCCAGAAGGGCACTGCAAGGGTATGAAAAGGCAGGACTTGTAACAGCGTCAGGTCGAAATAAGTATGGACATTTACTGTATGACAAGGATGCTGAAATGAGAATTGCACAAATCAAATGAAGACGGAAATGGCTGAACTGATTGAAAGGGCAAATCAGATGATTGCCAGACTGTCGAAAGAAGCTATGAATAAAGATAACCTTATTGAAAAGGTGTCTTCCGTTGACTATATAATAAGTGTAGTGAGTTGTAGTTGATGTCCTGGATGATCCCATATCCTATAACGGATCGTTGACACAACTTTGATTCTACCAAATAAGAGAAAATAAAACAGAGCGCAAAAACGCAACATTACAGGAGGAAATCGATTGTATTAAAGGATGTAATTCCGGAACCGCAGGATATCTTCTGCCGGAACCTTCTTCCACAACAGGCAAATTCAACTATGAGCATGATACGAACTTCTCTGTGTATGTGGGAGATACCACCAGGGAAGAGTATGAGGAATATGTAACAGACTGTTCCTACTATGGCTTTGATGTTGATTATGATAAGGGAGAAAACTATTATAGGGCTTATAATGAAGACGGCTATTACTTATCTCTGAGCTATGAAGGCAATAATATCATGCTGATCCGCATTGATGAACCCCAAAAAGGCGCAGAAGCGGCAGCAGGAACAGAAAATGTGACAGAAGAGACTGCGAAGCAGGAAGTGGAAGAAACTGTAGCAGAATCCAGGACAGAAGAAATTGCCACAGAGTCAGAAACCGAAGAACAGCAGCCTGCCATGGATTCAGATACTTCTACTGTCGGAGAGGATGGAATGCGTAAAGATTTTAAAGAGGCAATGGACAGCTATGAGGCATTTATGAATGAGTATTGTGATTTCATGGAGAAATACAGTAAAAATCCTACAGATGCCAGTCTCATGGCAGACTATATGAGCTACATGTCAAAGTATGATGATTTCATTAAGAAATTTGACCAGTGGGGCGGCGAGGATCTGAATGATGCAGAATTTGCGTACTATATGGAGGTTCAGACAAGAGCATATGAGAGACTTGCGGAAGCCGCATATTAATTATGTTAATCATGCTGAAAATCCATTTCTCATCCGGGATAGCAGCAAGAAGCTGTTTATCTGTCAAGAACGATGAAAAAATAATTGTGAATAAGCGGATGATATGGGGATGCAAAAACTTCTGAAGTAGTGCCAATCCCTATCATAACCCCTCAGATACTTTCATACACTGTAAAAAAGTATCCTGAGGGGTTTTCCTTTGAAAGACTATATTGAAGAACGAGCTATTGGGATAGCAGGCTATATCATCGACCACAACGCCACAGTGCGGCAGACAGCAAAGGCGTTCGGCATCTCGAAAAGCACAGTACATGCGGATGTAACAATACGGAACGATACAAAAGTAAAATAATATGGAGAATTGAATAGAATTGAAACAAGGGCACTCTCGGGTAGATATCAGGGAGTGCTTTTGTTATAATGAAATCAGGTAACCTTGAGTATTGGTGAGGGGAGATAGAAAATGACAGGAATATATGATTGCTTTGGTTATGGCTCGGGATATGATGTCTCTTTTGAAGAAAGGTACAAATTGATTAGAAAATCGGGATTTGATTGTGTAATGTTGTGGTGGAGCAATCAGTTTGGCAGAGGAGACGGTTATCAAGAGGATGTAAGATTAGCCAGAAGAGCTGGTTTATTTGTAGAAAATATCCATGTGCCTGTGCATGAGCAGAATAATCTGTCACTGGACAATTTGAGTGGTGAAGGCGTATTTCAAAGTTATCTACAATGTGTAGCGGATTGCTGTGAATATGATATACCGACCATGGTGATACATTTGCCAAATGATAATAATCCTTTAAATCAAACAGGAATCAGACGGTTGGCAGAACTTATAAACAAGGCAGAACAAAAGAATATTCAGATTGCTTTTGAGAATTTAAGTAACATTAAAAATTTGAAAATAGTTTTAAATAAATTTACTTCAAATAATGTAGGCTATTGTTATGATAGTTGTCATCATATAAATTATGCACCGGATGAAGATTTGTTGGGAATGTATGGAAACCGGCTGATGGCAATTCATTTACAAGATAACGGCGGGAGCCATAATCAACATCAATTACCATTCGACGGCAATATTAATTGGGATACAGTTATGGAGAAAATTGCCTGTACAGGATACCGGGGAGCTACAACTTTAGAACCAATGAATTGGGATTATTCTCATTTAAATATTTGTCAGTTTTTGGAATTGGCTTATGAAAGGGCAAAAAGGCTTGATTACTTGCGAAAATAATGTAGGTGATGAAAGGATGGAAACAGACGGGGAGTTCAATCAGATTTCTGATTGATTCTGAGGGTTTGGGAGATACTCCCAACAAGCAAAACTGCATTTTGTGTGTACAAATGCACTGCTTGCCAAGTTGTGAATATAGAATTGATTGTAAACTTGAATTTAGAAAAAACAAGGCAGAGAAGAGGATGTTGATCATAAAAATGTATGCGCATTAGAATTGAGACGCTTGAAAAGGTTTAGTAACATAAAATCTTTTCAAGCGTTTTCTTTCACTTTTACGGCTTTGAATGGAATATGATGTAGTCAGGATCGGTGTAATTTTTGAAAAAGTATGGTGGAAATGGACAAAAGTCCAGTATTTTGGGAACGTAATTTGATTTCAAGTGGATTATGCTTAGATTAAATAAAAGGTCTGGTCTAATCTAAGAATCCTTCTCATAGTATGGGAGAGAAGGACAGGCGAGGTAAGGGGGTGTAGCTTTCGCTTGAAACGGACGAAATTAAATTATCGTTTTCATAATCCAAATTCAGCGGAAGATACTGCAGATTTCCTGTGCAAACTCTTAATAGAAGTAAATGCCGGGAAGGTAGAGAGGGCAATAGAGAAAACTGCATTGTATGCAGAGAGTGGGGATTACATATTAGAAAATTTATCGGAAAACAAGGAAAAATTATTTGTGGGGTAAGAGGAGCAAGGTGAGAGCCTTGCTTTTTGCTTTGATATCTAAAAGAAATGAATAATCAACACTTAAATGAGAAAAAAACACGTTTAAGTGTTGATTATTTTGAAAAAATGCATATAATAAAAAATAGAAAAGAAGATGAGGTAGCAATTATGTTGATACAATTTAATTTTAAAAATTTTAGATCTTTTAGAGAAGAAGTAACTTTGGATTTGTCTGCCACTAAGATGACAGAATTTTCTGAAAGAGTTGTGACCATCGGAAGTGAAAAGATACTGCCGATTGCTGCTATTTATGGAGCAAACGCAAGTGGCAAGTCAAATATATACAGTGCATTTGAGTATATGGCTGAGTATGTAGTGGATTCTTTCAAGTACGGAGATGAGGAAGAGAAGTTTGAGGAGTATAGACCTACTCCGTTTTTGTTTGATTCCACGTCAGCAGATGCAGAGTCCAGTTTTGAGGTCTATTTTACTATTCCAGGAGATAAGAACGAGAAGACATATAATTATGGATTTTGCGTTGATCAGGAAGGTGTAACAGAGGAATGGCTGAATTCTAAGGCTAAGACAGCCAGAAAGTACAGTACAGTATTTTATCGTGGAAATTCTGACAGTGAATTAGATTTATCAGGCTTGCCAAAGAACAGCAGGGATAATATAAAGATTGCGCTGGAAAAGCAGGTGTTGATTGCTTCTTTAGGAGCTAAGTTAAAAATTAGCAAATGTAAGGCAATCAGAGACTGGTTCTTGATAAATGAATTTGCAGATTTTGGTGATCCGGTTACTAACTTTTTCTTATCTCATAGATTGCCAAGAGGCTTTGTGGATGATAAGAACGTTCAGCAGAAGGTTGTAGAATACTTTGCATCTTTTGATGAACACATTAAGGATTTCAGAGTAGAAAAGGTTCCGAATGATGGCGAGTCAAAGGAAGATAAATATAAGATCAATGCACTTCATAAGATGATTGACTCTGACAAGATGGCAGAAATTCCTCTGGGTGCAGAGTCGGCAGGAACATTGAAGATGTTTGCTCTTTATCCGGAATTGCAGGAAGTATTAGAAAAGGGAAGTGTATTTTTTATTGATGAATTAAATGCACGATTACATCCGCTTTTGGTAAGAAACTTTTTGCTTACATTCTTGAACCCGAATATTAATGTTAACCATGCGCAACTTGTATTTACAACGCATGATACCTGGCAACTTTCAAATCAGTTGCTGCGTCGTGATGAAATCTGGTTTGTTGAGAAGGATGATCGAGGTGTTTCAACATTATATTCTCTTGCAGATTTTGTGGATGAGGATGGAGCACGTATTCGTAAGGACGAAAGCTATGAGAAAAATTATCTGATTGGTAAGTATGGTGCTATTCCGACCTTAAAGAGTATTGATATGTTTAAGGAGGGGTAGGAATGGCAAAAGGGGATAGAACAGGGAACAGAAAAACAAGAGAACAAAGAAGAAGGCTTAAAGTGCCGGAGCTTGGATATTACTTGATTGTTACAGATACAGAAGCAACAGAGCGTTGTTTCTTTAATGGGCTTCATCAGACATTGCCAGAACACATTAGAGGCAAGCTGGTTATTAAGGTTGTGGAAACCAAAACAAGAGCTATGATTGATAAATGTTTGGAGCTTACAGCTTATGAGGCACAATATCGTATTCCCTGGATTGTATTCGATAGAAATCAGGTGATAGAATTCGATGAAATCATAGCTGAGGCAAAGAAAAAAGGGATACAAGTAGGATGGTCTAATCCGTGTTTTGAAATATGGATGTATGCCTATTTTGGAGCTATGCCGGCGATAAAAGAATCTTGGACATGCTGCTCGGAGTTTGGACGAGTATATGAAAGCAAAATCGGGCAGAAATATTCTAAAGCAGATGAAAAGATGTATGAGAAAATCTGTAACGTAGGTGATGAGGAAAAGGCAATACAGATAGCACAGCAGAAGTTGGAACAGCATGAACGTGAAGGTAAAACAAAACCATCAGAGATGTGTCCGTGTACGACGGTGCATAAGCTGGTGGGAGAGATAAAAAGAAAAATATATTAAAGGAGAAGGCGTATGTTTGAAAAGTATACTAAAAAAACATTTGATCTTTTGAAAAAACAGCATAATATACTTGTGTTAGTTGGGAACGGTTTTGACGTTGCACTACTTAAGAAGCATAATGTTGGAAAAATGAAAGGAAAAACTTCTAGCTATATAGATTTCTATGAATATATAAGGTATTACAATTTTTCGGATGAAAACAATATTCTTTTTAAACAAATGACTCGAGATAGAGAAGAACATAGGAACGATTGGAGTGATTTTGAACTTACAATTAAACGATTGGTTGAACGGCCAGATATTTCGGTTAGTGAAATTGAAAGATGTGTAGATGAGTTTCAAACATATTTTACAAGATTTTTAAATGATTTAGTTGATGCAGATGTATTACTTGAAATAAACAAAGACTCAAAGGATAAAAAACTTGCAATTCAAAGTTTCGAGCGTTTTTTAAGAGATTTGCCAGATAATAGTTCCTTGGAATTCCCTAGTAAAACGGGACATTATGATTTGTATAATTTTATGTTCTTCAATTTCAATTATACCGCATTATTAGATAATTATATATACTTGGATAAGGGACAATTTGATCCGCATGAATGGACATCGGCCGATCGACATTTTACTTTTTATCCAGAATTTGTAGAATCATCAACTCCTACACGATGGTCGTCATATCTAGTAACCAACCTTGTGCATCCACATGGACAGCAAGACATTCCAAGATCAATTTTGTTTGGAATGGATGTGCCCGAGTATAATAAAGGTACTTCTAGGGAAAAGAGACTTATCAAATCGTATTGGGCTCGTTATGATGTTATGTATAAATCATATTTTGAAGATGCAGAATTATTTATAATCTATGGAATGTCGATTTCGGAATCTGACGGATGGTGGATGGATCAGATATTTGATGCAATTCTTCAAAGAAATGCAGAATTAATTATCTATAAATATGGAGATGAAAAAGAGGAATATATTAAAAATTTATTCATTTTGGCAAGCATTAGACATGCTACGGCTACAGATAAAGAAAAAGAGGATGTAAAAGCACGAATTCATGTCGTTACATTTAAGGAGAATGATACATATTTTCTTGGTACTGTGAAAAAATAATGCTATTAAGATGGATTATTAAACGGATGAGATTATTGTAATGAAAAATGTTATAGTGTGAATTTATATGCTTATAATAGGGTCTCATGTGTTAGGGTTATGCTAGCTATTAGAAAAGAATAAGGCAAATTTTAATTTCTATTATAATCCCTCAGACACTTTCATACACTGTAAAAAAGTATCCTGAGGGGTTTTCCTTTGAAAGACTATATTGAAGAACGAGCTATAGAGATAGCGGGCTATATCATCGAGCACAATGCCACGGTGCGGCAGACCGCGAAGGCCTTCGGCATCAGCAAAAGCACGGTACATGCGGTTGTAACAAAATAGAGTGCTTAAAGAAGATATTAAAAAGGCAGTTCATTTGGAATAT
>UMEA01016431.1_pt1 | contig 21920 bp, 26 predicted proteins | sample 1964621 | NCBI WGS metagenome assembly UMEA01 (sample SAMEA4836007, study PRJEB28245) | human gut metagenome | biome: gut microbiome; material: fecal sample | place: Denmark | collected 2008 | reverse complement strand
TGTGACGCAGTAATTCACGCTCTGCGGTGCTGAATTTTTTGTATTATTTTCGGGGATTGCTATAGGAAACATACCACGGTGCGACTCCTTGTGAAAACATAGCAGTTTGGACTGAATAAACATTCATGATGCGGATTGGAGTCGGATTGTCTTTCAACCATGCGATTTGGCAGGCAACTATCGAATCGAATCGGCATATACCCTAACCCCTCCCTGATCAATGTAACATTCATCAAGCTTTTGTAATGCTGCAAATGGTTAAATGATATTGGCGTTATTATATCGTATCCTGGAAATTCTTTTTGCAGGGCACTGAGATATATGCCCCCTCTTCCCCCTATAACCTCTTGCAGATTGATGACCACGACCTCAGCAAAGTTTGGATATTTTTTCTTAAGATAGTCACTGAAAAGATCAATTTTTTCAGTCAGACTTAAATCTGACTGAGAGATCCATGAATTCATATTCTGCGACAACAATATATTCTTCATAGTAGTTTACCTCCGCTATTAAGCCAATTTTTCTAAGAGTTCTATAGCAATTCCATAAATTACTGCAACTCTTGACTAAAGTGATATGCTTAAGCTAAGAGGTGATAGATATGTTACACAACGAAACCAGAAATCTTTTAATTCAAGCTTATAACAAAACACACAACGCAAAAGAAGTAGCAGAATGTTTTTCTGTTGATGTCAGTACCGTATACCGTCTGGTTGAACAAATGAAACGGGAAGGTTCTGTTTCTGTCAAGACAAGTCTCAGGGGGCGTAAAGCTTCTCTCAAAGAGGCTGACCTGCAAAAAATACAAGAACTTGTACAACAAAAACCCGATATTACACTCCAGGAAATTATAGATACCCTTCAGCTAAAAATCTGCATCGAAACTGTCAGAAAAGCATTAATAAAACTGGGATATTCTTATAAAAAGAAATCCCTTCATGCCTCCGAACAGGAGCGTCCCCGATGTACAGGAGAAACGCCGCTCATGGAACGGGACTATGTCTGGCATAAATGTTGAACACTTGGTATTTCTTGATGAAAGCGGTATTAATACAAATCTCACAAGACTCTATGCACATGCATTGCACTGGAAACGGGCGGTTGACGCTGCACCATTAAATACACCAACAGCAACAACTGTCCTTTCATCCATCCGTCTGGATAGTACAACTATATTTACCATCTATCAGGGTGACACAACAGCAGCGCGATTCCGTGAATACATAGAAAATCAGCTAGTTCCAAGTCTCAAAAAGGAAGACCTTGTAGTTATGGATAATATGCGTTCCCATCATGCCAAAACAGTGACAGAATATCTGGATAAAGCAGGAATTCACTATGCTTATCTACCACCGTACAGTCCAGACCTGAACCCAATAGAGAAAATGTGGTCAAAAATGAAAGTGATTCTTAGAAAACAAAAAGTACGTGTCGCTTCTGAGCTGCCTGAAGCTGTAAAAAAAGCTCTGGAAATGATAAGGCATACGGATTGTGAGGGGTAGTTCCATGCGTGTGGATATATGCACTAATTTATGGAATTGCTATAATCTCTGATTTATCTGCATCTGAAGTCCGAATTTAATCATGTTCTTATTATCACGTGGATCTCCATCGCGCAGGATTCTCGAAAAAATCTTAACCAAAGCATCCTCTCTAACATAAAACCGTTCACCCAAGAACTGAGCAAGTTCAGCATTAACTTCCTTTCTCTCTGCTTTGGAAAGCATCCTGTACCAACCCCGTATTGCGTCTTTCAGGCCCTCCGGAATATTGGCATCTTCTGCCGCATAGTCGTAGCAAGGCGTCTTGTTGCTCGCAAAAGCTGACCAACCATAAATACAGTTAAACTGCCTGATAAACCCTATAGCTCCGGATAATTGTGTTTTGTCTTCATACCAATTCATAATGATTATCTCCTATTCTCTTTGATATTACGGGCTGGTACTAAGCCCCAGCCCAGGCTTTTGATCACTTTCTTTCAATCGTACCTGCTATTACAGATGTTGATCTGCCAGAGGTTCCACCAACAGATCCTGCCTGCTGATATCTGTTGTATCCCAAATTGCCAAGGGCTTCGCGATATGCTTTCGTGGATTTTGAATCCCCAGAATTAGGTAATACAAGGTTTACAAGGTATTTTTTTGTCTTTGACATTTCTAAATCTCCTTTTCTGTAATTAATTCTGTTTAGGTACTGTACTCCGAAGAGCATTTTTTTGAGCTTTCACTACAGCAAGTGCTGTAGCTACTCGCTCATAATTAGTTCTTTCTGTAGATAGTCACATTGCTTGATGATCTTCCAACTATCGATATGTTTTGGAGTGTACCATCATCAATTTTTCGTTTCAAGGTTCTGGCAAGTGCAAGCTTGGTACCCCGATCATAAGTCTTCCAGGTTTCTATTCCAACAATAATGCTAATATCAAAATCAGCTCCTGCGGGATAAGAAGTCAAGTTGTCTATCAGTGCATTCCACTTGCTTTCAAAGGAATCTTTTTCTCCAAAAAGCCTATCATAAGCGTATTTAGATGCACTTATTCCTTTTTCAGCTGCCAGAGCGTGAACTTTATCATACTCTTCGTCTGAAAGAACAATAACCAGATTCTTGCTCAAAACCATCACCTCTTTTCTATCTGATTACTGTATCTATTCATAGTATACTACCGTATTCAAAATAATGCAAGCTTTTTTTAATCTTTTTTATAGAACGGCGTTTCGTAACCATCCGCCCGGAGAACCAGACCCTCCGCCCAAGGCGGCGTCCTCCCCATCTGCTCGCATATCACCGCAAGCGAAACATCCTTCCTGCACTCGATGATCAGTTCATCATGCATATGAGCGCATATCAGGCAATGCGATAATGTCCGCATGGCGTAACAGAGGATATCCCTGGATATCGCCTGCACGATATTCTCCACAAACTTCGGACCGTAACTCTCGATGCGTTCCCACTTCTTCGTACCGCCCACGCCCTCATAAGTGACAGATTCTCCGCCGAACTTGTTTTCTCCCATTCTCGGCTTCACATAGGACAGCCTTCTCCCAGACGGCAGGGTAATGAACAGCATCCCACTCCGGCACTCAAACCGGATCCCTTTAAGCATTGACGGCTCATGCTGTTTCACAGCCTTCTTCACCGCCCGGTCAACATCCCACCAGAACCTCACAATATTCGGATTCGCAGACCGCCAGGAATCCACAAGCGGCTGAAGCTCATCCTCCGTCAGTCCCATCTCTATAGCACCCATCGACTTCAAAGCGCCGACAGAGCCACCGTAACCCAGAGCCAGTTCCGCGATCTTGCCCTTCTGCCGCAGTTCCGCATTCTGACCATGTTTCTCCACCGGCACGCCGAACATCGCGGAAGCTGACGCACAGTAAATATCTCCATTGTTCACGAAAACTTCCGTCCGCCAGTGTTCCCCGGCAAGCCATGAAAGCACCCTCGCCTCTATCGCTGAAAAATCCGCCACACAGAACTTGTTCCCTTCCCTCGCCACGAAAGCCGTCCTGATTAATTCCGACAAAACATTCGGAACCGAATCATAAAGCAGGGATAAGGCGTCATAATCACCGTTCCTTACCAGCGCCCTTGCCTGTTCCAGATCATCCATGTGGTTCTGCGGAAGGTTCTGCAGCTGTATGATACGCCCCGCCCATCTTCCTGACCGGTTTGCTCCGTAAAACTGGAACATCCCTCTCGCCCTGCCGTCATAGCAAACAGCGTTCTGCATGGCTTGATACTTCTTCACGGACGACTTCGCCAGCTGCTGCCGCAGTTTCAGAGTCTCAGTGACATCATCATCGATATCACCATCGGCGATCATCTGCGCCACGACCTTCTTTCCAAGTGATTCCGCCTCAACGCCCTGATCGGACAGCCACTGCTTCATCTGCGCCACGCTGTTCGGATTATCCAGTTCCGTAATATCCTTCATGGCGTCCGACAGCTTATCCTTTGAAATCTCATCAAGGGCGATAGCGTTCTCCACCAATGTCAGGTCAAGCTGTATGCCCCTGTCATTGATTTCCTGGTCAAGCCAGAACTCTTCCCACACGAAATCCGGCACCGGGAAGTTATGCAGCTTCTTCTGAATGGACTGCTCCACTTCCACATCCCTCTGGTTATAGAACTTGAAAAGTTCCCACTTCTCCGGATCATGCTCCGGAAGGTTCCTTGTCCTGCCGCCGTTGCTCTTCATCGCTTTGCACGGCACGCAGAAATACCGGATCAGATCCTTACCCTCTTTAAGCTTCTGTTCTTCCAGACCAAGCACCGCTCCAACGCCCGCAAGGGATAAAGGAAGTCCCATATACGCGGACCATATCATGGAACACTTCCATCCCCTCGGATCCAGATAGGCTCCCACAGTATCCCCTAGAACACTGTAGGAATAAAAATGCTCCGGACGGTTCCGCCTTAACCATTCAGATAAACATATCCTCTCGAAATTGCTGTTGAACGCCCACTTCGTTATATTTTCATCCGATAACGCCGCCAGAACCTCATCCGGTATCTCTTCCCCGGCAGTCAGATCAATACCCCTGACCTCGCCGCCGTCCACGGCGTAACCGAAAAGCAGGATGTCAAAATCCGGATGCTGCACATACTTGTACACGCCGCATTTATTCCGGTCATTACTGGAATATGTTTCGATATCAATACTGATCGTTTCCATCTGTCCTCCAATCCGAAAACAGGCACCGGCTTATGCCGCCGATGCCCGCCCTCTTTACTCAGCCGCTTCCTTCTTTGCAGCCTGCTCTTCACGTTCCTTCTTTTTCTTCTCACGATGGTCGTGGATCTTCGTCCCGATCCAAATGCTGAGCATAGAAATGATCGTGATCAAATTGATCGTCGTGCAGGTGATCAGCACCTGCGAATAAACTATTTTATCCATTGCATTTACCTCGATTCTTTGATTGCCACCGGCAGCAGCATCCACCGCCGCCGGCTTTGGTTTTCAGTTATGACAGGAAATCGTCATCATCCTCGGTATCGAAATCATCCTCAGCCCTGGACTTGCCGCCAAGAGGCTCTCCGTCCCTGATCTTCTGCAGGTTGTTCAGGCCGCAGGCGATACCCTTGTTCCCATTGCTGTTGAAAGCATAGAAATTGATGCTTGCCCTGCCGTACACTCCGGAATAAACCTCGGAACGGTCAATGATAGGCTGACGGTCAGCGTCCACGATACCCGGAGCCGTGCCGCTGTTGGCGTTGACGAAATAGGAATCCGCATAAGCCTCATCATCCGGTCTCTCAGCGTCGCCGTCGCGAAGGGGTGTCTTCAGTACGGAAAGAGCCGGTACGGACTTGCCGTTGCCCTTCAGCTTGCCCTGTCCTTCCTCATACGCCGCCTGGATAGCCGCCTGGATCTTCTCGATGGTCTTGGTATCAGACTTCGGAATGATCAACGATACCGAATACTTAGGAGCGCCGCCGTTGATAGACTTCGGCTCCCATGCGTTGACGTAGCTCCATCTTGTGTTTACTCCCGTGATTACCTTTGTAGGATTATTGAACTTAGCCATAGTGATTTTCCTCCTTTAATTTTCACTAAAATCTTCATATGCTGTGTTAATCGCCGGCCTCTTATCCGATTCCGGCACAAGCGCCGGCTTGCCTTAAGGCTTCGTGATATATGAGCCAAGCACCTCTTCAAACTTCTTCTTGCCCATGAGCGCGGTCATCGCCGTGATACCCAGAAGCTTCTTCTCATAAGGATCAAAACCCGCTCCCTTCGCTGCTTCCGCGACCGCCGCCTCATCGCTGTACTTCCTGTTCGCCCGTCCTTCCACAACCTTGAACCCGTCATAATGCGTGCCGGACAGAGCCTGCTACAGAGCGTATTCCTTCAGATCAGTCGCCCATGATACCAGATCATCGATCCTCGGAAGAATAGCCGCGATCTCCGTATCTTCCAGAGTGGCAGGCATCTCGAAGTCGTACCACGCAAGTTCCAGATTGTACTCCGCCCTCTTGCGGCAGGTCACCTTCACCTTGCAGAACTGGCAATGCTCACCGGCTTTGAACTCACCCTTGCCTTCATAAGCCAGTTCCGCCGTAGGCTTCAGAACTTCATCCGCCCAGGTAAGCAGTTCTTCCTTCGTCATGGCATATGTGCTGACATTCTCGCGTCTCGGCTGGAATATGGTCATGCTGATCTCCTTGATGTCATACAGGCCATCAAACAGTTCCAATGCCCCAAGTGCATAGCACATCATCTGCGGATTCTTCTCCGCGGATACCAGCACTCCCAAGCCATGCTTATAATCGATGATCTGAAGCACCTCGTCCGCGACGATCACGCAGTCGCCGGTACCGAATCCGTTCTCGACCCATCTGGAAAAATCCAGCCTCTGTTCGATCAGAATCTGCGGATCCGGGCAATGCTTTTTCGCTTCCTCTATCTGCTCATTCACATAGAAGCAATAGCTTTCGGCGCAGTCCTGCATTTCCTGATCGTAGTATTCAAGGTTCTCCGTCGGATCTTCCACATCCTTACCCAGCGACTTCTCTACCAGATAGGCGCATAACTCGTGACAGTCGGTACCCTGCTGAGCGTAGGGACTTGCCCGGTCTTCCTGTTCAGAACAAAGCTTTGCGGACGGCGGGCATTCAAGCCACCTGTGGCTGGCCGATGCCGATAAAAATGCGTGTTTCCCCATTACTCCAGCCCCTCCGCTTCAGCCATGACAGCCGCATACTCAGCCTTGTCCAGATCGGACAGCTTATCCGCGCCGTGCGCCGCAAGGATCTTTTTTACCTCTGCGGTATGACCGGCTCTGGACTTCTCAGCCAGGAATGTCCTTACTTCCGTGAAGGTGTATTCCTTTGCCTGCAGTTCCGGCTCCTCGGCTTTCGCCTCGATCTGCTTAGACGCCGTCTTCTTCGTCTTTGCCTCGATCACAGGCTTATCCGGCTCGCCCTGGAACTCGGATACGATCTCTGCGATCACCCTTGCCACCGTGGATACCTTTTCCGATATACTGATCAGGCTCTCCGAAATGCTGATCAGGTTCTCGCTGCAGATACCCACATCCTTTGCGATCTTCGCGATGTTTACCTTTGACATGCTTTGCCTCCTTCCTCAACTTCGCGGATGTCTACCGATTCCACCGTCTGCCCCGGCGATAAGAGATACACCTGAGTGAAATCACCGAACAGGAACTTCAAGAGCCTTGTCGGAAGCTTCACATCAGCACCTCTCAGCACGTTCGCCTTGCGCCCGTTGGGATCGGAGACGTTGATGACAATCTTGTGTTTAATTGCCATTTCTCTTCACCTCACTTTCTGTAGGAATTCGTCTTCCTTACATGTCACAGGCAACGAAAAGGGGAGGATTTTTACCCTCCCCGAAAAACTTTTTCAGAAATTTTTCCTGATGCACTCGATGGCCTTGTCAAAATGAACCTTCGCTACCTTGATACTCACGCCCATTATCTTCGCCGCTTCGGTTATCGTGCGTTCTTCAAGACCGATAAGCTCATACGCCTGTCTCTGGCGGTCAGTCATCTTGTTAGCAGCGATCTCACGCATCTTCAGCACCTCATCCGGTACGTCCATATCCTCAAACGGATCATAGCTTGCGCCGGCAAGCACGCTGCTCTTGCTCACATCGCCGTCCTCGCATCCCTCGACGATATAATTTAAGGAAAGGTTCCCATCCATCGGGTACTTCTCACCCGGATGCGCTTCTTCCCATTCCTTTTTCGCCGCCTTCTGCTCAGGCGTCAGTTTCGGATGACCGTTCCTTACATTATTGGTAACTTCGTTGTCATCCATCCTGTGCAGATTCTGGATCATAACCTTCGTTACGCCATCCTCGCCCGGCTTGATCACGTTATAGGTTCTCCTATAACCGCCCTTGCCATCCGGAACATCCACCGGATAACGGTACACTCCGCGCTGATCCTGTCTCGTCTTTTTTACTCTCATAATTGCCTCCTTAGCTGGCCTGGAGGCAATGAGAGCAGGATACCCGGCATGGGCATCTGACCGAAGTACCCCTGTAACGACCATAAAAGAGCGCACGAAAACAAGGGTACCTACATAGCACTGTCCACAGCTGTCTTTATCACAACTGTTTCAAGCGATATGCCGTAACCCGCCTTCATGCGCAACTCAGGCCGATATACTTATTTTTCAAAGAGCTATCTGGCTATCCTGTTGGATACCCATCAGAACCCGTATCCGCCGATATGGACTCTGATCCGTATCCACTGTTCTACTGGTATAGGTATGAGAAATGTTGTTTTTCCGATTTCCCAATATTCTTATTGCTATATAAGATTAGCCGATTTATAATAAATACTGTTATATGCCTAAAATATGATTTTTGAACGGAGTTATCTGGTTTATGAATATAACTATATTTACTCAAAGGTTGCAGGAGTGCCGCAGACGCAAGTATTCTAGCCAGCAGGCTTTCGCCGATGCCTATATGGAACGATTCGGGATGATCCGCCAGGGAAAGAAGAAAATCGACAACAATATGTTTGGAACAATCCAGTCATGGGAACAGGGAAAATCCACTCCCTCTGCAGATGTACTCGCTAATATCTGCGAATTACTTGATTGTGATGCCGATTATCTTCTTGGTCGCATCAACCAACGAACTCATGACATAACTGACGCCCACCGTTATACAGGTCTGTCTCCCGCTGCACTGGAGCAGTTACATGAATACCGAATGAATCTTGCAACTGAGCCAAACTGGGAAGAAACCCGTGAACTTGAAGAGAACTGGTCATCTCACAAATATTACAGAGCCTATGCTCTATACCTTATTGACGAACTGCTCACCGGCAGTAAATCTCACAAGCTCTCCATCGGTATCCTCGACAGGCTATTCCAGATGATCTATGAGGAAGGCATTGGCGTTAACAAAGAAGATTATGGAAGCGATGACGAATATGAGGATGGAGATACCGATAATAGAGAATTATGGGCCGCCCAGACTCGCGAACAGATTGATATCATTACTTATCTGATCACAAACAATATCCGCGATATCCTCTATGAAAACGCCGTCGATGAAAAGCTTCCGGATGCTCTTAGAATTGACACATCCAAAGGCACTTATTTCTTCTCCGTCTACGACTAACCCCCTTGAGGGGGACAGGCAGGCCGATCAGCTAAGATCTGTCTCTGCCTGTCTTTTGATGGTCTATTTCTTCTTGCTTGTCTTCGTCTGAGACAGAGCACTTCCAGCAACTGACTTTACGTTTTTACCGTAGCGACCATCTTTCAGAATCTTGCCTGCCTTACTTGCGACCGGTTTTGAAGTCTGCTTTTTATTCACTGCCAAAATCCTCCTTTCTACCGTATTTGAGGTCTAATTTCCCTCGCCAATAGTATCGTCTATTTCAAAAAGTAATTGAAGATAGCAAGTTTACTCATTACTTTTTATAATCTGTAATGTGAATTATGTTGTGAATTCCGTTATGAACTGCTATAATAAACCTGTTCCATATTATTTTCCGTTACTATTTCGAGAATAAATGAACCAACCCTCACGAATGGGCTGACAATCGAGAAATGCGAGGTGGCTATAAATGCCGGAATTAAAGAATAATTTTTTTGAAGGGATACTTTTCAGATATGAAAGCTGCTCCTGTGACTGCGTAGAAGATGTCCAGCATGTTTCCAAAAACGAAGAACCGCTCCGCAGTTACAAGCTACAGGCGATTCCTTCAGAAGACAAACTATTTGCTTATGCCGCACAACAGGGGCTGGTCAGAATTGCAAAAAATGGCACCATTGAAGAAAGCAATATTCTCGGAAGACTGATCTCCCTGCCTGACAAGCCATTTAAGGAACTTGTATCTTTCATGGCAGATAACGGATTCCTGTTTCCCATATCAGCAAACAATTATGAATCCTTCGATGCCGGTGCCCTATATCATATAATCAGAAGAATAAAGAATACCGTGGAACTCATGACCGCGGTAAATGAAATAAAGAAAGATTATGATCAGATTTTCCGGCTTCTTATGTCACTGCTCTTTGCGCCGGATTTTATTTTGAGGACAGATTCGATGTCAGAAGAATATCACTGTTGTCATCATCCATATGTTGATCTTCTGGAGAATCCTAATATTGAACTGTCAGACGAAAGGAAGCAGGAAGCTTTCGACAAAGATTGCTTCACCATGCAGGATACTGTTTATACCAATTATCAATTCAGTACCTCTGAATACAATGATATTGTCAGCAGATACTCCACAACGCCTGGATATACAGATTCTCGCTTCAAAAGCATCACCGCCTTATACATGAACCATGCCGGGAACCATTCAAACCGAAGGATTACGGACTTTCTTTTCCACTATCTTCATGAAGTCGGGGTAGTAAAAGATGATCTGTCATTTTATTCAAAACCGGATTATAATGGCCTGACCCCCGAGCTTAAGCAGGCGATGCTTGATGTTTCTAAAATCATTATTGGCGAAGAAATCAATGCAAACTTGGCAGGTATCCACCCTGTTTATGATATCGATAAAATGTCACCATCCTGGAAAGTAGATTCCCTTCTCTGTGCCGCGTACTTTTCAATCTTCTATCTTAATCCGGAGCTGGAATTGTACAGGCCATGCCAGAATCCCCGATGCGGAAAATACTTCCTTGTCAAAGCAACCTCAACGAGAGTCCGATACTGCAGCACCGCTTGCTGCAACCGTGTCACTCAGGACAGATACCGAAAAAAGAAAAGAGAAATGGAAGGCAAATAAAATAATCCTCTGGTCAAAGTTCTTACCTCGACCAGAGGATTATTATTCGTCTTTATCTTCTTTTTTCACCCCATATGGAGCAGGATCTTCAGCAACCATCATCACTGGCGGCGGAGTAAAATCGTATACGACCGGTCTGTGTTCCGGCAATGCATCCGCGCCTGTGGCAATAGATGGCTTCCCCAGAACCGCTTCAATACACTCCGCAAGGGCAATCCTTTCCTTCAATGGCTTTCCTGAATAGTGATACATAAGATACCTTGTATCCAGCACTATTCCTTGGATTCGCTCATAGAGTTTTCGGTTGTGTCTCCAATCACCTGTTGCTTCACCAATGTTACCTACGAAATCGGTAATCTTAAAATAGTTCTTGCCCATATTAAACGGCATAATGAACGCATTGAAGATCGAATCCGCTCCTATACCCTTATATTTTTCCAGATACTCACCATAGGTTATCTGCTTATTTATTGAAGAGCCGTTCGGCAAATGATCCGGATTCCCAGTCCATCCGTATTTATAACACTTCGCATCCAGAACATAATACCTACCGTTGTAGATCATAATTGTATCCGGCATCAGCGGTCTCTTCTCTTTATACTTACCATACTCAAGATGCCACCTGGAACGCGGGAAATACTTATCCTTATCACGTTCCCCAAACGCCCTGTCAATCAGTTTTTCCCACACATGATCAAAATCATCCGTTCCAAAATAGAACTGTTTCTCAGATGTTTTCTCATCCATGTAGTTGAGCATATCCAGCATACCCTGGAACAACTTCCGCTTTTTATCATCATTTGTTCCGGACATCTTGCCACGCACTATAGCAATGGATTCCGTCACAGTCGGATGTGGTCCTGGCTCTTCAGGCATAAAAGGCACATAGAGCCATCCCAGCTTCTGGAATGCTTCATAGACACAGTATCTGTTTATCTGAGTTATCTGCTTTGCATAATTCGGCGTGGACGCACGGACAGTAAATGAAGTAAAGATAAATGAACTCACTTCCCCTTTCCTTTGAACAAGCGGCATCTGCTCCTTCACCGTTCTTGGCCAGTCCTGATTGCCGGATGCAGCCGTAACAAATGTCGGATCTGTTTCCACATAATACTTGCCGGTGGAAAGATAATACTCAATAACACTCCGATAGGCATTGATCGGGAAATCCACCGTCTGCGGTGCTGCAAACTTGTTCACAGCCAGAAGCCGGTCTTCCTTCGTCGTAAACTCTGCCAATACCTGTATCAAGTGTTTTATATCTGTCCGGATCTCCGCATCACTTTCCGGCAGTTCGTATCCGATCGGGAAATACACCATTGCCTTATCGGATTCTGCCTTGATGCCCACGAAACGATCACCATCTTCATTAGAGTTGACATGGCACTGAGTCTTTATATCAAATTTTTCATCTTCGACTGCGTGTATAGCAGACTCCATATCCATATCTTTATCCCACCTTACTGATCAGTATCTGTAAATGCACTCCTAACATTTTCCTTGAACATCGCAAAACGCTGAAGCCCTTTGGCATACATGAACACTCTGATTACCTGTTCCAAACTTTGATAATCCGTAGTTTCGAAAACGACTTCGCGGTTAAACTTGAACGCATCATCCCACAGATACTTGATTACCTTTTCCGGGAACTTGCGGTTCTGCTTCATGGCATCACGGATCTCAGCCAATCTTGCTCTTTCCGGCTCTGTAATAGAACCATTGCCTTCCTTCTTGCGCAGATCATCATATTCGCCGGAAGACAAGTCTCCCATCTTATCATCATATAAAAGATCTCTGAGATGAACAAAATATGCTCCAAGGCGCTTATCTTCCGAAGATGTCATTCTTGCATTGTTACCTACAACAATTCTGTTTATCTCTGTGCAAAAATTCTTCCAACTTACCGTTGTATCCAGAATAGGCGCATTTGCCAGCTTCGGATCCACATTATCAAAGTTATTCTCAATCAGACGCATATCCCATCTTCTCTGAAATGCAGTATCCAAGGTGAATACATTCTGATCGGATGTGTTCATCGTACCGATAATGGAAAGATTAGATGGAATCCTAACTTTTTGATTCGGATCACCATATACAATTTTGGCAATATTCGCATTGGTAATACCATATTCACTTGTTCCTATCGGATAACCATCATCATTCAGATCATCAATTTCAACCTTACGATCCAAAAGTTGGAATACCTCACCGAAAATTGCAGGCGCATTTCCACGATTGATTTCCTCGATGATCAGAATGTACTCCGTCATAGGATCATTATATGCTGCCTTAAGAATATTAGTGAACGGTCCAGGCGTGAACTGGTAACTTACCTGACCATCCTCGGCAACATTAGGAAGAATCTGACCAATAAAATCAGAATATGTATAGTCAGGATGGAATACGAGACGCTCTACTTTGCTTCCCTTTTTACAATATTCATGTTCTATTGTCCAACTCTTTCCTGATCCCGGAACGCCATATAACAGCACATTAGTTCCAACGGTCAAACGATTATCTTCCAGATTCTGTAGTCCAAAACCCTCTGCTTCAGCATCTAATTCCTCTAAGCCTATAACCTTAGTCGCAGAAAGTCTCAAGAACATATCCACTCGTTTCTGATATTCTTCAAGCTCACTTTTGTGGTTTTCATCTACTGATACCAGCCCATTTGAGTATTTCAGATATGGATTCATTGAATCACTTAACAATGATTTCAGGATTCTCAACGAACCTTTTGCTTCAACATCACCGTTAACATCTACCGGTTCCCCAGTCTCCAAACTTTTTCTATAGATACTGTTCTGATTAAAAACAACATCCCTCGATCCGTCAGTCAACTTAAACAAGGCACCTTCTGTGAGTATTGAAAATGCAGACACAAGCAGTCTCTCGCACTCTGGATCAACATTTACCCTGCAACCAATCCAAGATAATAATACTCTAAAATACGCATCCTTATTACTTTCAATTACATTGTGGATAATATCCACATTGCTGGAAAACAGTAACCTTTTGGGATATCGAATACCACCCGTTCTCTCAGCACTGGCAGGTTTATTCGTGTCAACAAACTCAACCTTGGCAAGCTTCCAAACAAGCTCAAATGCTACTATCAGAGCTTCCAGCTGAGATTTGAACAGCTGATTATCATTTACCACAGAAAGCAAATCATCTGCAGATATTCCTTCCTCTTCCAGAAGCTCAGAAAAGCAATCCAACATCCACTGCTTTAAGTCATCAGATATAAGCAACGCACCTTCGTTTTGCTTAGAATAATTCAAAACAGCAGGTTTATCTGCTGCTTCCCAAAAAAGAACAGCTAAAGCAAGCGTACTCTTCACATGCGGCAACGATGACTTAATTCCTAACTTTAAATCCAATTCATCGTATGCCAGTGCATTATCCGGTCTATTACTCATGGTTCACCTCCACTATATCTTTCATGATACATTCTGCAATCGCCTGTGCCAACAACGGCGGAACTGCGTTTCCTACCTGCTTCATCTGAGACCCCTTATTCCCAATAAATCTAAAACTATCTGGAAACGATTGTATTCTTGCCGCTTCACGAACAGTTATCGCCCTGTTCAGATACGGATGTGTAAACTTTCCTGATGATGGAGTGTCAAACCGAGTCGTTATCGTCACCGAAATCTCGTCTTTCCTCATACGTGTCCATGTGCCGCTATAAATAGACTTAGTCAAATGCTCTTCCGGCAAAACTTCCCTACCCGCATTTTCAGGGATCATAGCCAAACGTTCCAAAGCAATTTTAGAATGCCTGGTTGCAACATGATTATATAGAATTTCAGATTTCCCACGCAGCATTCTTTCGTAATCACTTTGCGGCGGATTTCTATATGACTGTTCCTCGGAACCCTCTCCCGATTCAAGATATGCAAGATCACTGATGGCATCCCAAATTGTGACATTTATATTTTGGGGAACTGGTAAGTCTGGTGCTTCCCCTTTTCTTTTTCCAATTATAACTGCACGTCTTCTATTCTGCGGAACACCATAATCAGATGCATTCAAAACACCAGATTTTAATTTGTATCCCATCGAATCAAATAATTCTTCTATCTCTTTTTTAAAATATCCGCCTTCCGCTGTCAAAAGATTCGGGACATTTTCCATAACAAAATAGGTCGGCTTAACAAGTTCTACGACTTTCACATAATACTTAAACAGGAAGTTCCTTTCATCATGTATGGTCTTTCTCTGTCCCTTCTGCGAAAAGCCCTGACACGGCGGTCCTCCAATAACGACATCAACTTTGCCTGAATACTTTCCGAATGTTTTCTTCAGGTCAAGAGCCGTGATATCACCTACTATCATTTTAGTATTCTTATGGTTCTCTTCATATGCCGCTGCAATAGACGGATCATATTCATTGGCCAGAACTACATCGAACCCGCACTTTTCAAAGCCAAGCGACAGCCCCCCGACACCCGCAAACAAATCTATTACTTTTGGTTTCATTCAGCTGCCTCCTCAATCCTTTTGCTCGCCATCTCATAATAGTTCTTATCAAGCTCTATGCCGATAAAATTCCTGTTACACTCTTTTGCAACCACACCTGCGGTTCCACTACCCATGAAAGGATCAAGAATCCAATCCTCTTCGTTTGAAAGCACCTCTACAAAATGTTTTAATAAACTTTCCGGTTTCTGTGTCGGATGCTTTCCATACTTTCTCTCGCTCACAGGCGTCACTGATGTTTCAACAAAATCATGTAAAACACTCCCATTATTATTAAATGTTCCTGTCCGTGTTTTGTATGTGAAATACAGCCAAGCTTCTGTTGAATTTACGAAGTGTAAATTCATATTTCGCGGCATAGGATTCTTCTTATGCCAGATTCCAGTTGTCTTGTAATAGAAACCATGCTTTTCGGCCAATCTAATTATAGTCTCAACTTTGATGATAGCCATGAACACTATCATTGAGCCGCCCTTTTTCATCACTTTGGCTGCGGACTCAAAGAAATGATCCATTGATTCTGTCCATTCGTCAAAATCCATATCATCCCAGCCCGCTGCTCCAAAATAATTATCCCGCATTTTAGAAAGGTTGGTGTCACGGTTCTTCATAAAATTCCCCAAATTATAGGGCGGATCGGTGACTATCAAATCTATGGATGAATTATCAATCTTCTCCATAGCTTTTATGCAATTATCATTAAACAGCTTTATCTCTGCCATAGCTTTTCTCCTCAATATTCGTTGATATCAATGCCCGCTTTAAGTAGACGTTCATATCTTTCATAGGAAATCACAACCGCTATGGGCTTTCCGTTTTTCTGAATAAAAGCCGCTTTATCGTTCTCAGCCAGTCCTCGAATCAATTTCGATGCCTGACCACGGTTGAACTCTCCAATATTCAAATGTTCCATCGGAACTAATTCTTTCTTCATTTTGCCCCACTCTCTATCTATATCGTTAACTTAATCGCCTACCTTAACATGATAATGATACCATAAGTTAATTATAATTACAAGCCTTTTTTATACGAATTTTCATTCTTTAATTGTAATTACAATTTTAATGCATACCTCGCAATCAAGCCAGGCCTGCACCCTTTTGAAACTTATATCCTTTTCCTCCCATTCATCTGCCACCAGTCATGCCCCGGATGCTCCGTACCGCCTGTCTCAGAGTGTTCACCTTGCCGTGCTGGTGGTATGGATGGGAAGCCTTGTGTTTGTGGAAGATGATTACCGTTCCCTGCTCCGGATACTCCGAGTTATGCAGATACCAGTAATGGCCGGTATTCCTGGACATGATCGTCACATCGTAGGCATCCGTGGTTATGATGGAGAAATACTTCGGATCCAGGCATTTCAGGTCTTCATTACTGAACATGGGCAGTCTCCTTCCCGGCAAGCCACGCTTCCAGAGCCTGCTCCACAAGGGAAACCATCTGCTCCGCGTTCATGCCTTCAAAATACTTGCTGCAGATTGCCGGCGGCAGTTTCAGGCTCACGCCATTGGCCTGCTTCTTCACCTTTAGCCCGTTCACGATCTCCAGCATCTTCTCTTCATCCAGATTCCCGGACGCCTTCCTAAGCTGCGCCGCCATCTTCGGCATCAGCTTCAGTTTCCTTCCGGTCAGCAGATCATACAGAGCCTGCTGCTCTTCCTCAGGCATATAGGACACATCTACCGCCGAAAGAAGCGGGATCTCATTCCTGTCCATCATATCCTTGAACGGTCTTATCAGATAATTCAGTCTCAGATACCTTGCCGCGTTCCGGCTTGAAAAGCCGTATTCCCTTGCCAGCACATCCCGGCTCTTCAACTTGTGGCCATTATGACCACAAGTTGATTCTGTCTCATTCCCGGCAAGGATCTCCAGTTCACGGATGATGTCGCTGCGCTTGCCCTGGCAGCAAGTCTTGTCATACTGCTCCGCCATCACGGCAGCCTTCTCGCTCGGAAGCAGGTCATTGAAGGACCGCTGAATCATGTTCGTCTCGATCACATAGACATAGGCTTCCTGCTCAGTCAGATCTTCCTTCACGATAGCCGGTATCTCCGTAAGCCCCGCCATCTTCGCCGCGTTCGCCCTGTTGTGACCGGAAAGCATTTCATATCCGCCTCTTTTCTTCTGGACAATCACCGGTGTCAGCACCCCGTGTTCCTTTACGCTCTCCACCATGTCCTGAAGTCGCTCACCCTCATACAGCTGGAACGGATGGTCATGGAATGCCTTGATCTTATTCAGCGGCAGAACCTGTACCCCGTCCGGCTCATGCGCTGAGGATTCCTCAGTCAGCATGTCCACAGCATCAAATATCTTTCTCTTCGGAGAATTAGCCTTCATATGCGATCACCTCCCCAGCCAGTCTCTCATACGCCTTGCAGGCGTTGCTCTCAGGTGCGTACTCGATCAGCGGCTCACTGTAGTACACAGATTCACCAACCTTCACGGTATTCGGGATCTTGCTCTTAAAGATCCTGATCTGTCCCTGGAACATCTCCGCCACCTGTTCCGTAATGGTCTTGCAGAGGATCGTCCTTGCATCGCACATCGTGAGCAGGATCCCCGCCACATTCAGCCGCTCGTTTATACGACTCTTGATCTTCTTCACAGATTTCAGAAAATCCTGTAAGCCCATCATCGCCAGAAGCTGCGGATTCACCGCCACGATCACTTCATCTGCCGCCGCCACACCCAGGGACGGGCAGGTATCGATCAGGATATAGTCATAATCCTCTCTCAGCGGTTCCAGAATGGCTGACAGCATCTTCTCCGTACCCATTTCCAACCTAAGCTTCGCTTCCACCGCAGAAAGCCCTATGGATGCCGGAATGAAATCCACGCCATTCCTCTCCCAGATGTATTCCTCACTCTCCGGAAGATCCTCTTCCTCAATCACATTCATCATCAGATCTCCGATCGCCACATCTACCTCTTCCGCTCCGAAGCAGGTGGTCAGATTGCTCTGCGGATCAAAATCCACCGCCAGTACCTTCTTGCCGCGTTTCTTCAGGGAATATGCCAGATTGAACACCGACACGGACTTCCCAACGCCGCCCTTCATTGCTCCGATCATATAAATCTTTCCCATATCGTCACGCCTCCAATCCGGCTTCCGCCACCATGTAGTAATCAGCCTGAATTATTCACGACAAAGCCGTGATCGTGGCTGAAAGCCACATAGTTACTGTATTTTAATTGCATATTGCTTTTCACTTGTTAAGTGAATAAAAAAAGAGCATCCATTTGTGGTAAAATTAAGGTGTCGAATCAAAATAAATACCAACAAAGGAGCCCTTTATGAGTATTTTAAACACCTTTTCACTTCAAAGCAATAGGCAAATTAAAATAAATTTTGATGGAGACGACTTATCCTCCGATGCAGGCTTACTCCTTATCAAAGAGTTCGTAAGCAAACTTGGCATTGAACGGCTTTTAAACCATTCATTTAAGACCAATGATCCTGCAGTGTTTCGATATCATACGGACAGGGATAACCTTCTCCAGATGATATATATGATCATGGCCGGTTACTTCGAAGATGATGCTTCAGATGAACTGACCAATGATCCTGTTTTTAAAGCTGTACTTGGAAAATCCGCATTAGCATCTCAGCCAACAGTATCAAGATTCTTTAACCGCATGGATGAAGACACTTTAAAGCAGTTCCAGGAGATCAGCCGGATACTTAGAAAAAGGCTCTACAGCATCCAGATGCCTCAGGCAGTGATCCTGGATCTGGATTCCACGCTCCTCGCAGCATACGGCAAACAGGAAGGCAGGGCATTTAACTTCCATTATCAGAGTAGTGGCTACCATCCGCTCGTTTGTTATGACGGAATCACAGGTGATCTGATAAAAATCCAACTCCGTGATGGAGCGGCTTATTCCTGCACCGGTGTAACCGATTTCCTGCAGCCGATTCTCGATGAGTACCTGAATGATTATCCAACCATCCATCTCCTGCTTCGCGGCGATAGTGGTTTTGCAACTCCTGATCTCTATAAGCAGTGTGAGGAAAACGGAACAAACTATGTTATCCGGCTGAAGGAAAACAAGATTCTCCATGAAAAAGCGTCGTTTCTTGCAGATGCACTTACCAGTCGGACTCAAAATAACAAGGTGGACTACGCTGTGGTTTACGGTGAATTCATGTACAAAGCTGGTCCATGGCCTTATGAAAGACGCGTTGTGTGCAAGATTGAGAAGCCAGAAAATCAAATGGTTTACATGTATACCTTTATCGTCACAAATATGGATTCCTCACCGGAATATCTCATCAAATTTTACTGCAAAAGAGGTCTGATGGAAAACTTCATCAAAGAAAGCAAATCTGGTTTTGATTTTTCTGCGGTGAGCAGTCACAACAGAATCGTAAATGCAAACAGAGTCCAGGTACATGCTCTTGCCTACAACATATTTAATTGGTTTAGACGATTGGTATTATCAGCAAAAATGCGGAAACAACGCATTGATACCGTCCGTTTAAAACTGCTGAAGATTGCTACAAAAGTAGTTCATTCAGCAAGATATATCACATTCAAGCTGTGTAGCAGCTGCCCATATAAAGAAGAGTTTTATGACACCCTTTCTGCAATAGGTAAGCTGAGTGTACAACTGGAATAGCAACTGTCAACGAACCTTGACAGCCTGATAATTGCTCCAAAACTCGTCATAGGGATTTTATGCCCTTTTTCTGACGAATTGAGAGAAGTTATGGCTGCATGAATCATTTTTTCAATTCATGGTGCAAGTTTTAGGTTAGAAATTGCTCCATGAATAATTCAGGATCAGCTTTCTTCTCAGCCACGAACTGAGCGTGCAGCTTCTCTTTTTCTGCCTCGAACCTCTTCTGCAGAAGCTTTGTCTCTCTTTCCATGAAAGCCGCTTCTGCTTCCTTCAGCGCCGCCATTTCCGCATCCGGCGTAATGACCAGCCTTCCATTCTCACAGCTGACAGATACATAGCCTCCGATATCAAAGCCAAGTTCCTTCAGCCATTCCCCCTTCAGCATGATCGTCGGCGTCGCCTTGTATCTGTATCCGCTTGTGCCATGCACCTTCATGTTCCTGTTTTTCTTAAATGCCATCTATAAGCCTCCTTCCTGACGGTCAGGCCATCGCCTGCCATAGATATGATCCGTGGTGAAAAAAGAAAGGACCCCGGCTTCGACACATAAGTCGAAAGCCAAAGTCCTATCTTCAGCGATTTTTCACCACACTTCTCCAAGGGCAGCTGTCCTTCGGAGACTTGGCATCTCCGCTGTCCTTAAGTGCAGGTTATAGATTTTGTCCGGCGCCGTCCATCCTCTTCACCTCTCCAGTAGGCCGAAAAAAATAGGACTAAGTCTGGAAGCCTTTGTTCAGGCGGCCTCTCGACTTAGACCTATTATGTTGTACTCATCAATGATAAATACTACTTTTTTATCTCGGTAACCATCCATAACCTCTTCGTATTTTGGATTTTTCACAGCATTTGCCATTTTCTGAATGGTCGTAACAATCATCTTTTTCTCAGATGATTTCAGCATCTGAATGAGCACACGGGTGCTGTCTGTATTGTCAACGCAGTCTTTTTCGAATGAATTATATTCTTCCACGGTCTGATCATCCAGATCTTTCCGGTCAATCAGAAATACCACAAGATCTACTCTTGCCTCGTCCCTCAGAATCTGAGCCAATTTAAAAGATGTCAGTGTTTTTCCGGAACCAGTGCAGGCAAATACATAGCCATTCTGGTTCACTTCCAGTACCCGCTTCTTTGCTGCTTTTACTGCATAAATCTGATAAGGCCGCATGACCATCAGCACTGGTTCTGTCGTTTTGATGATCATGTATTTGTCGATCATTTCTGTGATTGCCGGCTTGCAGAAAAATTCACTGGTAAATGTATTCAGGTCATTGCTTCTTGTATTTTTGTCATCGGTCCAGAAAAATACGAGTGATTTCAAAATCGGATTGTAGCGGCCATCTACCATTTCGTTTTCATTGCAGAAATATTTGGTCTGCACAGAGTTGCTGACTACAAATAACTGTAAATATCGGAACAAGCCTTTGAAGCTGAATTTTCTATAGCGATTGATCTGATTGATTGCTTCGTTGATTTCTACGCCAGGACACTTTAGCTCAATTTGGATTATTGGAATACCATTAATCAACACTGTCACATCGTAGCGATTTTTGTATACAACATCATCTTTGTGTGCTTTATCCATGGTGACCTGATGTGTTACCTGATAAATGTTTCTGTCCGTATCATTGGAAAAGAAATCAAGATATACATTCTCTCCATTGTCAAGCTGCTGGATATATTTGTCCCTCAAAATTTTCGCAGATTCATATACGGAATGGTTATCCATGTGAATCATAATACGATTAAATTCTGCATCAGAAAAGGATGCCGCATGGCCTTTTTCTTCCAGCTTTTTCGCATTGAGTTTGGCAAGCTGCGTGCGGAAATTGGCAAGGACATCCTCATACGTATTCAATTTGATAAAGCTGTATCCGATGCTTTCTAAACGGTCAATCAATATATTTTCAACTTCGTATTCTGAAATATGCGACATAGGCTTCTCCCATTTCCTGACGATTCTTTCATTTTCTTTTATTATCTCATATACCTTTGTAAATTTCAAACTTTTGTTCTATTTTGTATCATATTCAAATTCAATACACTGTACATTTACAGGAGCTTCAAATTTTC
>UMEA01029247.1_pt1 | contig 22538 bp, 28 predicted proteins | sample 1964621 | NCBI WGS metagenome assembly UMEA01 (sample SAMEA4836007, study PRJEB28245) | human gut metagenome | biome: gut microbiome; material: fecal sample | place: Denmark | collected 2008 | reverse complement strand
CCCATGCTGGGGCAGTCCTCCTTTGCGAACGGCTACCGCCGGCCGGACTCCTACCTGAACAAGCTGGAGAGCCTTATGACCGACAAGGAGCCGTTTCGCTTCCTGGTGAGCCGTGTGTCTCCCTCTGGCAGACTTTTATATGACACGAATATGAAAGTAAGCCTTGAGAATTACACGGTCACAGAGGACGCCACAAAGGGTCCAGACGTGACTGTCTCTATCACGCTCAAGCAGTATATCAGCTACTCGACGAAGACCGTCACCGTAGTAAAGCCAAAGCCTGAAAAAAAGCCCGTTGTTCAGCAGAAGAAAAAGCGAGAGACCTCCAGCGCGCCGAAAGTCAAGACCTACACGGTTAAGTCCGGCGACTGCCTTTGGAATATCGCCAAGAAGTATTATGGCAGCGGCGCGCAGTACACAAAAATCTATAACGCGAATAAGGGAAAGATCAAGAATCCGAACCTTATTTATCCGGGGCAGGTGTTGACGATTCCATGAAAATAGACCTGATTATTCAAAACGGCAGCACCGTTTACTACCCTATCATCGAGGAGGGTATCACGCTTGAGTGGGACCGCAAGGGCACTCCAGGCAAGCTCAAGTTTTCCTGTATCAAGGACGACGTTCTTTCCTTCCAGGAGGGAAACCCTGTAAAGCTATCCGTCGACGGGACGGATATTTTTTATGGTTTCGTGTTTGAAAAGAGCAGGTCCGGCCGGACGCCGTACCTCATTGAGGTTACGGCCTACGATCAGCTCCGCTACTTCAAGAACAAAGACACCTACGTCTACTCCAACAAGAAGGCGAACGAGGTCATTAAGATGATCGCTGAGGACTTTGGCCTGAAAACAGGAAAGCTGGAGGACACCGAGCACGTCATTGAGTCCCGTACCGAGGACAACGCTACGCTCTTCGATATTGCGCAGAACGCGCTGGATGAAACGCTTCAGGCTAAGACAAAGCTCTTCGTTCTCTATGATAATGTCGGCAAGCTGACGCTGCAAAACATTGAGAACATGAAGCTAAACCTCTGTATTGATATGGACACGGCTGGCAACTACAGCTACTCCAGCTCGATTGACCGCCAGACTTATAACCAGATCAAGATCACTTTTGAGAATAAGAAAAGCGGTAAGCGCGAGGTGTTCATAGCGAAAGACAGCGCAAATATCAACAAGTGGGGCCTTCTGCAATACACCGACAAGGTGGAGATCGCCACAAACGGCGCAGCAAAAGCAGAGGCCCTTTTGAAACTCTATAACACAAAGACCCGTTCCCTGTCTATCTCCGACGCGCTCGGAGATATTCGGGTTCGGGCCGGTTCGTCCGTCATTGTGAAGCTCGGGCTCGGCGACATCAATATCCAGAGCTATTTGCTCGTGGAGAAGGTAACGCATAAGTTCAAGCAGAATCAGCACCTGATGGACCTGAAATTGCGAGGTGGTACATTTGTCGCCTGATATGACCGGATTCCTTGGAGACGTAAAACGCGCCGCTGTCGAGGCTGTTAAGGCTGGCAAGCCCTTCGCCTTTGTACTCGGCAAGGTAACCAGCGCCGCGCCGCTCAAAGTGCAGGTAGACCAGAAACTGGAGCTTACCGAACAGCAGCTTATCCTGACGAACGCGGTCAGAGATTACACGGTCCGCATGACTGTCGATCATCAGACCGAAGACACGTCCGGCGGCAGCGGCGACGCAGCTTTTGCCAGTCACAAGCATGCCTACAAGGGTACAAAGGCCTTTCGTGTTCACCTTGCGCTCAAGGCTGGTGAGCAGGTCCTTTTGCTGAGGACTGACGGCGGGCAGAAGTTTATTATTTTAGACAGAGTGGAGGCGCCGAAATGATTCCCAAAACAGACGACGACCTCCTGACGCTGGAGGTCGAGACTCAACCGAGTCTCACTTACGCTCTGGATATTGAACATGGTCGTATTCGCGGCATGGTCGATAACCTCGAGTCCCTAAGACAAGCGATCTATCTGATTCTCAGTACAGAGCGCTATGCGTACCTGATTTACTCCTGGGACTACGGGGTGGAACTCGTTGAGCTGATCGGCAAGCCGAAAGAGTACGCGCTACCAGAGATCAAGCGTTGTATTACAGAAGCCCTGCTGCAGGACGACCGCGTTACCGCAGTAGACGGCTTTGAGTTTGAAACCGGAAAAGAGACTGTTCACGTTACCTTTACCGTGCACAGCATTTTCGGTGACCTGGAGGTGGAAACTGATGTACGAAGATAAGACCTATGAGGCGATTCTTCAAGAAAAACTGGCGCGAGTAGCCTCGAGCCTTGACAAGCGCGAGGGCTCTATCATTTTCGACGCGCTTGCGCCGAACTCGCTGGAAAGCGCGATGATCTATGTCGCCCTCGATACTGTACTCAACGAGACCTTCGCTGACACAGCAAGCCGTGACTACCTTATCAAGCGCTGCAGCGAGAGAGGCATTACGCCTTTGCCCGCTACTGCGGCGGTCGGTATCGGCGACTTTAGCATGGAGATTCCTATCGGTACTCGGTTCTCCTGCGATAAGTATAACTGGGTCGTGACCGAGAAAATCTCGTCCATGAAGTACTACCTCAAGTGCGAGACTGCAGGTGCAGACCCGAACAGCTACACCGGCCAGCTTATCCCCATTGAGTATATCGAGGGCCTTGCTACGGCAGAACTTACCTCGATTGCGATCAACGGCGAGGACGAGGAGACGACTGAGACTCTGCGCCTTCGCTACCTCAACAGCTTTGAGAACCAGTCCTATGGGTTTAACCGCGGGCAGTATGTGGAAGTGACCGAGGCCTTGCCCGGCGTCGGCGGCTGTAAGCCATACCGAGCCTGGAAAGGTCCTGGTACGGTCAAGCTCGTTATCACGGACAGCGACTACAAGCCGCCTTCCAGCACTCTGGTTGAGAAGGTGCAGACCACGATTGACCCCACGCAGAACCACGGCGAGGGTATCGGCCTTGCCCCGATCGACCACGAGGTTACGATCGTTGCCGCGACCGGCACCACGGTCAATATCTCTACAACATTGACTTTCGCCCCTGGCTGGAACCTGGAAGAAAGCCTCACCTATATCGAGGACGCTATCGACGCGTACTATCGAGAGCTCAATTCTACCTGGGCACGAGAGGATAACTTGATCGTGAGAATCTCGCAGATCGAGTCCCGCCTTCTGGCGCTCTCCGGCATTGTAGATATTTCCGGCACGACTCTGAACGGTCAGGCCGGAAACCTCACTCTTGACAAGGACGCGGTTGCAGTGAGGGGGTCGTTCTCCGGTGCGTAACTTCAACAATATCAGAACGATCGACCTCAGAGAGTACTTGCCTGAGGTACTGAAAGATGTTCAGGAAATGCGGGCGATCATGGAGGCCGAGACTCCTGAAGTCCAGGCTATCTGGGGCGCCTGCGAAGACTGCATGAATGACCAGTTCATCATGGAGGCGACTGAAAACGGCGTTGCTCGCAGAGAGAAAATGCTAAAGATCACGCCCTTCGCCACGGACACCCTGGACGACCGCAAGCTCAGGCTGCTCAGTAGGTATAACGAGAATATTCCGTACACCAGAAGGAGCCTGGAGGCTCTTCTGGAGTCCCTTTGCGGAGCGGGCGGGTATATTCTCACGATCAATACGGCGACCTTTACGGTGAACGTGAAGGTCGCTCTTACTGTTAAAAAGCAAGAGACGATCATTGCAGAAACTCTTGAGCGAATCTTGCCCTATAACATGGTTTTCAGTGTTGAGCTTCTTTATAACACCTGGGGCCAGATTAAGGCCTATACCTGGGCAGAGCTAAAGAAACTCACCTGGAGAGAAATCAAAGAGGAGGTACTTCCGTAAATGGCTACGTACACGAAAAACTACAACCTGATAAAGCCGGCGCCTGAGGACTTCGGCGACGTCGCAGACCTTAACGCGAACGCCGATAAGGTCGACGAGGTTCTCAAGAAAAAGGCTGATCTCGACGCCGGCGGCAAGCTGCCGGCTGAGCAGCTGCCTACGCTCAGCTATATCCCGACATCCGAAAAGGGTAAGGCCGGAGGCGTCGCCTCTCTCGGCCAGGACGGCAAGGTTCCTGCGGGTCAGCTGCCGTCGCTCGACTACATCCCCAACAACCAGAAAGGCCAGCCGGACGGCGTTGCGTCCCTTGGCTCTGACGGCAAAGTCCCGTCTGGGCAGTTACCTTCCCTGGACTACATTCCCACCGCGCAGAAGGGTGCAGCGAATGGCGTTGCGACTCTCGACGGGAACAGAAAGGTTCCGGTTGCGCAGATTCCTGCGCTCGACTATATTCCTACAAGCCAGAAAGGTACCGCGGGCGGTGTGGCCACGCTTGGTGCCGACGGCAAGATTCCTGAGTCGCAGCTCGGCGCGGTCGGCGTGCCTCCGCAGATCATCGTTACTGTTCCGAGCGGAAGCGCGGTCACCTGTAAAAGTGGCTCTAAGACGCTGAGTGCTACGAGTGCCGGCACGGTGACCTTTGCCCTTCCCGCTTATGGCACCTGGACAGTGACCGCTACGCTGAACGGCCAGACCGCAGCTGAGAACGTTGTTGTCGATGATGTAAAGCAGTATCGCCTGTCTCTGGCCTACTTCTCGGCAACTCTGCGCGTGACCTCTGAGTCTGGCGCGACAGTAACCGCAACTGGTCCTAAAACCGTTTCGGGGACTGTCCCGTCTAACGGCGTGCTGGACCTGAAGATCACCGCCCCCGGCACTTACGCGGTCTCCGCTTCTAAGTCCGGCGAAAAGACCGAGACTGTTTCCGTCCAGATCACCAACTCCGGCCAGACCTATACCGCAGAGTGCCTGTTCTTCAACAAGGTTCTCGCAAATAACACCTGGGCGCAGATCAGCAAAGCCTCTGCCGCAGGCAAAGCCTCCACCCTTTGGAAGGTGGGCGACGAGAAGAATATCAGCGTCAACGGCGAGACCCTCACCCTTGTGATCGTGGGCTTCGGTCATGACGATCTTGCGGGTGGCGGCAAAGCTGGTATCACCTTCGGCCTGAAACACCTGATGAAGGACCAGCGTCAGATGAACAGCTCGAGTACGAACAGCGGCGGATTCCCAGGTTCTGCCATGTATTCCTGGCTCCAGAATACACTTCTGAAGCAGCTGCCCTCTGACCTGCAAGCCGTGCTGAAAAGCGTAAACAAGAAAACTTCTGCCGGTAATCAGAGTTCCACGATCAACACGAACGCTATGAAGCTGTTCCTCTTCTCCGAGATTGAGATTTTCGGCTCGATCAGCTACTCGAAATCTGGCGAGGGTGCGCAGTACCCGTACTTTGCAACTGCGGGCAATCGTATCAAGCACCTTGCCAATGGCACAGGGTCTGCGAGTTGGTGGTGGGAGCGTTCTCCTTATGCGAGCTACTCCAACAGCTTCTGCATTGTGAACAGCAGCGGCAACGCCAGCATTAGCTACGCCGACGGCTCCGGCGGCGTTTGCTTCGGCTTCTGTGTTTAATCTACTATCTATAGTAAATCCGGGGCCCTTGTGGCCCCGGTAGGAGGTGAAAGCCAACTATGTCAGTATATAAAGCACTGCGAGGGGACAGCTCGGTCCAGTTCGTAGAGACCGCGCGCAAGCTCGCTGTGCACACCCGAAAATGCTGCCTGAAGATGCCGAAAAGATATACCTTTTACGGCGCTCAGGAGCTCAGCGCTCTCGCCGATACCGTATACAATGAGGTTAAAATGGCGAACAGCGTTTTCCCCGGAAACCAGCATGAAGCACAGCTTCGCAGAGATCACCTGATCGAGGCCAACGCTACCTTGCAAGCCCTGATCGGCCAGCTCGGTATTATGTCCGACCTCTTGAAGCAGAACCCTGAGAAGCTGCGCTGGCTGGATAACGCCCTCGAGGAGTGGGCGTCGCTGATCGCCGAAGAGGCTAAGCTCATTTCCGGCGTCAAAAAGTCAGACAGGGAAAGATTCAAAAATCTTCCTTAGCTGATATATGGGTCCAGCCATGATACTGTTGTCTTTGTGCTGCGAATTGGTGGTGGGAGCGTTCTCCTAATGCGAGCAACTCCAACAACTTCTGCAATGTGAACAGCAACGGCAACGCCAACAATAACAACGCCAACAACTCCAACGGCGTTTGCTTCGGATTCCATAAGGAATCAGGTCCGACATAGTAAGCGGTAAACAACCGCCGAACTCAGTACCTTTATGGAAGGATGACTGGTACCCTGCCTTTAGGCTAAAACACTCCTTTGATGTAGTCGCTCGGACGCTGCTTGCATGGCACGGTTTACGCGGACCGTGTTTCATGGGCGGTACTACTATGCAGTTACCTTTTTCGCGTGAGATTCAGCATTACTGTACGAAGGGGACAATTTTTATTTTATGACAAGCGAAGAACGACACGAGGCCCGCTATCAAAGGCGGGTCAAAAGACGACAAGAAAGACGCCTTGCGCTCAGCAGATCATGCGGAGACTTCGAGGACGTCTTTTCTTATGAAAATCTATATCAATCCGGCCATATCTGCTGCCGCGGGGTTGGCTGGAAAAGCTCTACTCAGATGTACCGCTTTAACCTGGTTACGAATACGGCTGCTACGCGCCGCGCGCTTCTTGACGGGACCTATAAAAGCCGAGGCTTTATCGAGTTCGACCTCTGGGACCGAGGGAAAATGCGGCACATCAGGAGTATTCATATCAGCGAGCGCGTAGTCCAAAGAACGCTCTGCGACAAGGTAGTCAACCCTACTCTCAAGCCCTCGTTCATCTACGACAACGGCGCGAGTACGGAGAACAAAGGTATCGACTTCGCCCTCAACCGTCTTACCTGTCACCTGCAAAGGCACTACAGGAAGCACGGCCAGGACGGGTATGTCCTGCTTTTTGACTTCTCCAACTACTTTGCGAACGCCCAGCACTGGCCTGTCAGCAGAGAACTCGCAAAGCGGATTCATGACGTACGAATCAGGGCCCTCGCAAATGAGTGCCTTGATAACTTCAGTCCGGTCGGGTACGGCCTGGGAAGTCAAATCTCCCAGACTGCCGCGCTTATGCTGCCGAACAAGCTCGATCACTTTATAAAGGAAAAGCTCGGCATTAAGGGCTACGCAAGGTACATGGACGACGGCTATCTGATTCACACGAGCAAAGAGTACCTGCAAAAGTGTCTCGTGCAAATGCAGGAGGTCTGTGCGTCTCTCGGTATCATTCTGAACACGAAGAAGACGAAGATCAAGCGGCTCAGCGAGGGTTTCAAGTTCCTGCAGGTTCGTTTCAAGTTGACTGAAACCGGGAAGGTCCTTCGCAAGATGAGCTATGAGACCATTAAGAAAATGCGGCGCAAGCTCAAGAAGTTCAAACTCTGGAACGAAGTCGGCCGAGTCGTGAAGATCGGCGGTAAGTTCATCCGCAAAGTCTTTCCGCTCTCTGATATTTGCGGGGCCTATGAAAGCTGGCGCGGACACATGAAACGCGGCAACAGTTTCCATGCCGTTCAACGCATGGACCTGTACTTTAAGAAGTTGTTCGGGTTCCACCCGAATAATAAAACGGAATGGAGGAAAGCGCTATGTACCTAATCACGAACTCCGCAAAGCTCATTGTGGAAATCTGCAATCACCCCTGCTATGTTCGCAGGCAGTCTAACGGCGTCGTTATTCTCAGCGACCAGGAACACGCTGACGCGATCTATTCTAACGACTCCGATACCTTCTGGCCTATTGAGCGCGTCGGCTATCTCTGCGACAGTCACACCCTCGTTGAGGTCGAGAGCGTCCCCAATAATGTAGCCGCCGGCTACTACTTCTACCACGCCGGAGAGTTCTACACGACTGAGGCGAACCTAAGCGCCCTGGCGAAGGCGAAGACCCCTGAGCTCGCGAATATCGTCTTTGTAAAGCTGGCCGAGACGGAGCAGCTGGACGATACTACCTTGACCGAGCACGCCGAACAGTTCCCGGCATGGGCTTACCCCGTAAGCTACGCCGCGAAAGCAATCTGCACCTACGAGGGCAAGCTCTACCGCTGCAATCAGGCGCACACTTCTCAGGCTGACTGGACACCGCCCTCTGCGGCAAGCCTCTGGAAACAGATCGGCGACCCTCGCGCTGAGTTCCCGGAATGGTCTCAGCCCCTCGGAGCGCACGACGCCTATAATCTCGGCGACAAGGTATCGCACAACGGCAAGAAGTGGGTCAGCACTGCTGCAAATAATGTTTGGGAACCTGGTGTGTACGGCTGGGAGGAGGTAGTATGACAATTTATCAATGGCTCTGCCTTCTCGGCGCTCCGGCGCTGATCGCGGCAGTATTCAAGTATCTGCACTCGCTCGTTAAGAAGAACGCCACTGACACAGCCGCAGTGAAGGCGGGGCTGCAGGCTCTGCTCAGGGCGCAGATGATTAACGACTATAACAAGTGGGACGACCGCGGCTATGCGCCGATCTACGCAAGAGAGAACTTTGAGAATTGCTGGAAGCAATACCACTCTCTCGGCGTCAACGGCGTTATGGACGACCTTCACAACAAGTTCCTCGAGCTGCCGGTCCAGCCTCCGGATGCGAACTAAAAAACGAGAGTTCTCTAAAGTACTGATCGCCTCAGTAGGAGCCGTTACGCTTGTCGTGACGGCTTTTACTTTGGTGGTCGTATGGAGAACCGGCGACACTTCGCCGCTCGCTTACCTAATTCCCGCCGTCTTTGCCGAGCTGGCGACTGCTACCGGCTTTTACTACAGCAAGGCAAAGGCAGAAAACCGAATCAAGCTCCGCAAGAAGTACGGGGCTGATATTTATAACGACTCAAAGGAGGTATAACCTATGCTGGAAAGTTTGACTCAAAACCTTATCAATATCGGCTGGGCAATGCTGATCTTCCTCGCTGCGTACCTCGCGAACGTAGCTTTCTCCCTTTGGTACAATATCAAGATTCTGCATGAGCCCTTTGGCCGAGACAAGCTGATCGCCAGCGGCCTGAAGATTCTGACCTTCGTTGTCGGGCTGACGCTGCTCTGTACGTCGATCACTGCGCTGCCGCTATTTGCTACTCAGGTCGGCTGGGCAATTCCTGAGGAGTACTCTGACCTCTTCGCTGACCTCGTGATTATCGGCTCTGTGCTGCTCGTCTCCTGCAAATATATTAAAGAAGCCTACACTAAGTTTACTACTATTTTGAATACGCAAACGCCGGAGCCCGAAGAGCCTACGAATGTTATCGGCTTTGCCGTAAGAGAGGAGAATGAAAATGAGTAACAGTAAACTTATCTCTTATACGAAAATCTCTCCGAACAGGACAAGCCCCAGAAACCACAAGATCGACACCGTGACTATTCATTGCGTGGTCGGTCAGTGTTCCGTGGAGACCCTGGGCAATATCTTTGCGCCTACCTCCAGACAGGCGTCCTGCAACTACGGTATCGGCGCAGACGGTCGTATCGGTATGTATTGCGAGGAGAAGGACTGCTCCTGGTGCTCCTCCAATGCCGCAAATGATAACCGTGCGATCACGATCGAGGTCGCCAGCGATACCAAACACCCTTACGCGGTCAACGCCAAAGCCTACGCCGCTTTGATCGACCTGCTCGTTGATATTTGCAAGCGCAACGGCATTCCCCGCCTTGTCTGGTCTACCAGCAAGGCTGACCGCGTGAACCACAAGAACGGCTGCAATATGACCGTACACCGCGACTACGCCAATAAGTCTTGCCCTGGTGAATATCTCTACTCCAGGCACGCCCAGATCGCCTCTGAGGTCAACAAACGCCTCGGGAGTACAGATACCAGGCCCCAGCCTGAAAAGGTCCTGTACCGCGTTCAGACTGGCGCGTTCCGCAATAAGGCAGGCGCCGAGGCGCTGCTCCAGCAGGTCAAGGCTAAGGGCTTTGATACTTATATGGTAAAGGTCAATGGCCTGTATAAGGTTCAGGTCGGTGCGTTCGCGCAGAAGTCCAATGCGATCGCTATGGCCGCTAAGCTGAAAGCCGCCGGTTTTAGTACTTATGTCGTCTCCGGAGGCAATAAGTCTGTCGAGGAGATCGCCCGCGAAGTTCTCCAGGGCAAATGGGGCAACGGCGCAGATCGTAAAGCCCGGCTTGAAGCCGCCGGCTACGACTACGCAGAGGTTCAGGCAAAAGTAAATACGCTCGTCTAAGTAAAGAGACCGAGGCCGTTCCTTCGTGGAACAGCTTCGGCCTCTTTTACTATTTGCGGTAAAACTGCATAGGAAACTCCGCAGAATCCCGGCGGTTTAGCGCGCTCCCTTTTATTACCAAACACGGTACAATAATAATGTCAGGTGGATAACCCTGGCAAATAAAAGAGCCCTTGCAGGTAACGACTGCAAGAGCTCAGAAAGGAGGAAGCGCCTATGAGTGAGGGCTTCACCCCGGACGGCTATTACGCCGCCTGCGTCGATGGCACCTGGATAACCTTTATCACCTATGAAGAGTATCTGGAGTACATCGACAGCTAATCAACGCACACTTGAGAGCCTGGCCGGCCGCAAGGCCGGCTGGGTTCGAGAGTGTTCATATATTATATCGCGTTTAAGCGAAAAAGTAAACCATAAGGAGGTAACGATTATGATTTTTACTGTTTACGCAGATAAGGCTGAGGAAGTCAGCAAGCGTCTTGATAAGCTCGCTAAAAAAGCTGCCCGCTATAATCTTCCGTTCTCTTACACCATTTCCGACGAACACCCCGAAACGGTTAACGTCTTCGACGACTTCTCTCACAAAGCCGGCTCCTACAAGGTCGCCGCCGTTGATTTTGATATTGCTTGCGAAGAGCTTATCAAGTCGAACGGCTGGACCGTTCTCGCTAAGGTCGAGCATGGGGACAAGGGAAATGTCGTAAGCTGCTTCGGTAAGCAGAAAGCCCGCTCCGAGTGGTTTACCGCCACTCCTCATTGCGACCATTGCAATACGAATCGCCAGCGCACCGTTACCTTCTTCATTGAGAATGCTGAGGGCGATACTCGACAGGTCGGACGTGCTTGCCTGCATGACTACACCGGAATCAACCCGGCGACTGCCGCTCTTTGGGCCGAAGTGAGAGACCTCTTTCCTGAGGGCCTTGATTGCTCTATGACTGACTGGAATACCCGCCGGGGCGCGCAAATGTTTGAGGTCCGCCAGATTCTCGCCTGCGCTTATGACGCAATTCAGGAATACGGCTACCGCAAAAGCGACGAGCAGGATAGCACGCGGGAAGTTGTTCTTGATAAGCTCCGCGAGCAAGTAGCTGCCTCTGGCAAAGCAATGTCGCAAGCCGAGCTTATCAATAACTGGCTGCTTGGCATTGACTTTGACTCTGCCAGTGACCTCGAGCGTAATTGCTCTGTGTTTGCTAAGGGCGAATATGTAACGGCTAAGCAGGTCGGTCGGCTGGCGTACATGCCTCTCGCGTATGAGCATTATATGGAGCACAAAGCCCGGGAAGAACAGAGAGCAAACACGGAAAATACTTCGGCGTATGTTGGAGAAGTGGGTACTCGTCTGACCCTCGACTTGACTGCCGCAGTGCTTCTCACATCATGGTATAACGACTTCGGTACCACTTATCTTTATAAGTTCGCTGATGAGGCAGGAAACGTCTTTATCTGGTACGCGTCTCGACCTATTGAGCTTCAAGAGCGTATGACCCTCAAGGCCACAATCAAAGCCCACAACGAACGGAACGGCGTCAAGCAGACTGTTCTCACGCGTTGCAAGGTGGTTGCGTAATTGCCTGAAAGCGGTAGAACTGCAACGAAAAGTTCACAGAATCCCGGCGGTTTTACGCGCTCCCGAAAACAGTAAAACGCGGCATAATAAATAATACAAGGAGGCAATAGTATGAGAGCTTACATCGTTCAAGTGATTCCCGAGGCAAGCCTCGGGAAAGTCAGTCAGGAAGGCTACTCAACCTTAGAAAAGGCGCAGGCCTTTGTCGAGAGCCGTTCCGACCGTCCGCAGCAGGTCTCGCCGTACCTTTACCGCACGGCAGACTTCACCGACTACCTCATTTACGAGGTCAATATCGTTTGAGAAAGATTCGCCCGTAAGGGCGTTTCTTTCGGGTCAATTGCTTTATCGCGCTACTTTATTAAAGGAGGCTTTTCAAGGGCAAGACGCTCTTATAAGCAAATATATTTAGGAGGTTTTTATTATGGCAACTATTACAACGAAAGAGACTCGCATGTTTGACTGGCGTAACCCCGGCGTGCTCAAGGTCGGCGACGAGATCACCGAGACCCTGGAAGATGGCCGCGAGGTCGTGTTCGTCGTCATGGACTACGGCGTGATCGGTTTGAAAGGTCTGCTTGGCTGGCACCAGATGAATAAGACCTGGACCAACAAGGGCGGCTGGCTCGCCAGCGACATGCGCCGCTACCTCAACGAGGAAGTTATTGAGCTGTTGCCCGATGACCTGCTCGCTGCAATCAAGCCGCGCAAGTTCGGCGACGAAGAAGATCGCCTCTGGCTCTTCTCTGAGGTCGAGATTTTCGGTGAGCATATCTGGGGCGCCGGTGACGAGGGCGACAAGCAGCTCGAGTACTTCAAGAATCCGGTAAACCGCGTCAAGTTTGATGAGGACGGAGATGCGATTTGGTGGTGGGAGCGTTCTCCTTATGCGAGCAACTCCAACTACTTCTGCTTTGTGAGCAGCGGCGGCAACGCCAGCAGTAACTACGCCAACGGCTCCAGCGGCGTTTGCTTCGGCTTCTATATCTAATCTGCTATCTATGAATCCGCGGGGCCTTGTGCCCCGCGGAGAAAGGAGAATATATGTTTCACGAAGAATGTCGTTATTGTAAAGCTGCTGATACCTGTCCGACCGCTTGCGAATATGGCTCAGTTATGTGTATGGTAAAACGCATGCAGAGCGGACAGACAAAAGCAGAGGCTTTGCACGCTGCAAGACCTAAGTACTGCGCCTTTTGCGGTAAACCGCTGAAGGAGATTGGCAGCAAGGTGTTTTGCAACAACGTGCAGTGCCCAAAGCGTTATCAAGACCTGTAAGGAGGAAATTGTTTTGGGATTGAAAGACTTGAGAGAGGCAAGGAACCTCTCACGCGCTGAACTGTCAAAGGCCAGCGGTATCCGCTATCAAAAAATCCGCGATATTGAGGTTGGCATTATCAAGCCGGAAAACATTACCCTCAAGACTGCGATCAAGCTGGCTCAGGCTCTCGAGTGTGACCCTGCCGAACTGATGAAACCTGATCGAGAGGTGAGCGCTGAGTGATTATTGACGGCAAAGCCGCCGCGGCTGAGATCAAGAACTCTCTCCGCGGCGCAAAAGCAAAGCTCGCAGTTCTTATGGTCGGGGAAGACCCTGCCTCTTCGGTATATGTTCGCAATAAGGAACGCGCCTGCGCAGAGGTCGGGCTCCAGTCCTGTTCTCGCAGGCTGCCTGCTACCGCAACGACCGAAGAAGTGATCGCGTCAGTCGAGGAATTGTGCTGCTGGGCGGACGGCGTTCTCGTTCAGCTACCGCTTCCCGATCATATTGACACGAAGAAGGTTCTCGGCGCAATACCGCCGGAGAAAGACGTTGACGGCTTCCACCCGAACAACCTCGGTCGACTCATGATCGGCGAGGACGGCCCTGTTCCCTGCACTCCGGCCGGTATCATGCGCCTCCTGGGAGACGTAGCCGGAAAGCACTGCGTCGTAGTTGGACGCAGCAATACTGTGGGAAAGCCTCTTGCACTTATGCTGCTGCAAGCGGACGCGACGGTCACAGTATGTCACTCCAAAACGAAAGACCTTGCCGCCTTCACCAGACAGGCTGACGTGCTGATCTCCGCAGTAGGTAAGCCCTGCTTTATTACTGCGGATATGGTGAAGCCCGGGGCGGCCGTCATCGATGTAGGAATCAACCGCACGGCAGAGGGTAAGCTCTGCGGCGATGTGGATTTTGGTCCTGTATCAGAGATCGCCTCGGCGATCACTCCTGTGCCTGGCGGCGTAGGCCCAATGACCGTTGCAATGCTCCTGGAAAATACTGTGCGTACTAAAAGCGGTAAAACCGCATAGAAAACTCCGCGGAATCCCGGCAGTTTAGCGCGCTCCCATTTCTTACTGATTGCGGTAAAATATAATTGTCAGTTGGAAAACAATGGAAAACTTCAAGGAGGCAATTACAATGAAGGATATGACTATCGTACTTAATAAGAAGATCATCAACAAGGAGACCAACGAGGTCCGCCTGGTCGTCAGCATTGATGAAGCGGAGCGCAAAATCTTTTCTGTTCCCGCCAACGAGCCTGACGCTGAGCCGACCCACATGGCCGCAGCGAGCTTTGACCGCCGCTGGAAACTCTACGAGGAAGCTGAGACCACTGAGGCTGAGCCCGCTGAGACCGAGGTCCCCGAGATGAAGATGTCCGACGTCGTTACTAAGCTCGAAGGCCTGTTCGACATTCTGAATCGCGTGTACTTCGAGAACGCACTGCCGAAGCCGGTCATCACTGTTCAGTCTACGCCTAAAGCGTACGGCCACTGCTCCACAAAGAAAATCTGGTCGAACGATACCGCAGGTCAGTACGAGATCAATATCGGCGCGGAGTACCTCAACCGTCCTTCCGCAAACACTGCGGCAACGATGTGCCACGAGATGGTCCACCTCTACTGCCTGGTGAACGATATCGCGGACACCTGTCAGAAGGGCCGTTACCACAACAAAACCTTCAAGACTGAGGCTGAGGCTCGCGACCTTGAGATTGGGTATGACCGCACGGTCGGCTACTCTCTGACTGAGCCGACTGAGGCCTTTAAGAAGACGCTCGAGGACAACGGCTTTGTACTGGAAGTTCCTTTCGCCAGAGTCGCTCCTAAGCCTAAGGCAAAGGCTGAGCGCGAAAAGGCTCACAAGTATGTCTGCCCGATCTGCGGTCAGGAAGTCAAGACCACTGCTGACCTGAGCCTGATCTGCGGAGTCTGCGAGGTTCGTATGGAGCGAGCTGATTAAAACAAGCCCAGAACAGCCCGTATCGCGTCCAATCTTATCAGAGGGTAAATCTACGGGCCCCGCTGGTAAAACGCGATACGGGTCGTCCGGGGCACGTTGGGGGGAGTAATATGAAAGATGAAAGACACGTCTTCTTTGAAGATGTGCGTGAGAAGGCGATCACTGCGAGGAGTTCTAAGAAGAAACCTCACAGGGGCGGGTGCCGAATCCCGCAGTACACAGCAAAGGAGATAAGAGAAATGAGCGGACCAGTTCATAAGATCGACCTGGGTAAGCCTATCGCTTACGCAGACTTTAAGGCGCAGCCTGAGACCCTGCAAAAGGAATACGTGAAGAACATTCTTGCGAACTATAAAGTAGGAATGTCCGCGATCGCCGAGCTGCTGGGCGTTCCTGTCTCGACCTGCACGTCCAGACTTCACAAGCTGGGGTTCAGCTTCCCGAGAGGCTTCAAACCTGTTCGTGAAGACCTGGAAAGGTTTAGAGAGGACTTTGGTTTGACTGAGCGCGTTGCGCCGACAAAAAAAATGACTTTGGAGAACGTGCAGCTCTGCTTTACTGGAATCCTCGACGCGGGGCAGCTTGCAAAGCAGCTTAGGGCCTTCGTCCCTGAAAATCAGCTCTGCCGTATCTCCATTGCAGTCGAGGTAGTCGAGCCCGAGCCCTCTGCTACCGAGCCTGCTACCGTGGAAAGTGCTTGACGTATAAGGCTTTTTGGCTATTGGTAGTACTTGTAGTCGATAAAACTCAAAAAGATTTTCTGAAAAAGTAAAGGGATAGAGAGCGCAATCACCTTGCCCCCTCGCATTATACGTATATATAGGAAATCTTCGTTCCGTCGACTACATCGACTACCAAAAGAAAAAGAGCAAGCCATTACAGCTTGCTCTTGATCTGGGCCGCAAGTACGAACCCATAAGACAAGGCGATAATTGCCGTCTCAGGGGTTCGACCTGGGATCAAATTGGTGGAACGGGATCGTGATATCCTGATAGGCGTCCACCATGATGACGTCGAACTTCTCCTTCGACGCGGCAAGGTACGCGCGCCCGTCCTCGACCGCGACGGTCACGCTGTCGGGAAGTCCGAAGTAGTCTGTCGCGATGTCGGCGATCTTTTTGTCGATCTCCGCGCCCTGCACACTCGCGCCGGGGAAATAGCGCGTGCAGTAGCTCGCGTACGTGCCAGAGCCCATGCCGAGGATCATCACGCTGCGGTTTTCGTTGTCCGTGCCGTCCATGCCCGCCATGCAGGGCGCGGCGAGCGCGTAGTCATAGTACATACCCGTCAGCGCGTCGCCCTTGATCTGCACGCTCTGCACACCGAAGAGCACGTTCGTCGAGAGCGTCGTGCGCTTCGCGTCGTCCTGCACCTGCAAATAGTTGTAGATGGACTCGTCCTCAAGCGTGATGTCACTCTGCCAGAAGGCGAAGCTGTAAGACGGCAGGGCAAAGCACAGTCCAGCGATCAAAAGGACGGAGACGATCCCCGGCACGCTTTTTTTCTTCTCAAACACGAAGTACGCGATGCCGATGGCCGCGAGCACACCGGAGAAGATCAAAAACGTTGCCGCCGTGCCGACGGCGGGGATCGTCACAAACGTCGGCACGAAGGTTCCGATGATGCTGCCGATGGTGTTGAGCGCGTTGAGCCTGCCCACGGTCTTGCCCGTGTCGTCGAGATTGTCGACCGTGAAGCGCGTGAGCGACGGCGTGACGGTGCCGAGCAGCACGCACGGGAACGCGAAGATCACAAGGCACGCCGCGAGCGCCGCCCAGACGAGGAAGTTTTTCGTCACAAAAAGCGCCAGCAGCAGCGAGATGCCCGCGATCAGGTACCGTCCCACAAACGGGATGAGCGCGATCCAGATGGCCGCGATGATGAGGCGGCGGTAGAGCTTATCGGGCGTCGCGCTCCTGTCGGCGAGCTTGCCGCCCCAGACGTTGCCGATCGCCATCGCGATCATAATGACGCCGATGATAACGGTCCACACGATCTGCGACGAGCTGAAGTACGGGGCCATGAGCCTGCTCGCGCCGAGCTCGACCGCCATGACGGACATACCGGCAAAAAATTCGGTCAGGTATAAAAAGTATTTGCTGCGGATGAGTTTATTTTCCATGCAGGACCTCCCTGTCGTTTCGTCTGTGCCGTCTTCGGTGTAGACAGAGAAATTATAACACGCCTGAACCGCTTTGCACAACGTTTTTGCCGCGTATTCATTCCCGATGCGCATATTCCCCTTCTGCACGCATATAGATGGAGCAACATGAGTCAGGAGTGTGCTGCATGAAGGGTAACATGGAAGAGCGCGCCTGCGCGCTGGCCGCCTACATCATCGAAAACCGCGCCACCGTGCGCGCCGCGGCAAAAAAGTTCGGCGTGAGCAAGTCCACCGTGCACAAGGACCTGCAGGACCGCCTGCCGCAGTTCAACCGCAGCCTATACTTGCAGGTCAAGGAGGTGCTGGAGGTCAACAAGGCCCAGCGCCACATCCGCGGCGGCATGGCCACGCGAAAAAAATACAAGGGATTTTGAAACTTTTTTCGACTTTTTGCGTCTAACATAAGAGTGCGCCTCCCGCGCGGCAAAATTACTCTTGCACAATTCCGCCGCGCAGGGTAGAATGCATTATTGTCAACCAAAAGAAAACAGAACGGAGCAATGAGATGAGAAAACAGGACTATTACGAGCCCGACTTTGACGACGTGCCGCGCCGCAGCAAAAATACCAAAAAGCAGAAAAAGAAAAAGTCCGGCAGCCGCGGTGAGCGCGCGGTCGTCACGCTTCTGTCGCTTCTTTTCCTGACCGTGGCCATTGTGGCGACGGTCAAGTACGTCGTGCGCGCGCCTGAGCCCGTCACGGACAACGAGGACCAGCAGACGCAGCAGGACGGCACGGCGGAGGACAGCGACGCCATTCAAACCATTTCTAACGGCAAAGAGCGCAAAAAATACTGCTATACGATCCTCGCCTACGGTGTGGCCAACGACGCCGGCGGCAGCGACACGAACATGCTCGTGCGCTTTGACGCGGAGAACAAGAAGATCGACGTCGTCAGCCTGCCGCGCGACACGCTGATGAGCAACGGCCACAAGCTCAATTCCTCCTACAATAACGGCGGCACGGAAAAGCTGCGCAGCAACATTGAAGATATGCTCGGCGTCCCCGTGGACTTCTACGTCTCCGTCGACTTAAAGGGCTTCATCGCGCTCATCGACCAGATCGGCGGTGTGGACTTCGACGTGCCCGAGGACATGGACTACGACGACCCCTATCAGGATCTGCACATTCACTTCAAAAAGGGATTGCAGCATCTCAGCGGTCAGCAGTCTATGGAGGTCGTGCGCTTCCGCCACAACTCCGACAAGGATAACCCCGGCTACGGCGGGCGGCAGGATATCGGCCGCATCGGCACGCAGCAGGCGTTTTTGAAGACCGTGGCGCAGAAGCTGATGAAGATTGAAAACGTCCCCGCGATGGCGGAAACGTTCTTAAAATATGTCAAGACCGACCTGACGCTCGGCAACCTCGTGTGGCTCGCCAACCAGGCGCTCTCCATGGGTGGGACGGACGCCATCAGCTTTGCCACGCTCCCCGGCGACGGCGCGGGCTGGTACAAGGGCAAGTCCTTCTACACGCTCTATCCCGAGCAGGTACTCGAGATGACGAATTCGATGCTCAACCCCTACGCTACGGATATCACCGCCGACGAGCAGAACATTTTAGTCCCGTAATTCCGCAAAATTCTGAGAATGTGAGAAAGAGAGAGCAAACGCCATGAAGTTCCGCTTTGCGCTGCTTGTCGCGGCGCTCGCGCTTGCGCTGAGCATCAGCGCCTTTGCTTACAGTGAGGAGCCCGCGCAGGACACTGCCGCTCCCGCACAGGAGGAGACGACGAGCGAAGACAGCGCCCCGTTCGTGCTGCTTCGCGTCTACGAGGGCCAGTTTGCCGACGTGAAAGGCGGCGACTGGTTCGCCCCCTCGGTCGTCTCGGCCTATGAATACGGCGTACTCAACGGCCGCGGCGAGGATTCCTTTGCGCCAAGCGGCAATGTGACGATCGCCGAGCTTTTGACCATTGCCGCGCGGCTGCGCGCCATCTACACGACCGGCAGCGACGCGGTCATCCCCACAGCGAAGGAGAATGAGGCGTGGTATGCGCCGTATGTCTCGTATTTGAAGAGCCAGAATTTGCTCGACAACAGCTTTGAGGGCTTCTACCTCCTGCCCGCGTCGCGCGCGCAGATGGCGGGCATCTTTGCCTTTGCCGTGCCGGAGGAATGGTACACCGAGCCCAACGCCTCGCTCGTCACCTCGGCCTACGCGAGCCGCGACTACATCGCCGACGTGACGGACAAAACGCCCTACCGCAGCGAAATTCTGCTGATGTACCGCCGTGGGCTGCTCTCCGGCATGGACGCAAAGGGCAGCTTTTATCCCGACCGCAGCGTCAGCCGTGCGGAAATTGCGGCGCTTCTGACGCGCGTTGTCAAACCTGAAACGCGCCTGACGCTCACGTGGACGGTCGCGCCGTATCACTCCGTGAAAAACGCGACGCTCGCGAGCCTTGTCAAAGCACCCACAAGCACGTCGCTCCCGACGTCGGCCAAGGACACCGCCGCCATCGACGGTTTGGTTCGCAATATGCTCGCGCGCGGCGAGCACACGATCACGCTGAACTACTCCAAGGCCCTCACCACCGCCACCGCCAGCGCGCTGACGCAGGCGTTCACCTCCTGCGTCAAAACATACTGCGAGCAGATGTACAACGCCGTCTCCTGCCGCTCGTACTCGACGGGCAAGGTCGTACTCACGTTTTCGTCCACCGCCTGTACGGCCAAAACGCTCGAATCGTACCGCGCCAAGGCGCTCGCCGCCGCGATCAAGGTCCACGACTCCCTTTGGGAGAGCGGCACGCTGAGCTACGACATGAGCCAGTATGAGATCGCGCGCACGTATTTTCAATGGCTGTGCGACCACTGCCGCTACGACAACGCCGCCGCGGACGATTCCGCGAGCCATCTTGCCTACGGCGCGCTTGTCAGCGGCCTTGCCGTGTGCGACGGCTACACGGGCGCTTACAATCTGCTCTTGAAGCTCGAGGGCATCGAGTGCACCTCGCTTTTTAACGACAGCCACATCTGGACGCTCGCAACGCTCGATGGCACGCAGTACCACATCGACGTCACTTGGGGCGACCAGTACGGGCGCACGGACCTGCGCTACTTCGGCATGAGCGAGGAGCAGTCCTACCAGTGCCACCCGTGGAACAGGAAAAAATAAAGCCATGACAAAAGGAGTCCTGAGACCATGCGTCTCAGGACTCCTTTTTTACTTCACCATTCAAGCTTTGCCCGCACGTGCGTGAGCGGCAGGCGAAAGCCCTCGCGCAGAACATTCCGGTGCTCCGGCGGAAAGCATTCCTCTGAAAATTCATACAGCGGCAGCACCGAGCCGTACTGCTGCGCGGTCTCGTAGAACCAGCAGCCGAATTCCAGACGTTCGAGCTTCGTTTGCAGCGCCGCGATCTGCGCGCGGACGTTGTCGCGATCTTTAGCAAGGATGTCGCGGCGGGCGCTGAGTGTCTCTCCGCCGGGCCGGATGAGCGGCAGGAACGAGCGAATCTCCTTGAGCGGAAGACCGCAGAATTTCAGGTACTCGATGATCGAAAGCGTTGCAATATCGTCGTCTGTGTACGTTCGCTGCCCATTGCTGGCGCGCACACCGAGAGACAGCAGCCCCTCCTTTTCATAGTAGCGCAGGGTCGATGGGGCAATATTCATCATGCGTGCCACTTCTCCGATTGTATAAGGCATACGAAAAACTCCTCAAAAAACTGTTAAGATGACCGCGCGAAAACCTATTGACTTAAAGGCGACTTTAATAGTTACAGTTTACTTATCCAAATCGGTATTGTCAACGGAAATTAACGGGTAAATTCTCTTCCGTTTGTGCATGATGTTCCGGTACCGACAGTTTTAAGAAGGAGAAAAGAAGCTATGAGAAAAATGATGCAGCGATCCCTGAGCTGTCTGCTGACTCTCGCGATGGTCGTCACGATGCTGATGACCAGCACGCTCGCAGCAGAGAAAAGCGTGAAGATCACGCTTGAATATCCTAAGGATGTTCCCGCAAACGACGTAGTCGTAACCATGTTCAAGGGTATCCCCGCATGGTATCAGAAACGTGAAGCAAAAACCGTCGAAGGTATTGTCAAGGCCTTCACCGAGCCTAATAGCGAAAACTATCCCAAGCTGACAATCATTGAACCGGACAAGGACGGCAAGTACACCGTTACCGAGGCGGGCGGCTACTGTTATCTCGTCCGCGGCAAGGTCGAGAGCAAGTATTACAGCATCGTCAAGCTCTTCCTCGTCACTGAGGCAGACCTGAAAGCTGGTGCGAAGACACTACCCGTCAAAACTGCGCCCATCGCCGGCACCGGCTATGAGACCAGTAACAACAATCCCGTCGGCGTGAACGGTGAAAAGGCCCCCGCAGGTTTTGACCAGGGCGTTGGCTACGGCGTTCCCATCGAGGGAACCGATGAGATGGAGTACCTGCTCGGCACGGACGAGCTCGTCGGCTACAAGCCCTTCACCACTCCCGCCTTCCAGGAGGGCCGCGCGCTCTATCAGGCCACCACCAACGAAGAGATGACCGCTTTCATCAAGGAATACGCGACTAAGAGCAGCTACATGCACGTTTTCAGCGCCGGTAAGACTGCCCACTATGGCTACGACTACCCCGTGCTCGTGTTCACCAAGAAAAATATTCCCGCAAACGCCACCATGGACGATGCGGCCAAGATCCTGCGCGAGGACGGCAAGCCCATCGTGTGGCAGCAGGCCCAGATTCACCCCTATGAGCCTGCCGCCGGTGAGAGCGCGCTCGTCATGATTCAGGAGCTCTGCGGCCAGTACGGTGAGGACATCCTCGACAAGATCGATATCGTGATGATCCCCCGCATCAATGTGGAGGGCGCATTCCTCTTCGTCCGCACCGATTATGACGGCATCGACATGAACCGCGACCACATGGCGATCAACTCTAAGGAAACGGCCATGCTGCACGAAACATACTACAAGTTCATGCCGCACGTTGTGATCGACAACCACGAATTTTTCTTCTCCGAGATGGGCAACTACAATAACGATCCCGAGAAGTTCGAACTCAATGACTTCCAGATCACCGGCGCTTCCAGCCTGAACGACGATCCCGCCGTGACCAAGCTGACCACCGAGCTTGTCGTCGACAAGATGCACAAGGACCTGCTCGACACCGGTTTCCGCGCCTACCACTACGGCATCACCAGCAATAACCCCATTGGCCGCGCCTACTACGGTCTCGGCAACGCCATCTCCATTCTGATTGAGAGTCACGGCGCTGACGGCGCGCTGTTCGCCATGCCGCGCCGCGTATACGGTCAGGTCGTTGCGACCAAGTCCATCTATGACACCACCGCCGCCAACGCCAAAACCGTTATGGACACCGTGAACACCGCCCGCGCCAAGGTCGCCGAGACCGGCAAGACCTACAGCGAATCCGACGTTCTCGTCCTCAAGCAGAGCGCCTCCGGCAAGGTCAAGAGCCCAACCCCGCTGCACCAGT
>UMEA01011856.1_pt1 | contig 22941 bp, 18 predicted proteins | sample 1964621 | NCBI WGS metagenome assembly UMEA01 (sample SAMEA4836007, study PRJEB28245) | human gut metagenome | biome: gut microbiome; material: fecal sample | place: Denmark | collected 2008 | reverse complement strand
GCCCGCACCATGTCATCAGCCTGAAGCCGATGGCCCCGCAGCCCGCGGTGCTGTGCTCCAACAAGGACAAGGGCCCCGCTGTGATGAAAGCCTGCAAGGCAGGCTGCATTGCCTGCGGCATGTGCGTGCGCAACTGCCCGCAGCAGGCCGTTACCCTGGTCAACAATGTTGCTGTTATCGATTACGCCAAGTGCTCCTCCTGCGGCACCTGTGTTACCAAGTGCCCCAAGAAGGTTATCCATTGGGTTGATGGCCAGCCCGCCGTTGCCGGTGAGCCTGCTTGATGCAGCGTGATTGCTGATTGGGTTTGAATCTGTAAAAAGCATCCCCGTTCCCTTTGCCGGGTGAAACCGGCAGGGAACGGGGATGTTTTTGGTTTGAGGGGGAAAAGGGGAGATAGGGGATGATAAGAATATTCAGCAAATGAAAAATATCAATAAAAGCGTTAGAAGCGTTTCAAATGGTTCAAGAAAAGTATTTTGTGAGGTAGTAAAGAGGGCGAATTTATTTAAGGCAACACCGCACAATTCCCGCCTTACGGCTTAAGCACCGCTCCGACGGCTGCGGCACGGCATCTGCGTTGCCAAAATGCTCGATAATGTCGGGTTGCGGTACCCGCATCGTGCTTCGGGGGCAAAAGCCCCTCGCACTCTGCGACCGCTGCCCCTGCTTCGGTTCGCTGTTTCCGCCACTGGCGGCGCTCACCTTTGCAGCATCCAGTATTATCTGAGCTTTTGGCTTGGCATCTGCCGCACCTCGCTCGCCGTATCGGCACTTAGAATTATGCGGTATTGCCTTAAAGTCCTTACGCCGAAGCCTTTCGTTCAAGAAAGGCTGAAAAATTCCCCGTAATTAAAACAGCCGCTCTTTCGGGTAAAAACCGCTGGCGTGCATGGCGGCCAGGGCGGCAACCAGCTCTGGTTTGTCTTCACGGTAGGTAATGCCGTGCCACTTGTCCGGGGTGGTCAGCACCTTTACTTCCGCTTTGCCGGTTTCCAGCGCTTCCGTTACCACGGTGGGCAGGTAATACTCGCACTTGAGCGGGTTGCCCGGCAGGCTGCTGCGCAGAAAATCTACAAACCCGGCTTTGGCCTCGGTGATGAAATCCGGGGTAAAGCCCCACATGTTCATCGAAACGACCGTATCCGCGGGCAGGTCCACCCAGGTCTCGCCGCCGTCTTCCGTGTAATGGATACCGCTATCATAAGTTTCAATGCGGGTGCGCTCCGTTACCGTGTCAAGATTTCCATCAGCATCTGTTACGCAGACACCACGGCTGACGGAACCGTTGGTGCTGACCGTGTTGCCCAAAAGATACCCCACCATCACCCAAGGATATTTCGGGCCGGTGTGCCCGGCGCTCAGGTAATTGTAGATCAGCTCAAAGCAGGTGCGGCCGTAATAATCATCGGCATTGATGACAGCGAACGGCGCATCAATCGCATCGGCAGCAGACAAAATGGCATGGGCGGTGCCCCACGGCTTGATGCGGCCCTCCGGCACGGTAAAACCTTCCGGCAGAATATCCAGCTCCTGATACGCATAGCGCACATTTAGCCCGGCCTTTTCGGCGCGGGCACCCACAGTGGATTTGAACGCATCTTCGATTGCGTGCTTGATGATGAACACGACCGTTTCAAACCCGGCGCGGTGGGCATCGAACAGGCTGTAATCCAGAATCGCTTCCCCGGCGGGGCCAACGGCCTCGATCTGCTTCAGGCCACCGAACCGGCTGCCCATGCCGGCTGCCATAATGACAAGGATCGGCTTTTTTGCGGTATCTTTCATGAAAATATAAACTCCTTTTCCTAATGGGCGAACACAGTGTGCAAGATGATGAAAAATGATTGGATTACTGTGCTGCCCAATCTAGCAGGTAAACCAGTATGAGGGGGATCAAAAAATAAACTCTGCTGTTTTTATGATACACTTTTAAGAATCTGGTTGCAAGGAGGTAAATAAATTCGGCAAAATAATATATGCTTTTACAGGCTGGGTATGCTATAATAAGCGTGATTCATAAAAGTAATACCCATTTGATATAAGTGATACCAATTTGAAATAGAGGGATACAACCGGGAGGTGCAGGATATGGCAGAAAAACATGATACCGTGCGCGGGCTGGTGCTTGCGGGCGGCGGCGCAAAGGGAAGTTATCAGGTTGGTGTGTATCAGGCACTGATGGAACTTGGCTGGCTGCCGGATGTGATCACTGGTGCCAGTGTGGGCAGCCTGAACGCAGCACTGTTTGTGATGGGCAAGGTGAACGAAGCGGCAGACCTGTGGCGCAGCCTGGATAACCACGGCGTGCTGGAACTGCCAGAGGGCAAAACGCCGGAGGAACTGCGTGATTTCTTGTTGGAAACTCTGCGCGGCGGCGGGCTGAACACCGAACCGCTGGGTCAGACCATTGACCAGTACATGGACGAGAACGCCATCCGGGCATCCCACATCAAGTACGGTTTGGTGATTACCGAAATGAACACCCTGCGCAGCGTGCAGTGTACGCTGGATGATATCCCGCAGGGGCAGCTGAAAGATTATATGCTGGCCTCTTCCGCCTGCTTCCCGGCGCTGCGTCCCTATGAGATTGACGGGGTAAAGTACATTGACGGCGGCTGGCGGGACAATATGCCGCTGGAGCTGGCCGCCAAAATGGGGGCAACCGAGCTGATCGGCGTGGATGTGGATGGCGTTGGGCTGACCCGCCCCAACCTGACCGGTCTGCCTACCCGCATCATCCGCAGCCATTGGGACTTGGGGCCGCTGTTTGATTTTGACGGTGTGCGTGCCGCCAAAAACATTGCCCTGGGCTATATGGATACCATGCGGGAATTTGGCCGCCTGGGCGGTACGGCGTATGGCATTCTGCCCGATGAAAACAGCTTTATGCAGGACTTTGCCGCTGAATACCAGGCCCAGCTGAGCGCGGCAATCTCCCGCGCGCCGACCCTGGCGCTGACCGAAGCACTGGCCCGCCAGCATAAGCATTACCCGGCGGCGTTCTCCGAAAATTTGACCGCCCCCACCCGCGGCGCGATTGCCCCGCTGGAACTAGCGGCGGAGATGGTGAATGTGCCGAGTGAAGTACCCTATACCCCCAAACTGCTGGCCCTGACTTTTATGGGTCAGTGCGATAAAGACCCCGCGGACCGCTATAAGACCCTGCTTGGCCGGGAAGAGGGCAATATCCTTGGCGAAGCCGCCATGGCAACAGCCGTACCGGAAGACTTTGTTACCGCGCTGGTCAGCCATACTTTAAGCAAAATGCCGTCGGCAAAATTCCTGTAAGACTGCACAGACAAGAAGGTTCAACAAGGAGGACAACATGCAAACTTTTCAGGGATTGGCAGTGTCCGATGGCTTAACAGTCGGCCCTGTTGTTCGCATTGACCGCGGTGCGGCGGGCCTGCACCGCATTGTGTGCGACCCGTTCCGGGAGCGTGCCCTGTACGAAGCTGCCATTGTGCTGGCAAAAGATGAACTGAACCGCCTGCAGCAGCACGCCTGCGGGCAGGATGCCGATATTTTAATGTTCCAGATTGCCCTGTTGGAGGATGAATCCTTCACCAACGAAATTGGCGATTACATAGCCGCCGGTGCCGGCAGCGCTGCCGCCGTGGAGCGTGCGGAGCAGATTTTTGCAGGCCGCTTAAAAAACGTGGATGATGATTACATCCGGGAGCGCAGCGTGGATGTGTGCGATGCCTGCCGCCGCGTGGTGGATATTTTGGATGGCCGCCCCAGCCGCCGTCTGCACCTGACGGAGCCCAGCATCCTGGTGGCAGAGCTGTTTTACCCCAGCGATCTGTTTGGTCAGGCACCGGGCATGATCCTGGGGCTTGCCTCGGAAACGGACAGTGAAACCAGCCACGCCGCCATTATGGCGCGCAGCATGGGCATCCCGGCGGTATTCCAGCTGGGCAAGGGGGTAGCCGCTGCTGCGGCGGGCTGCCGCGCAGTGGTGGATGCTGAACACGCCCAGCTGATCATTGACCCCACCGCCGCCCAGCTGCGGCAGGTGAAAGCACGGCGGCAGGAGCTGCAAAACAGCAACGCCCTGCCCGACCCGTTGGCTGCGGCCCCCTGCCGCACGCGGGACGGCACGCCGTTTGTTCTGCTGGCCAGCGCAGCCTGCGCCGCACCGGAGGCCATCCAGAAAGCCATTCAGGCGGGGGCTTCCGGCATTGGACTGCTGCGCACGGAATCCGTTGTAATCAAGGAGCTGACGGAAGCCCAGCAGGTGGAAGCCTATAAAACATGCATCAAGAACAGCGGCGGCAAACCCATTACCGTGCGCACCTGCGATTGGGCTGCGGACGACTGCGGTCAATGGATGGATGGCTTGCAGACACGGATGGAGGAAGAGACCACGGCGCTTACCCAGCTTTCCGCCCTGATGCAGGCTGCAGTGGAGGCACCGGAAGGTGCCTTGCAGGTGCTGTTCCCCATGATCCCCGATGTGGATGCCTGGCGCACCCGCATGGACCAGATGAAGCGCTGCAACGAGAGCCTGAAAGAAAAAGGTTTGCCGTTCTGCGGGAATCTGCCCGTTGGCTGCTTGATCGAAATCCCCGCCGCTGCGTTGATGGCAGGGGAGATCATTGACGCCGGGGCTGACTTTTTGGCCGTGGACCTGGACGATTTGGTGCAGTATACCTGTGGTGTTTCCCGGCGGGAAAAGCCCACCCCCGCCGATAACCCTGCCGTGCTGCGTTTGGTGCAGGATGTGATGCACGCAGCCCAGACGCGCGGCGTGCCGCTGTACCTGTGCGGCATTATGCAGAAAGACCTGGAAACCATGCCCGCTTTCATGCGCATTGGTGTGCGCAATTTCTGCGTGGAATCCGTTCACATCAACACCCTCAAAAGCATTCTGATGCAAACCGAACTATAAAAGTCTCCCCGCACCCTTTGCCGCCTACGGCATATGATAAGGGTGCGGGGAGAATTTTTAATGAATAGAGAATAATGAATAAAGAATAATGTAGGTGGACCGCCTCGCGCTGCTCGGCTCAAAAAAGAAGGTACAAAGCTATTTTAATGTGCGTGCACGGCACGCACACCAGCATTATTCTTTATTCTTTTTTAATTTTTATTTCGTATTATTCCAGGTTCCCCGTCAATGTCATGACGGCGGAGAGGACGGCGAGGGGAGCGGTTTCACAGCGGAGGATGCGGGGGCCGAGGCCAACGGTAACGGCGCCGCATTCGGCAGCGCGGGCAGCTTCCTCGGCGGCAAAACCGCCCTCACTGCCGGTCACCACGGCGATCCGTTTTGCACGGTTTCCCGGTTCTTTGTTGAAAACTTCCCGCAGCGAAACACCGCCGCACTCGTAAAAGAAGAGCACGAGGTCATAGTCCTTGAAGCGGTCGCACACGGCGTTAAAATCCGGTAGAGGAAGCTCCACTGTGGGCAGAATGCCGCGGCCGCACTGCTTGGCGGCTTCCACAGCCACGCGGCAGTAGCGCTCGTTTTTTGCTTCCTCTTTTTTGGGGGCAGCTACACAGTAGCGGCTGAAAAAAGGCACAACATTGGTCACGCCCAGCTCCACGCTGTGGCGGATGGTATCTTCCAGCTTGCCCAGCTTGGGGTACCCGGCAAACAGTGTTACTTCAACACTGGGCTCTGCGGCGCTGGGGTAGCCCTCGGTCACGGTAAACTCCACCCGGCCTGGCTGGATGGAGGTAATGGTGCCCACATACTCCACAGCGTGGGCGTCACATAAAATCACGTTCTCACCAATTTTGGCGCGCATAACGTCAGCCAGGTGGTGGGCGTCGGTTCCGTTCAGGGCGGCGCGGCCATTGCCAACTTCGGCGGTAAAATAGCGGTGCGGCATAGCGTTTATACCTCCGCGGCGTTTTTGCAGATCACGCAAACCCAGCCGCGCTTTTCTTTGATCTCAACCGGCTCCAGCCCGGCGGCACGCAGCCCGGCCAGCACTTCGTCCTTGCGGGTATCGATAATGCCGGAAGCAATGAACCGTGCACCCGGCGCCATCAATACCGGCACATGCGGCGCAAGGGACAAGATAGCCGCTGCCACAATGTTTGCGGTGATGATGTTGTATTTGCCGCTGGCTTTGTCAGAAAGATCGCCCACCAGCACGGTAAAGTGCTCGGCCACGCCGTTTCGCTCGGCATTCTCGCCGGCGGTGCGCACGCACATGGGGTCAATATCCACGCCCTCGGCTTCGGCAGCGCCCAGCTTCAACGCAGCAATGGCCAGAATGCCGGAGCCGGTGCCGATATCCAGCACACGCTCGCCGCCCTTTACCATGCTGTCCAGCGTTTCCAGGCACAGGCTGGTGGTTTCGTGGGTGCCGGTGCCAAAGGCCATGCCGGGGTCCATCGTGATCACAATTCGGTCAGTATCATAGGTTTCCCAGCCGGGTACAATGGCTAGGCGCTGGCCAATGTCCATGGCGTGGTAATATTTCTTCCAGGCGTTCTGCCAGTCTTCCTGTTCAATGCCGCTGGTTTCCAGCTTGTACTCCACGCCGCTGGCTTCCAGCCGCTCTTTGAACAGGGGCAGGATCTCGGCCGGGTTTTCGTCCGGGGCCAGGTACATGTGCACCTTTACAATATCGCGCGGTTGATCCAGCAGGTCCTGCTCGATCAGGTCCACATGGGCGATCTCCCATGCCTGCTGTTCCAGGTCGCGGTAGTCCTCAATATAAATGCCGCCGTTGGATACCATGGTAGCAATCGCTTCGGCGGTTTCGGCATACTGATGCGGTACGGTAATTTGGATATCGGTCCATTCCATAGGAAAAATCCTCCTGCTTGCGTTGTTGGGTCTTTTTCTATTATACTAAATTTTGTCACAAATGGAAAGGGGCGTTTGCCATGAAGATCGTGCTGCTGAACGTGGAGCAGGCACAAAGCATTTACCGCAGCCAGATGGTGCGGGATTTCCCGGAATCGGAGCTGAAACCCTTTGCTTCGGTGCAGGGCATGATGACGCGCGGCCTGTATGAGCCGCTGGCGTTTTATGACGAGGCCGGTGCCCTGATGGCATATGCCTGGCAGGCGGTTCTACCCCAGTGCCGCAATGTGCTGCTGGATTATTTTGCTGTTTTACCGCAGTACCGCGGCAGCGGTGTGGGCACGGCGGTGCTGAAAGAGCTTGCCGCCTATTACGCCCCGCGCAAGCAGAGCCTGATCATTGAATGCGAACACCCCGCCGAAGCGCCAGAACCGGCAGTGGCAAGGCGGCGCATTGGCTTTTACCTGCGGGCCGGTGCCCACGCCGCTGCTATGGAAAGCCGCCTGTTTGGCGTGCGGTACCAAATCTACAGCCTGCCCGCGGGCGGGCTTGCCAAAGATGAAGAAATCCACCGCGATTTGCAGGAATTGTACCGCACCATGGTGCCGGAACCCTATTACCGCGGCAACGTGAACTTTTTTGGCGCATAACCGGCACGGCAGGCGGGAAAGCTAACGGCAGACTGAAATAAAAGGAAGTGTGCCGTATGCAGCTGCCCCCAAAAAATTATGACGCCATGGTCAAGCGGGCCAACCCGCCCAGCCCGGTCGTCAAGGACTGCCTGTGGGCCTTTTTCGTGGGCGGGGCCATCTGCCTGTTGGGCGAAGCCCTGCGCCAGTTCTACCTGAGCTGGTACGATAAAGACCTTGCCGGAACATTGACCAGCATCACACTGGTGATGCTTTCCGCCATCTCTACGGTGCCGGGCTGGTACCAAAAGCTGGCCGCCAAGGCCGGGGCCGGGACGCTGGTACCTATTACCGGGTTTGCCAACTCAGTGGTCAGCCCGGCGGTGGAGTTCAAGGCCGAAGGCTGGATAACGGGCGTTGGCGCTAAAATTTTTACCATCGCGGGCCCGGTGCTGGCGTTCGGTACACTGGCTTCCTGGGTGTGGGGGCTGGTGTATTGGGCGATGAATAAGTTTTGACCCCAAAATCATCGCGCAGGGCGCTGCTTTGGCTGCCCTGCGCATATTTTTTGCCCCGCTGCGGCACACTAAGCCCAAACAAACCGGAAAGGGGATTGCCTGTTATGCCGATACGAAGGGGCGATACCGTAATATTCCCGCACCCGCCGGTGCTGGCGGCCTGGGCCGCCGTGGGCGGCAAAAAAGAGAGCGAAGGCCCGCTGGCACAGGGCTTTGATGAGCTGGTGCAGGATGCGGGCTTTGATGCCGAGGGCTGCACCGGCTGGGAGCAGGCCGAAAGCATGCTGCAGCAGCGCTGCGCCTGCCATTGCCTGCGCAAAGCGGGCATTGCCAAACAGCAGGTGGAGCTTGCCTTCGCGGGGGACCTGCAGGCCCAGTGCACCGCCAGTAATTACACCATGCGCCAGCTGGGGGTGCCCTTTGCCGGGCTGTATGGTGCCTGCTCCACCATGGCGGAAGCGCTGTGCCTGGCGGCTCTCTGCGCGGCAGCTGGCTATGCGCATGAAATACTCGCCATGAGCAGCAGCCACTTTTGCGCGGCGGAGCGGCAGTTCCGCACCCCGCTGGAATATGGCGGCAAACGCACCCCGACCGCCCAGTGGACTGCTACCGCTGCCGGGGCCTGCCTGGTGCGGGGCAGTGGGGCCGCGGGCGTGCCGGTACTTTCAGCTACCATTGGGCGGGTGTGTGATGCAGGGGTCAAGGATATCAACAACATGGGGGCCGCGATGGCCCCCGCGGCGGCCCAGACGCTGCTGCACTACTTTGCGGACACCGGCACCACCCAGCAGGACTTTGACGCCATTTTTACCGGTGATCTGGGTGAAGTTGGCAGCACCCTGCTGCATGAGCTGATGCACAAAGCTGATTGTCCGGTGGAGAACCACCAGGACTGCGGATGCCTGCTGTATGATGTTGCCGCCCAGAACGTGCAGGCGGGCGGCAGCGGGGCCGGGTGCAGTGCTGCAGTGCTGGCAGCGCATGTTCTGCCGGGGCTGGTGGAACGGCGCTGGCGGCGGGTGCTCTTTCTTTCCACCGGGGCACTGATGAGCCAGACAACCTTTTTGCAGGGGGAAAGCATCCCCGGCATTGCGCATTGCGTGGAGCTTGGCTGCCCGGAAGAGGAGGGGAACACATGAATTATCTGTGGGCATTTGTGGTGGGCGGCACCATCTGCGTGGTGGGGCAGCTGCTGATTGATTACACCAAGCTGAGCCCCGCCCGCATCCTGACAGGTTATGTGGTGGCCGGTGTTATCCTGAGCGCCGTTGGCCTGTATGACCCGCTGGTAAAGCTGGCCGGGGCCGGGGCCAGTGTGCCGCTGCTGGGGTTCGGGCATCTGTTGGCCCAGGGTGTGGTGAAGGCCGTGGATGAAATTGGGCTGCCCGGTGTGTTCACCGGCGGCATTGGCGCAGCGGCGGGTGGAATTACCGCCAGTTTGGTGTTTGCCCTGCTGGCCGCGCTGGTGGGCAAAAGCAAGGACCAGAATTAAACCGGCGAATATGTGCCAAGAACCAATATACAAATGAAAATGCCCGCCGATAAAAACCGGCGGGCATTGTTCATGCAATCTTATTCTGCAGCAGCGGCCTTGTTGTTGCGCTTAGCCATGCGGCTGATCTTGCGGGCGGCAGTGTTCTTGTGAATGACACCCTTGTTCTTGGCAGCGTCCAGAGCAGAAACAGCGACCTTGATGGCGGCGTCCTTGTTCTCGGCATTGCTGTCGATGGCAGCGTCTGCCTTCTTGACAACTGTTTTCAGGTTGGACTTGATGGCCTTGTTGTGTGCAGCCTCTTTCTTGGACTGAGCAACGCGGTCTTTCTGAGATTTAATATTAGGCATTCGTTCCACCTCCTTGGTTTACCCATAACAGTACAAATTATACTAGCATATATTTTGGCCGGTTGCAAGTGTTTTTATAAATTTTTTTCGTGTTTGGCGCTAATATTGCAATGTTTGCGGGGTGGGCAGGCATGGCTGGGGGCATATTGCCCGGCGGTGGGGGCATATCTATTCCGCAAGGGGGTGTTTGCCATGCGCAATGTGGGCCGTGTGCTGGGTGCGCTGCTGTGCACCGCGGCGTTAGCGGGCAGCGCCCTGGCGTTGCGTGTGGTGCCCGGCGGCAGGGTTCTGGCCCTGCTGTTTTGTTCGCCCGGCGCGGCGTTCACGCTCTGGCAGCAGGCAGGGGTGGAACCTCCGCAGGCCCAGCCAGCTGCCGCCCTGGCAGAATCATCGGAATCACCGCCGCAGCCCACCCCGGAACCATCCGTCCAGCCAACCCCCAGCCCCACACCGCAGCCCACGGCGGAACCGGAAGCCACCCCGGCCCCAACCATTACCATACCGCCGGGGGTGCAGACGACAGCGCCCATCCTTGACCGGACTTTCGGCCAGGGCAGCGGGCAGGGATATATTGCCCTTGCGGCGGGCAGTATCAAAAATGCAACGGATGAACCAGATTCAACCATTGCCTCCGCGGCGCAGGGAGCGCTGTCCTTTACCGTTACCCCCGGCAGCCCGGACCCGCAGGTGCTGATCCTGCACACCCACGCAACGGAAACCTACCAGACCTGGGACACCCCGGTGTATGACCCCGACTTTACCGCCCGCACCAAAGATACCACCCTGAACATGTGTGCGGTGGGGGAGGCAATGACCAAAATGCTAAACGATGCCGGGATCACCACCCTGCACGATACCACCCTGCATGATTCCCCCAGCTACACCGAAAGTTACGCCCGCAGCGCCCAGACAGCGCGGCGCTACCTGGAAGAATACCCCAGCATCAAAGTGGTGCTGGATGTACACCGCGACGCGATGGAAAGCGGCGATGCCCGTGTGCGCCCCCTGACAACGCTGGACGGCCAGCCGACTGCACAGGTCATGATCATTGCCGGGTGCAATAACGGCGGCACCGTCCAGCTGCCCAACTGGCGGCTGAACCTCTGCTTTGCCGCCAAGTGGGAGGAACGCATGGAAATGCTGTACCCCGGCCTGACCCGGCCGGTCCTGTGCGGGTACCGGTTCTATAATCAGGATGTCAGCCCCGGTGCGCTGCTGATCGAAATAGGCGGCCACGCCAACACGGTGCAGCAGGCAGTACGGGCCGGGCAGTACGCGGCAAAGGCACTGGCAGCCCTGTTTGACGGCAGCGTGTAACCGCGGCAAAACGCCCTTGCAACGCAAAACAAAATAGAATATACTGGACAAAGATAAGGCGGCACCGCATGATTCCCGACGGACGGCATCCGGAACGATGCGGGACTGCCATAAAAACCGGGGTGGAACACCACCCGCCCCGCAGGAGGATACCATGCAGAACACCATCCTGATCCACGTACCGGGCCGCAGGCAGGGCCGCGGGGCGCTGGTGCTGGCTTATACGGCGCTGTTTGCCCTGTTGATGGGCATCTGGGCTGCTATTTTTGCGCTGAACGGGCAGAGCTTTATCCAATATGGCGATACCCTCAAGCAGCATTACCCGTTTCTGGTCTATTATGGCCGCTGGCTGCGGCAGGCCGCGCGCTGTGTGCTGACCGGCGCGGCGGTGCCCACCTGGGATTTTTCCATCGGTTACGGTGCGGATATCATTACCACGCTGAGCTATTACGGCCTGGGTGACCCGCTGGACCTGCTGGCAGCCTTTGTGCCCGGCCGGTGGACCGAGCAGCTGCTGGAGGGCCTGATCGTGCTGCGGCTCTACCTGGCGGGGCTGGCCTTTATGGCGTTCAGCCGCCGCCATGGCAACAGCCGCTTTGGCACCCTGCTGGGTGCGCTGGCCTATGTGTTCAGTGCGTGGCCCATCCAGGCAGGGCTGATCGAACCGGTGTTCCTGGTGCCGATGTATTGCTTCCCCCTGATGCTGCTGGGAGCGGATGATCTGTTTGAGGGCCGCAGCCCGGTTTTGTACATTGCCGCCATTGCGCTGACGGCACTCTCCAACTTTTTGTTCTTTTATATGGCTGCGGTGCTACTGGTGCTGTACGCCATTGCGGTGTATAGCAAGCGGTACGGGGCCAAAAACCTGCGCACCCTGCCGCCGCTGCTGGCAAAGTTCATCGGGTTTGCGCTGGTGGGCATTGCAATTTCAGCCGTCACCCTGCTGCCCACCGCGCAGGAGCTGTTCGGCAGCGCTCGCTTTGGCTTAACGCGGGAAACCGCGCCTTACCCGTTCTACCGCTTTTTTGAGCTGCTGGCCAACATGACCACCGGCATGGGGTATGATGCTTACTCTACCTATGTGGGGGTGACCTCGGCGGCGTTTTTGGGTGTGCTGGTGCTGTTTGCCAAGCCGCGGGAGAACACCGTGCTCAAGTGCGCGTGGCTGGGTCTGCTGGCCCTGCTGCTGGTGCCGCAGGCGGGCAGTGTGTTGAACGGGATTTCTTACGTTTCCAACCGCTGGGTGTGGGCGTTCACCATGCTGGAAGCCTTTATCCTGGCGCGGGTCTGCCCCGGCATAACGGCGTTTGAGCCGAAAGAAAAGCGCAACCTGTTTGCGTTGCTGGCGGCTTACTGCGTGGTGGCGTTCTGCGTCAAGCAGGGCCGCACGGAGACCGCCCTGCTGGGCGCGCTGCTGCTGGTGCTGCTGGCCGTGTTTGTGCTGGCGGCAGATGGTGTCAGCCGCCGCGGTGTGCAGGCTGTTTTACTGGCGGGCTGCTGCCTTGGCGTGGTGATGAACCTTGGCGGCTACTATGGCATTGAGGAAGCCGATGCCGTGAACGAGTACCGCCCCGCCGGTTACGCCTGGAGCACCACCGTGCAGGACAACCCCGCCGTGACCCTGCATCTGATGGAGGACCAAAGCTACTGGCGGTATGATTCGCTGGTGAACGAGCCGATCAACAGCCCCATGCTGCTGGATGTGTATGGCACCGGGTACTTTTTCAGCCTGAACAACAGCTACCTTTCCAGCCTGTTCCGGGAACTGGGGCAGAACACCCCGGTGGAATATGATTACCGCGGGCTGCAGAACCGCACCCCGCTGGAAACGTTGTTCGGCGTGAAATACGCCCTCTGCGCACCGGATTCCACCGGGGCGCTGCCCGCCTTATTTGACAGCCAGGCCGTGCAGGCAGCGGAAATCGGCGGCAGCACGGTTGCGGTTTACCCCAATACGGCGGCGCTGCCCATCGGCTATACGGCGCAAAACCAGATCAGCCGCGAAACCTATGACGCCCTGACCCCGCTGCAAAAGCAGGATGCCCTGCTGGACGGCGTAGTGCTGGAAGAAACCGGCCTGCTGCCCGAAGCGGAATTGACCGGCGATACGGCAAGCCCCGCAGCCGAAATGGAGCTGGACGGCGTGCAGCAGCTGGATGAAACCACCTACTATGCCCCGCAGGACGGCGGGCGCATTACCCTGACCATTGCCCAGCCGGTGGCGGATTGTGAGACCGCCTTTGTGGTGCAGGGCATGCAGTACACGGCCACCAGCCCGCTGGATGCGATGAGCGAAGAAGAACTGAGCGCCATGAGCGCCCATGACCGCCGCAACCTGCAAAAGCAGTATGCGCATTTCTGGCGCAAGGACAGTGTCTATCTGCGCCTGCTCAGCAACATTGGTGAGGGCCGCATTGAGTATAACTGCCCCAACAGCCAGTATTACTGCGGCCGGCATGACTTTGTGTATAACTTTGGCACCAGTGATGAACCCTTGCAGCAGATCACGATTGTACTGCCCTTTGCGGGCTATTACCAGTTTGACCGCCTGGCGGTGGAATGCCAGAAGCTGGATACCGTTGCGGCCCGTGCGGAGAACCTTGGGGCCGAAAACCTGCAGAATGTGACCCTTGGCACCAACAGCCTGGGTGGAGAAATCACCACCACCCGCAGCAGCGTGCTGGTGGTGCAGCTGCCGTATTCTACTGGTTGGAGCGTGACGGTGGATGGTACCCCGGCCCAAGTGCTGCGGGCAGATACGGCTTTCCTCGGCGTGGCGCTGGAACCCGGCAGCCATACGGTGGCGTTTACCTACAAAACGCCCGGTCTTACCGCGGGGGCAGCGCTCAGTGCGGCAGGAGTGGTGCTGCTGGCGGCCATCTGGGCCGTGCCGGCCCTGCGCAAAAAGAGCAAAAAGCGCCGCAAATAACAAGCGCTTTACTTTTTAAGCATCACACGTTATAATACATCTTATCTAGGTGTAGCCGAAAAGTCGAAAATTTAGCCTATTTCTACAATCGCAGCCGGATTCCGCGTTAAAAAGCCTTGGAATCCACAAAGGATTCCTGCGGCCTTTTGCCTTGAATCCGGCATGTGCTTGCGAAATAGTCGTCATTTTCTTTGTTTTCAGATACACCCCCTACATTTGCATTTTAGGAGTGGGAACACATGGAACGAGTTGAAATTGCATCGCTCTATAAGGCTACCCCGGCGGATGGTACCAAAGTTACTGTCTGCGGCTGGGCAAAAACCGTGCGCGATTCTAAAAAGATCGGTTTTATCTCTCTGGCAGACGGCAGCTGCTATAAGCCCGTGCAGATCGTTTTCCAGGCGGACAAGCTGGAAAACTATGCCGAGGTTGCAAAATCCGGCCTGTACACCAGCTTTGAAGTGACCGGCACCCTGGTGCTGACCCCCAACGCGAAGCAGCCGTTTGAGATCAACGCCGATACCGTTACGGTGCTGGGCACCTGCGGCAGCGATTACCCGCTGCAGAAAAACAAGATGGGCATGGATTACCTGCGCACCCTGACCCACCTGCGCCCCCGCACCAACACCTTTAACGCTGCGTTCCGTGTGCGCGGCCAGGCCGCTTATGCCCTGCATGAGTTCTTCCACAAGAACGGCTTTACCTATGTACACACCCCCATCTTTACCGGTTCTGACTGCGAAGGCGCAGGCGAGATGTTCCAGGTTACTACCCTGGACCTGAACGATGTGCCCAAGACCGAGGACGGCAAGGTGGATTACAGCAAGGACTTCTTCAAGCGCCCGGTCAACCTGACGGTTTCCGGCCAGCTGGAAGCCGAGGCCATGGCAATGGCCCTGGGCAAGGTTTACACCTTTGGCCCCACCTTCCGCGCAGAGAAGAGCTATGATACCCGCCATGCCGCAGAGTTCTGGATGATTGAGCCGGAAATGGCATTTGCTGACCTGAATACCTACATGGACACCGCCGAGGCCATGACCAAGTATGTCATCCGCTACCTGCTGGATAACTGCCCGGACGAGCTGGCATTCTTCAACCAGTTCTTTGATAAGGGCCTGATCGAGCGTCTGGAGCTGGTTGCCAACAGCGATTTTGCCCGCGTGAGCTACACCGATGCCATCGAACTGCTGAAAAAGAACGATGACAACTTCCAGTATAAAGTAAGCTGGGGCATTGACCTGCAGACCGAGCACGAGCGCTACCTGACCGAGCAGGTGTTCAAAAAGCCTGTGTTTGTTACCGATTACCCCAAAGAGATCAAGGCATTCTATATGCGCATGAACGAGGACGGCAAGACGGTTGCCGCCGCCGATATGCTGGTGCCCGGCATTGGCGAGCTGATCGGCGGTTCCCAGCGTGAGGAGCGCCTGGATGTGCTGCTGGCCCGCCTGGATGAACTGGGCCTGAAGCGCGAAGATTATGACTGGTACCTGGACCTGCGCCGTTTTGGCAGCGTAAAGCATGCCGGTTACGGCCTGGGCTTTGAGCGCCTGCTGATGTATGTCACCGGCATCCCCAACATCCGTGACGTCATTGCCTTCCCGCGCACCTGCGGCGGTTTTTAATGGGGGCGGTCAGCGAACCGCTGATCCAATGGTTTGAACTGAATCGAAGGCTCCTGCCTTTCCGGCAGGAGCCTTCGGCATATCATATCTGGGTCAGCGAGATCATGCTCCAACAGACCCGCGTCTCGGCGGCGCTGCCCTATTACGAGCGTTTTGTGGCCGAACTGCCGGACCCCGCCGCCCTTGCCGCCTGCGACCCGGACAAGCTGCGCAAGCTGTGGCAGGGGTTGGGGTATTACAGCCGGGTGGCCAACATGCAAAAGGCGGCGCAGATCGTCTGCCGGCAGTACGGCGGCCAGCTTCCCGCAGATTATGCCGCCCTGCGCGCTCTGCCCGGCATTGGGGATTACACGGCTGGGGCTATTGCCTCCATTGCATTTGGCATCCCAGCCCCGGCGGTGGACGGCAACGTGCTGCGGGTATTTGCCCGGCTGGATAATAGCTCTGCCGATATTACCAAACCTGCCGCCAAGCGCGAGTTCACAGCCCGTGTGCTGGAAGAAATGCCCAAGGAACGCCCCGGCCCTTATAACGAGGCGTTGATGGAACTGGGGGCGCTGGTCTGCCTGCCCAACGGTGCGCCAAAGTGCGAGGTCTGCCCGCTGGCTGCTCAGTGCAAGGGCCGCGCTGCAGGCCGGGCCGAACAGCTGCCGGTCAAAACGGCTAAGCCGGAAAAAACGCTGGTGCCGGTCACGGCCGCGTTGATCACCGGGCCGCAGGGCGTGCTTTTGCAGCGCCGCCCGTCCAAAGGGCTGCTGGCCGGGCTGTGGCAGCCCCTTGCCTTTGAGGGTACCGCCATGACCCAACCGGAACTGGACGCCGCGTTGCGCGCCATTGGCCTTTGTGTGCAGTGGCAGGCCCCGCTGTCAAGCACCCGCCCTGTGTTCACCCATCGCATCTGGCAGATCAGCGGGTTTTGCGGCACAGCCGCAGGCCCGGCGCCGGAGGGCTGCGTCTGGGCCAGCCGCGCGGAGCTGAACGGGGAATACGCGGTGCCAAGCGCATTTGCGGGCATTATGCGCCAGTGGCAGCCGGAATAAAAAGCAAGCAGAGTGGCATGGCTTTTGGCAGGTGAAGAAATTTTCCGGAGACCATGCTGCGGAGAATGGTGTGGTATCACCTTGATACCGGAACCTTTTTGTGTGAAAAATTTACAAGGGAAAGATTGTATTCACCCGGTTAATCGGGTATAATATTTTACAGACCCATCCCTTTTAGAATACGCGGAGGAAAAGTATTATGATGAAGAAATCCACTTTTGGTGCCATCCTGGCGTTTTTGTTTGCTGCTGCCGGTGCCCTGACTGCCGCTGCGCTCTACCTGCGCCGCCGCGAAAAGGAACTGGACGAATACGAGCGCCTGCTGTACAGCGATGACGGCGATGATTATGACGATGACGACGAATATCTGCCCATCGACAATGAACCGACAGAAGCCGCCGAAGAAAAGGCTGCTGACGATGCTGAATAAGCCGGAACAGCCAGCAGAAAAGTGAAAATGGCCGGGCTTCGGCCCGGCTGTTCGTGTTTCTTGCAATCAGTAGTGATACTTATTAAATGATAAAAAGAGCTCAGATAAACCATAAGGCGCTGCTGAAAATAAGAAAAATGACGGCAGTGACTATAAAATCAGACTGAATTTCGATTTTTCTGCTGTGCCAAGGAAAGGGAACGCCATGAAAAAGCTCTTGCTGTGGCTGGTTATGGTGGTGGTTATGCTGGCGGTGCTGCTGGGCGGCGCCGGGTACGCCATGTACGCTATGACGGGCGATGACAAACTTCCCACGCAGCACCCCACTTTGGGCGATACGGAACTGGAACCGATCGGCTATGACTGGAGTGTGCCGGTGCTGGGCAATGTGCTGAACCGCACGTTTGAACAGCCCAGCACCCTGACGGTGCAAAAGCTGGGCGAAATGACGGAAGCTGCCCCGGAGCTGGTTTTGCCGGACTGGACGCAGCGCACGAACCTTACGCTGAAAGATTCGACCGGCAGTGTTGTGGTGCAGGGGGATGCCGCTGCCTTTGCGATGTATGCTTACCCCAAAAATGGCAGCTATGAGCTGACCCTGACCGCTTACCGCAACACAGTGGACCCCGGCGATGCCACCGGCTGGTACCGGTACTGTGCATCTTATACCATGAACATCCAGCCCAAGGCGGTGCTCAGCAGTGAGCGCGTCAGCCAGGGCGGCGTGGCGGCACTGGTCATTACCGGCATTCTGGATGGCAGCGAGCCGACCGTGGAAACCGACCTGGGGGATGTATGGTTCCGCCCGGTGACCGGTGGGTATATGGGCTATATCCCGGTAACCTATAATGCCGAGGGCGGCCCCCATACCCTGACCGTGACTTGCGGCAGCCTGACCCAGGAGCTGACCCTGAACGTGATGCAGAGCGAGGCCAAAACCGTGGATGTGGCCGCCGAGGCAGATATACCGGGCGCAGCAACGGAATATAAAAATGCGATCTGGCCCCTTTACACACAGGGCAGCAGCGAAAAGCTGTGGCAGGGCAATTTTGCCTCGCCGGTGCCCAGTGCGATTCTGGCGGATTACGGCGCACGGCTGCGCACCGATGGCACCATTACCGGCCGGGCAACTGGCATCAATTATAACGCCGCAGCGGGTACCGCCGTTACGGCACCGCAGGCGGGTACTGTGGTGTACGCCGGAACGCTGGCGCTGACCGGCGGCACTGTGGTGATTGACCATGGCTGCGGGGTTAAGAGCTATCTGTTTGGGCTGGATGCCGTAAAGGTGCAGCGTGGGCAGAGCCTTGCCCGCGGCGAAGAACTGGGCACCACCAGTGAGGAGCATACCCTGATCTGGGAGCTGCGCATTGGCAGCAAGTCCGTTGACCCTGCTGCCGCCCTGACGGGCAGCAGCGGCCTTTTGTACCGCGAAACAATGTAACAAAATAGAGTTAGAGCAACGATAAATCGCAAATGTTGGTGGAGAAAGCGATGGACGAAGAGAAGGTAACACAGACTGCGATGGAGCCGGCGCAGCAGCCAAAGCCCAAAGCCAGGGGCGGGCAGCGCACGCAAGGCAAAACCGCTTCAGGCACGGGGCGAGGCAGGATGGCCAAACCCCATGCCAGCAATAGCAATACTGCGCACCGCAAAACGGGCACGCAAAAACAAAAAAGCGAACCCCAAAATACAAAATCCCCGCAAGAACCAAAAACGCAGGCGGAACAAGCCGAGCAGACCGAAGCTGCCGCCCCGGAACAGGTGGCAGCCAAGCCCAAAGCGCCGCGCAGCGGGCAGGCAGGCGGCAAACGCCGCCGCAAAAAGGCTGCCCCCAAGCCGGAAGCAAAACCGCAGCAATATGTTGAGCCCCGGCCGGAACCCCCGGAAGCGCCGGAAAAACCGCAAACGCCGGAACCTGCCGCTGTGGCCGAACCGGCTGAAGCAGCCGCCGCGCCGGAAATGCCGGAAAAGGCGGTGCAGGAACCCAAAGCCGCGCAGCTGCCCCAGGCCACGGAGCCGCCGGAGCCGGAGGATGACGAACCGGAACTGACCCCGGAACAGCGCGCTGCAGCAGAGCGGCGCAAGGCGGAGATCACCCGAACGGTCCAGGTTTCGATTGAACAGATCGAGGATGCCGAAGCAGAACAGGCGGAGAAAGAGGCAGATACACCGGAATCGACGGGCAGCAAAGTGGGCCGCGCCGTGCGGCTGCTGATCGGCTGGCTGCTGCTGGTGGTGCTGCTGGCGGGTATGATCGCCGCAGGCGGCATATACTGGTTGTACAAAAAGGCCACGCCGGATATGATTCCTGCCGTTACGGTAACAGTGGCGGGCCAGCAGCTGGACCCCGTGGCGTACCATTGGCAGGTGCCGGTGGCAGGCAACCACCTTAAGCGTACCTATGCCGAGACACTTTCCAGCACTCCCACAGCGCTGGAATCTGATTTTGGCGGCGGCACCATGACGCTGCGGGTGGCCCCGGCGGACTGCAGCGCCGAAGTGACCGTTAAAGACGAGAACAAGCAGGAAGTGTTCAGCGGCAGTGCCCAGGAATTTGCCGCCTACCGCTTTACCACGCCCGGCAGCTACACCGCCAAGCTGGTGGTCAGCAGCGGCGAGGGTTACCAGAGCGAACCGACAGTTTCGGGCCACCAGACCTATGAGTTCACATTTGATGTAACGATTAAGGCTACCGTGCGGCTGAATACCCAGGCTGTTACGCCGGGTGGCGTTGTGGCCGTAAAGGTAACGGGCCAGCAGACGGATACCAAGCCAAGCCTGACGGCAGAACTGCCGGATACCGGCTTCCGTGCCAGCGCGACCGGCGATGGCTGGGTGGCTTACCTGGCGGTCCCGCTGGAAACCGAGCCTGGCAGCTATACCATCAAGGTCACCGTGGACGGTGAGGTGCAGGAGCTTACCCTGAACGTGAGCAAGAGCGCCGCATCTTTTCGGGATTATACTTCCAAGTCCAGGCTGGTCACACCGTATGTCGGCGCGGATGATACCCCGCAGGAGGTGCTGGACCTGCTGGATACGGCATCGGATACCATCTACTGGGCGGACACTGGGTTTGCTTCGCCGTTCAGCGATAAGGTGGAGGTCACCCTGCCGTATGGCCTGACCGAATATGTCAACCGTACCCAGACCGAGCGCAAGAACAACACCGGTACCGACCGCACCAGCATCAATGTGGTGCTTTCCGGCAGGTGCGACCTGATTGCCCCGGCGGGCGGCAAGGTACTGCTGGCGGAAAAATTGCCCAATGTGGGCAATACGCTGGTGATCGAGCACGGCGCGGGCGTAAAGACTATTTACTATGGCCTGCGCAGGCTGACGGTAGAAAAAGGTGCAATCGTGGCCCAGGGCGATGCCCTTGGCACCACCGACAAAGCTACCGTGGTGGAAGTGCGCGTGGGCAAAACCCCCGTGGAGCCGCTGCGTATCCTGCGCGGTCAGTGCGATGCCCTGCGCAGCTATTAAAACGGAGCACAACCAATAAATAGAAAAATTCCCCTGTCTGTATTCTTTGTGATGCAGGCGGGGGAACTTTTTTGCGGCAGGCGTTTTTGATGTTCTGACGGAACCATGCCGCCCACCCCGGCATAACATGGAACAAACGGCCAGATACAACACCGGGGGGAAGCATTATGGCGGCAGCATGTAATTTGACTTTTTGTGTGGTTGGGCGGGATGCCCGCCAACTGGCGGCGGCGCGGGCGCTGCAGAACAGCGGCTATACCGTGCTGGGGGCAGAGGGGGCCGGGCAGGCGGATTACATCCTGCTGCCTATGCCGATGGATGCCGAGGCGGCGGACCTTGCCCGCATCCTGCGCGCCGCCCGCCCCGGTACGCTGGCCCTTGGCGGGCGCATCAGCGAGCCGGTGCGCAAAGCGGCGCAGGCCGCCGGGGTGGGGTTGGTGGATTACTTTTTGCGGCCGGAGCTGGCCTGCCTGAACGCAGTACCCACGGCGGAAGGGTGCCTGGCCCTGCTGATGCAGCTGCGCCAGCGCACGATATGGGAAAGTGAGTTCCTGGTGTTGGGGTATGGGCGCATTGGGCGGGCGGTGGCCCGGCGGCTGCAGGCATTGGGCGGGCAGGTGACCATTGCTGCCCGCGCGCCGGAACAGCGGGCCGCAGCGCGCTGCGCGGGGCTGCATGCCGCACCGTTGACCGCGTTGGAACAGCTTCTGCCGCACTTTGATGCGGTCATCAACACCATACCGGCCCCGGTGCTGGGGGCGGCCCAGCTGCGTTGCCTGCCCAGGGGGGCGCTGATCCTGGACCTTGCCAGCCGCCCTGGCGGAACGGATTTTGCCGCCGCGCGGGAACTGGGCCTGCGTGCGGAACATGCCTTGAGCCTGCCCGCCCGCTGTGCGCCCGAAACCGCCGGTGCGCTGGTGGCGCATACCGTGGAAGTAATTTTACAGGAGCGTGCCGCCACGGCCCGCAGCGAAAGGGGAGTGAGCTGATGAATTCCAGCCTGGAACCGACGCGCACGGTGGTGTTTGCCCTGTGCGGCAGCTTTTGCACATTTGAAACGGTTCTGCCGCAAATCATCCGCCTGCGCGCCTGCGGGTGGGAAGTACTGCCGATGCTGAGCTATGCGGCGTCGGCGCTGGATACCCGCTTTGGCCGCGCGGCAGATTGGAAGCAGCGCCTGGAGGAAGCCACCGGCCACCGCCCGCTGGAGGATCTGCGGGAAGCGGAACCGCTTGGCCCCAAGCATATGGCACAGGCACTTGTCATTGCTCCCTGTACCGGCACAACGATGGCGCTGCTGGCGGCGGGCATCAGTGCAACGCCGGTCACGCTGGCGGCCAAAAGCATGCTGCGCGGCGGCAGGCCGGTGGTGATCGGGGTATCCACCAACGATGGGCTTTCCGGCAGCGTGGGAGCGCTGGCGGCGCTGCTGCAGCGCAAAAATTATTATTTCATTCCCTTTGGCCAGGACGACAGCTACAAAAAGCCCTGCAGCCTGAAAGCGGATTTTACCCAGCTGCCGGATACGCTGGAAGCCGCTCTGCGCGGGGTGCAGCTGCAGCCGATTTTGCTGTAAAACCCGTGGAACAGAGCTGTTTTGTGCGGGTGCGGCATATCATAGAAAAGGGCGCTTTGGTGTGGGAACAAAGAGGGGCGGTGCGGCAATGGAATATATCGAAGTAACAGGCGGGAACCCGCTGCGGGGGAGAATCCGCCCGGCAGCGGCCAAAAACAGTGTGCTGCCCCTTTTGGCGGCAACGCTGCTGTGTGCGCAGCCCTGCACCCTGCGCCGGGTGCCCCTGCTGCGGGATGTGCAGACCAGTTTGGATCTGCTGCGGGCTGTGGGCAGTGGGGCGGCCTGGGCCGGGCAGGACCTTGTCACCCAGCCAGCCCGGCAGATCAGCGGGCGGGTGCCCACGGCGTTGGCGGGGGCTATGCGGGGGTCGGTGTTTTACCTGGCACCGCTGTTGACCCGCGCGGGCTGGGCAGAGCTGCCGCTGCCCGGCGGGTGCAGACTGGGGCCGCGGCCCATTGATATCCACCTGGCCGGGCTGACGGCCATGGGGGCACAGGTGTGCGCGGCGGCAGAGTGCGTGGTGCTGCGCCGCCACGGCGTTTTGCGTGGTACGGATTTTGCTCTGCGCCTGCCCAGCGTGGGAGCAACCCTGACACTGATGCTGGCGGCTTGCTGTGCGGCGGGCGTTACCACCCTGCGCGGTGCGGCGTGCGAGCCGGAAATTGCGGATACCGCCGCTTTTTTGAACGCCTGCGGGGCAAAGATCACGGGGGCGGGTACGCCGGTGGTCTGCATCCGAGGTACCGGCGGCGAGTTGTTGGACGGCTGTGTGCATAC
>UMEA01006476.1_pt1 | contig 23447 bp, 28 predicted proteins | sample 1964621 | NCBI WGS metagenome assembly UMEA01 (sample SAMEA4836007, study PRJEB28245) | human gut metagenome | biome: gut microbiome; material: fecal sample | place: Denmark | collected 2008 | reverse complement strand
TATTTGTCAAGGTTCGCACTACGATCTATTTTCGTAGCAAGTACATGGCTTAGGAATTATCGAATTGCTCTTCATTTCGGCGTTGTTTGGCTCCGTTCTGATCGAAACCATATTTGACTGGTTCTACGCAATTCTCAAAGGGTTCGTACAGTCGTGACAGCATAACTTGGCCACCTTGCAGCAATGCAGGGTGGCCCTCTTTTTTACAATACCATAGGAGGTAACATATGGCAGCTACGCGGCTGATTGCGCTGCATATCAACAAAGGAAAAACCGTGGCACAGTGCCTGCGGGAGCGGACAGACTATGCACAGAACCCGGAGAAAACTGCTAAAGGTGACTTGGTTACCGGTTATCAGTGCGACCCGATGACGGTGGATGAAGAATTTCTGCTTTCCAAGCGGCAGTATCAGCACATCACAGGAAAACACCAGAAGCACGAGGTTATCGCCTACCAGATTCGCCAGTCATTCAAGCCGGGAGAGATTACTCCCGAAGAAGCAAATCAGGTTGGGTATGAACTGGCAGAGCGCTTTACCAAAGGAAAGCATGCGTTCATTGTGGCAACCCACACCGACCGAGCCCATATACACAACCACATAATCTTCAACTCCACCACGCTGGACTGCGCCCAAAAATTCAAGGATTTCTATTATTCCGGACTGGCCATTCAAAAATTGAGTGACCTGATTTGTCTGGAACATGGTCTGTCCATCATTGAAAAGGTGCCCTATTCTCAGCGGCGAAAGAGAACAATCTATGAGAAGCGCACTACCTACCGAGACCAGATTCGCCAGGATATTGACACCATCATGAAAAAGCCTCCCAACGACTTTGATGCCTTTCTGCGTAAGCTGGAAGAAATGGGCTATGAAGTCAAGAGGGGCAAGAAGTTCCGATGCCCAGTGGATTTGATAGTTTTACTGCATTGGCAGACCGAGATTATTCGGATTGTACGGATGAGGCTGCTGCGAATGCCAAGCTTCTGGAAACGATTATGGAAGCAAACGGTTTCCAAGGCTATCAGAAAGAATGGTGGCACTACACCGATACAGATTCCTATCCGGTTGAGGATACCTTTGACCCTGCACCGCGTTCCTGGTGGCTTCCTGAGTGTAATGAATTCATCAGTTTAAGAGAAGCCCCAAGTGCGCAGGCTGCAGTTCTGGAACAGATACCGGTAGGAGATCGATTCCTGATGCTGGCATTGGATGAGGAATATGCGTTCGTAAATTACAACGGCAGATATGGCTATGTTCTGCAATCCTATATCAAGCAGGAATGACGAGCTCCCAGCCTGTATGTGTGAAAAATCAAACACACCGGAGTGACTTGCTCCGGTGTGTTTTGCTGTTCAATCTTTGCATTTTCCTGAACAATAGATCAATGGGTTAGCAGGTTAAGGCCTCAAGGCATTTTCACATACCATATATACGATGTCTGGCCACTGGGTAATGCCAAGGTATTCCCAGAGCTTGTAGATATAGTCCGGTTCATCTGGAGCACTATAGGAAGCATATTCTCCATTGATGCGGCAAACATCGGAATCCGGATCGAGCTCGATAATGAAATCCTTATCTCCTGAGGTGAAAACCAAATTCAGGCCTACGCCAATACTGTGGGCCTTTGGCTCATAGCCCAGAAACTCAGCATTTTCAAAAAGATAGACGAGTTTTTCCAGCCGGTCAGAATCCGTGATGGTAATCAGGCCGTCACCCGCAAATTCCAGAATTGCATAGTTGGGCCTGTCAGGAAGATCGGGGTGCTTTGGCCGATAGGTAAATTCTGCATAGACCGTCCAGTGTTCTTCCGAATCTACGCGGTGATTCAGAACATCATCCCAAGTAACCGTATTGTCATTGGTGAGAACATAATACTCATAGGAATCGTAGGCCGCATCGGGGCGGTCCTTTTCTCCAGTGAAATGCTTTAAGTACCGGAAGGTATAGGTATCCGAACCTTGCAGGATGAACTGTTCGCCGTCATAGCGCAGATCCATGGCCTTCCATTGGTAATCCTCCCCATAGTGACAATTAAACATTCTGATGAAGCCCGGAATTCCGTTGGCAGCGTTCTGTGCAAAGCTATGGAAGATCTCCTGATTATGCCTTGCTACACCGTCCTCGGACACAAAACAGCCGTCGATCATGGCCTGTTCCGCGCTGTAAAGCTCCGGAAGCTCCTCAAGAGATTTGATCTTTCCAGATTCACCGTTGATCTCAAAGGAGGCATAAACCGTAAAGCGCTGTCCTTTGGTAGGATCCGGTTCTGTACAGAATTCCTGTCCAATCAGATATTGTCCCTCCGGGAGGGTACCAATCCCATCCCACTGGATATACATACCGTTGCCGGGCTGACTCTGGTGCTCAAAATCTACTTCTTCGGTTGTTTCGTTCCATGTTTTACCTACATCTATTTCGCCCCATTCATCGTTCTGCCAATGCCGAAGTCTATATCCAGGCAAACGATAGAACGAGCTTTCCGATGCGTTGTGATAGGTTAATACTAAGCTCTCAGGAGTCACGTCATGGGCTTGAATGGTGACAGCCCAGGTTTCTGCACCAGGCAGAGTGAATTCTGCAAAAATCGGTCTGATGACTGGATATTCTCCTTTTACCTGCTTCGTGATTGCCATTTGTATCCTGTATTTTCCGGGAGATAGCCGTGCAGGAAAGCCTATCGGATAGTCCACAGGTGTTCCGGGAAGAAGCGGTGTCAAGTGCTCAATGGCTGCCATTTCGGATTCATTAGAATCATCGCTCACATCCGGAAGCTCTACCCATTGCTGATCAGACCAAAGATAGAGATGATATGTTTCTCCCACATAATAAACAGCATCCACTGACTGTTCATCCAGAGATAGTATCAAGTCAACACTGTCGAGAGTTGCACTTTGTGCTTGCATGGTGATGCCCCACTCCTGGGCACTGGGCCTTTCCTCAGCTTCTTCGGGAACTGTCCAGGCAGAGGCTGCTTCATCAGCGGACTTTGTATTCGACCTTGTAAGCAGATCATGCTCAAATTTGTCAAAAACAATCCCCTGTCCTGCAGAAAGCGCAACGGTTGCATAGCCGTTCTTTCCGCCATCCGCTGTTGCAGCTACTGCGAACATTGAATCAGAAGGTACAGTAAAGGTACAGGTATCCTGTGTTGAAATTACCGATTCTTCTTTCTTAACCCACTGTTCCTCCGAATTACGATGATACCACAGCTCCAATGTCAGTTTCTGTGGGCCGGAAGTGCTTTTCAAGGTAATGTGGAGTTTGGAACTGATTTCGTTGGTGCTTCCACTGAGTAGTTCCACTTTCTTATCCGTTACAAAATACTGCTCAAATACAGTGGGAAAAGGCATTTCCGGATCCGTCAGCAGGCATACAGCCAGAATAATACAAACGATAACGCAAATCAGAATCACCCAGAAAGCTGGCTTCTTCCATTTCGCGAGATTCCGCACCCGTCCGGTAGGATCCCCCTCGCCGAATGCAAGAGGCGTTCCTGCAAAAAGGCGCTGTCCGGTTGCCAGATTCAGAAGAGACGCAGAATACTCCGCCCGGACATCCTCACCCAGTTTCCGAATGACGGCCTCATCACAGCTCATTTCCATATCCCGGCCAGCCAATACAAATGCAGCCCAAACAAACGGGTTGAACCAGTGGATGGTCAGCGCCAGAAATGCCAGGGCTTTGAAGATGTGGTCACCCCTTCTGATATGATGACGCTCATGGGCGATGATGTATTCCCGCTCAGAAGGATCCAATATGCCGGGCAGGTAGATTTTCGGACGGAGGAAGCCCATCACAAAGGGCGTATCAATATCGTCAGCAATGTAGATTCCTTTCTGGAATGGAATCGCCACCCTCACCTTTTTCCGCAGTTTCCAATAGGATACCGCACTGCGCAAAAGCATAAATACGATTCCGGCAAGCCATGCAAATGTCAGGTAAGTCTGTGCATCAAGGCTTCGGTTCGTCTGAACCAGTGGTTCTCCGGGCGGTGTGTTTTCCCGGTACCACGCATTATCTGCACGATCTTGCGGTGTTTCAAACTGGACTTCCGGGAACACTTCATTCACATCCACCATGCTGGAAAACTCTGTTCGCTCCGGGACGAAGCTCATGCGACTCTCAATGGAAATGGGTACCAGAAGCCGCAGCAGTACGATAGCCCAGAGCGCATATGAGAAGATCTTGGGAGCACCCTTCATAAACTGCCGGACGCAGACCACAAACAAGATTGCAATGCTTGCTGTCAAATTCACATCCAGCAAGTTCGGGAAATGATCAATCAAGAATAACAGGACGGATTCCATAGCCTCACCCCCTCATTTTCTCAATGAGGCGTTTCATCTCATCAATTTCCCTGTCCGTCAATTTCTTATGGGTACTGAAGGCAGCCATGAAGGCCGGCAAAGAGCCGTCAAAGGTATCCTGCACATACTGTTCGCTGTGACGGGCGAAGAATTCTTCTCTGGAGATCAGAGACGTCACGATTCCCTTCTGATTCTGAATAATACCACGCTCGCTCAGCCTTTTGATGACTGTAAAGGAAGTAGTCTTTTTCCAGTGTAGTTTCTCTTCTGCAATTTTAGAAAGTTCGCCGGATGCAATCGGTTCATGTTCCCAAATAATCTCCGCAAACTGTGTCTCTGCAGGCCCCATTCTGATGTCGGCCATCGGTATCACTCCATTCTACATTATGTAGTATGCCAATATACTACATAATGTAGAATCATTTGTCAAGTCATAAAATGAAGGGTGCTATTTTCGCACCCTTCATCGTGTTCAAAAATCAGCCTACAGAAACACTACTGTGTCATCCTCATTGTTTGACGCAAATCCAGAGGGAAGCAGCATTTTCAATGTACCATACTGAACCAGTTCCGCGTCAGTAATGATAACGGAACCGTCTACAGCAGGCTGAAACTCACCAACATCAACTACAGTGATGCCGTCTGCAGTTTTAACATTGTCCATACATATCCAGCCCTGATCAGTTCGGTCCTATCCGTTCTTGGCCTCCAGAATGGTAATCGTTGTACCGTTGCCGTACTGGCCAACCACATCACTGGACTTATCAGGTTCCTTTTGTTTTATGAAAGTGTTATAATGAATTTGTAAGGTAGCAAATATAAATGGTGTCTTTAATTGTAGATAGAGACTAACGAGGTGATACCTATGCAAGATAGAGAAATTGTGTCATTATACTGGAAACGGAATCAAGAGGCGATTATCCAGTCCGAAAAGAAATATGGAACCTGCTGTTTTGCCATTGCTCATAATATATTGGGATGTATTGAGGACTCACAGGAATGTGTTAGTGACACATGGCTCCATGCATGGAATGCGATTCCCCCGAAAAAACCGGAGAAGCTGGGAAGCTTCCTGTCAAAGATTACGCGTAACCTTTCACTGAACCGACTTCGGGATTTACATGCCCAGAAACGGAGCGGAGGAGAGAACGTTCTGGTTTTGGAGGAGTTGGCAGAATGCATTGCATCCTCTGAAAATGTTGAAGCGCAACTGGAAGCTAAAGAATTGGGAGAGTTTATCCGCCGCTTTGTTCGTAAGCTGCCGGAACGGGAGAGAAACATTTTTGTGCGCCGCTATTTCTATACAGATCCGGTAGCTGATATTGCCAAGCGGTATGGTCTGACAGAGAACAATGTAATGGTAACGCTTAGCAGAACGCGGAAAAAACTCAGAATTTTGCTTATCAAGGAGGGTTTTCTGAATGAATGCATTTGATCTTTATTGTGCCTTTCAGAATGTGGATGACGATGTTCTGCAGCGCTGTCAGAAAGTAAAACGTGCTTCTGTGGCAATGAAACGGGCAAAAGCTGCTGCAGCTTGCCTTTTCCTTATTCTTGGGATAGCAGTGACTGCTGAGGCTACCACGGGTTCCGTCAGTAATTTGTTTGCCCCTCTCTTTGGTATGGCTCAGACAGAGCTGGTGGACGATATCGGCGTTCCTGTTGGTGTCAGTGCTTCTGCAGATGGCTATACAATCACTGCCGAAGCCGTAATTGGCGATAGATATAATATTGCAGTGGTCTATACCTTATCCAGGGATGATGGTCAGCCACTGCCAGAAGGGCTTAGAATAGATTATGAGGAAAAAGCAGGCGGACCCGGCGGTGGATGGACAGGTTGGGAGAAAAATGAGGAAGACCCGTCCAAAATCTATTTCATAGAATCATGGAGTCTCGGGCAGGCAATTAGAGGTAGATTCTGGGCGGTATCCTTTTCTAATCTGGCGATTCATGGTGAGGGCGATGAACAGACAATCATCGCGGAAGGTCCCTGGGAACTGAAGTTTACGCTTCGTTATAAGGATACGAGTCGAAAGATACCAGTCAATAAACTGCGAGTGAGTGATGAATTAGGAAATGATTATCAGATCAATCAAATTTGGATTTCACCTGTAGGTATCTACATGAAAGGCTATCAATTTGATCCAGAATTTGGTGGAGAGCAAATCATGATTCACTTCAATGTATCAATCGTGATGAAAGATGGTACTGTTATTCCGTTGGAAGACCATGGAGCTGGAGGACATTTTACAGAAGGGGACAAAAAGGCAAAAGCCAATTTCCGAGCGATGTTCAATATACCGCTGGCGTTGGAGGATATTGCTTCTCTTCTGATTTGCGGCACAGAATATCCTGTAGATTTGCGTTAGGTTTTAGAGCAGCTTTCGAAAGGAGGCTGCTCATTTCTATTTTTTACATTGATACTTTCGGTGCAGAAATAGGGGGTCGCTTTGACGGCATTCTGTATTTACATAATCCTGTTCATGCGAATCAATGATAGGTGATTTCGTTTATATTGGATAGACGTCAGTTGCCGGAGAAGATTTCGCTCCCCGATATGCAGGTTAATGGTGTTAATGTAGATACTGGAGAAACATGCCCTGTTACATTAACTGATATAGTATTGAGCAATACAGGAATCCAATATAAATTTAATTGCAATCACGGAAGAATTGATGTGTATGGGAATATTTCTGTTCTATTAAAGAATGGATATCGAATTAACGATGGAAAAGGGACAGGAATTATTGAAGATGACATGGAAACACAATTTTACACATGGCATTGGCCAATTCCCATCGATATTGAAGAAATTTCTTCTATAACGATAGCTGAAGAGAATGTAAGCATACTACCAGAACCATAATTCATTTAGGTAATGGACATGCGAAAAGGTTACACCCATCATAACATTTTTTGTAAAAAAGAAAAGAGCCAGCTTTCCTACACTGGGAAGCTGGCTCTGCGTTCATCGGCTGGTACTTCGATTGAAAAGGAAAATGCAAGTGCTAATTCATCGGAAAATCCTTAACAGGCTTCATTTCCGGCAGCTCAACATGGGCATAGGAATTCATGATTTCAAAGGCTTCCGCCTCTGTGATTTCTTTTACATCATTTCCTTTCTGGTAACGCCAGACCCCATCACTGGGATAGTAAGAAACCTGTCCCAAGTCTTCTCCTGTCATAAGGTTTCTGTAGCTATGGAAATGGGAACCATCCTCCAAAACTGCTAACTCATAAATATATCCTTCACAAAGGTAACCCTGCGCCCAGCTACTCTGCAGGCCAATGGTTTTTCCGTCTTTCATTGTCCAGATTGCGTTAACATTCCCATCTCTTCCAAGGATCAGATCTTCTGTGCCATCCCCATTGGCATCCATCAGGCAGTATCTCATACTCTCCCAGAAGTCTACATAGGCATTGCCGGTGTATCTGGTGAAATAGTCCTCATTGTCCCGCATATCCGCGATCAAAGCTGCAAAGCTGTCATGCCGTTCGTGAGCTTCAAATTCTGCCTGCCGCCGGGCCTCTTCCTCTGGATCAACAGGGGTGGGCGTGCGGTACAGTTCATCCAGTTCCAGGGCCAAAGCGTGCATATTCTCCACCTTACCAGACTTCAAAGAATAGTCCAAAACCTCCGCAACCGCTTCCATTTCCGCTTTTGTCATGTTCGGAACTTCTTCCATCTTTCCACCAAGCTGGATATGCAGGAATGCGTCCTCCCGGTCGCAGAAGATATGACCATATTCTGCATCCTTCACCAGCAGCAGTTCCGTGCCATCTTTTGTGGTGTAATTCCACTCCCGGGCAGACTCTGGTTCATCAATCATCAGATACCAGGATGAGAAATACGCCTTATCTGCATAGGAATATCCTACTTTCACTTCCTGAAGGCCATCGACTGTAACACGGTAGTCCAGATTGAAGTTTCCGCATTCATAGAACCTGCCTCCAACATAAGAAGCCTGCGCCGAAGTGCCTTTTTTGAGAATGCCATCGATGCCAAGGATCTCCGGGATGCGGCTTTCCGCCTGTGTCAGCAGCAGGGCGCCTTCGCCTGCCAGCTTCAGATCATACTTCTTACAAATTTCATCCACTTTGTCCACAAGTTCCTGGGTGGGAACCCAGTAGGAATCGTAGGCATCGGGAGCCGTAAAGTCAGGGATGCCGTCTGGGTATTTCTGCACAATATCATAAGCTTTTGTAAACTCATACCATTCTTTTGCAGCCTGCTGATTGGGGCTTTCAGCAACACCTTGTACGGAAATGATCTCCTTCACCTTTTCTGTAGCTGGGGTTTTGGTTCCATCTTCTAAATAAAGAGGGTACTGCGTATAGGTTGATGTTCCGATTTTTAGATCATTTAGGTGGAGCAGTACCACTGCAGCACAGCCCATCAGAAAAAGCATCAGAGCAACAATGGCTGCAATTTGCAGAGGCTTCCGGAAAGGAATTGTTTTGTGCTCCCCCTTCAGCTGCATTACTGTTTCTGCTTCATCTACATACTTTGCATTTACATAGTTCATGCCAAGAAACAGATCTTTTCCGTTCATACTGTGATTCCCTCCTTGTTCAGATACTCAGCCAATTGATTCCGCGTTCTATGAAGCCGCATTTTTACCTTGCTCTCGCTGATATCATATCGCTCAGCGATTTCTGCAATGGTATCGCAGAACCAGTACCGCCGCATGAAGATCACACGGCTCTCCTGAGAAATACTCTCCAGGAACGCGTTCACGGCTCTCCCGATTTCTTTGCCTGTGGCTTCTGCCTCTTTTCTCTGATCCGGAATACACAGCTCCATTTCCTCTGTCAAGGACACCACTTCTACCTTTCGTTTCGCTGCGTTCTTCCAATCCAATTTGCCCAGAGCGAAAAATCTGCACAGCTTTGCGAGATACGCATAGAAATACGAGGGCCTTTGGGGAGGAATGGTTTCCCAGGACTTCATGTATGTATCACTGACGGATTCCTCGGAATCCTGCGCATCATGAAGGATTCTGTCAGCCAACGTAAACAGTTTTTTACCATAAGCTGCATCTGTCTGACAAATAGCATCCTCATTTCGGGCAAAGTACAGATCGATGATTTTTGCATCTTCCACTCAGGTTCACCTCCTTGTTTATTGGTTCTCACCCTATAAGAGGGATTTTAGATTGGATCGGTCACGCATATTTTACTTTTTACTTTTGAAAAAATCAATTTTCATTATGGAGGTTTTATAAAGGCTCGGAGAGGTATTTCTCCGAGCCTTTGAGGGATTTAGTTTTGTTCTGCCTTTTTTGCTTCTACCCAAGCCTGAATCTCACTTTCCGGGGTTTCAGTGACGACATATTTTGTCACATAGCCTCCCCACATGGAATCCATAGCCTGCTCCTCGATTTCAATCAAATTACCAGCTTCGTCGAAGCGGTAGGTATACAGTCTGCAGGGATTATCTGCTGCATCCTGGGAATAAGAGTAGGCCAGTGTGATTTCCCTCTCACTGATCAGGCCATACCCCGCCGGGAAGTAAATGGAATCATATTCAGACTCGTAATGACTGCGCTCCAGCCATAGGCCGTAGAAAATATCGCCAGGTTTTTCTACGACACTGTGGGAATAGTCTTCCACCTTATTATAGAAGTCCACTACCATGGTATCGCCATATTTCCAATGCACTTCGGTCATGCGGAAGCCATCACCATAAGTACTGTAGCTGGATTCATACTTTTCCACCCGGTAATTTCTACTCTGGATTTTTTCGATAGCTGCATCCACACGGGCCAGAGCTTCCTCGCCGCCTTCACCGAAGATTCCGCCGCTCTGGTAAATGGCAAATTCTGTATATTGGATGATGGATTCAGAACCATTGTAGAAATGTTTGCCCATCCGGTAAACACCGGCATCCAGATTTCCATAATCTGCGGTCCAGTCCACCTGCCGCATTGTGGTCTGACTGACAATCTTGATGGTCTCATCACCCCAGATGGCTTCTTTGTCCTCACCACCAAGGCGCTGCCAACTTGTTCCAACTTTCTTTTCCAGCCAGTACTTTCCATCTGTGGTGTAATTGGATACACCTACAGCATTCGTACCCAGCCAAACTTCACCGCCTCCTGATGCCAACAAATCGTCATCTACACGGAAGAAAATATTCCAGGGAGAATTGTTTCGTGCATCAAAGGAATCCTGAATTTCATAAGTACCAATCTGAGAAATATAATCGGAGTATCCACCGAAACCTTCAAGCTTGTCTATCTCCAAATTCTGAATGTTTTCAGATACCACGTTGCCGCTGTCATCCATGGTTTGAATCAAGCGACGAACGGACTTCAACGATCCATCCTCATAAAACTTAAATTCATCTGTGCCCTGATAAGCAATTCCCTTATAATCAGCCCAGACGGAGCGGAACGTAATTTCATCCTGAGAGATAATCGACTTCCCATCCGGGAACAGGAATTTACGGTTTTGGTTCACTCTGAAAGGCGTATCCCATCCTTTCGTATAGTAAACTGCATTTTCCGAGTTATTGCTAGATACGCAATACTCTCCCAAATAATTGTCGATCCTGGCTTTTCCACCGGTCTTCGTTATCCGCTTTGTAGGATATACGTTCCCGTCAGGGGCAGTTTCAGAGAGAATAATAGAATAGCAGTCACTTGAAACCAATGTATCCAGCGCAGTTTCACAGCGTTCCAGTGCTGCTTTTTCATCCGACGGCAATTCCTCCCGATAAATATGGAATGCTGTGCGGAAGGTTGCAGAATCAGTGACACTTTCAATGGTCTGACAGATTCGGTAATCACCTTCGCTCAGAGCCCCATAATTCAATTCCCAATCCAATTCTTCTTCGAAATAGTTTACGGCAGAATCTCTGCTGACGGCAAAACCAATGCCAAACTTTTCGAAAATATAGGTTTGACCGGATTTACTGGGGACAGCTTCCCATGTCGTTCCATTCCATTTTTCAAGGATACCATTTTTCATGACTATGGATTCAGAAGCTGCCGCAAATCGTTCTTCGACTACATAAATCAGTTTGCCACCCGTAGGCGAGGTTGCGTCGATGATCACATCCACACCCCAATCAGGATTCTCCTCCATCTCAGGAGGTGCAGCAGGAGTAAATGCAACCGGATCTTCCTGACTGATTTCCCGCAGCGGAACATCCGCATCTACCGGAACTTCCACTGTAGTCTGAGGGCTTGTCAGCAGGCACACACAAACAAATCCAAATGCAATCACAGCCAGCAGACTGAACCAGAAGCTGGGTTTCCGGTAATTCAGGATGGATTTGATGCGGTATTTGACACTGATCTCACCAAAGGCTACAGGACAGGCTGCATAATGCGCTTTCGTGGTGCTGCAGCGAAGCAAAGCAGAAGAATATGCTTTCCGCTCGTTCAGTTCCATAAACTGAACGACACGCTCATCGCAGGCCATTTCAATATCCTTGCAAAGCAGTATGTAGCTGACCCAGACCAGAGGATTAAACCAGTGTACAGCAAGGGCAATGAAACCGATCATCTTGATCCAATGATCTCCCTTGTCCAGATGCGTATGTTCATGGGCAAGAATCTGCTTCCGGGTCTCCGGGGACATGCCTGTGGGAATGTAGATTCTGGGTTTGATGAAGCCCAGGACAAAAGCAGTTTCGATTCTAGCAGATTCCCAACCGCCAGGGATCTTCACGGCATCAAACACCTTCCGGCGAAGATGAATATAAGAGCCGATGCTATAGGCACTGATAGCGGTTGCCAGTGCAATCCAGATAATCGTGAGAACAGCTCTTAAGTTTGCAGGAATGGCAATTTGAATACCCTGAGGCTGGAGGCTGTATGCGCTCTCGATGGGAATGGGCAGCAACAGACGAATTCCTGCCAGCATCCATAACATACAAATAAACTTCTTTGGTGCTTTCCTGAGAACCAGCCGTAGAAGCAGTACCGCAAGAATGACGATGCTTCCGTGGAAACTAGTTGTCAGAATCGTTTGTAAAACCGTATTCATGGCTTATTCCTCCTGAAAACTGTCAATCAATGCATGGAGCTGATCTACCTCGCTTTTCGACAATTTCTTTCTTTTGGAAAAAGCTGCAATGAAGGCAGGCACAGAGCCTTCAAAGGTTTCCTCCAGCATCTCCTCAAGGCGGGAACTTTGGGCTTCTTCCTTGGAAATCAGGGAGGATACGATGGCGTTTTCATTTTTGATCACACCACGCTCGGAGAGTCTGCGGATAACGGTATAAGTCGTAGCTTTGGACCAGCCTAAATGCTCCTTGCACAGAGCCACCAGCTTGGTGGAATTTACTGGCTCATTCTCCCACAGAAGCAGACAGAACCGGTATTCGCTTTCAAAGATTTTGGGGGCATCCATATTGTTTGCTCCTTTCATAAGGAATTGCTTTACTGACGGGGACTGAAGTCGTGAACAGGCTCACCGTTGCAGGTAATGGCACCGCATCCATAAACACGGAAATCCGTACCGGGATACTCAGGTGTACCGATATCCCGAATGGTACATCCATCCACATTCACATCGTCGCAGTTAGTAAATTCAACACCTGCAACACTGCATTCGTAGATGTCGTTGTTTACGATCTGCATATTCTTGCTGCTCTCACCCATGACACCAATGGTACCACAACCGTAAAGGCCGCAATCTTCCACCAGAATATCCTGGCTGTTTCTGAATCCCAGCACACCGCCTCTGCAGGAACCAGGTTCCTTTGTGTGTCCCACAGTCAGGCCCTTCACGTGAATATTGCTGCAGTTTTCAAACATCACCACATAGGCGTATCGGGGAACGGCAGAAAGAACATTTACAGTATGATCCTCCCCTGCGCCCCGGATGGTCAGGTTAGACACACCCGTGATGATCAGTTCCGGACCATCAAAAGGATCTTCCCAACGGTAGTATTCGCCGTTTGCATTACCATAGCCAGTCGCTTTGCTGAAATCAATCAGCTCTGCATCCACGATGATTTCCGTGTCGGGGGCAATCGCTGCCAGGAACTCATCAGCAGTTGTCACTGTCACAGAGTTCTGAGTTTCTGTAATAACAGGGGTAATGGTGACTTCAAAAGGCACAGCTGCCTCAGTCGCTTCTGTTGCTTCCGTTGTTACCACAGGTTCCGTGGTTTCGGAAATCACAGCAATTGTTTCCGGAATAGATGCAGGAACCGTTTCTTCTTTCTCGATAGCTGTATTAGAAGCACAGCCGACAAGCATGATGCATGCCATCAGAATGGACGGGATTGCATTTCTTCTTTTCATTTTACGTTCATCCTTTCTTATGTCTTATGTTTGGGATTAATGCTGAATGCATAATGTGGCAAAACATGATGTTGCTATAGCTACCAGCAATGTCCAGATCGTGGAAAAGTCGTACTTTAACCTCCTTATACGCTTGATTGGTTTAATGCATTAAATCTTATGGCTAGAGTTTAACATATTAAACCTTCGTTGTCAACTGATTCTTACAATCTTAAGAAATGATTTAATAATTCCGTAATTGTTTCCATATATCGTTCCTGTGTAACCAACCCTGCACTGGGACGCCTGGCAAAGAGACTGCGGTCTCTTTTGTACTACTTTTCGCAATTCTGATTCCTGACTGACCGCACCAGACCTGTCTACACATTTTCAGGGCTTGCGTAGGACTCTATTTATAATGGGCAGCATCTGTAGTCGCTTGCAGATGCTGCCCATATTTTTTGTGTCATCAGTATTGTAAACCAACATCGATGGCGGTTTGTTGTATTTTACAAAAAGGAATAGCTTGACCAATTGCTTTTGGGAAGACTCTTTGTATGATACGCTGAAAAATACTACCAGAGGGCACTTTGATAAAATTATACTAGGCAAATCCCGTGTCAACACATTGTGCTGCTTCCTGTGCCATACTTTACTTGATCATTGCAATACTTGAAGCGTTTATGTGGTAGTATTCCTGTTTTCTAGTGCCATGTATCAGAAGCATTCTTTCAGAATGCGCAGCCATCCCGCAACGCAGGGATGATCTTCGGGGATTGGGGATGCGCCCCAACAAGCAAAATCTGGCTGGGTAGCACCCAACCACTGCTTGCCAATTTCTGAATCCCAAAAAACACTTTAGAACCCCTTTGTTGATAAATTGTTGAATCATCTCGAATGAAAAGGCCCGCAGGATTCGCCTCCCATTATTACCAACTCATTGAATAGCTCCCCTTATGTGCATCAGCGTTAATTCGCACTCGGACTTTACCCGGTATTTCAATTGAAAACGATGAGGTTGGAATATTCTCTTGTTCAAAGACAATTCTACCATTCTCATCTGTAACGCTGAGCCCAATAGAACCATCTGTCGTGACGACTTGGACATCGAGCGTAGTTGCTTCATCATCAGTGTTAATCATACGCTGCTGATAGCCGTCATGATAAGCATAGCTGGCTGACCAGTAATTGCTGTTTTTCTGTTCTGACCACATGACTTTCACTCCAGAACCTGTTGTAAAACCTCCGCCAGTACCTATTACAATGAGAAGAACAGCAACAACCAGAATCGCAGAACCTATCCATATCCAGTCTTTCCGATTCATCACCTCCGGACGAGGATGCTCGGGCGCAAATTCATACTTTCTGCCAACATAATACATCGGAAGGAACAGACCGCCCAATGTGAAGATCAGGATAAAAAATACCCCCGCGGTATCCCATACGCTTTTCAGAAGTGAATTCATTACGAAAAAGAGGACCGGCGCGCTAATAAGACCGATCATTGCCCACAACTGACCTGCCCGAACCACATGGGGCCAATTATGGTTATTGAAATAAACACCGGGAATATTCATCCGCAGAAAACCATCGGAGAAGGAAGAAATCCGGTTATCGTCATAATACTTCGGCAGTTTCTCCTTAGAGAACACGCAGAAGTACAGACCAAATCCAACCATCAGTCCCATCATCACAAAGAGGCTCGCAGAAAGTTCTTCCATGCTGTAACCAAGCATCGTCAGCATCCAGATCTCAATACAGCCAATGGCAGTACACACAAGAAGCTGAAATCCCCGTTTCCTTCTGTCTGGCCTGTATCTATTCTGTTCCTCTTCGGAAAGGACAATGACTTTTTTCACAATATCTTCGGCCTGCTTGGAGTCAATTGGCTCGTCCTTAGGCAGCCGCCTGCACTCTAAAAGTTCGGTTACTGTAACGCCAAGAATATCCGCCAGGGGGACCAAAATCGCAACATCAGGGATACTTAATCCTCTCTCCCATTTGCTGACTGCCTTATCTGAAACATATAGTTTTTCAGCCAGTTCTTTTTGCATAAGCCCCTTTTCTTTGCGGAGCTGTGCCACGAAGGCACCGAATTTTGCTTTGTCGATTTCAAACATAGGTATCGCCTCCTGGCCTCATTCTAACCTTAAGGAGCAACTTCTGGCAACCGACCAGCGGTAGAGTGGTCTTCTTTCTTCTGATTGACAGGCGCATAAAGAAAAAAACAGCCCCATTGAGAGCTGTCGTTTGTGCAGGGGCAAATGAGATATTGATGAATGGCAACTTAACGGTTGTGCTTGTGTATTTATGACCGGTGACCTTAACAAGTAGTTTATTAGCGTACATGAAAATTTTAGACATCAGCGCTCCCCCTCCTTTAGCAGTTCTCTCATTTGCTTTTATTCCTGCAGGATCTGGTGGACCAAAGAGGGGGCAGACCTTGGCCCACCAGTATTATATCATATCGTTTTGAAAAAACAAGTGGTGTAATTACTGACGAATTAATTCAACAACGACGATCTCCGGGCGATTATTGAACCGCAATGGGATGATACTATTGCCCACTCCTCTGCTGACGACCATAGTCGTGTTTTCTTTGGAGAAAAGTCCTGCATCATACTCCGGGAAGAATCCCTGATTCGGAGCCACTAGGCCGCCGATGAATGGCACCCGGAACTGACCACCATGGGCATGGCCGCTGAACACCAGATCGATTTGAGAATCAACATAAACATCGAACAGCTCCGGCCGGTGAGACAATAATACCGTATATCTATCAGACTCATTTTGAAATTCACTGAGAGTAGTTGCAGATACAGATTCGGCGTCGCCAAATAAATAATTCGTCGTGAAGCTGGGATCATGGATGCCCATCAGAGTGATATATTCCTCATCACGCTCAAGCTGGACTTTCTCATTTTCCAGAATCATGATACCATTTTCTTCCAGACCATTTTTCAAATCTTCATATTCTGTCACCCGGGCCTCATGATTGCCGGTGACATAATAGACTGGAGCGATTTCGATCGCTGATTCACAGAATTCAAGCGCGATTTCAATATCAGTATGACGGGAGTCAATCAGATCGCCTGTGATCACGATGATATCGGGATCAGTCTGAGCAAGCAGGGATAACAGCCTTTCATTCCCTTCACCGAATTGCGCGTTATGCAGGTCTGAAATCTGGGCAATCCGGAAGCCTGAAAAGTCTTCCGGAATCCGGTTACTTATCATCTCATACTCATTTAGCTCCAGTGCAGTATTGCCCCACCATATCCAACTACTGAAAAGCAGCAAGAATGCCACGATGCTGGCAACCATATATATCTTCTTCATCGTCATGAGGCATTCTCCTTACCTATTCACAAAGGCAGTCCGCTACGCATTTTAGCTACTGGATGCGGCAGTAGCGGCAGCCTCCATCACACAGTCTATTGTCAGAACTACAGCCAGTGCAATGATCTCATCAGAAGGATTTGTTATGTTCAGCTCGTAGCTGTCACCCCAGGTCATCCATTCCTTACTGATACTGACGATTGTCCAACCAGACTGTGTGATCTCATACTCATGGGCCATGAAGCTGCCGTTAATCTCCCAGCCGAGACCATCAATCCTGTATTTCGGGAAGAAGAAGGTAAATTCCTTCTTGATATTGCTGACCGATGGGGCACTGGTTGGCACAGTAGAAGTTGCACAGGTTTGGCTGCTTATACTTATCCGCCATCACAAGTACTTCATCCGGGTATGGTAAGGTCCGTTCGTTTTCAATCTTCTCAATCCGTTCCGGGGAAACCGTAACCAGCAATTCACTTGCTTCTTCACGGGTAAGCGCAAGATTTTCCCGGGTTGTCTGATAAATGTTCTTATTCTCTCTTGTTGATCTCCGCGCCATGGAATAGAACCCCTTCCTCTTTCAAGAATTACCCATAATCAACCGCCAAAGTATTTCACCCACACTGGCCGGTCTGTTACGGATGCTCCTGCACTATTGCGAACAGACTTTTTTCAGTTGATCTGCACTTACTATATCACATCCAAGAATTACGCACAAATACTTCGAAGCAATCTTAAAACTTTTTTATATTTCTGATAATGAAGATACCACGCGGTTACCCTTCAATAGGCAATTGAGATACATGAACTGAGAATCGCCGAACATGGATTGGATCTCTTCAGCGGATCCGCGAGTTCGAAAAGTCCTGCTCAAGCTGTGCTTTTTCAACATTCTGAAGAAAAGCAGCGTTTCTTTACGTACTGCGTAAACTCTACGAAATAGCTCATTCAATTGAGAATCAAGTTTCTATATACTAAAGAAACTGTACTAATTTGGTAGAGGTGTACTACATGGATATCAACATAATTGCAATGGGGCAGAGAAGCCGCTCAAGCCGCAGAGAAAAGAATATCTCCAGCGAAGTTCTGGCAGAAAAGATTGGTATTGCCGTGGAGTCATTGTGGCATATCGAAAATGGTGCCAGAAATACAAGCCTTCAAACTCTGTGCAACATCGCTGAAGCTCTTGACGTTTCTGTTGATTACTTGCTTGGCAGATCGGATACTCCCGCTGACGCTATCGTACGGGGCTGCGCTTCCGCAAACAATCTGACAGAAGAACAGGCAAAGACTCTCATGGAACTGTGCCAAAGCATGATTCCCATCATCAAAAAGAAGATTTGATTCTAAGCTGCCGAGTATTACTCCCGGCGGCTTCTTTTTTTTAACGACAGCTTTCGACTGATTTCGATACTACGTCCTTGGTATACTGTACGTATGAGGTAAATCTCTACAATACAAGTATACAGGAGGAACATAAAAAATGAAAGTAAAAGATTTACTTAACGGGATGGAAAAACGGGCATTCGATGTCAATTATCTGTCGGACATCTGCACGCTCTACGTCCAGGGGGATTTTGTTGACATCGAAAACGCATTCAATGCTGGAATGGTCCGACTTCATGCGGTACTCACAGAGGATCAGAAGAAGCATCTTTCGGAATTGGAAGATGCATACATCGCCCGTCGTACCTATGCTGCCCAGTATGGCTTCAAGTGTGGACTCTATGGTGCCTTCCAACAGCATTTCGGCGGTGCCGATCCCAGCGATGGAGGCTTCCAGGAGCTGGTTTGCGATGATCTGCTGAAGCAACCCAAGATGCAGCGACACCATGAAAATTTCCAGAATATCGAGCTGTGTAACCAGATCGACGCTGCAATCATGGACACCCTCTCCGAAAAGGATCAGGAACACATGATCTCCGTTGCCTGCGGCTGGCAGCAGCGGGTGTACAGCGCAGCATTGGACGGCTTTTACTGCGGCTACCGTGCTGCCTATGATATCATGGAAGCCATTGATCCGCTGGTGAAGGTGCGCTGTATCGATAAGATCCTGACCATGGAATATCATCTGGGATACATTAAACCTTACAGCGAAGTTGAAAGGCACTCCGAACCAAATGCAGCACAACTTCAGAACATATGATGGCATTTTTTCAAAAAGGACGGTCCATGTAATTTCACCGGACAACCGTCTTTGGGAGCTACCCATTTAGAGAAACTTCTCCTTTCCATTTTTGGGGGATGATATCCTCCCAGGAAAAATAATCCGAACCTTTCTCCCGAAGAAGTAAGGTTCGGATTGTTTGCGGGAGCGGCTCCCTACTCCGGGAAGCCGTTCCATCAGTTTATCCATTCATCGAAACTTGTATCATTGAGCCTTTCTGCCGAAGCTAGATACTGGGTGCAAACAGTTTTGTCCCATCCTCCAGCAGAATATAATCTAACTGGCTTAGGACAATCGGCGTCTGCGCTTGAAGAATCGTTGCGTCTGCCCCTGTCAAATCCAGTTTTATACGGCTGCCATCCTTCATTACGGCGTAAATCGCATCCTCCACATTCTCCCCAATTCTTGGAGAGATGCCGATTGCATCCGGCTTTGGTGCATAGGAAATATTCGCCCCGAAAGGAGTCACCCGGAAAGAAGAAATCTGCACTTCTTCCAATGAATCTACGGTATCCCACTGTTTTTTATCCGCATAACGCCAGACTTTGGCTTGCGCGAAAACAGGCTTTGTAATCAGCTCCATAAACTGGTTGTCCGAATCAAAGGTAACATCAAATTCCCATTCCTCATCCGTAAGAATGTCTGAACAGAACAGCCCCGCTGCTTCCTCACCGTCCACAAGATAGTCCTGACCGGCATCCCCGGTGAAGTCCGTGGGTCACGGTCTGACCACCAAAGCAGACCTGGAAAACTCTGCTGAAGTGTGGGCGTTGATGCTTGCGCTCAGTCAGGACATTGGGCATAAACTGCGAAAATACGATAAACGGGCTGGCGGAGTCCAAATTGATATCCGAAACAACCAGCTCAAAACAAAACAATGGCAGTGTAAGCTCAGCCCCCATACAAACAGTGCTGCAATTATTGCAAAGGCAGCATATACACTTTTTGAGAAGTCCTACTCGTGGGACTATCCAATTCGTTCAGTAACGGTCAGAGCCATCGATCTGTATGCTGCTTCCGCCCCGGAGCAATTAGATATGTTTGGCAATGTATCCGTTGTTGATAAAAAAGAGCGCTTGGAGTCTGTTGTGGAAGAGATTCACAGACGCTTCGACAAAAACTCGATCCTGCCTGCAACAATCAGTCGGAGCCTTCCGAAGCTGCCCACGGATCGGGAAGTAGAAATCAGAATGCCCACTGGCATGTTGAGTTAGGAGGTTACGATATGGTATCTGCATGGAGATTTCGGTCCATGGCACAAGTCCCGGCGCAGGTAAGCAATCGCTGTAGAAGTCTGTTTGTGATCTCTTCTGCGGACATTCGCAACAGCAGTGATCCGCAAAATGGTGTATCATTCGTGTTTGATGCCGCAAAGCCTTTCAAAAGAGGAAAGCTGTCCTGCTTTCTGAATCCCGACACCAAGGAACTGGTTCTCAACCGGTACAAGCCAGAAGGGTTTGTCTACTCTGGTGGACTGATTGCAGCGGTTCAACAGAACGGGAGGTAACACACATGCAGGAAAAGACTTTTCGGCGTGTGGATGTTGGTGTTACGCTGAAGGTTTCCCCGGAAGGGAATGTCTGGCCTCTGACTATCACTTTTGAGAATGGCAAGACCTACACAATCGACCGCCTCAAAGAAAGAAAGCGGGCCGCAGCAACCAAAGTCGGCGGAACCGGCATCCGATATACTGTCGTTATCCAAAACCGTGAAACCTATCTGTTTGAAGATGAAGGAAAATGGTTTGTGGAGGCAAAGAACTACGCCGTCTGATTTCGCAAATTACAACTGAATATGTCATGATCCATAGGGAGACAGACATGTGTGGGGTTTCCACACGCGATTACGATGAGTAAAGGAGCAGCGATAATGGAGGATCATGAATGGATGCCGTTTTCATGGCACTGCCCAAACTGTGGCAAAATCGTCACCGGTTTGAAAGATGAATCGGGGACCATCAAAGTAACATGCAGACATTGCCAGCTGGTGATGGTCAGAAAGCTGAAAAGCAGAAGACGGGATATCATAGAATTATTTCCGCCAAAGGGTACAGTACCTATGAGGTGCGCCTATGGGAGATAATGCTCTAATACAGACAGGGAAACCTCCGGGACCTTTTTCTGGAGGTACATACCCTGTGAAACACAAAATATCTATCATTGTTGCCGCACTTATGATCTTTGTTCTTGCTCTGGGGATAACGCTTTACCCACTAATTAGCAATTATGTAAGCCAAAAGTATGCTTCGACCATCTACACCAAATATGAGGAGATGATTCAAAATGTTGACGAAACAGAATTACAGGAAGCCCGCAGACTTGCGGACTCTTACAACGAAGCACTCGCGCCGGTTTCCGCCTATGACAAGGAAGGGATTTCTGAGGCCAGCCACAACTACGATTCCCTATTGAACCTGGGTGGAAACGGCATTATGGGTTACATTGAAATTCCCTGTATCCAGGTGAATCTGCCGATCTACCACGGCACCGATACCGAGACCCTGGAAAGGGGTGTGGGGCATCTGCTGGGCAGTTCACTTCCTGTAGGCGGCTCCGGCACCCATGCAGTATTATCCGGGCACTCCGGCATGGCAGGACAGAAGATGTTTACCGACCTGCTTCAAATGAAAACCGGCGATATCTTCTATCTCCATGTGCTGGGGGAAACCCTTGCCTACGAAGTGGACAGCCTGAATACGGTGCTGCCCCATGACACCAGCCTGTTGGGCATTACAGACGGTTCTGATCTATGTACGCTCATCACCTGCACCCCGATTGCGGTCAATTCCCACAGACTGCTGGTTACCGGTCACCGGATTCCCTTTGAAGCTGCAAAGGAAATGGTGGAGGAAGCCCAGCAGGAGGATACCGAAGTTGAATCCACTTGGGAACAGGAATATCTGCGGGGGCTGTATACCGCCATCGCGGTTGTTCTGATTCTCTTCCTCATCTGCATTGTGGTGGCACTACTGGGGAGAAACAACGATGCGTAAACGAATAGCATTGTTTTTCCTCTTACTCATATTTCTTACCGGGTGCCTGATATCCTTATTTCCCGTAATCAATGAGCTGCTATACCGTGAAAAGATGAAAACCACCGTGTCTGAGTTCCAGTCCAATACAGAACATCAGCCGCCTGTGATCATTCTGCCATCTGGTGATGCAGAAACCACAGAATACACGCCTGCCATCCATCAGGAACTATGGAACGATATTCAGCAGTACAACAGGAGGCTGTTTCAGACCCGGCAGGAAGGAATAAAGGGTCTTGAGAGCCTGGAAGAAGCATGCTTCAGACTTTCAGACTACGGTATCACCGGCGAAGTGTTTGGCGTTCTTTCGATTCCGGCTCTTGATCTGGAGATGCCAGTGTACCTCGGTGCATCCAGCCAGAATATGGCTCTGGGAGCAGCCCAGTTGGGGCAGACCAGCATCCCGGTGGGAGGAAAGAACACAAACACGGTTATCGCGGGTCATCGGGGATGGAATGGCGCGGATTACTTTCGGTACATTACCGAGCTGGTGCCGGGAGACCGCATCACGATAACCAACCTATGGGAAACCCTGGAATATGCCGTTGTTGGCACAAGGATTATATCGCCGGATGATGTGGATGCCATCAAAATCCAGCCCGACAAAGATATGATTACGCTCTTTACCTGCCATCCCTATGCGTCAGGAGGGCGGCAGCGTTATCTTGTGTTTTGCGAAAGAATCAATAACGAAATCAGAAAGGATGATTCAAAATGATCAATCACTACCACTTTGCCGGAGGCGGCTGCAATGAAAATGTTCGTACCATGGGTTTCCCAGTACTCATTGTGAACATTGAGGCAACCGTTCCCTCTGCGCCCCAGAATCAGAAGGAGACCACCAATTTGACCAACAAAGAAAAAAACAGAGCCTCGGTATACTGTCTGTGTCCAAAGTGCCGGGCCATGTTCTTCAGTGCCAAGAAGTTCTTTATCACACGGGTTGTTACCTTGATTACATCTATGTCAATCAGATAGGTGAAATCGTCAAGCCGGGTTTCGTGACTGCACACTTCTCCGCTGTTCTCAAAGCAAATAACCTGCCACGTATCAGATTCCACGATCTTCGTCACCCGTATGTCAAGCACACGACAAAAATTTTTAGCTTACGCCTGATGGATTTTCAAGCGCAGGCTTGTCCTGATGCTCGGCGAAAAACTCGCGGAGCTTGTCAGCTTCTTCGGGTAGGACAAAGCCGAAGCCCTGTCCGTCCACTCTGCAATAGAAAGCGATTTTCATGTCTGCCTCCTCAATCGAAAATGTCTTGGATTTTGTATGCGATCTCAATGCGCTTATCAGGGTACACCAGCACCCGGTCGATTAGCAGCTCGGCCAGCTCGGTGGTCAGCGTGTCCGCATCGAAAA
>UMEA01018802.1_pt1 | contig 23477 bp, 21 predicted proteins | sample 1964621 | NCBI WGS metagenome assembly UMEA01 (sample SAMEA4836007, study PRJEB28245) | human gut metagenome | biome: gut microbiome; material: fecal sample | place: Denmark | collected 2008 | reverse complement strand
TCCTTTATGGTATATTAGGACATTATCATAAATGGTTCATACGGTGCACTATGTAGAAGAAAAAATTTTTTGACATTTTCTCACATGCATGCTAATATGATCATAAAAAAAGAGTGCTACCGATAGACGGTTAGTCCGTTTTACTATTTAGAATATCTATCAAAGATAACCGCTTAGTTTGCAGAAAGGGCGGTTATTTTTGTGTCTTTTATTATTATCCTTGCCAAAAGTATATCCAAGACCAAAGCAGGTTAAGCCGAAGCTTACCACTGCTTGGAAGGCCACAATACTCATGGTTTATCCCTCCTTTTCAGTGGATTCCCTTTCAGGTTTCTATGTAATCAGAGGGTCACAGTCCTTCTGAAGAAAGACTAACCGCCTACCGTTATGGTAGCACCCATGTTTCGATTATAGCGTTCAGGACAGGAATCTGCATTCGCTGGGGTGGCGATGAATTTCTTGTTGTGACGCCTGTCTGTATTAAGATAGCACATGAGAAAATCATAAGAAATATAAAATCCGAAAGTAAAAAGTTTTCAGATGCAGAGCCGCATATCGGACTGGCTGTTGGCGGAGCCTTAAGACGGAAACCTGATATTGAAGAAGCAGAGATATTGAAAGCTACTGACTGGAAAATGTATCAGAATAAAACCAGTCATAAACAAAGAACTCTGCGCAGAACCAAAGCGGCACGTAAGCTGAAGCAGTAATGCTATTTCAGGAAATTCAGGCGGATACCATATGATATGGATTGCGGGAATGTATTGCATGGAATACTCCGTGGATATTATAGTTGAAGACTTTTGTCCCCAACATTATAAATTTGATTATGGAGGTAAATACCAAGATGAAACTTGATGATTTTACAGGAATGATGACAGGACATTTTGATAACAAGGAGCAGTTTGATAAGATGCAGGCGGAAGGGAAAACCTATCCATATGCCGAGCATGTAAATACAATCTGCAATGACAAAATAAAAAATCTTCCGGAGGATTTCAATGGCAGGTTTGTTGTTGAAGAAAGCTACTATGAAACGAATGGAAAACGTCATGCATCACCACATCTTTTTCTTATTACAGAAACAGAACAGGGAATTTTACTTTCCTCTTATGAAATTCCAGAAGGAGAAGATAAGAAGACATTTTCATACGCTTCCATGAAGAAGGTTGATTACGCGGAACTGAAAAAATCCGAAAGATTTACTCCGGCACTTTACCATGAAAAGGACGGAATCTGGGAGGGCGGCAGTATAAGCCAGTTCTCGCCGGTAATGATATTTAAACTTTGGGAAAAGTTTTCCGATAGTTGTCTGGAAGTATCTGAAAGTATGGAAGTTAACGGGAAGAGAACTTTTGGATATGATGAACCAATCATTTATAAAAGGGTACAATCAAAGAGCGGCAGATGAAGAAATCATCCTGCACCAATATAGCAGAAACTTAATTTTTGATGTACTGGAGCGTGCAGGTGACGGATATGGGACTTGGGGTAAAATATGGTATGCTATAAAAAATACAGAAATTAGTTTAATGGAGAGTAAAAAATAATATGGATAAAACAGATGAAGGCTTACTTGGAAATGAGAAAATCGAGGATGCAATCGCGGCACTTCAGCAGCAGCCAACGCAGGAATTGCTGGCTCATGCACTGACCGTGGTACGAAGACGCATGCGTGAAAACGGTCAGGTAATCATCGCCGTAGAGCCAAACGCGACAGCAGGACAGATGAAACTGCAGGCTGTGAAAACTTCCGACGGAAACAGCTGGTGGGCGGTTTTTACCAGCTTTGACGAGGAACTAAAAGACGGCGGAAGTGTTATGTCAACCTTTATGACTGACATTGGAAAAGTACTGGAGGCAGCGCTGTCCGAGGAAGAAATCAGCGGCGTGATCATCAATCCCTGGAACCGGACATTGATGCTGGACAAGACATTGATTCGGATCGTGCTTGGAGATGTGACACAGTAAGTTACTGAAAAAGAGGAGAGGAACTGCCCCTCCTGAGAGACGGCAAAGACCATGTTGCAGGAATGATTTTTCAAACACGCTTTAGAGTGTGCACAAAATAGGTTTGTGTGAAAAATGCCAGGTAAGAAAATAAAAACGTTTCTTCTGTCCATTTGATAGAGCAGAGCGTGAAAATTCTGCCTGGCAATTTTTTTATTATTAAAATTATTGACAAACGATAATTTTAAGCTATAATTAAATTACAAATTATCGTTTTTCAATAATTCTTATAAACCAGTTAGAGAAATCTATAGTAAAGGATTAGATAGTTTAATCCAGCACGATAGCGGATTTTTTCGATATCTGCAAAAAGGAGGTTCCCCATGAAAGAAAGACATTTATTTACCCTCTTATCTGTGGAAGCGGCCGCCTGCGTCCTGTTCTGTATTTTACAGCGCAGCTTATCCGGTCTGTTTTCCACCTTGATCGCATTCCCTTTTGAGCAGATCGGAGCTGGCCTGCGGGTTCTGTCGCTGTCTGGGGCTGTAGGAAATGTGGTCGCAATCATCTTATACATGCTGTTGGGACTTATCCCTGCTGGAATTTGGGGATTCCTGCACTGGCGCAAGAAATCAGAACCCCTGGATTTCATGCTTCTGGTTATCAGCGCTCTTCTTTTTGTAACCCTATACTACATGATCAATCCGGGACTTTTGTCCACCGGAGTACCAGGCACCGGGAAATGGTCCCTGGGAAGTACCTTCTATTCCGTCCTTCTGGGTTACCTGCTTATCCGCATTTTGCTTCATTATAAGAATGCAGGAACGGAGAAACTGCAAAAGGGACTTTGGTTCCTTCTTGGCACTGTAAGCGTGGTATTGGTGTACGGCATCTTTGGACAGGAGCTGGGAGGGCTGCTTCAGAATCTGGAAACGGTACAGAAGGGAAATACAGGCATAGAGCTGAGCGATGGATTTTTTACTTTTTCTAACCTTACTCCCACCTATGTTTTCCTGTTCCTCCACTTTGCAGTCCGTATTCTGCCTTATGTACTGGATATTATAGTTGTTTTCCTGGCGAGAAGGCTTCTGGCTGCAATGAAGGAAAACCTGTATCAGGAAGAGAGTGTAAAACTGGCGGAAAAACTTTCCCACTTTTGCGTGTGGACCTTAGCATCCACTATTGGGCTGGGGGCGGTATTTAACCTACTACAATTGTTTTTCCAGAGCAGCCTTTATCAGCTTGAGTATGTGGTGGCGGTCCCGGTATTTTCCCTGGCCTTTGTGCTGGCAGTGCTGTTGTTTGCAAAGTATATAAGGGAAATGCAGAGACTGAAAGAGGATAATGACCTGTTCATATAAGCGTATGGAGATATATAAATGATAGCCGGACTGCAAGTGTCTTGATTCGTTATATAGGAAGAAGCAAGGGTATTCAGGTAACGACTCTTAATTTAATATCATTGACTATTTAATATGGAGCAATTTGCAATAATGAAAGGAAATGATTTATGGCAATAAAAGTATGCCTTGAAGACGTATTGAAAGAGCGGGGAATGACGTCCAAGGAACTGTGCAGCCTGGTGAACATTACAGAAGCCAACCTGTCCGTCCTCAGAAGCGGAAAGGCCAAGGGCGTGCGGTTCCACACCATTAACCGGATCTGTTATTTCCTGCAATGCGATGTTGGCGATATCTTAAAATTCGATGGAAATCTGGAGGAGGACGAAAATGAAGATTAGGAAATCAAAATATCACCAAAAATCGGTTAAGGTGGCCCATTGCGGTGCTCTCATCTGGAGAAAATTTCCCACAAATTGTGACGCACATCTTGCAGAAAGATTTTTGAAGGGACGGGAGAACAATCATCTGTTAAAAAGTTTGTTCAAATTATCGGTTATTTTCATGACCTTCACAGCCAGCGGCTGTACTCTTGCAGTCCCAGATGCCGGCACAGATGGAAACGGTGACCGCCTGATTGGCGCTTTTATCACCTCCGAATATCTGGACCTATATGATATGGAAGGCTATCTGAACGACCATGCCGCCTCCCTTATGAACAACAGCAGTATCACCATAGGAAATGACAGCCGTTATGAGGGGAAACTTGTGGCAACTGTGGATAAAGAAGGTGCCCAGTCTTCTTCTGAGTGGAAAATTTCCTTTGGAGACATAAAAGGAGAATACATTTTAATGCCAGTGACCGAAGATGAGGATGGAAATACATCTGTAGGAAATCTTTGTTCCGACGGAGTAGGAGATCCGTATTTGAACTACAACGTTACCGATGATGGAGAAACACAGGAAATCAGCGCCACTGTTTACCAGGTCTCTGGCAAGTCAGAACACACACAGTATGTAAATCCGGTTTTCCAGAAAGAAAACGGGGAAATTTATGCCATGGCTGGAAATGGCTATTCCAACGGTGTGGGAGGCTCAGAAGGAAACACTATGGCAGCTACCCTTTCCGGTGAAACTACTACAGTGGAAAATGGAAAGACTAAGACAGAAGGCTGTAAAGTGACGGTTCAGTTTGCCACTATGTACAAGCCAGTGCGGACCATCATTTACCAGATGAATGAGGCGAATCAGGTATTGAAACAGACTGCCTATAAACCATCTGAGGTGCCGGATAGCTTGAGGGTAGAAGCAGACACTGCCTATATTCTGGCGGAAATCAGAAAGGAAGATACTTCAGGCAAAATGGTGACAACCAGGACAATCTTGAATTTGAATTCGTCAGAGGATGAGGAAACGCAGTACCTGGAGACTTGGTATCCCCTGGATAATGGGCTGATCAGCAAAAAAGATGTAGAGATTGAATATTGAATAAAAATGCCAGGAAAATTAACCTGGCATTTTTGCGTAATAGGAAATCTTGTTGGAATTTATTATTTATTCATTTTTCCTCGAAAAAAGCAGAATTTGTACAAAATAAATACATAATTCATACAAAACCAATTCCAAACAATAAAAAGCAATAAAGAATAATAAAAAAACAATTGACAACACTACAACACTTTGCTATACTAAAATTACCAAAAAGAGGCGGGCAAAGAGAACATTTTTTATTTATGCAAAGGCGCATGAAACTACATCGTGACTAAGTTGCTAAATAGAAAATGTTTTTTTGCTATAAAGGCATCGACACCAGAATTTTATAAAATATTTTCTAAAAAATGTCCTGCTTTTATAAGAAAACACCTGCGGCAGCAGGCGCTTCCGCTTTCCGAAAAGGCTTACTACCGTACCGGGATTAAGGACGGATAAGAAAGGAGAAAAAACTATGAAAATGATGAAAGCAGCAGTAGCACTTGGAATGGCACTCACCATGACTGTTACAGGTGCATCAGCAGTATTCGCAGAGGGAGAGCCACTCAGCGTTGCTACTGATTTCGAGATCAAGACTCTGGTACCGTGGGCAGCATCCGAGGAGAATGCATTCCTGGTACTGAACCAGGCAGAAGAGGGACTGTTCCGTATGGACGAGAACAACCAGCCTCAGCCGGCTCTTTGCGATACTTATGAGGTATCCGATGACAAGCTTACATACACCTTCCACTTAAGAGACGGAATCCAGTGGAGCAATGGTGAGCCTGTAAAAGCAGCAGATTTCGTATATGCATGGCTGAAACAGATGAGCGCAGACGCAACAAACGGCTACAGCTTCATTATGACAGACTACATCGTAAATGGTCAGGAGTATAATGAGGGAAGTGTTGAGGCTTCTGAGGTAGGCGTTAAGGCTGTTGACGATCAGACACTGGAAGTTCAGCTGAAGAGCCCGACACCATACTTCCTGAACCTTACTACAATGGATATGTTCTTCCCGGTTAACGAAGCATTCTGTGAAGAGCAGGGCACAAACTTCGCTCTTTCCCCAGACACCATGCTCTACTGCGGACCGTACGTGATCACAGATTATGATCCGGCTGTAGGCGTTACTTTCGCTAAGAACGACAATTACTGGGATAAAGACAACGTAGCAATCGAAGATGCACAGGTTCGTGTAATCAAAGATGCTGCAGCTGCATTAAGCGCATATCAGGCTGGCGAGCTTTCCCAGGTTAAACTTGATTCTGCAAACGTAGTAGCATACAAGGATGATCCGGAATTCTCCCAGGAGATCGACTTCCGTACAAGCTATGTACAGTTCAACCTTACAGATGACGTAATGAGCAATGTAAACATGAGAAAAGCTATTTCTCTTGCTATGAACAGAAGCGCTCTTACAGATAACATTCTTGCTGATGGTTCTGCACCAGGATTTGGTCTTGTAGCAGACGGCATGAGCGGTGATGGAGAGAAGACATTCCGTGAGCTGAACGGAGATGTTTCCCCATATGATCCGGAGCAGGCAAAAGAGTACTATGACAAAGCAGTTGAGGAGCTTGGAAGCGCACCTTCAGAGGTTACTCTTCTTGTAGCTGATGACTCTGTATCCAAATCCGTTGCAACATTTATCCAGAGTGAGCTTGTTACAACACTTGGTCTGAACGTAGTAATCGATACCAAGACTGTACAGGGACGTGGAGAGCTGATGGATGCCAACAACTATCAGTTTGCTGTAACTGCATGGGGGGCTGACTATGATGACGCTATGACATACCTTGATCTGTGGACAAACGGAACTCCATACCGTGGAAACTACAACGATGCAGATTACAATGCACTGATTTCTGATGCTAAGACTCAGACAGACGATGCAGCTCGTCTTGATGACATGCTGAAAGCTGAGAAGAAGCTGGTTGAGGAAGACGCAGTTGTTGCTCCTGTATACCACAGAGGTTCCGCTGTTCTGACAAAATCCAATGTCAAGAACCTGATCAGCCATCCGATCGGTGTTCCGCTTGAGTTCAAGTACGCTTCCTTCGAATAATCTCTTATTCAGGTGATTGTTGGATATAAACTGATAGCGAAACAGATCTCAGAGGTTTGCTTCAAATTCAAGTAATATTCCTTAAGGAATAAGTAACGGACCGTATACAGCAGTGGCTTACACAGCCGGTATACGGTCTGTTTTTCACAGAAAGAAAAGGAGTACTGTTCACTACGTGCACAGTAACAGAAAAGGTGATGTCATGCTGAAATATGTATTAAAGCGATTAGGGTACATTCTGGTTACCTTGTGGGTAATTGTAACCTGTACCTTTTTCATGATGAAAAATCTTCCAGGTACACCTTTTGATGCTGAGCGTTTTAGTATTATGACACCTCAGCAGCAGGAACGTGTGCTGGAAATGTATGGATTAAATGATTCTCTTCCAATGCAGTATGTGAAATATATTAAGAACATGCTGAAAGGAGACCTGGGTACTTCCTTTACTTATGTAAACCAGGACGTTTCCAAGGTTATCACAGGTCGTCTCGGACCATCTGCGCTGATTGGTATCCAGGCAGTACTGATCGGACTTGCAATCGGATTAATTTTAGGAATCCTGGCTGCCTGGAAGCACAATAGCGGAATTGATTACTTTACTATGATATTGGCAGTGCTTGGAGTCTCGGTGCCGAACTTTGTCGCCGCAGCCCTTCTTCAGTATTACATAGGTCTGAAATGGGGCGCTCTCCCGGTTGGATTCTGGACTGGCTGGAATTGTTCCGTATTGCCGTCCATTGCGCTTTCGTTCAGTGCAACAGCTATGGTTGCCCGTTTTATGCGTACCGAAATGCTGGATGTACTGGATCAGGATTACATCGTAACTGCAAGAGCCAAGGGGCTGAGCCAGATGAAAGTCCTTATGCGTCATGCAGTCCGCAACTCCATCCTTCCGGTTGTAACTATTTTAGGACCAATCGTAGTAAACCTTATGACAGGATCTCTTGCTGTAGAGAACATTTTCAGTATTCCTGGTATCGGAAGCCTTTTCGTAGACTGTATCAAGGCCAATGACTATCCGGTGATCATGGGTATTACTATTTTCTATGCCGCATTCTATATGCTGATTGTACTGCTTGTTGACCTGGCTTATTCTCTTATTGATCCGAGAATTCGTCTTGCCAAAGGAAAGGAGAGCTGATCGTGGACAAATCAAAAATTGACCGCAGCATGTATCAGAAAGCGAAAGTAGAAGCCTCTGAAAAAGAGCACATCGCAGCTCCTGCTTCCACTATGCTGGCTGACGCATGGATCCGTCTGAAAAAAAACAAGGCAGCAGTTGTAGCATTATTTATTTTGATCGGAATTATCCTGCTTGCCATTTTTGCACCGATCTTCAGTAAATATTCATTTAGAGACACTGATTATAACAATGTATATGGACTTCCAAGCGCAGCACACATTTTTGGTGCTGACCAGTTTGGACGTGACCTGTGGGTACGTACCTGGATGGGAACCAGAATTTCCCTTATGATCGCACTGGTAGCTGCAATCCTGGATCTGGTTGTAGGTGTTCTTTACGGTGCTGTTTCCGCTCTTTTCGGGGGAAAGGTAGACGCTGTTATGCAGCGTATTATTGAGGTACTGGTTGGAATCCCAAGCCTTATCATTGTAATCCTTTTCCTGATGGCATTCCCGGCTGGTGTAGGAACTATTATCGCTGCACTTTCCATTACCGGATGGGTAAACATGGCCAGACTGGTTCGTGCCGAGATCCTGAAACTGAAGAATCAGGAATTCGTACTTGCTTCTCAGGTTCTTGGAACCAGCAAATTCAACATTATTATGAAGGATCTGATCCCGAACACAGTCAGCGTTATCGTAATCAACGTGATGTTCACAATCCCAAGCGCTATCTTTACCGAGGCATTCTTAAGCTTCATTGGTATTGGTCTGGCAGAGCCGCAGGCTTCCCTTGGTGTATTGATCAACGGTGGTTATCAGGTACTGCGAATGTATCCACATGTACTGATTTTCCCGGCAATTGTTATCGTACTGATTATGGTATGCTTCAGTATTCTGGGCGACGGACTTCGTGATGCCCTTGATCCGCAGATGAGAAAGTAGGTACAGCTATGGGAAAAATATTAGAAGTTAAGAATCTTACAGTCCACATCAAGACGCACAAGGGCGTTGTCCAGGCTGTGCGCGGCGTGGATTTTTACCTGAATGAGCAGGAGACACTTGCGGTAGTAGGAGAGTCCGGTTCCGGAAAATCCATTACCATGAAAGGTGTTATGGGAATCCTCCCAAAGAATGGAAAAGTAGTAGAAGGAAGCGTAATGTTTCAGGGAAATGATCTGACCAAATATTCAGAACGTCAGATGCAGCAGGTGCGCGGAAGCGAGATTGCCATGATCTTCCAGGATCCTATGACTTCCCTGAATCCAACTATGAAGGTTGGAAAACAGATCGAGGAAATGTTGAAAGAGCACCGCAAGGAGATGAGTAAAGCCGACCGTAAGGCAAGAGCCATTGAGCTTCTTTCCCTGGTTGGAATCTCCAATCCGGAGGCACGTTACGACCAGTATCCACACCAGCTGTCCGGTGGTATGAGACAGCGAGTTGTCATCGCCATTGCACTGGCATGTGATCCCAAGGTGCTGATCGCAGATGAGCCGACCACAGCCCTTGATGTAACAATCCAGGCACAGATCCTGGATCTGATGCGCGATCTTCAGAAAAAGATCAAAACATCCATTATCATCATTACCCATAACCTTGGTGTTGTGGCAAATATTGCAGACCGTGTTGCTGTTATGTATGGCGGAAAATTAGTTGAGACAGGAGATGTGGAAGATATTTTCCACAACCCATGTCACGAATATACAAAAGGCCTTCTTCGTTCTATTCCAAAAGCACACGAAAAAGGCGGTGAGCTTCAGGCAATCCCGGGAACTCCTCCGGATCTTATGGAGCCTCCGGTTGGATGTCCTTTTGCGGCAAGATGTAAGGAGACAATGATCGTCTGCCAGAAATACATGCCGGATTATACCGATTGCGGCAAGAATCACAAGTCAGCATGCTGGATGCTTGACGAGATGGCACAGGAGGTAAACTCTGATGAAAAATGATGAAAAGCAGGTACTTCTTGATGTCAAGAACCTGAAGAAATACTTTAATGTTGGAAATAAAAAGATCCTGAAAGCAGTTGATGACATTTCCCTTCAGATTTATAAAGGAGAGACTCTTGGTCTGGTTGGAGAGTCTGGATGTGGTAAATCTACCTTCGGAAGAACTGTTATCCATCTGTATGATCCTACAGAGGGTACGGTAACCTTCGATGGAACGAAAATTGACAAGAATCTGGATACAAAGCAGAGACATGAGCTTTGCAGAAGAATGCAGATGATTTTCCAGGATCCATATGCATCCTTGAACCCGCGAAGAAAAATTCTGGATATTGTAGCAGAGGGAATTGATGCTCACGGTCTTGCTGCCAATAAAAAAGAACGTGATGCCAAGGTAATTGAGCTTCTGGAAACCGTTGGTCTTCAGGCAGAGCATGCAGATCGTTTCCCTCATGAGTTTTCCGGTGGACAGCGCCAGCGTGTTGGTATTGCACGTGCACTTGCAGTAAATCCGGATTTTATTGTATGCGATGAGCCAATTTCTGCTCTGGATGTTTCCATCCAGGCACAGGTTATCAACCTTCTGGAGCAGCTTCAGAGAGAGCGTGGGCTGACTTACCTGTTTATTGCACACGACCTTTCCATGGTGAAACATATCAGTGACCGTATTGGTGTTATGTACTTGGGATCTCTTGTTGAGCTTGCTGACAGTGAGGAGCTTTTCGAGAACCCAATGCATCCTTATACCAAGGCTCTTCTTTCTGCAATCCCGATCCCGGATCCGGATATTGAGAAGAACCGTCAGAGAATCATGCTGGAGGGTACACTTCCGAACCCCATTGATCTTGGCGAGGAGTGTAAGTTCTGCAGTCGCTGTCCTGTTTGCAAGGATAGCTGCCATAAGAGCCAGCCGAAGCTTGTTGAGGTAAAACCGGGACATTTTGTTGCCTGCAGTCAGTGCGCAGAGTAATATTTGACAGACAGATTGGGTATCTATTCAGAAGATATGGAAAGCTAAAAGACTGGCTGTAATATGAAATGTATAGTGCTATATAAGTTATGTTAACTGCTAAAATAGCAAGAGATAGACTTAGGAAAAATCAGACAGCAGAAAACAGGAGGAAGAAGGATGTTTATTGAGGAACGGCAGATAGCCATCGAGAAAGTCCTTCGGGAAGAGGGAAAAGTCCGGACCAGGGAACTGAGCGAAATGTTCCAGGTTACAGAGGACTGCATCCGTAAAGATCTGAAAACTCTTGAGAATGCCGGTAAATTAAAAAGAACTTACGGTGGTGCGATTCTTTCCCAGGATTACCCGCTGGAAAGAGATGTTATCGACAGAAGAAATTATCATGTGGACAAGAAGATGGTGATCGCGGTCAAGGCTATGACGTTGATCAAAGAGCGGGAAGCGATTTTTCTTGATATATCCACAACCAATATTGAGCTTGCCAAGCTTCTTGCGAAATCGAAAATGCAGCTTACCGTAGTGAGCAACATGATCGATATTTTACAGCTGCTTGCGCAAAATCCCAAGATCACAGCCATTGGAACCGGTGGAATCATGTATCCTACAGTAAATGGATTCCTTGGTTCTGCAGCAATCCAGGTGATCCGGCAGTACAGCTTTGACCGGGCATTTATGGGAAGTTGCGGAATTGATATGATGGATCACACCGTCACGACTCTTGGAGTGGAGGACGGATTGACCAAGAAGGCTGCAATTGAAAGCAGCCGTCATAAATATGCCGTGATGGAGCGGGAGAAATTTTATTTTAATGAATCTTATAAATTTACACAGCTTGATGAACTGGACGGAATCATCACAGATGAATTCCCAGATCAGTCGGTGCAGGATATGCTGGATTCCCTTGGTGTAACGCTCTATTAAGAAACGGCAGCTCGGGAATGCAGCAACAAAGTGACAAGACCGGCGGGCATGGGAATAATTTGTGAAATTATCAGAATGCAAAGTATTGTGATAGCTGCAATGTGATAGTATCAGGCTGGGTGAAAGGAAAAAGAGGATATGAGCAAATTTACTTTGGAGGTTTGTGCAGATTCTGTGGAATCTGTACTTGCCGCTGAGAAAGGCGGAGCAGACAGGATCGAGCTTTGCGGAAATGTGGTGATTGGAGGAACAACTCCATCAGAGAGTCTTTTCTGCGAGATCCGCAGGTATAGTGATATTAAGATCCATGCACTGATCCGTCCAAGATTTGGGGATTTTTGTTATACTGAATATGAATTTGATATTATTCGTTCAGAAGTGAGAAGATTCCGGGAGCTGGGTGCCCAGGGAGTTGTGATCGGTATGCTAAGACCGGATGGCTCCCTGGATGTGGAGCATCTGGCACAGCTTATGGAGGAAGCGAAGGGGATGTCTGTAACTTTGCACAGGGCTTTTGATGTGTGCAGGGATCCAATGGAGGCACTGGAGCAGGTCATTTCTCTTGGTTTTAATACCATTCTCACATCTGGACAGAAGAATAACTGTTTGGATGGTTCGCCGTTGCTTGCAGAGCTGGTGGAAAAGAGTGCAGGTCGTATTCACATTATGGCTGGTGCAGGAGTGAATGCAGACGTGATTGCTCCAATCTATGAGAAAACCGGAATCACAGATTATCATATGACGGGCAAGGTTTTGCTGGACAGTGAGATGAAGTACCGCAAAGAGGGTGTGAGTATGGGACTGCCATCTTTAAGTGAGTATGAGATTTTCCGCACCAGTGAGGCTGAGGTGAAAAAGGCCCGGGAAGTTTTAGCAAGGCTTTGAGGCTGGGACGCTCTTTCACAAAAAAAGAACAATTTTTTCGTGAAAGGGCGTTTTTTCTATTTAAAGTAGGAGGATGAATAGATGTTTCTTCAGAACAGTCAGAGGAAGATTGAAGAAGAATTTTTGAAATTAACAGAGAAGCTTGGGGCGGATAGGGAGCCACTAAAGACGATTTGTGAGAAACTGGATGGGTGCGGCAGAGACCTGGGTCTGGCGATGAAGTATTTGTATGTGACCGCGCCTTATAGTGATCTTGTGAATTATACTTTTGAGGAGATTCAGGATTTCGCAAGCCATGGACTGTTTCTTTATAATACTCTGGAACGTGTGAAAGAGCTGCCGGAGGAGATGTTTTTGAATTATATTCTGGATCACAGGGTGAATGAGGAAGAGGTACTTCCTTGTCGAAGCTTTTTCTGGAATGAGTTGAAGGATAGAATTGAAGGAAAAAATGCGAAAGATGCGGCAATTGAGGTAAATTACTGGTGTGCGGAGGAAGCTACTTATCATAGTGGTGATGACCGTACACTTCCGGCACTTACGGTATATCGAAGAGGTTACGGACGCTGCGGTGAGGAGTCTGTTTTTCTGGTAAATGCACTTCGCAGTGTGGGAATTCCGGCGCGGCAGGTGTATGTGCCAAGGTGGTCCCACTGTGATGACAACCACGCATGGGTGGAGCTTTGGTGTGACGGAAAATGGTATTTCACAGGCGCATGTGAGCCGCTTATGATCCTGAATAAGGGGTGGTTTACCAATGCTTCTTCCAGAGCAATGATGGTGCATTCCCGCCTGTTTGATCTTTTCCCGGCAGAAGGGGAGGATGTGATCGGCAAAGAAGGTGCAGCGGTTATGTTGAACCAGACTACGCGTTATGCCAGGGTGAAAACTGTTTCTGTAAAAGTGACAGATAAAGAGGGCGCGGCTGTAAAGGGCGCTCAAGTGCAGTTTCTGGTGTTGAATATGGGAGAGTATTTTCCTATTGCAAAGGCAGAGACAGACGAGAAGGGAACAGTTTCCTTAGTGACGGGTTTGGGAAGTGTGAGAGTTCTGGCATTCCTTCCGGGGATGGAAGGCTTTGCACAGGCAGATCTGGATACCAGAGCGCAGGATGAGATTTCCCTGATTCTTACTGGTGAGACTGTGGAAGCTGAGGATTGGAGAGCTGTAGATGTAATTGCGCCAGTTGACACCCCGGTGAACCCGGACATGCCTACCCAGGAGCAGAAAGCAGAAGGAACCAGACGACTGAATGAAGCAAACAAGATCCGCAAGGAGAAGAAAGAAAATTGGGTAAATCCGGAGCTGACCGCTTTTCTTGCAGGAGGCGATGAGAAGGAACTTCGTCAGGCAATAGTGGATGTGCTTTCAGAGAAGGATCATACAGACTGTGTTTGCAGGGTGCTGGAAGAGCATTTGGAATATGGAAAGATATATGCTAAGGAGTACCGAGATCTTGTTTGGGATGTTAACGGCACTGCTTGCGGCGAGAAGAATTGTAAAACTGAAAAATCTGTGGCATATACAGGCGTTTCTGGTGCTGAGAATGGCTATAACCTCTATATCAATTACGTATTAAATCCCCGTGTGGAGGACGAGCTTCTTCGTCCATACCGAAAAGGCATTCTCTCCTTTTTCACAGAAGAGCAGAAAGCCGCTTTCCGCACAAATCCGGCAGAAATCTGGAATTATATCCAGGTGCACATCACTGCCTACCCGGATAACGAGCGCGAGACCGTAATGGAAACTCCATACGAATGTCTGGTATCTGGAATTGGTACCGAGCGTTCCAAGAAGGTACTTTTTGTGGCAATCACCCGTACACTGGGAATTCCGGCAAGATTGAATCCAGATAATAAGGTAATGGAATATTGGGTAAAAGACCAGTTTGTGTCCGTTTTGAAACAGCAGAAGGGTGGCGCAGTTCTCACACTGAAAAAAGAGGCTGATGCTGTATGGAACTACTATCAGAACTGGACAATGGGACGTCTGGTTGGAAATGAATTTGTTTCCCTGAATCTTACCGGCAGAAGCTGGAAGGGGGATACTCTGGAGCTTGCATTGATTCCAGGAATCTACCGGATTATCACCACCAACCGTCTTCCTAACGGAAATCAGTTTGCATGGGAGAAAACATTTACGATAAAAGAAGGCGGACAGAGAGAAGAAACCTTGCGTCTCCGCGAAGCTCAGCTTGGCGATATGCTGGAGCGTATTTCCCTTCCGGAGTTTGAAGTAAAAGATTCTGCCGGAAACACAGTAAACTGCGCTGAGTTAACCAAAGGCGGAAAGAAAATTCTCATGTGGCTGGAAGAGAGCCGGGAGCCTACTGAACATATTTTGAATGAAATGCTGGAACATGCAGAAAAATTCCACGAATTTGAAAATTCCGTTTCCTTCCTGATCCGCACCCAGGAAGCCAAGCTGGATCCCCTTCTGGCAAAAGTGCTGAAAAGGTTTCAAAATGTTTCCATCTATTACAATTCCTTCGAGGAAAACATTGAGCTTCTTGGACGAAGAATGTACGTCGATCCGGATAAACTTCCGCTGATCCTGGTAACAAATGGCGAGTCTGTAGGAATTTATGCAACCAGCGGATATAATGTTGGAACAGGCGACATGCTGATCCGTATTATGGAAGAAGTGCCGGAGGCGTAAGTATGAGCAAATACACAGAAATTCACCCAGATGGACAACGCGCATACCAGTTTGTAGCTGACACGGCATACGTCCGTGAATCCGGAACAAAGGGGGAGCACAAAGCAGCTGAATACATTTTGAAGGAAGCGGAGCAGGCAGCAGCCCAGACGGGAAAGTCTGTCTACATTCAGACACCCCGCATGGAATTTTTCCAGTGTCCGGATTTTCAGCAGAAAAAGGCAGAGCTGGTAATCTGCCAGCCTTATAAGAAGGCTTATCCGGTGCGTGCCTACCTGAATGGCGCCTGCACCCTGGAAGAGGGCATCACAGCACCATTTCTCTTCGTGGGAAAAGGAGACGACATCAGTCTTTCCAAGGCAAAAGGGGCAGTTGTGCTGGTCTGCGATCCTATTCGTGAAGATATGATAAATAAAATAAAAGCAGCAGGTGCACTTGGCTTTGTAACCATATGCGGCACGCCGCTGGATCAGGGGGAAGACCGGATTCCAACCCAGTACCGCCGCAAGGCAGGTGATCTTCCAGGCGCATCTATCCATTATCTGGATGCAGTGGAAATCGTGGAGAAACAGGCATCCAAGTGCTGCCTGAACATTCAGCAGAGCGAGATTTCCCGCAATTCCGCCAATGTGGCAGTACGCATTCTGGGAACTGATTTTCCAGAAGAAATCGTTACGGTAACGGCTCATTATGATTCTGTTCCGGAAGGCCCTGGTGCATATGACAATATGTCCGGCGGAGCCATGGTGATGGAAGCTTTTCATCATTTCGCAGAGCACAGACCAGCCAGAACTATGGAGTTCATCTGGTTTGGCTCCGAGGAAAAAGGTCTGGTTGGAAGCCAGAATTATGTGAAATCCCATGAAGGAGAAATGAGCAGCCATGTGTTTAATCTGAATGTAGACCTGGCAGGGCAGCTTCTGGGAGGAAACGTTCTGGGAGTAACTGCAGATCCGACTGTCTGTGCAGAACTGAAAAACCTCATGGAAGAAAATCAGCTGGGTGTTACCATCAAAAATCAGGTCTGGGCCAGCGATTCCAATACTTTCGCATGGAAAGGTGTGCCAGCGCTTACCTTAAACCGTGACGGCTTTGGCATGCATACAAGACACGATACAGTAGAATATATATCTCCTCGCGCACTGGAAGAAGGGGCGAAAACTCTCTGCACAGCAGCTGCATGGGTGGCAAACGAGCCAGAACTTTCCTTTGAACGGGAAATTCCAGAGGATATGAAGAGAGAACTGGAAAAGTATTTTGCCTAATGTTACAGGAAAGGACATTATAAAATGAATAAAGTAATCGAAGAAAGAACAAAACGTACCGAATGGTACCGTGACGCCCGTTTCGGCATGTTTATTCACTGGGGACTTTATGCAATCCCTGCCAGAGGAGAATGGGTGCGCAGCGTGGAGCAGATTCCACATGAGGACTACTGCCATCTCACAGAAGAGTTCACAGCTGAGAATTACAACCCAAGAGAGTGGGCGCGTCTTGCGAAAAAGGCAGGCATGAAATATGCTGTGCTCACAGCCAAACACCATGACGGCTTTTGCCTTTTTGACACCAAACTTACTGACTACAATTCCATGAATGCAGCCTGCCACAAAGACCTGGTAAAAGAGTTTCTGGAGGCGTTCCGCGCGGAAGGAATCAAAGTCGGTCTGTATTTTTCCATCATAGACTGGCGCCATCCGGATTTCCCGCACTATGGAGATATGCACCATCCAATGCGCAACCATCCGGAATGCTCCAATGAAAACCGCGATTTCGACCGTTATCTGGAATTTATGTTTGGTCAGATTAAAGAGCTTCTTACCAATTATGGTAAGCTGGATCTGATGTGGTTCGACTTCTCCTACGGAAATATGAAGTGCGACAAATGGAAAGCCCAGGAGCTGATTTCCATGGTGCGTTCCATCCAGCCTTGGCTGATCATTGATAACCGTCTGGAGGGCAGTGCTGAGGACTCCGGTTCTATTCTTACTGCAAATCCTACCGAATATTCCGGCGATTTCGCATCTCCGGAGCAGATGATCCCGCCAGCAGGAATCCGCAATGAGCTTGGTGATCCGGTACCATGGGAAGCCTGCCTGACCCTGAATAACAATTGGGGCTATTCCTCCAGTGACCGTCATTATAAATCAGCTGAAATGGTCATCCACATGCTGGTTGAGTGTGTCAGCAAGGGCGGCAACCTGCTCCTGAATGTGGGTCCTGATGCAAAAGGCCGTATTCCGAAGGAGTCTGTGAAGATTCTGGAAGAAGTAGGAGAGTGGATGGACGAGAATTCCAAGAGCATCTACGGCTGCGGCTATGCTGAGATTGATAAACCGGAATGGGGCCGCTACACCCGCAGCGGAAATAAGATCTATGCCCACGTTATGGAACCTCAGGCAGGAGCAATCCCTCTTACCGGAATTCACGGTAAGATCAAAAAACTCCGCCGTCTTTCCGACAATTCCGAGGTAAAGCTTACGGATTACTGGAACCTGAAGGAATACTCCCAGAATCAGTTCTTTTTCCTCAACGCTGACACCTGCGACAGCTACCCGCTTCCGGATGATCGGGATACGGTTGTGGAAGTAACGCTGGAAGAAACTGAAGAATAAACAGATATAAGCAGATATAAAAAGAAATAAACAGAAATAAACAGAAATAAACAGAAAGGGACTGCCGGGAAATGGCAGCCCCTTTTTGGATTTATAAGAAAGCCCATCTCTGGCACTTTCCTGAACCGAGTAGTGTTTATACGAAAGCTAGAGCGTGTTTGAAAAATCATTCCTGCAAATTGCGAAGCACATCTTGCAGAAAGCCTTTTATCCAATACACTCTAAAGTGAAAGTCTATTTTTTACTCTTTAAAACATTTCGCACGATCATACAAATGAGAATGGTAACCACCATATCCGGCAGTGTATTTCCCACAGGAATATCAATTCTCATTAAAATTCGGTACAGCACAAATCCGATTACCCAGATTACCGCATTTGTTATGTCAACCGCTTCGCCCAGGCTGTCAGCACGCTTCAGAAGGAAGAAATCGGCAATCTGAATGGCAATCATCGGTGCAAATACAGAACCGATGAGATACAGGAAATCGGTAATGTTGTCCATTGGATATACAATTGCAGCAATTGTTCCGATGATGGTTACGGCAATTGCGGCATATTTTCCATTAATTTTGGAAAATACAGATTCAGATGAAATTCCGGCGGAGTAAGCATCCAGGAATGTAGTGGTAACAGTGGAAAATACAATGATCAGAAGACCTGCAATTCCCAGTCCGGCTTTCACCATAATCTGAGCAATGTCGGATTCACCGGTATAAATCGCTGCCCCCATACCGATTACATACATCCAGCAGCTTACAAGACCGTAAACAATAGAGCTTACAGCAGTTGCTTTCACTGGCTCCTTCGCCTCGCGGGTATAATCACTGATCAGCGGCAGCCAGGACAGTGGCATTGCAACAGAAAGCTCAACCGCAGCACCAAAGGACATGGCTTCCTCGCCAATGGCAAGTGCAGTCCCGCCATCAAAGAAGATGAGCTTGCAGAGTACCAGTGTAAGGATAAAAAGTGCTGCCATAGCGATGGTGTTGATTTTTCCAAGGTTTGTGATGCCGATAAAAATCCACAGTACGATCAGTGCACCGATTACCAGACACCATACCCAGCTTCCGGTATGTAACACACCGTTTGCGGCCAGAGCTCCGTCGTAGATCATAATAGCAGTCCAGCCAACCAGCTGAAGTACATTCAGGAAGGAGAAGAAAATCCCGCCCTTTTCCCCAAAGCTCATTTTTACGGTTTCCATTGCACTGCGGCGTGTTTTTCCGCCAATTACTCCGGCGAGGAAAAGCATGATACAGCCAATAATATGTCCGATGATAATGGCAAGAAGACCTTTTCCAAAGCCAAGTGAGGCAAAATAGGTTCCAGTGAGGATTTCCGCCAGGGAAACACCAGCGCCAAACCAGATCAGGCCGTTTTCAAAAATGGAAGTACGTTTTTCAGTCATGTTATTTTGCCTCCTTATCAGCGGCTTCTGCCGTAATCTCGTCATGTGACAGTGTGAATTCATTTTTTATTGCAAATCCGTGATCCATAGGACCACTGCCTTTTCCAAGATCCAGCATAGCAGCAAGTGCTCCGGAAATATATTTCTTTGCCCTCTCCACGGAAGTATCCAGGTCAAATCCCTTTGCCAGATTAGAAGCAATGGCACTGGATAAGGTACATCCTGTTCCGTGAGTGTTTGGATTGTTGATCCGCTTTCCCTGGAACCATTTGTAATCGCCTTTGCGCCACAGAAGGTCATTAGCGTCATTCAGCTGATGACCACCCTTGCAAAGCACTGCACAGCTGTATTTCTCCCCGATGGCAGCAGCGGCTTTGATCATATCCTCGGCAGTTTCTATTTTCATTCCGGACAGAACCTCTGCCTCCGGAATATTCGGTGTCAGGACTGTGGCCATTGGAAGAAGCTGACTTTTAAGGGCTTCAATGGCTTCATCATTGATCAGCTTGGCTCCGCTTGTAGCGACCATAACCGGGTCTACTACAATGTTCTTTGCTTTATACTGGCGAAGTTTTTTCGCAATGGTTTCAATCAATGCGCTGGAAGATACCATTCCAATCTTCACTGCATCCGGATAAATATCTGTAAAAATATTATCCAGCTGGTCGGCCAGAAATTCTGGCGTTGCTTCCATAATACCTGTTACACCGGTAGTATTCTGTGCGGTAAGTGCGGTAATCGCACTCATGGCATATACTCCATTGCTGATCATTGTCTTGATATCAGCCTGGATACCGGCGCCTCCGCTGGAGTCACTTCCAGCGATTGTTAATGCTGTTCTCATAATTTTCTTCCTTTCTCTTGGCCTTGTTTGAAGCAGTTTCCACGAGTTATGAGTTATAACGTGAAAAAATCTTTTTACAAACCGGCACTGTTGTTATGTATGCATTAATTTTATATAGCGTCCGAAAGTGGTGCCCCCAGCCGAACGCTGCATTGCTGCCATATGAAAAAAGAGACACCCCAATGAGGTGTCTCCGAAAAAAATCAAACCCATGATGACTTCCTACGGCGGCATTATCCGCATCAGGTAAAAGGGTCGAAATTCACAATTTCCTCTCAGCCTGTGTACAAGCTCCCCTGTTCTTTTGTTATTATAGTAATAATGGGAAAAATTGTCAATAAGGTGTTGGAATACAATAAATACCAAGCGTGAAAATCGTTTACGCTAACTCCACAACCAGCACCTGATATCCATGCAGCTTAACTGAATTTCCATCCAGAACCATATCCGGGTAGTTATTGATCAGCACCTTTTTGCATTCTGATGGAAGTGTAATTTCCTGCTCATCCCACTGATAATTGCCAACCACAAGCAAAGTTTTATCTCCTTTACGGTAGTATGCCATTAAATTATGCCGGTCTTCCATAAATGGCTCCAGAGCACCATACACAACGGTTTCTTTATATTCCGGATCCTTGCGAAGAGCGATCAGTTTCTTATAGAAATTAAGTACGGAATTTGGATCAATCGTCTCTTTTTCCACATTAATTGCGGTATAATTGGAATTTACCCGAAGCCACGGTGTACCAGCTGTAAATCCGGCATTTTCCTCACCAGTCCACTGCATGGGGGTACGGGCATTGTCGCGGCTGCGGCGGGCAACAGCTTTCAAAGCTGCTTCCGGGGTAAGTCCGGCGTCAAGTGCAACTTTATATTCATCCAGAGTTGAAATATCATCCACCTCGTCAATAGATTTGAACGGGACATTTTCCATACCAAGCTCCTGTCCCTGATAAATAAAGGGAAGTCCACGAAGCATGAAATTCAATGCGGCCAGCATTTTCTTACTTGTGTCACAGCAATCTCCCTCAGGAATATAGTGGCTTACACCACGGGGCTCATCATGGTTCTCAATAATATTGGAAACAAATCCGAAATCTCCCATTTTAGCCTGTGTCTCGAAGCAGCAGCGTTTGTAATCGTCTGGTGTGATTTCCTTGCAATCGTACCAGCCTTTCTCAGAACCTCCGAAAATGGTTTCGTTAAAGTCAAACATAGAAGAAAAATATCCATTATCTCCAATAAAATCCGGGAGCTCTTCGTCCTTTGCGTTGAAAACCTCACCTACGGAAAAAGCATCGTGAGGCTTGAATGTGCGGTCACGCATTTCTCCAAGAAATTCTCCGATTCCGGCAGCTTCCTCCAGCATTTTATTGATGCTGCAAAGCCCGTCCTCACGATCAGGCTCATAATCATGCATAGGAAGAGCTTTTTTGATATTAATGATAGCATCAATGCGGAAACCGCCAAGCCCCTTGTCCAGCCACCAGTTAATATTTTTATACACTTCCTCACGGAGCTCTGGATTTTCCCAGTTCAGGTCAGGCTGCTTTTTATGAAAAACATGAAGGTACTGTTTGTTAGTGCCAGGCAGATCCTCCCATACCGGACCTCCGAAATAGGAACGCCAGTTAGTAGGAAGTTTACCATCTTCTTTGTCTCTTAAATAGAAGAAACGGCCGTATTTTCCATCCGGATCTTTACAGGCTTTTTTAAACCATTCGTGCTCATCAGAGCAGTGGTTTACAACCAGATCCATGACAATATACATGTCACGTTTCTTTGCTTCTGCGATAAGGCGGTCCATATCCTCCATGGTTCCGAATCGCGGGTCAATGTCGTAATAATCGGAAATATCGTATCCCTGGTCAGCAAGAGGAGAGCGATAGCAGGGGGAAAGCCAGACAATGTCAACCCCCAGCTCCTTCAAATAATCCAGTTTCTCAATAATTCCCGGCAGATCGCCGATTCCATCACCGTTTGTGTCATAAAAGCTTTTCGGATAAATCTGATAGGCTACTTTATCCTGCCACCATTTTTTTTTCGTGCTATTCATTTATGTCTCCTTATATATAATGATTATCTTTGAACTAAGTACATTATACATACATGAAAAAGAAAATACTTCCCTTAATTTGATTAAAAAATACGAAATTTTGACCAGAGATTGTTTAGAAAATCATTTCGTACATAGGGAGTTTTTTTGCAAGCGTATTTTATAAGGAAGGATTCTCAATCCCCTGGCTGTGTTTCCGATATTGCAGAGGTGTGGTTCCTGTATATTTGCGAAATTCTCTGAGAAAATTTCCCATATTGTTATAACCACAGTCCAGACATATTTCGGTCACTGGAAGACTGCTGGCTTTTAATAAACGTACTGCCTGGCGGATGCGATATTCATTCAGATATTCTATGGGAGACATGCCGATTGCTTTTTTAAAAAAACGGCAAAAGTATTGCTCATTGAGTCCGATCAGGGATGCCAGATCGCGGATATAAATTTTTTCCTGGTAATGGTCGCGGATGTAAGTGATTGTGGTTTTTATGGTCTCGACCCTGCGGTCATCAGATTTTTCAGTCTGGGAAAAAAGCTGACGATTGGAAAAATCTGCGAAAATATTTAACAGGGAAGCCTTGATCAGAAGCTGATCTGCCAGGCCGACAATGGCATTTCCAGAAGCGCGGAATAAATTTATATGTAAGGAATCATGAAGCTCTTCCAATTGTTCAGAAAAGCTGCAGCGGTAAAATGCGTTAGTGATGTTCTGGAACTGCTCCTTTATAATAGGAAAAACAGGATGGTTTGCAGAAATACATCTTGGAAAAATCAGACGCCCATTTTGCAATGGCTGGACAAGCTGAGTCTGAACCGTATCGTAAAAAGGAGAGCAGAGCAGTTCCGGTTGGAAAACGACAGCGTATTCCATGGAGACTTCTTTTGAGCGTGCACGTATGCTGTGCAGTTCGCTGGGATTAATAAAATAAAAACATTCTGAAGATACATCAAATGTTTCCATATTAATATCTAAGGTGAAGGTTCCACCGGGAAAGTAAATAATCTCGACCTCCTCGTGCCAATGGTGCTTGACCAGGATTCCGTGTCCGCTTAGTTTTAAACGGTAAAAAGCACAGGGAAAAGCCTGGGAGCCATGAGGATTTGTTTCTTTTAATGCTGGTGATTGCTGCTGATACATAGAAACCTCCAAACTGGGGAAAGGGTATAAAATAATGAATTTGTTATATGTATTGACGCTATCATGTCTGAGGGCGAAAGTCAA
>UMEA01006736.1_pt1 | contig 23757 bp, 20 predicted proteins | sample 1964621 | NCBI WGS metagenome assembly UMEA01 (sample SAMEA4836007, study PRJEB28245) | human gut metagenome | biome: gut microbiome; material: fecal sample | place: Denmark | collected 2008 | reverse complement strand
GGGCATCCTGTTCCGGCAGGCAGTCATCATCCATAATCCACAGATACTCTGCCCCGGAACACGCTGCCTGCTGGATGCCGCAGGCAAAGCCGCCCGCACCACCCAGGTTTTTGCCGGTATTATAATAGTGCATGGTTGGCAGGTTCAGCTGCGCCACCAGTTCGGCCGTGCCGTCCGTGCTGGCATTATCGATCACCCACAGTTCCGGCACACCGGCCGTTTGGGTACACAAAGCCCGCAGGCAGCACTGCAGCATTGCCTTGCGGTTATACGTTACAATAACCGCTGCCGTGCGTTTCATTTGTGAGCCTCCTTGTGGGGGAAGAACTTGCGGTTCAAAAAGGCCATCCCCTTGCGCAGCCAATGCTGGCTTTCCATATATACAACGTCAAGCTCTTCATAGGCGATGTTGTTGGTGATCAGCCAGGCATCCAGCAGGCGCTCGCTCACAAAGCCGAACACCCGCTTATCATTGGTGGAATAGCTGCTGATATCCAGCTCTTTTTCCAGCTCAAACAAAATATCGAACAGCCAGGTGCAGTAGTGCTGCAGCAGTTCCTTTTTCATCACGAACATATTGAAGTGATGGCCGTGCGTTTTGGACATGTAGGTGTCATACGCTGGCAGATACTCCGGGCATTTGCGCTCGATGATGGCGCGGGTCACCCGCAGGTCCTGTTCATGGTGGGCGTGGATATACTGGGTATAATTGGTTTCAATAAAATAGTGGCGCTCTTTAGGCAGCACAACATTGGTGGTGGCCAAAATAGCGTTGAGTTCCTCGTGGCCGATGACCCGACGCTTTTTGCGCTCAAAACGGTGCAGGCGGCTGGCAAAGTAACGGCGGTAATGCACGATGCCGATATAATCGGAATCCAGGTTTTTGGCCGCCCAGTACAGGCCCGTCAGCTCGCAGAAATTGCCGTTGCGTTCTGAAATATTTTCACCGGTATCGTCCCCGATGTAGCCAATGCCGGGGTGGATGGCATGACCCATCTGTACCGGCAGGTACATGGGGTCTTCCGGTATCCAGTACGGTTTATGTGTTGCTATGATGATCGTTGTCTGCAAAGTGTATTCCCTGCCTGTTTCTTACTGCTGCGCATGGTTAGCAAAAAAGCGCAGCGTGTTTTACTCCAGCCGGCAAAGCACCGGCACACATGCAAAATAGCTGGCGGTGGATGATGCAGCGCACCTGCCCAGCCGCACAAGCCCATTATCAAAAATAGTATACCGCTTTTTATCAGGAAAGCAAGTTACAGTTTCATTACTGTTTTTAATGTTTCTCATTTTTTGCAGCCGGATCTGCCGCAAAAAGGGCCTCCGGGCCGGTGTGCCAGATGCAGCGCTCAACGCGTTTTTCAGGAATCACTTTCTGCATCCATGCGGTCCTGTTCCTCTGCCAGCTTTTCCCACTCGTCATACAGTTCCTGCTGGTGGAAGCGGGAATCATCCAGTTCATCGCACTTATCCCGCAAAAGCAGGTGGTCGCGCAGAACCTCCGGGTCGTTGATCTCGTTTTCCAGCTCAACAATATGGGCGCCAAGCTCTTCGATCTCGGTTTCCAGCGCTTTCAGGCGGGTGCGCACCTCGGCACGGCGGCGGCGCTGCTCCTTGCCATAGCCTGCCTTCTGGGGCTTATCCTCCTGCTTGGCGGGTTCCGGCTGTTTGGAAGTATCGCGGTCATGCAGCTTCTGGAAGTTCTGGTAAAAAGTCGCCTTGCCATCTTCCAGGTACAGGATCGGGCAGCCAAGGGTCTGCATCAGGTAGCGGTCATGGGTGACCAGCAGCAGGGTGCCCGTGTAGGCAGACAGCGCATCGGTCAGCGTTTCGCGCATGAAAATATCCAGGTGGTTGGTCGGTTCGTCCAAAAACATCAGGTTCGGGCGTTCCAGGGCCAGCTCCGCAAAGCGCAGGCGGGCCATCTCACCGCCGGAAAGGGTGGCGCAGTCCTTGAACACTTCCTCGCCGCGGTATCCGAACCTGGCCAGGTGGCTGCGCACTTCCAGCTCGGTAAAGCGGGGGTACTGGTTCCAGATGGCATCGATCACGCGGCCTGCGCGGCGGGCCTGCTGCTGCACAAAGATACCGGGCTTGGCACCGGTGCCCAGCCGGACCATACCGCCGGAGGGGCGGCGCTTACCGTCCAATACCTGCAGCAGGGTGGATTTGCCGGTGCCGTTGGGGCCCGCAATAATCAGCTTGTCCCCACGGTGGACGACATAATCCAGTGCTTCCAACAGGGTGCGTTCCCCAATGCGGATAGTTAAGCCTTTCATGATGACCAACTCATCATACGGCTCAATATCATACTCAAAGCGGAAATTCAGCTGGTGGGCTTCCGCCTGGGGTGCTTCGGTGATTTCCAGCTTTTCCAGCTGTTTGCGGCGGCTCTGGGCCATTTTGGTGGTGGAAGCGCGCACCAGGTTGCGGTCAATATAATCCTGCAGCTTGGCCGCCTTTTCCACATCGGCATCATGCTGTTTTTGCAGGCGCTCGTCCGCTGCTTCGCGCTGGGGCAGGTAGGCGGAGTAGTTGCCGCGGTAGGTGGTGATGGTTTTGCCGCGCAGCTCCCAGATACGGGTACAGACAGAATCCAGGAAGTAGCGGTCATGGCTGACCACCAGCACTGCGCCGCGGTAGGCTTTCAGATAGGTTTCCAGCCAGTCCATCGTTTCCAGATCCAGATGGTTGGTGGGTTCGTCCAGAATCAGAATGTCCGGGCGTTCCAACAGCAAGCGGGCCAAGCGCAGGCGGGTCTGCTCGCCGCCGGAAAGCACCCCGGCCTTTTTCTTCCAGGTATCTGCCGGGAAGCCCATGCCGTTGAGCACCTTTTTGATCTGGGTGTCCATATTATAGGCATCCATGGCATCGATCACTGCGTTGCAGGCTGTGATCTTATCCGTAATAGCCGTGTTGTGGAGGTCAGCTGCCAGCTGTTTTTGCAGGGCCTCCAGCTCCGCCATGGCGTCAAGTGCAGGCTGGAACGCAAGGCGCATGGTTTCGTAAACGTCTTTCTCCGGGTCAAGATGGCCCGTCTGTTCCAGGTAGCCGCAGGTTGCCCCCGCCGCAAAGGCAGCGTCACCGGCATCGGGCAGGCTTTCGCCGCACAGCACACGCAGGAGCGTGGTTTTGCCGGTGCCGTTTGCACCAATAATACCAATGCGGTCGCCGCGTTCCACACTGGCTGTTACATGTTTTAAGACCTCGTGCTCGCCAAAGCTTTTGCCAAGGTCCTGCAGTTCGATCAGCATAATTTCACACCTTATCGTATCCCTGGCCACTGGGGTGTATCAGAAAAGTCGAAAACATAGTCTATTTCTACAAACACCGCAGGATTTTGCATTAAAAAGCCTTAAATCCTGCTTGTATTTGCGAAATATCCGTCATGCTCTTTGTTTTCAGATTCACATTAAAGCAGCAGCCAGTTTGTTTTACTCTTCCACCAAAGGGCGCATCAAACCCGAAAATGTGCCGCTGCTCAGTTCTTTACCCCGGCAGCGGCACATTCCATTGGTCTGTTTCAGCCCTCGTTCATATGCCGACGGTTGCGCACGCCGACATTTTCCAGTTCTTCCGGCTCCATTACAACGCGGTACAGTTCTTCATAGCTGTGCACCGTATATTTGGGCTGGATGCCGGTTTTATTTTCCTCGTTGGCAAAGTTGACCCAGCAGGTATCGATCCCCGCATTGATACCGCCCTTGATATCGGCCAGCAGGTCGTCCCCCACCATCAGCACACGGCTGCGGTTGGTCAACCCCAGGTCCCGGATGGCATAGTCCAGCAGCTTGGGCGAAGGCTTTGCCGCACCCACTTTTTCCGAGATATACACACCATCCATAAAGCGGCCAATGCCGGATGCCGCAATGCGGGATTCCTGTACCTGGGTAGCACCGTTGGAAACGATTGCCAGGGTAGCAACTTCGCCCAGTTCTTCCAGAGCGGTCAGCGCGCCGGGCATCAGATCCGCATGGTTGGCCAACTCGTTCTCATAAAAGTCGTTCATCTCGCGGGCGTTGCCGGCTTCTGGTGTGCCAAGAGCCTGCATCACGCGGCCAAACCGCACCGCAAACAGCTTGCTGCGGTTCAGCTCGCCTTTGGCAAGGCTGTCCCACAGCTGGCGGTTGATCTGGTGGTAGGTTTCCAATGCTTCGGGGCCGTTGGGCATGCCGTAATGCTCTAACGTAATGCCGACCGCAGCACGCTCCGCTGCGTTAAAATCCAGCAGGGTGTTATCCACATCCAGTAAAAGACAAGTATAATTTGCCATAGATTTATTCCTTTTTTCCGGTCTATTCTTGCCGGATATCTGCCGGGGTGCTGCCCTGCCGCCAAAACAATTACTCCGTGTGCTGTGCCTCCGTCCTTTCATCGTCCGTCAGCGCATCGTCAAGGGGTTCTGTGTCAAGGGGCTGGCCCCAGTCAAAATCATAGTTTTCCACACTGCCGTCGGTCACATCGTTCTGGCCGTTATCCGGCTGATAGCCAGCCTCGCAGTCAAAGACAAACATGTGATCACCTCCCGGCTTATGCTATGCCGGGGGCAGGCGCTGTGTGACTGCAATCAGTCTCCGTCGCCAAAGGGGAAGAACGGGAACTGATCGCCCGAATCACTTGGTTCCGGGGTTACCGTGGGGTCCGAAAGGGGTTCCGTTACGTTGATGACAAGCTCTGCATACTGACCATTGTTGGCAGCACGCACGGTATAGCTGCCAACGGTATCCGCGCTGAACTGCACGTTATCGCCGGTTGCACTCCACTGCGGCTTCTGGGCGCAGGTCCAGGTGGTATCCCCCGAAGGATTGCTTACGTTGGCCTGCAGCGTTGTGGTACTGCCTGCCGGCATGGAGCTGACACCGGTGATGCTGACGGTGGTAGCCGGTGCCTGCACATGCACCATCAGTTCCTGCGAAGTATAGGTACCGTTGACTTCCAGCCCGGCCTTGATGCGGTAATCTCCGGTAGCATTCGGCGTAAAGGTATAACTGGCGCCATTCTGCATCAGGTCATCGTTGACCGACCACTGCACACCGCTGTTATCATAGCTCTTACCGCCCAAGGTGACACTGGCGTTGATGGTCAGGGATTCACCCTGCTTGATGGTGCTTTCGCCCTGATCCAGGTTGATCTGCACACGGGCATCGTTGAACATTGCCGTCACGGAAATATCCTTGGTCGCGCTGTCCACACGGGTAGCGGTGGTCAGGCCATCGCTCCACTTATAGAACGTATAGCCGTCCGCCGCCACAGCGGTAATGGTCACGGTCTGCTTTTCGGCTGCGTCCATTTCGATGGAAGTTACGCCGCTCTGGTCATTGCCCTGCAGGGTGCCCTTGCCTTCTTCCACCAAGTATTGCAATTTGAACGTTGTAGGGGTCGCCGAAGGCGTGGGCTCCGTGGCGGCTGCGCTGCCGCCAGCCTGCTCAGTACGCTGCGGAATATCATCCGTGTTGGGGCGGGTATCCGCAGTATCGTAAGCATGATTGCGCAGGTAGTTCAGCACCACATTCGCGCCGGATGTGCTGAAGCCATTCTGTTTGTTGTTCAAATAGGCTGCTTCGGCATAGCCGCTGTTGCTGTCTTTCAGTGCTTCGGCCAAGTTCAGGTATTTATAGCCTTCATCATTGCACATCTTGGCCAATTCCTGGTTGAACTGGTCGATCATCAGCTGCGTTTTGGCGGCATCAGATGCTTTTTTTGCCACAGGCGGAATGGCACAGACAATGACATCGCAGTACTGGTACGCACCGGTAATTGCGATGACAGCCTGCTTATAGTTACGGGCAAAATTATCATAGGAAAGGCTGCCGTCCAGATCGTTGCTGCCCAGCAGCATGACCACGCGGCGGGGTTTCATTTTGGATACCGCCTGCGGGACGGTATAGGCGCTGGAATCCCCCGCAAAGTAAACGCAGGCATCATTCAGCAATGAGCTGACGGTCAGGCCGTCCTTGCCTGCAAACTGATCCAGCGTGATGACTTTATCGTCATACAGGGACTTGGCAAACTGATCCCCCACAAACAGCGTGGAGGAGACATAATCGGTGCCTGCATCAGAGGTTTTGGCCAGCACGGACCCCAGCGAAGTATCCAGCGGATAGGCCTGCGGGTCATAGCGGCCGCTGCCGCCCAGCGACAGCTTGCCCGGCAAAACCCAGGATGCAATAAATGTAAGGATGACAGCCAGCACACATACTGCCAGAACAGCACATGCCTTGCGCTGGGTTGGGCTGAAGGATGCCCGGCTGCCGGATGTTTTGCGGCTCATAATGTTCGTTTCTCCCTTTGTTCCTTATGTAGGATGCGCCCGCGGGCCGGGTTGGTTCCGGCGGCGGGCTGTGCCCGGCAGCGCTTTGCACCGCGCGGGGTTCAGCCCAGAATATACTGGGTCAGTTCTTCACAATTTTGCGCCAACAGCACCGGATTCCAGGGTTCCAATTCTTCCCTGCTACCATAGCCGTACAGCACGGCAGCAGCGGGCAGCTGGTTGTTGACTGCGCCCTGCATATCATCCTGGCGGTCCCCCACCATCAGGATGCGTTTGCCCGCCAGGCGTGGATCCTGCAGCACAAGGCGGATCACATCCGTCTTGTTGTCCACACTTTCGTCCATGCTGGCCCCGCCAATGCGGTCAAAATAGTCAAACAGCCCCTGCTCTTTCAGGATGGGTGTTACAACTTCGACCGGTTTGCAGGTTGCCGTTGCCATGTACAGCCCGGCATCTTTCAGGGTATCCATCATCTGACGCACCCCGGGGAACAGGCTGCACTGGTGGCTGCCAACTTCCTCGTAATGCACGCGGTAATACTCCACGGCCTGCTCCACCTCGGCATCCGTTGCAAAGTGCTGGGCAAAGCTCCAGCGCAGCGGAGGGCCAAGGTAGCGGGAACAATCTATCGCATCCGGGTCAAGGCCCATTTTGCGGAACGCATAGGCAAAGCAGTTAAAAATGCCCGGCCGGGAATGGATCAATGTTCCATCAACATCAAATAAAACGGCGTCGTAACGCTGCATCCAAAATACCTCCTGCGGAAAGGCGGTGCTCCCTTTATACAGTCCTGATAACTTCCCATGGCGCTTGCGGCCGCGTTGTTTATGGCTACTCTCCCGGTGTAAAGCACACTCACTTTACATCCATTTCAAGAGCCTTGGCCGCATACCATGCAGAGAAAACAATGAACTTTCCTGGGTTCTTTATGTTCTCTTTGGGTGTATACGGAACCGAAAACAGACGATCCGATACTCTGCCGTCTGTCAATTCCGTCATAATATACAGTTGTATTATATCATAACTGTCAAGGTTTGAAAATGACTTCACGGAAATTTGATAATTTGCCCCTTCTTTCCTGCTCCAAAAGACAAAAAAGCCGCTGCAAACCGGTAAAATCCGGCCCACAGCGGCAGTTAAATGGTATAAAACTTATCCAAATCCGATCCTGTACGCAATCTTATCAGGAAAGGATCATGCGGTCATTGGCTTCGCCGCCAGCCTGCTCAAAGCGCTGCAGCAGATCCGATACTTCCAACTTTGTCTTTTCTTCGCCGCGCACATCATAAATCACATGGCCTTCGTTCATCATGATCAGGCGGTTGCCATAGCGGATTGCATCGCGCATATTATGGGTGATCATCAGGGTGGTCAGGTGGTTTTCCTGCACGATCTTGTTGGAAATTTCCAGCACCTTGGCGGCGGTCTTGGGGTCCAGGGCTGCGGTGTGCTCGTCCAGCAGCAGCAGCTTGGGCTTTTTCAAGGTCGCCATCAGCAGGGTGACTGCCTGGCGCTGGCCGCCGGAAAGCAGACCGACCTTGCTGGTCATGCGGTCCTCCAGGCCCAGGCCCAGGGTTTTAAGCAGCTCGTGGTACTCGGCATTTTCCTTTTTGGTAATACCAATGCGCAGGGTGCGGCCCGCACCGCGGCGGGCGGCCAGGGCCAGGTTTTCATCAATCTGCATCGTGGCGGCGGTGCCCATCATGGGGTCCTGGAACACACGGCCAATGTAAGCGGCGCGCTTGTGCTCCGGCAGGCGGGTGATATCCTTACCATCAATAATGATCTTGCCCATATCCACCGGCCACACACCGGCAACAGCATTCAGCATGGTGGACTTGCCCGCACCGTTGCCGCCGATTACGGTGACGAAATCGCCGTCCTCCAGTGTCAGCTTCAAATCATTCAGGGCAACCTTCTGGTTGACAGTACCGGGGTTAAAAGTCTTGTAAACGTTTTTGATCTCAAGCATTGCTGCTGCCGCCTTTCTTTACCGCAACGCGGGTGAAGTATTTTGCTTTCCAGTATGGAACCGCAAGGAAGATGGCGACCACGATGGCGCTGAGCATTTTGAGCAGGTCGGTATCAATCTTGAACCAGATGCAGATCTGCATAACAATGTAGTAGATGACGCTGCCGATGCCAACGCTGAGCAGCTTGAGCGCAAAGTTGCGAAAAATCTTGCTGAACACGGCTTCACCGATAACAACGGCAGCCAGGCCGATCACGATAGCACCGCGGCCCATCTGGACATCAGCAAAGCCCTGGTACTGGCTGAGCAGCGCACCGGAGAATGCCACCAGACCATTGGAGAGCATCAGGCCCAGCACAATGTTGAAATTAGTGTTGATGCCCTGCGCCCGCGCCATGTTGGCGTTGCAGCCGGTAGCGCGAATGGAGCAGCCAAGCTCGGTGCCGAAGAACCAGTACAAAATAGCGATAACAACCACCATAAGAACGGCCACGATCAAGATGGTATTGCGGTAAAACGGAACGCCTTTGATATAACGCAGGGATACCAGCAGGTCATATTTGTCCACGTTGATAGCCTGATTGGCTTTTCCCATGATTTTCAGGTTGACCGAATATAGGGACAACTGAGTCAAGATACCGGCAAGGATGGCCGGAATGCCCATAAACGTGTGGAACAGGCCGGTCACCAGGCCAGCCAGCAGGCCAGCACCAAACGCCAGCAGCAGGGACAGCCAGACGTTCATGCCGGAAATCATACACATGATGCAGACCGCACCGCCAAGGCCCAAGGTGCCGTCTACCGTCAGGTCGGCAACATCCAGGATGCGGAAGGTAAGGTAAACGCCAATCGCCATAATGGCCCAAATCAGGCCCTGCGCCAATGCGCCCGGCATGGCATTGAACAATGTTGCAATGTTCAAGAGATCGTCAACTCCTCAAAAAAGATATAGTCTTTTTAATTATATCAAAAAATCGCGGGAAAGAAAAGCCTTTTCCGCGATTTTTGTATTAAAGTTACCTGCATCAAATCAAAGCAGGCCGTTCTGGCTGTTTAGCCCTCGTATGCCACATAATCATCTGGGATGGTGATGCCCAGAGCTTCGGCAATGGTCGGGTTGTATTCCTTAGTGAACTCCGGAGCGTACTCAATGGGCATCTCCTCAACCTTGCTTTCGCCGGTCAGGATCTTGGCGGCCATCTTACCGGTAGCAACGCCCAGGTCATAGTAGCTGATGGACAGGGTAGCAACGCCACAGCCGCTCATGATGCCTTCCTCGCCTGCAACAACAGGCACACCGGCGGGCTGGCAGATGTTATTGACGATCTCAGTGTTGTTGGCAACGGTGTTATCGGTGGGAACATAGATCACATCGCTGGCATCGGCAGCGCTCTGGCAGACGGTGGCCAGATCATTGGAGTCAGAGAATGCGTAATACTCGCAGGTGTAGCCCAGTTCTTCCAAGCTGGCCTTTACGGTATCAACCTGATACTGGCTGTTTGGTTCGGCGCTGCAATACAGCAGACCAACGGTCTTTGCATCGGGGAACAGTTCCTTGATGATTCCTGCCTGCTCATCCAGAGGAGCCAGGTCGCTGGTGCCGGAAATATTGGTGCCGACAAGGCCATCGAAGTCATCAATACCCAGTGCCACGCCGTACTCGGTAACAGAAGTGCCCAGAACCGGGATGGTGTTGGTGCCGGCCTGTGCAGCCTGCAGGGCGGGGGTTGCGTTGGCCAGGATCAGGTCAACATTATCAGAAACAAAGCCATTGATGATGGTGCTGCAGGTGTTGGAATCGCCCTGGGCGTTCTTTTCCTCAAAGGTAACGGCATCGCCGAGCTGCTCGGTCAGGGCATCCTTAAACCCCTGGGTTGCAGCGTCCAAAGCAACGTGCTGCACCAGCTGGCAGATGCCGACCTTGTAGGTCTGGCCGTCAGCAGCGGCGGTATCGGAAGCGGCGGTGGATTCTGCGGCAGAAGAAGCGGTGCTGTCCGCGGCCGATGCAGCAGAGCTTGCTGCAGTGCTGCCACAGGCAGCAAGGGAAACAGCCAGGCAGCCGGCTGTCAAAATAGAAAGTGCTTTTTTCATGGTATCTTCCTCCCAAATCTATGCATCGCTCACCGGCATCCACTATGCTGCATAGCCTTGGGTGGGTGTCCTCTCCGAAAAGCGATTTAGTGATTTAAAGTATAGCATCAATCGTATTCCCCTGCAAGATACAATCCGCCAAATCACGGCGCTTTAGAGCGCTAAATTTCCACATTTTGCACAATTTTAACAAAAAAGCACACCCTGCGTTCTGCCTTTGTGGCATTCGCACAGGGTGTGCAGTATCAATAAGACTTATAAAATGATATTTTTCTCTGTTTCAGCAATCAGGTGCTGGATTGCTTTTGTGTTCCTTGCCGTTTTGGCCTCATTTATGCAAAGATTGCCGCTTCGGTCTGGTTCAGGATGCGGATAAACGCCTCTCGCGTATCCGCCATACGCAGTTTTTCCGTCAGGCGGTGGTCGCTGAGCAGGTTGACAAGGCGAGCCAAAATCAACAGGTGGTCGCTCTGGCGGTCCGGCGGAACCGCAACCATAAAGATCATATCCACCAGCTTGCCGTCCGCTGCGCCCCAGTCCAGCCCGCGGGTAAGGGTCAGCGCGGCCAGCCCAAGCGAGGCAACGCCCGCATTGCAGGCATGCGGGATGGCAAGCCCTTCCCCAATGGCGGTGGTGCCGCCCGCGCGTTCACGCTCACACACGGCTTTATAGTAGGCGGTACCGTTGGTGATCACGCCGTTGCTCTCCTGAAGTTCCACCAAGGTTTCCAGCACCGTCTGCACACTGGGCATCTCGGCATGCAGCATCACACTGTCACGGTTCAGTAAACGGCTGACTCTCAGCTGTGTCTGCTCACTTTCCCTGTGTTTCATACGCCCTCCACCTTGCTGATCAGCTTGTAAAGGAACTCGCCCACCGCGCCGCCGGTGCAGTCGCAGTTGGTCACTTCGTTGGCCGCTGCTTTTACTTCGGACGGCGCATTGGCCACAGCCACGGAATAGCCCGCTTTTTTCATGATTTCGAGATCATTATAATAGTCACCGATCACGATGGTTTTTTTGATGTTCTCGTTCAGGATATGGCAAAGCTCTTCCATTCCGGCTGCTTTGCTGATGCCGGAAGGCATAATTTCCAAGTAGATCTGGTTGGTAGGCAAAAAGTAATTATCCCGGCCAAAGTACCGCGTTTTGGCGTACTGTCCCGCTTTGCGGATCGTTTCCGGATCCCCGGCAAACACCACCTTCAGCCAGCCATCCGGCACATTTTCCAGCGGGCAGGCCACGCTTTCCATGTGTTCATCCACCTGGTGGGCGTGGGTATAGCTGCTGGCGTGAACAACATACATCTCCCCCGCACCGGCCATGACCTCTACACCAATCTTCGGGAATTTTTGCAGCATATCGGCAATGGCGGCAGCGGCCTGTTCCTGATTCAGGCAGGAGCGACGCAGCACACGGTTGGTCTGGAAATCATACAGCAGCGAACCATTGCAGGAGATTGCTGGCAGCGAAAGCTCGATATCACCCAGCGCCGCGCGGATCGACTCCGGCGGACGGCCGGATGCGACGGTAAAGCGCCCACCCATGGCGGTAAACAACCGGATGACGCTGCGGTTGCAGGCGGGAATGCCCTCCTTTGCAGTCAGCAGGGTGTTATCCATATCACAAAAAACCAGATAATCACTCAAACGCTCCATGGCGGCTTTCCTTTCTCAGACGGCTTAAGTAGTCCTGAAACCAGTCAGGCAGTGAGCTGTCAAACTGCATCCATTCCCCGGTGGCGGGGTGCACAAAGCCAAGCTCCTTGGCGTGCAGGCATTGACCGTTCAGGCTGCGGATACAATTTTTTGGCCCATACACGGCATCCCCAGCCAGCGGGTGACCAATGGACGCCATATGCACCCGAATTTGATGGGTGCGGCCTGTTTTAAGCTTGCATGCAATGTAAGTAAAGTTGCCGAACCGTTCCAGCACCTGCCAGCCGGTGTAGGCATATTTGGAGTTCTGCTGGGTCACGGCCATCTTTTTGCGATCCTTAGGGTCGCGGCCGATGGGGGCTTCCACAAAGCCGGTATCCTCTTTCAGGTTGCCATACACCACAGCGTGGTACACCCGATGGATAGAATGCACGCTCATCTGTTCGGTCAGTGCCTGGTGGGCGGCGTCCGTTTTTGCAACGACCAAAAGGCCGCTGGTATCCTTATCAATGCGATGCACAATGCCGGGGCGGATGGCCCCGCCGATGCCGGACAGCCGCCCCGCACAGTGCCACAGCAGTGCATTGACCATGGTGCCGTCCGGGTTGCCGGGCGCAGGGTGCACCACCATGCCTTTGGGCTTGTTGACCACCAGCAGGCTGTCATCCTCATACACAATGTCCAGCGGAATGTTCTGGGGCTGGGCTTCGATGGGCTGCGGGTCCGGCAGGGTGAGCAGAATCGTCTGCCCGGCTTTCAGCTTATCCTTTTTGTTCAAGGGGCTGCCGTTGCAGGTCACACTGCCCGCTTCGATCAGGTTTTGCAGCTGGCTGCGGGAAAGATCCGGGCACTGTTCCGCCAGCCAGCGGTCCAGCCGCAGGCCAACGCTTTCCGGCGCAAGGGTCAGTTCACGCTGTTCCATCTGTGGGCGCACTCCCCTTTTGCTGTTTTGCTTTTTGTTCGCGGCACATATCCAGCAGCAGGCTGAGGACCAGCAGGCCCACGCCGACACAGATGCAGACATCCGCAAAATTGAACACCGGGAAATTGATGAACAGGCAGTTCAGGTAATCCACCACCACGCCGGTGCGGATACGGTCGATCAGGTTGCCAACACCGCCGCCCACGACCAAAATCCAAGCAGCACGCTCCAAACGCGGCATTTTGCGCAAAAGCAGCATACCGGCCAGCACAGCCAGCATCACACCGGTAACGATCACCAGCAGCGTGCGCTTGCCGCTGAGCATGGAAAACGACATACCATCATTGAGCAGATAATAAAATTCCAGCACATGCGGGATAAAGGGTTTGCTGCCAACCGGCAGCAGTTCCACGGTGGCCCAAAGTTTGATCAGCTGGTCAACCAGCATCAGGCCTGCCGCAGCAAGAATGGATAAAATGCCAACCAGCATAAACGCCTCCGTCGTCCGGGCCAATGCAGCGCTGCAAAATGCCCTGACAAAAACAGCGGTGCAAAGGCTTGATAAAAGCGCAAAAGCACCGCTGTAAATCGTACTATGGCAATACCGCACAGTTCCTGTTTTACAGGCTTAAGCACTGGAACAGCGCTTTAACATCATGCGGCATAGCCCTTTATTTGAAATTAACCAAGAACTTTCGCACAGCGCGGGCACAGGCCGTCTTCGCCAACAGCTGTGTCGAACTTCCAGCAGCGCAGGCACTTGTTGCCGGCAGCATGGGCAACGCTCATGCCCAGGCCCTCGGTCAGCCCCTTCACGCCGCCTTCGCCCTTGACCAGATCCACATGGGAAACGATCATCAGATCGGCCAGCTCATCCATCGGGATGGCGTTCAGGAAGTCATACATTTCATCGCTGCAGTACAGGGTAACGGCAGCTTCCAGAGAGGAACCGATGGTCTTATCGGCACGGGCCTGCTCCAGAACCTTCTTTACATCGTCACGCACAGCAATGATCTTGGCCCACTTGGCGTCAAAAGCGGCATCCTCATCGCTCTTGGCTTCCGGCATACGCTCCCAGCAGACATACTCCTGCATGCCTTCCAGCTTCGGGATGTAGCTCCAGATTTCCTGGGCGGTGAAGCACAGGATGGGGGCAACCAGCTTGGTGAAGTCAACCAGAATGCGGTACAGCGCAGTCTGGGCGCAGCGGCGTGCGTGCTCGTCCGCGCAGTACAGGCGGTCCTTGATGACGTCCATATAGAAGTTGGACATATCAATGACGCAGAAGTTGTAGATTGCGTGGTAAGCGCGGGAGAAATCGTAATTATCGTAAGCGGCACGCACATTGGCGGTCAGGCTGTTGCAGCTCTTGAGTGCCCAGCGGTCGATTTCGAACAGCTGATCCTCGGCAACCATATCCGTGGCAGGGTTGAAATCGCCAATGTTGCCCAGCATAAAGCGGGCGGTGTTGCGCATCTTGCGGTATGCTTCGGACAGCTGCTTGAAGATATTCTTGCCTGCGCGCACATCAACGGTGTAATCGCTGGAAGCAACCCACAGACGAACGATGTCAGCGCCGTAATCGCGGATGATTTCGGACGGCTCCACACCGTTGCCGGCAGATTTGTGCATCTGCTTGCCCTGCTCATCAACGACCCAGCCATGGCACAGAACGCCTTTGTACGGGGCAACGCCCTGGGTGGCAACGCTGGTCAGCAGGCTGGACTGGAACCAGCCGCGGAACTGGTCGGCGCCTTCCATATACAGATCAGCGGGCCAGTTCAATTCGGGACGTTCGCGGCAGACTGCGCTCCAGGTAGAGCCAGAGTCAAACCAGACATCCATGATATCGGGATCCTTTTCCCAGTCAGAAGCGCCGCATTCGCAGACCTCAGTCTTGGGCATGATCTCGTTGGCATCGTACTTATACCAGGCATCGGAGCCTTCCTTGCGGAACAGGTCGCTGACAGCCTTGATGGAAGCATCGGTGATGTGGTACTTGCCGCAGTTCTTGCAGTAGAACACCGGGATGGGCACACCCCACACGCGCTGACGGCTGATGCACCAGTCGCTGCGGTCACGCACCATGCCGTGCATACGGTCATGACCCCAGGCCGGCTGCCACTTGACTTCGTCAATGGCCTTATAGGCTTCCTCGCGGAACTTATCAATGGAGCAGAACCACTGTTCGGTTGCACGGAAGATGATGGGATGGTGGCAGCGCCAGCAATGCGGGTACTGGTGGGTGATGTGCTGCACGCCCATCAGGTGACCGGACTGCTTGATGTGCTCCAGAATAACTTTGTTGGCAGCCCAGACCTTAAGGCCTGCAAACTCTTTGCCTGCTTCTTCGGTCAGGTAACCGCCATCGTCCACGGGGACAATAACGGGAACCTGCGGGTAGTGGTTGACGCAGACTTCAAAGTCCTCAACACCGTGGCCAGGTGCGGTATGAACGCAGCCGGTGCCGCCTTCCAGGGTAACGTGGTCACCCAGGATAACCAGACCCTTGCGGTCCAGGAAGGGGTGCTGATACTGCATCAGCTCAAATTCAGAGCCGAGAACGCGGGGCTCCAGAACCTCGTAATCCTCGATATGGCAGGCTTTCATAGTGGATTCCACCAGACCGGCAGCCATCAGGTGATATTCATCGCCGATTTTGACGAAGGCATACTCCAAGCTGGGGTTCAGGCAGGTTGCCACGTTGGCGGGCAGGGTCCAGGTGGTGGTGGTCCAGATCACGATCCATGCCTTGTCCAGAGGGATACCGTACTTGGCCAGAACACCGTTGGGGTCATCGGTGAGCTTAAAGCGGACATAGATAGAATCGCACTCGTCCTCGGCATACTCGATTTCGGCTTCTGCCAGAGCAGTACGATCCTCCGGGCACCAGTAAACGGCTTTCATGCCCTTGTAGATATAGCCTTTCTTGGCCATCTCGCCAAAGATCTCCACCTGGCGTGCCTCAAATTCGGGGCGCAGGGTCAGGTAGGGGTTGGCGAAATCGCCCTGAACGCCCAAACGGGCGAACTGGCTGTTCATCACATCAATATGCTCGGTAGCAAACTCTTTGCAGATCTTGCGCAGTTCCAGCTTGGAAATGCCGGCCTTTTTATCGCCCAGAGAGGACAGAGCCTTCAGCTCAATGGGCAGACCGTGGGTATCATAGCCGGGAACATAGGGAGCACAGTAGCCCGACATGTTCTTTTCACGGATGATGATATCCTTGATGATCTTGTTCAGGGCAGTACCCATATGGATATTACCGTTGGCATACGGAGGGCCATCATGCAGAACAAAGCGCGGCAGATCCGCGTTATGTTCGATCATTTTCTCGTAGACGTGGTTTTTCTCCCAATCCTCCAGCATTTTGGGTTCCTTTTTCGGCAGCCCGGCACGCATTTCAAAGGGGGTAGCCATCTTATGGATGGTATCATTGTAATTCTGCGGCAAAGTTTCCAACTCTCCTCTATTTCCTTATTATAGCTGATATGGCGGCTTGTCCAAAGCGCAGTATACCAGGTTGCCCCGGCAGTTCTGCACCGTTCAGGCAGGTCTTAAAATGCTTGGGGTACGCGCACGCACAAAAGCGGCACCTCAAACATCATAATCAATGTCATCAAATGCGTCAAGCTCCGCTTTGGCAGGGCTCTTGGTTTTGCGGGCATTTTTGCCCGTGCTGCGGGCCGAAGCGCCGCGGCTGCGGGAGCCGGATTTCTTGGCGGGCTTTTCCGGCATATCCCCGCCGTAAAGCCCGGCAACGGATGGCATATCATCGTCCGGCAGGATTGGCTTTGTTTTGGGGGCAAAGGCAAATTCTACCGTATCGATCTTTTCCTCGTCCAGCGACTGGACAGGGGCAGGTGCCGGAGCCGGTTCCGGCTCTTCGGGCTGGGCGGGTTCTTTCGGCTCAGCCTCGTAATATTCCGGTTCCTCATATGCCGGGTAGCTTTCCTCCGGGGCTGCGGGCTGCGGAGCCGGGACATCCTCCGGGATTGGCTGGTTGGGTTCCGGTTCCGGCTGCGGAGCCGGGGCAGGCTGTTCTACCGGCTGGGGTGCAGGCTGCTGCGGGGCTTCCTGCGGTTCCGGCTGCGGCTGCGCGGCCTGCTGTTCTACACGGTTGGTGTGATACTCCGGAATTTTGGCAATCATTTCGATGTGCTGGCGGTACAGGTCCATCAGGCGCTTTTTGAACGCATCCGCTTCCTGCTTTATTGTCACAAGCTCCTGCTGGGCCAGCTCCACCTCATCGCGGGCGCGCTGTTCACGATCCTCCGCCTTAATGTTGGCGGCACGAATGATCTCGGCAGCTTTCTGCTTGGCTTCCTTGATGACGTTCTCGCCAAGGCGCTGGGCATTGATCATGGTTGTGCTCAGGGTATCTTCGTCGGCACGGTACTGGTCAATGCGCTGGGCCAGTATGACCAGCTTTTTCTGCAGGTCATCATTTTCTGCGGCCAGGCTGTCGATGCTGTCCGCAACCTGTTTGAGGTAATCGTCTACGTCCTCACAACGATAACCGCGCATGGCACGGTCAAAGGTCACGCGGCGCACATCATCCGAAGCAATCATCCAAATTCCTCCTGTTTCGGGTGGCACACACCCGGAATGGTATCCGAAATTTTACCGTTCGGCACGGCTGCCGGGCTGCCCCGGCCCATGGGTTTCACATTCAAGTTTTATGTTCAATACTGATAAAACGTGATAAAGATGCGGTCCTTGCGGCTTTTGCCGCCGATTGCCACCAGACGGTAGCGCCCAACGCCCCGCACGGTGAAGATATCACCTTCAAACACATCCTCATGGGCGGTGCGCAGCGGAACGTGGTTCACTTCCACCCTGCCGCTTTGGATTGCCTGCGCCGCAATGGAGCGGGAGGTGTGCATCATGGCTGCCAATACGGTATCTGCTCGCAAAGATGGCACCGTTGCATCCTGCGTCTGGCGTTCCGGCCCGCGCAGGACTTCTTCCGGCACGGCATTGCAGCGTTCGACATGCACCGGGCTGCGGCCAGCTTCCGTCAGGTTGGAAGCAATAAAATCCGCCTTATCTTCCAGCACAAAGGCATACACACTGCGGGCATCGGCCGGATCCGGCAGGATATCCCCCAAACAGGCACGATCCAGGCCGAGACCCAGGATTGCCCCCAGATAGTCACGGTGGCCCGGCACAGCGCTGCCGCCCTGCTGCGGCGCTGTGAAATGCAGCACCGCAACTGGCTCTTCCGGCCAGGAATCCGGTGGTTCAATGCAGAGCACTTTGCGTTCCGCATCCGGCCAGCCGCCCTGAAAGCGGGCAAAATCGCAGCCCTCACGGTTGAGCGCGGCCTGCGCAAGGGCCTGTTCGCGATCCGAAAGGAAGCCCGTTGCCCGCGGGATGCCACGCTGCATGGCAGTACGGCAAAGTTCTTCCACCCGGCGCATCAAAAAGCGTTCATCCTCGTTCTGCGGCGGCACAAAGCCGCGGGTCCTTGTATCAGAAGAAGACGCCATTGTTCTCCAGCTCGTCCAGCAGGTCGCCCATAATATCAACGTTATACGGGGTGATGATGAATGTACTGGTTGCTACACGCTTGATCTGGCCGTTATTGGCGTAAGCCACGCCGGACAAAAAGTCGATCAAACGGCGGGAGACTTCTTTGTTGGTGGATTCAAGGTTCAGCACAACGGTGCGCTTTGCGTTCAGCTGGTCTGCAATGGCAGCAGCATCGTCAAAACGTTCCGGCTTGACCAGTACAACCTGCAGCTGGGTGGTAGCGTTGATGTTGACCACCTTGTTGCTGTGCTGCTTAGCAGTTTCCTGCGTGGGGTAGGCTTCTTCTGGGGCTGGCGAACCGCCCTGACCACCGCCAGGGAAGATATCATCCTCTTCGTTATCATCCACATAGGAATCTGCTTCGGGATCCTGGTTGATTCCGAGGACGTTTCTCAAACCATCTATCATGGACATGGCAGTTACTCCTTACGTTTGCTTAGTTGTATAAATTGCACAAAAAAAGCCCCGATCGGCTTTTGTCACAACTATACAGTATTTATTATCTTCCATTTTTGCTTCGTTGTCAATACAAATATAACAGAATGTGGGGCAAAACGCCCGTTTTCTGTCCTTACAGCAGCTTGCCGTCCTGCAGGTTGCTGCCTTCCACGATCACCTCATCGTACAGGCGCAGCTCGTTATCCTCCCCCACTTTGCCGCCTTCCGGTACAAGGATGTAGGTATCGTCCTCATATAAAATGGTAATGCGGCGGAAGCGCTGCAAATCGCCGTATTTGACATATACGCCGCGCTGGCCGTTCACGATATGCAGGGCCCTGCGGTCAATGCGGATGCCCTGGTAGGTGTGCAGGCTGATTTCGGCTTCCTCATAATTCAGGCAGAGCACCTGAGCATTGATGCTGCGGCATTCCAGCGCCACTTTGGCAAGGCCGGTTTCTTCGTCGGTGGTCACATCCACCACGGTGGCAGCCAAAGGCTCTTCCTGTTTGCCCGGAACGCTGATGCTCACGCGGGACAGGCCGTTCAACCGCCCGGCAAGGTCTGCCGAACACACGGCATAAAACCGCCAGGAAAACCCGGTTACAATATGCCCAGCAAGGTCGGCATTGGACGGAGTCTCCCCTGCGTTGATCATCTTTTGCAGATCAGCCGGGCTCATGGCATCCAGCTCCATGGGATCCCGCACCACCGGGGCGGCGCTTTCGGATGAGACAAAATACCCGTTGGTATCCGCTTCGATCGTCTGCAGGCCGTTCAGCTGGGCAGCAATGCCGTCCCGCTCGGCCTGCAGGCTGGCCAGCACCTCGCCAAAGCCCGCCGCCTGGCCGGTGCTGATCTGCAGTTTATTTTGCGCCAGCAAAAAATCTTCCGCAGCATCCTGAATTGCGCCGTAAGATGCTGTGTCGATCTGGTCCAGCAGGTTATACAGCGCCGTGCGCGTCTGGGTGGTCAGAACCGAAAGATCGCTGCCGGAGGAATTTTCCGACTTTGTCAGCAGCAAAATCGCACGATCCAACCGGTCCAGCCGTTCCCGCATTGCTCCCTGGGAATCATCCGTATACTGTTCCGCCAGAATGGTGCCCGCGCTGACGCGCTCACCATCCTGCACCACATATCCCAGGTTGCCGCTGCCAGGCACATCCACTGCCTGGAACACTGCCACGCCTTTCAGCGTGATGTTATCCGACATGGTGTAGGCAATGGCGGTTTCGGTTTTGTAAGTTCGGTGGAAGATCGTGTAAATCTGGATACAGAGATACCCAAGCACCACAACCAGCAGCGCCGTAAACAGGGCAAAAAGAATTTTTATGAATGCTTTGGGCTGGCTTTCATTCTGTTCATGCATTGGGTATCCCCCCTTTGGTTTTATGGCAACACCGCACAATTCCCGTCTTACGGCTTAAGCACCGCTCCGGCGGCTGCGGCACGGCATCTGCGTTGCCAAAATGCTCGATAATGTCGGGTTGCGGTACCCGCATCGTGCTTCGGGGGCAAAAGCCCCTCGCACTCTGCGACCGCTGCCCCTGCTTCGGTTCGCTGTTTCCGCCACTGGCGGCGCTCACCTTTGCAGCATCCAGTATTATCTGCGCTTTTGGCTTAGCAGCTGCCGCACCTCGCTCGCCGTATCGGCACTTAGAATTATGCAGTATTGCCTTATCTTTTATATATAGCGATATTGTTACTGCATTTCAAGCGTTGTTTTCCGCCAGGAACGCTTCGGTCTGTTCTGCCGCCTGCTGTTCCAGGTTTCCGTCTTCCAGGTAAAGCCACACAGCGTCCGTCTGGCGGCGGAACCAGGTCAGCTGACGCTTGGCATAATTGCGGGAAGCCTGCTTGAGGTGCGCAAGGCAGCTTTCCAGGTCTGCTGTTCCCTCAAAATACGGGAAGAACTCTTTGTAGCCGATGGCCTGCGCCGCGGTGCGGTAGGTATCGCGGTGGTCATACACCAGTTTGGCCTCCTCCAGAATGCCGCTTTGCATCATACGGTCACAGCGGGTATCAATCCGCTGGTAAAGAAGGGTGCGGTCGCGGCAGGTCAGGCAGAGACAGAGTGAACGGTAAGGTTTTTCCGCCGGACGGGCGGCCTCGCGCTCAGCGCTCATCTTGCGGCCGGTGGCACGGTACAGTTCCAAAGCACGGATGACCCGAGGGGTGTTGTTGGGATGCACCTTGGCGGCATAGCCCGGGTCCACCGCGGCAAGTTCTGCATAGAGCGCCTGGGAGCCTTCCGCCTGCAGGCGGGCTTGCAGCTCCTGCCGGATGGCGGGATCCACTTTTTCCGGCGTAAAGCCAATGCCGTTGAGCAGGCTGGTAATATACAGCCCTGTGCCGCCCACAACCAGCGGCAGCTTGCCCTGTGCCGTCAGCTGGGTGATGGTTTTCCCCGCAAGGGTGGTAAAATCCGCCACGCTGAACGCCTGTTCCGGCGCAAGGAAGCCGACAAGATGGTGCGGCACCCCCTGCATTTCTTCCGGGGTCACTTTGGCAGTGCCAACATCCAGCCCCTGATAGATCTGCATGGAATCCGCACTGATGATCTCGCCGCCAAAGCGTTTGGCCAAGGCGACCGAGAGTGCGGTTTTACCAGTTGCCGTCGGTCCGCCAATGGCAACCACGCGGGGCTTGGCAGCATTATACAAGGCGTCCAAACTGTTTTTCCAGCTCCTTCCGGGTCAGCTTCAGCACGCAGGGGCGGCCATGGGGACAAAACGGCGGCACACTGCCGTCCATAATTTTCTGGGCCAGGGCCAGCATTTCATCGGTGGTGGTCCTGTCCCCCGCTTTAATGGCGGCGCGGCAGGCAATGGAATGCAGTACCCACTCGGTTTTCTCCCGCAGGGCATCGCGGCCGCCGTTCAGCAAATGGTTGGCCAGTTCCAGCACCATATCCCCCACATCGTCCACCGGCACATCCGCGGGAACGGCACGCACCACAACGGTAAAGCCGCCGTAATCATCCACTTCCACACCGCTGTTCTGCAAAAGTTCCTGGTGGGCCAGCAAAGCTTGCTTTTCCTCAGCGGAAAGGTTGACCTGCACGGGGACAAGCAGCATCTGAGACGGCACGCTGCCGTAATCCTTGGCGAGCTGCTCAAACAGGATGCGCTCATGTGCGGCGTGCTTATCAATCAGACAAAGCTCATTGTTGCGCTCGGTGATGATGTAGGTTTTGAATACCTCCCCCACCACGCGCAACGGCAGGCTGGCGGGTGCCGGGGCAAAGGTCGTCTGCTCCGGCGGGATGTCCGCCTGGGCAGTTGGGGCATTGTGGGTGATGGGCAGTGCGCTCAGGCCGGTGGCAGATTTTTCCTCTTCCGGCAGTTCCGGTGATTCAATATTTTCCAGCTGGGCCGGGGCAGGCTGCTGCGCGAGGGCTGTGGTTACAGCGGGTTCTGCCTTGGGCTGCTGTTCCGGCAGGTCGGGCAGAATGTCCAGCAGGTCCTCCTGTGCCGTGTGCGGCGCGGGGGCGGCAAACTGCGGGGTGCTGGGTGCATTAAATGGTGCCCGCACCGAGTTCAGCTCCATCACTCCGCTGGTACCGGGCAGCGTGCGGGCAGGCACCGGGGCCGTGAGCTTATTCAATGCGCGGTACTCTGCCGCGGAAAGGGTGTTGAAATGCTTTTGCGGTTGCACCGGCCCAGCCGCCGCAGCCGCAGGCCGCTGGGGGTTGGATTGTGCCGGCGCACTGCCGGGCAGCGTTGTCTGCTGCGGGGCGGGCTGGGGATTTTCTTTTGCCACATGGCCCAAATCAAAGCGGCACTCTCCGCTGCCGGGGGCAGCCAAGGCCGCGCGCACCGTGCGGTAGACCGCATCGAACACATCGCTTTCCCGCGCAAAACGGATCTCGGTTTTGGCGGGGTGTACGTTGACGTCCACCAGGTCCGCCGGCATATCAACGCGCAGGATGGCACCGGGGTATTTGCCCTGCATCAGGGTACCCTTGTAAGCGTTTTCCAGCGCAGCCATCATGGTGCGGTTTTTGACATAGCGGCCATTGACGTAAAAATGCTGCGCACTGCGAGACGCCCGGCAGGCGCGCGGCGGGGTGACAAGGCCGGTCACTTTATAAACGCCGCCATCGCCATCCAGCGGCAGCAGGTCGCGGGCAAACTCCCGCCCCAGCACCGCATAGGCAGCGCTGCGCAGCTGGCCGTCACCGGGGGTCATGAACTGCTGCTTGCCGTCCCGCAGAAAGCGGAATGCAATTTCCGGGTGGGACAACGCTTCATGCAGAACGATATCCGCCACAAAAGTTCCCTCACTGACGTCCTTTTTCAGGAACTTCATGCGGGCGGGCGTATTATAGAACAGATCGTTCACCGTTACGGTGGTGCCGCGCGGGCGGGCGCCGGGCTCCATGCCCTGGGGCTCGCCGCCCTCAATGCGATAGCAGCAGGCGTATTCGTCCGCTTCGGTGCGGGTCAGCACCTCTACCCTGGCCACGCTGGCGATGGAAGCAAGCGCTTCGCCGCGGAAGCCAAGGGTGTGGATGTGGCCCAGATCCTCGGCACTGGCAATTTTGCTGGTTGCGTGGCGCACAAAGGCTTTATCGATATACTCTGCCTCAATGCCGCTGCCGTTATCCGCAATTTGCAGCTGTTGAATGCCGCCGCGCACGATGGAGAGCGTGATCTGCGTTGCACCGGCGTCGATGGCGTTTTCCAGCAGTTCCTTTGCAACCGAAGCAGGCCGCTCCACCACCTCGCCTGCGGCGATCAGTTCAGCGGTATGCTTATCCAGTACGCGAATTTCTGCCATGGGGTACCTCTTTCTAGGTCATGGGGTGTTTTTCTGCTTAAAGTTTAGGGCAATACCGCACAATTCCCGCCTAACGGCTCAAGCACCGC
>UMEA01004512.1_pt1 | contig 23946 bp, 25 predicted proteins | sample 1964621 | NCBI WGS metagenome assembly UMEA01 (sample SAMEA4836007, study PRJEB28245) | human gut metagenome | biome: gut microbiome; material: fecal sample | place: Denmark | collected 2008 | reverse complement strand
GTCAGCCGCCCAACGCCACCTGCCATACGCAGGAAGCGGCTCTGGAAGCGGCCGAACGTATCGGCTATCCGATCGTGGTGCGTCCGAGTTATGTGCTCGGCGGCCGCGCGATGGACATTGTGCACAATGCCAAGGAATTGACGCGTTACATGCACGAAGCCATTGTGGTGAGCGAAGACAGCCCCGTGCTGCTTGATCACTTCCTCGATGATGCCGTGGAAATGGACGTTGACGCCGTGTGCGACGGCAACGAAGTGCGTATCGGCGGCCTGATGCAGCACGTGGAAGCTGCGGGTGTGCATTCGGGTGACTCGGCCTGCTCGCTGCCGCCCTACAGTCTGCGTAAGGATATTCTCGACGAAGTGCGCCGCGAAACGACGCTGATGGCCAAGGCCCTGGGCGTTGTGGGTCTGATGAACGTGCAGTTTGCCATCAAGGGGGCCGTGACGGAAAACCCGCTTGTGTACGTGCTCGAAGTCAATCCGCGTGCTTCGCGTACGGTGCCGTTTGTGTCGAAAGCCACGGGCGAACCGCTCGCGAAGATTGCAGCGCGCTGCATGGTGGGCAAAACCTTTGCCGAACAGGGGGCCAAGGTGGAAGTGACGCCGTCTCGCATCTGCGTGAAGGAAGCGGTGTTCCCGTTTGCCAAGTTCCTGGGCGTGGATCCGGTCTTGGGACCGGAAATGCGTTCCACGGGCGAAGTGATGGGCGTGGGTAAGACTTTCGGTGAAGCGCTCTTTAAGAGCCAGTTGGGTTCCGGATCGATCCTGCCGCCTGCGGGCACCGTCTTTATTTCCGTTCGCGATGAAGACAAGCCGCGCGCCATTGTGGTCGCTTCCGAACTGCTCGACAAGGGCTACAGTCTGGTGGCAACGCGCGGCACCGCTGCCGCGCTTGCCAAGGCCGGCATTCCCTGCAAGGTCGTCAACAAGGTCTCCGAAGGCCGTCCGAGCGTGATCGACAAGATCAAGAACCATGAGATTCAGCTGGTGATCACCACGAGCAACGAATCCCGCGGCGAAATCAGCGACGCGCGCGACATCCGTATGGCGGCCTTGGCCAATCGCGTGACTTATTACACGACGATTGCGGGCGGCCGCGCTGCCGTTGAGGGCATCAAGCACTTGACGGACGCTCAGGTTTGCTCGCTGCAGGAAATGTACGCTGAAGCTGCCAAAGCCTAAAGCGGTTTCTCCAAACGTAACAAAGCCTGTCCAGAGTGCCGGACTCTTCACCGAAGAGCCCGGCACAATGTAAAATTGCGCCCTTCTAAGAAGGGCAAAATTCTTTTTTCAAGTCAAAACAAAGATATGCAACAGCGAATTCCGATTACCGCCGCCGGTGCCGAAAAGTTGAAGGCTGAGCTCGACGAACTGAAACGCGTCAAGCGTCCGGCCGTTGTGCAGGCGATTGCCGAAGCGCGCGAAAAGGGTGACCTTTCCGAAAACGCCGAATACGATGCCGCCAAGGAAATGCAGGGCCACATTGAAGGCCGTATTGCGGAACTTGAAGGCAAGATTCCCGCGTTGCAGATCATTGATCCGAAGACGCTGCAGGCCGGTGACCGCATTGTGTTTGGCGCGACGGTAGAGCTTGAAGACGAAGACGGCAAGATCAACGTCTACCAGATCGTGGGCGATGACGAAGCCGATATCAAGCAAAACCGTATTTCTGTCTCGAGCCCCGTGGCTCGCAGTCTTATCGGTAAGTACGAAGGCGATGAGGTGACGTGTCCGGCTCCGAAGGGGCTGATTCACTACGCGATTGTGTCGGTGAAGTACATTTGATCGTCACCGGTAGATTTGCAGTCCAAGCGAGCGCTGAGGAAGAGATTCCGAGGCGCTCGTATCGTTTGGTAGGTTTTGAATTTGCCTCTATCACTGAAAAAGTTTTCTCGTTTGCCCGCAAATGCTGAAAGCGATTCAACGACAGGAGTCGAATATGCAAGGCGCGAAGTTGGCATAGGTTCTCTGGCAGCGAATCTGACACGCCTAAGGTTATTCGAATAATCTCAGCAGATAAGGCAAAAGAAACGGTGCGGCAAAAGCCGTGAAAAGACCGGTCAATCCCATGGCCAACCCGGAGAAGGCACCGGTATCGCGATTCATTTGAAAAGCGGTTGCGGTGCCGACGCCGTGGGCAGCCAAACCGATGGAAAAGCCGCGAACCGCATCGTCTTTTTCACGAAGGATGCCCAACAGGCCTCGAGCCATCAAAGAGCCGACAACACCGGTGATCACGACTAGTGCTGCAGTCAGAGCCGGAATGCCTCCGAGGTGTTCGCTTACAGCCATGGCAATCGGAACAGTCACGCTCTTGGGAGCAAGCGAAATCATGGTTTCGGGGGAGGCTCCGAGTGCTCCGGCGATTAGAACAGCCGAAACGATGGCGACGGTGCCGCCTGCTACAAGTCCGCAGGTGAGCGCCACCCACATTTTCGCCAGACGCAGACGTTGTTCGTAGAGCGGAACGGCCAAGGCAACCGTTGCGGGCCCCAGCAGGAAATTGATGTGCTGTCCGCCGTTGATATACGTCTTGTAGTCGGTGCCGGTGACTTCAAGCGTTACGACAAGTAAAACGATGGCAACCAGCAACGGCGTACAGATGGTTTTGTAGCCGCTTTTCTTGTAAACCCACATGCCGAACGCGTAGGCCAAAAGCGTAGCGCACAGCCACAGAGCCGGATCGGCAAGCAGGGTGTCGGCCGTCAAACCGAAACGCGAGAGAATCGACTCAAGCACGGCGCTTCTCCTTGGTGTTGGACCCCTTCAGCAGGTGCGCAACCAAACGCGTTACCAAAACGGTCGTAACCATGGCAAGGATGGAGGATCCGATGATAGACGCCGTAATCGGCAACCATTCGGCCTGAAGACGATCAACGTGTTCAATGATGCCGACGCCGGCCGGGACAAACAAAAGCGCGAAGTGAGCAAGCAGTACGTTGACGACGGGCAGCGTTTTTTCCAGAAGACCGTTGACCGTCATCAGCGCAAAAAGAAAAAGCACCATGCCCATTACGGGGCCGGGAACCGGCAACCCGAAGAGCGTTACAAGTAAAAGCCCTGCCAGCTGAAAAGACAGCAGCAGGGCAATTGTTAGAATCATTTAGTATGAGTCCTGCGAACCGAGAGAGTTCGCAATACTAATCCGTTTCTTTCATGTCGCGCAGGTTGCGGCGAAGAATTTTTCCGACGGCGGTCTTCGGCAGTGCTTTGACGAAGACGATCGTGCGCGGGCACTTGTAGCCGGTAAGACGTGCACGGCAGTATTTCACAACGTCGTCGCGGGTGAGCGCGGGATCCTTTTTCACGATCACAGCCTTCACCATTTCGCCGACGCGCGGATTGTTGACGCCGACAACACCGCATTCGAGCACGCCCGGCATTGAGGCAATCACGCTTTCGATTTCATTGGGATAGACGTTAAGGCCGTTCACAATGATCAGATCCTTCTTGCGGTCCGTGATCGTGATTGTGCCGCGTGCGTCCATAAAGCCCACGTCGCCCGTGCGCAACCACCCGTCGACGAGAACGTTGGCCGTTTCTTCCGGTTTTTCCCAGTAACCGGCCATAACCTGCGGACCCTTGACGCAGATTTCGCCCGTGTGCTCAGCGATTTTTTCCGGATCGGAACATACGCCGAGGTCAACGAACTGTTCGCCGCGGATGGACACAAGAGTGGAAGGCAGGGGGTAACCGACGGAGCCGTCCCAGGGAGCGTCGGGCAGGTTGCCGCACACGCCGGGACTGGTTTCCGTGAGACCATAAGCTTCCAGAATGTGGCAGCCCGTGGCGTTGTACCACTTTTCAGCCACAGTACGCTGCACCTGAGCGCCGCCGCCCACGGTCATCTTGAGACGCGTGAATTTGTGTTGCTTGAATTCCTTGTTGTTGACGAGGGCGTTAAAGAGGGTGTTAACACCCGGAATGATCGAGAAGTCCCACTTCTTGATGAGTTCGACCAGGCCGGGAATGTCGCGCGGATTGGGAACCATCACCTGAGTGGCGGCAAATTTGGAAAAGCACAGCGTCGCGGTGAAGCTGAAGATGTGATAGAGCGGCAGAGCGGTCATAGCCACTTCTTTGCCCATTTCAAACGTTTGGCTGATCCAGGTGCCCGTCTGTTCGACGTTGGCAAGCACGTTGCGGTGCGTGAGCATGGCGCCCTTTGCAACACCCGTGGTGCCGCCTGTGTACTGTAGCAGCGCAACGTCGGTGTTTTTGAGTTCCACCGGAGTAAAGCCTTTCGCGCGGCCGATGGAAAGCGCCTTGCGGAAGTTGATGTGACCGGGGAGACTGAATTCCGGGACCATCTTTTTGACGTAGCGCACGACAAAATCGGCGGCGGTGCGCTTAAGCCAGGGAAGCATGTCGCCTACCTTGGTGGTCACGATGTGCTTGACGGGCGTTTCCGAGAGCGTGTTTTGCAGCGTCTTGGCGAAGTTTTCAATGATGATGATGGCTTTGGCACCGCTGTCGGCAAGCTGATGACCAAGTTCGTGCGAGGTGTAGAGAGGGTTGACGTTAACCGCAATCATGCCCGCGCGCAGGATGCCCAAAAGGCTGATGATGTACTGTTGCAGATTGGGCATCATGATGGCCACGCGATCGCCCGGCTTCATGTCGGGCAACGACTGCAGGTAGCCTGCAAAGTCCTTCGAGAGATCGCAGACTTCTCGGTAAGTAAGCACCTTATCCATGCAGATGAAGGCAGGTTTGTCGCCGTAGGTTTCGGCAACCGTATCGAAGAGCGCCGGGATGGAAGCGAACCGATCGGGATTGATTTCGGCAGGAAAGCCTTCGGGATAGTGCTTGAGCCAGGGAAGAGAGGTCTCGGACATGGATGAGTGATCCTTCTTGTAACGTTGTGTCAGGGCGAAACGCTGCGACACATCGCCTTATTTCAGTCAATCGGGTGGTGACGCCGGGCGTCTGACAAGCGTCACGCAAATACGCTTAACGACGGGGCGAGCGGCGGGCCTGCAGTTTGTCGAGCTGCAGACAGTGGCGCGCGTAGGCTTTGACGTCGTTGTAGTCGGTGTAGTCGATGGCGACGCTCGAATCCGTGGGACCGTTGGTGATCTTCATGATGATGCGGATCATCATGCGCTCGAAGAAGTTCCAATTGGGGTAGTCCACCTTGCCGGCAAAGCACTTCAGGTCGCGGGGTTTCCAGGCGCTGCGTTTGACGAACTTCTGCAGATAACGGTTACCTTCGGGCGTTGCCTTTTCGGGCGAGCGGGCCACGACGGTGACGTTAAAGAAGCTGTTGGGGCGCGACTCGATTTCGTTTTTGTACATCGAGCAGAATTCCCAGACGATCTTGTTGTAGACGCCGTACACAATGGGAGAACCCACGATCACGATGTCGTATCTTGCCCAATCCACACCTTCGCGGACAGCCTCCATCATGTCCACCATGTCGCACGCATGTCCCTCGGCAACAATCGTTTCCATGATGGTGCGTGCGATGCGGGCCGTGTGGCCGGCGTGACTGTAATAAGCGACGAGAACGTGATGAGACATTGCGATTCCAACTGAGTCTGCAGGAAAGGCGAGCCAAATCGACTCAACCTTCTAATTTAATTTGTATCCACGGCAAAAGGGATAAGGCGAAAAATCGGTACAAACCCGATTGTTACGCTCGAATTTTAGCGGTCGCCCGATGAAAATTGGACAAAACAAGCCGGCGGCGGCCTTTTTGACGTATTTTCGCCTACCGATGTTTTCTGAAGCTGAACGGCGTTCAATCGAGCCAAAATTTCTCGACAGGCGACGCCGATCAAAATTCCCTTAAAAAATCTTGGAAAAACAGCGGTTCGCTGACTAAAATGGCGCCTTCACTAAACGGTTGCGTGAAAAATGAATCGACAATCGGGTCGAATGCGCCGCAGCCGCTATTTATCACCAACCCAACCCCAGCACGGCCTGCTGATCTTTTTGTTGTTCTGCCGTGCTCTACAGGATTTATGGCAAAAGAAGATCTGATTGAAATGTCGGGCCAGGTGCTCGAAGTTCTCCCCGACGCCCGCTATCGTGTCAAGCTTGAAAACGGTCACGAGCTCATCGCCTACACCAACGGCAAGATGCGCAAGCACCACATTCGCATCCTCGCCGGCGACAAGGTTTCGCTCGAGCTCTCTCCTTATGACCTCACCAAGGGCCGTATTACCTTCCGCCACATCGAAGGTCGTCCCTCTCCGGCTCCGGCTGCCGGCAACCAGTCGCGTCGCCGTTAATTCTTCCTGCCGACGGTCATGCAGCATTTTGTTCTGACGTACCGTTACGTTGACGACTACATGGCTCGGCGCGACGCTTATCGTGCCGAGCATCTCGCGCGCCTGCAAAAGGCTGTCGACGACGGTTTGGTGCTGGCGGTCGGCGTTTTGCCTGAGAGTTTCTCGGCTCTCATTGTCTGCTACGCAAACTCGGCCGACGAAGTGCGCGCGTTTGCCAAAGACGATCCTTATAACCACGCAGGGCTCATTACATCCTTTGAAGTTGAGCCCTGGATGGTGGCCGTCGGATTGCCCGCGATCGTCAAGCCGCAATGACTGCAGACGAAGATCAATCCCTGCAATTGCCGCCTGCGGTCGGCGTCTCTTCAATTCTGCGCCGCATCAAGGGCGGCTTGAATCGTCTGGGATTGATTCGCATCGAAGGCGAAATCCATTCCATCAAACCCTATCCGTCCGGTCACGTCTATCTGGATCTCAAGGACAACGAAGACGAGGCGATTTTGCATTGCGTGATCTGGCGCCGCAATGCCTATCGATTGGAGAGACTGCCCAATCAGGGTGATGCGGTGGTTCTCACCGGCACGCTTGATGTCTTTGAGGTGCGGGGTCAATTGCAATTCAACGTCGTTGCCGTGCAGGCTGCCGGCGACGGTGCGCTTTTTGCCAAATTCGAAGCGCTCAAACGCAAGCTTTTGGCCGAAGGTCTCTTTGACGCTTCGCTTAAAAAAGAATTGCCGCGCTATCCGCAGACGGTTGGCGTGGTCACAAGCACCGAAACGGCGGCGCTTCAGGATGTTCTCAAAACCCGGGCCAATCTCGCTCCCTGGGTTCCCTTTGTCATCTATCACGCGGGGGTGCAGGGGGAGTCATCTGAATCGGAGCTTCTCTGCGCACTTCAAAAGGTCCGAGAAAAGAACGAAGTTGACGTGCTGTTGCTTGTGCGTGGCGGGGGCTCTCTGGCCGATCTCTGGAGTTTTAATTCCGAAGCGCTTGCCAGAGAATTGCGGGCGATGCCGATGCCGGTTGTCACAGGTATCGGACACGAGACCGATTTTACGATCGCCGATATGGCTGCCGACGTGAGAGCCCCGACGCCGACTGCTGCCTGTTCTTTGGTGTTGCAGCACTGGGCCGCGGCGCCGCAATGGCTTTCCACGTTGCAGACGCGTCTTGAAACGGCCATGCATTCCGGACTGCGTTTGAGTAAGGCGCAACTCACTCAGGCCGCCCGTTTGCAGTCGGCTATGCAAAACGCCATCTTGAGATGGCAGGCGCGTCTGCCGGCTCAAAAAGAGTGGCGTGAGCGTTATGAGCGCTATCTCGACGCACTCACCGAACGGCTCGATCGCAATGCGATGGCTCTGGCGGCCGAACGACGCGTGACGCTGCAAGCAGCTTCAGGCAAGGTCGCGTTGGCGCAGATGAATCTGCGGCGAGTGCGTCCCTCTTTCGGGCAAGCGCAGGCCGAGACCGTGCATCTTGAACAACGCCTGAAGCAATCCGTTTGTTTGCGTATTGAAGCCATGCGCGCAGAACTCGAGCGATTCACCCTCTCTTTGAACGCTTTGGACATCACCAAAACGTTGGCACGCGGCTTTTCTCTGACGACCGACAGTCAAGGTCGTCCGGTGCGCGCTGCCGAACAGCTCACCGAAGGCGAAATGGTATCCATTCTGTTCGAGAAGGGATCGGTGCGCGCACAGGTGACTGAACGCAAGCCCAAATTTTGAAAAAATTTCCTTTAAAAAGAAAGGAATTTACGTTCGGCAAGCGTTGTTGCACGGAATCCCGAAGATTTCGGACTATTATCTGTTAGTGACAAAGGGCGTTTCGTGAGGCAGTAATGGATCGTGTCCGATCCGGCCTCCATCCCCGGAGGGCAATTTTGGAGCTCACGCGCCCTGTATGCAGAGAAATCCGATCGATAACCGATTCTCGAGGAGAAGTCCAATGAGCCAGTTCGTTTTGCCCAAGCTTGATTATGAAATGGACGCCCTTGCCCCGGCCATCAGCAAGGAAACGCTGGAATTCCACTACGGCAAACATCACCAGACCTACATCAACAATCTCAACAGTCTCATCAAAGGCACGATGTACGAAGCCGAGTCCTTGCGTGAAATCATCAAGACGAGTCAGGGCCCGATCTTCAACAATGCTGCTCAGACCTACAACCACGCTTTCTACTGGAAGTGCCTGACCCCCAATGGCGGCGGCCAGCCGACCGGTGCGTTGCTGGAAGCCATTGTCAAGCAGTGGGGTTCTTTCGAGGGCTTCGTGGCGGACTTCTCGGCCAAGGCAGCCAACAACTTTGGTTCCGGTTGGACGTGGCTCGTGAAGCGCCTTGACGGTCAGCTTGAAATCTATTCGACTTCCAACGCCGGCACACCTCTGACGGAACATTTGAAGCCCTTGATGGTTATCGACGTTTGGGAACACGCCTATTACATCGATTATCGCAACGCACGCGCCGGATACATCCAGGCCTTCTTTGACAAGCTCGTCAATTGGGACTTCGTGCAGCGTCGCTTCAACGGTGAACCGTGCGACTGCGACTGCCGCGGGGAAGAAGGCTGCTGCTGCGGATCCTGCGGTTGCGGCGCCTAAAAACGCATAGACAATTCGGACGCGCATCTCGAGTTTGGTGCGCGTCGCCGTCTCCGGCGATAACGGAACAAAGAGAGGCAGTTCGATTCGGTTCGTTCTGCTTCTTTTGTTGTCAAAACGAACGATCAAAGCACCAGTGAGAATGCTTATTGGGCGGCGGTATCGGCGCTTGTGTGTTTGCAGTAGCGATTGTCCGCAAGTGCCGGGATCAGGGTGCCTGCCTTGACGTTGTTGCGGGCAAACCAGCCGGCGTTCATTTCGATGACGCGGGAGGCGGCAACACGGGAATGGTGCAGTTCAAGGGAGCCTTTCTGCATCGAGACGATCTGCGTGATGCGACCGCACGCATCGATAAAGGCCGCATCCAGATCAATCAGGGTGTTTTTCATCCACATGGCGGTGGGACGCGGTGCGGCAAAAACAAAGAGCATGCCGTGATCGGCCGGAAGATAGGAGCGGTTCATCAGACCGGTGCGGTGCTCAACTGAGGTGCGCGCGACTTCGAGTTCGACAATCTTGTCGCCGATCTTAACGGCAATGGTTTCATCAAATGTCTGCGCAGCAAGCGCACAACTGATGAACGAGAATGTCAGACCGAGAAAAAAACGCGACATGATGAACAATGAAGGAAAGGAAAAACGCCCTAGGTAATATATCGTATATTTGCGCTCTTGCGAAGTGGTGTTGTTGCCGATTGTGTGTCCGACAAAGCACACGATGCAAAAAGACAAGTCCGCCATGCGCGTGAAAGCCGCAAGATGGCGTAATGTTGAACATTGAAAAAGAGAATTTGCGTCGCTGCAAACGCCTAAAACCGCCAACGGACGCGAAGACTCTTACGAAATCAAACCAACATATAAAAAGAGGAAAGATATGGCACAGGGAGTGGTCAAGTGGTTTAACGACGTCAAGGGCTTTGGTTTCATTACGCCCGATGAGGGCGGCGAAGAGCTTTTTGCTCATTTTTCCGCCATAGAGATGAAAGGGTTCAAGAGCCTCAAGGAAGGTCAAAAGGTGACCTTTGAAGTTGTCGAAGGTCCCAAGGGCAAGCAGGCCACGCACATTAAGCCGGTCGAAGAGTGAGTCTTGGCAAAGGCGGGCGGATCGCGTGTTCTGCCGGCCGATGTCTGTCAACAAAAGCGTAATAAAAACAAGGCGGTTGCCGGTGTTCGGACATTGGCAATTCTTTGCTTGATCGTGTATTATTGCGCGTCTGATTTTCACCGTGCTTTCAGTTTCCCCGTTTTCCACTGGACTGATGGCGACAAGCGGCAAAAAGAAAATCAACAAGAAATTCCCGGTAAAAGGCACTGAATTCGGTGCACGGCGAAGTTAGAACGCAGTGCGCTTCGGTGGTTTTTGCCTCGTTTTTGTTTATTGACGCGAGCAGGCCGTTTAACAGCTCCAACCTGTGCAAAGTGCAGGCGCCACCCTGTGCGAGGCGGTTCGAAACTCATCTGCTGCGTCCTTTTGTGAATCAGGTGACAACAATGAAGACCTTCTCTGCCAAGCCGCTCGAAGTACAGCGCGACTGGTACGTGGTCGATGGCAGCGACAAGGTGCTTGGCCGCCTTGCTGCCGAAATCGCACTCCGCTTGCGCGGCAAGCACAAGCCCGAATACACGCCGCATGTCGATACGGGCGACTACATCGTCGTGATCAACGCTGACAAGCTCAAGCTGTCTGCTGAAAAGGCTGGTAAGAAGACGTACTACCGTCACACCGGCTATCCGGGCGGTATCTACGAAACCACCTTCAAGGAAATGCAGGCCAAGCACCCCGGCCGTGCTCTCGAAATCGCGGTCAAGGGTATGCTCCCGAAGGGCCGTCTCGGCTACGCCATGATCAAGAAGCTCAAGATCTATGCCGGCGCCGAACACCCGCACACCGCACAGCAGCCCAAGGTTCTTGACATTTAAGGTGGAAAAAAGATGATCGGTAACTACAACTACGGCACCGGCCGTCGCAAGAGCTCTGTGGCTCGCGTCTTCATCAAGCGCGGCACGGGCAAGATCGTGATCAACGGCCGTGATCTCAACGAATTCTTCAAGCGCGAAACCGGCCGCATGATCGTCATGCAGCCCCTGCAGCTCACCGAAAATGTCGAAACGTTCGACATCATGGTGAACGTGACCGGCGGCGGCGAATCCGGCCAGGCCGGTGCTGTGCGCCACGGCATCACCCGCGCCCTGATCGACTACGACGCCGGTCTCAAGCCCGTTCTGTCGGCTGCCGGCCTCGTGACCCGCGACGCCCGTGAAGTCGAACGTAAGAAGGTTGGTCTGCGCAAGGCCCGCCGCGCCAAGCAGTTCAGCAAGCGCTAATCGTTCATTCGCAAGCGTTTTGCCTCGGTATACTTTTGCAAACTTTGGTTTGCGAAGAAAGCCGGGGCAGGAAGCGAAAAAACCGTCTCCCTTTCCCGGGCGGCGGTTTTTTTTATGCTCGTTGCCGGAAGGTTTTCTTTTTGCCAAAGACAACACAACAAAAGAGTCTTCGGGGAGTTCTCGACATGCAAGAAAAGAACATCAAGGCCGGTATCGTGGGAGGAACAGGCTACACCGGTGTGGAACTGTTGCGTTTGCTGAGCCGACATCCCAATGTTAAGGTTTGCGCCATCACGTCGCGCAAAGATGCGGGAACCAAGGTGACGGCCATGTATCCGTCGCTTCGGGGTTTTATGGACGATTTGGTCTTTACGACACCCGAAGAAGCCGAACTCACAGCTTGCGACGTGGTGTTTTTTGCAACGCCGCACGGAGTGGCAATGAGCATGGCACGTGAATTGACCGCTGCCGGCGTCAAAATCATTGATCTTGCGGCCGACTTCCGCTTGCGTGATACGGACGAATTCAAGACCTGGTACAAGCTTGATCATGCTTGTCCGGACCTGCTGGAAGAATCGGTCTATGGTCAACCCGAGACCATGCGCGAGAAGATGAAGAACGCTCGAATTCTCGGCATGGCGGGCTGCTACCCGACGTCCATCGAATTGGGCTTGTTGCCCCTGATGGAGTACGAAAAGGGGCATCCGGGTACGTTTGATTTGAAGACCATCATTGCCGACAGCAAGTCAGGAATTTCCGGCTCCGGCAAGAAGGCTGACGTGTCGATCATCACCGCCGAAATGTCGGATAACTTCCATGCTTATGGTCTCAAGGGGCATCGTCATACGCCCGAGATCGAGCAGCAGTTGAAGATCCTTGCCGGCACGGACGACCTGAAGCTCACGTTTGTGCCGCATCTGTTGCCGACCATTCGTGGGATTCATTCAACGATCTATATTCGCCTGAAGAACGCGTCGACCGAGATTGACCTTCAAAAACTTTATGAAGATCGCTTTGCCGACGAGTATTTTGTGGATGTGATGCCGGCCGGATCCACGCCCGAAACGCGAAGTGTGCGTGGCTCCAATTTCTTGCGCTTGGCTGTTCATCGACCGGGGAACAGCGATCTGATCATCGTGCTGGCGGTGGAAGACAATCTGGTTAAGGGCGCTGCGGGGCAGTCCGTGCAGGCGATGAACATTCTTTTTGGATTGGATGAAAAGACGGGACTGGATGCACCGGCGCTGGTGCCGTGACACTGTGACTCAAAAAATCTTCAGTACATTGAAGAATTTTGATATAAAAATCTTCAACCCAGTGAAGAATTTTTGCGGTCAACGATGCAGGGGCAGCCTAGATCAATGACGGAAAGGTTTGCCGCAGGCGCATTGCAAAATTGCAAACAACAGCTGACACTGGTAAATCTCTAATGCATTTTTTCGAGGCTCAGCAAGGATTTTCCGTATAATCCGTAGGCTTTGCAGTGCACGCCGGCGGCGTCGCGCGAGAAGATTTTTAACGAGAAAACTTTAAAAGAGGTAAGAAGTGTTTTTCATTTCTGACGCAATGGCTCAGACCGCAGGTGCGGCCGCTGCCGGTGGTACCGGCGGTTTGCTGATGCAGATCATTCCGATCATTCTGATTTTTGTTGTGTTCTGGTTCTTCCTGATCCGTCCGCAGCAAAAGCGCCAGAAGGAACATCAGAAGATGTGCGAAGCGCTCACCAAGGGCGATGAAATCGTAACGATCGGCGGTTTGGCCGGCCGTATCGCCGAAGTGAGCGAACAGTATGTCGTGATCGAAATCAGCCGCGTTGAAGGCAATCCTGTGACGATCACGATGCAGCGCGGCGCCGTGCAGACGGTTTTGCCCCGCGGCACGCTCAAGTCGATCGACAAGTAAAAGCGGCTTTTATGCAGCGGGCGGGCCGTATCCGACAAAAAAGGATATGGCTGACGCCCGCTTTGCCGTTTAGTTAATGCACCGCAATTGGTCAATGACCTGTTGCGGTTGTTGCGCAAAAAACGGAAGTGTTTGCACAATCACCTCGTTTTTTGCCGAAACAAAACTCTCCGCGGGAGAGTTTTGTAGGCTAAGAGGAAAATCCTTTTTGCCGATTTGATTTTCGCAACGAAAGGCAACCGTGACTGACCTTGCCGACAATAGCAAGAAGGGATCACGGACTGGCCCGGAGTTTTTAGTATGAATCGATACGCTCTTTGGAAGTACATCGTCATCGGAGTGGTTCTGCTCATTGCGGCGCTGTACACCTTGCCGAATTTTTACGGTGAATCGCCTGCAGTGCAGGTGAGTTCCGGCAAGTCGACGGTGAAGATCGACGAGACGGTGCTTGCACGTGTGGAAAAGGCGCTTGCAGACGCGCAGTTAAAGCCTAACGGCGTTTTCTTTGAACGGGGTGCTCAGCAGAACACCGTTCGTGTGCGTTTTGATCCGACGGAAGCTGAAAAGCAGCTTCAGGCCCGCGAAGTGCTCGAACGCGCGCTTAACCCCGATCGCACGGATCCTTCCTACATCGTCGCTCCCAACCTGGTTCCCAACACCCCCGAGTGGTTGTTGAAGATCAATGCTCTGCCGATGTATCTCGGTCTTGACCTTCGCGGTGGTGTGCACTTCTTGTTGCAGGTCGATATGCATTCGGCCATTGAAAAGCGCGCCGAATCAACGGCAGCCGATCTGCGTACCCAGTTCCGTGACAAGCGTATTCGCCATGCCGGTATCTCTCGACAGGGCAACACCGTTGTGATTGCCTTTAACGATGAACAGGAACGCGCTCGCGCCAATGACCTTCTTCGTTCCACGCAGCCTGATCTGGTTGTGACGGAAGGTAATCGAGCCGGCAAGTTCATTCTCTCGGCAGAACTTTCGCAGAAGGCTATTCAAAACGTTCAGGAATATGCCTTAAAGCAGAACATCTCCACGCTGCATAACCGTATTAACGAATTGGGTGTGGCTGAACCCGTGATTGCGCAACAGGGTGCTGACCGCATCGTGGTGCAGTTGCCCGGTGTTCAGGATACGGCCAAGGCTAAGGACATTCTGGGCCGTACCGCAACCCTGGAAGTGCGCATGGTCGACGATTCGCCCGAAGCGTTGACGCAGATGGCTCAGGGGAATGTCCCCTTCGGCGATGAAAAATATTTTGACCGTGAAGGCCGCCCGATTCTTGTGAAGCGCCGCGTGGTGCTTACCGGTGAAAACTTGAATGACGCGCAGCCTGGTTTCGATTCTCAGACGCAGGAACCCACCGTTAACCTGACGCTTGACAACAAAGGCGCCCGCATCTTCCGCGATGTGACCCGTGACAATGTCGGCAAGCGCATGGCCATCATTCTCTTTGAAAAGGGTAAGGGCGAAGTGGTGACGGCACCTGTCATTCGTCAGGAAATTGCGGGCGGCCGCGTGCAGATTTCCGGTCGTATGACGACGATTGAAGCGACGGACACCGCATTGCTTCTGCGTGCCGGTTCTTTGGCTGCTCCGATGGAAATCGTCGAAGAACGACTGATCGGCCCGTCCTTGGGTGCCGACAACATTGCTGCCGGTTTCCGTTCGACACTTTACGGCTTCGGTTTCGTTGCGGTCTTCATGATCCTTTACTACCAGGTCTTCGGTATCGTGACGGCCATCAGCCTGATGTGCAATGTGATGTGTCTGGTGGCATTGCTCTCCATGCTGCAGGCGACTTTGACGCTTCCCGGTATTGCCGCTATTGCACTGACGCTGGGTATGGCCGTTGACTCGAACGTGCTGATTAACGAACGTATTCGTGAAGAACTTCGAATAGGGCGAACGCCGCAGCTGGCCATCAGTGAAGGCTATGGCATGGCATTTGCGACGATTGTCGACTCAAACGTCACCAGTTTGATTGCCGGTATTGCCTTGCTGATCTTCGGTTCCGGCCCGGTGCGAGGCTTTGCTGTGGTGCACTGCTTGGGCATTATGACGTCGCTCTTTACCTCCGTGATTGTCTCGCGCAGCATGGTGAACTTCATCTATGGTCGCCAGAAGAAGTTGACGCGAGTGCATATCGGTCAGGTCTGGCGCCCGGACACGGCGCAGACGCAGTCGAAGTAAAGAATTAAGAGAGGAAAATCATGGAGTTTTTCCGAATTCACAAGACGATCCCGTTCATGCACTACTCGCATATTCTGAACGCGATCTCTTTGGTTTCATTCATTGTTGCCGTGTTCTGGATTTTCTACCACGGTCTGGCTCTGTCCATTGAGTTTACGGGTGGCACTCAGGTTGTGGTGCAGTATCCGGAGGCTGTTCAGACGGAACAGATCCGCGAACAGATCCAAAGCAAACTCGGTGTTGAAGCAGCCGTGCAGAACTACGGTACGGCTCGTGACATCATGATTCGTCTTCCGATGAAGGAGGGCGAAACGTCCGGTCAGATGGCCGGGGAACTTCTGAAGGTGCTTCAGGAAACCGCTCCCGGCGTCAAGATGCTCAACAACGAGTTCGTGGGTCCACAGGTTGGTGAGGAACTTGCAACCGACGGTTTGACGGCCCTGTTGCTCGTTGTTGCCGGCATCATCATTTACCTCTCGATGCGATTCGAATGGAAGTTCGCAATTGCCGCCATCATCGCCAACTTGCACGACATCGTGATTGTGGTCGGTATTTTTGCCGTGATGAACTGGGAATTCTCGCTTCCTGTTCTGGCGGCAGTGTTGGCCGTGTTGGGTTACTCTGTTAACGAATCCGTGATTATTTTCGACCGTGTTCGTGAACACTTCCGCAAGATGCGCCGCGCGGAAACGGTTGAGGTAATCAACTCGGCTATTACAGCCACGATTTCGCGTACGGTGATCACGCACGGCTCGACCTTGGCGATGACGCTTGCGATGTTTTTCTTTGGTGGTCCTGCGCTGCACTACTTCGCGCTGGCGCTGACGATCGGTATTCTCCTTGGTGTCTACTCGTCTGTGTTCGTGGCAGCTGCCATTGCCATGTACCTCGGCGTGAAGCGAGAAGACCTCGTGAAGCCCATCAAGAAGGATGAGGTGCAGGAGATGGTGCCTTGAGTCTGAAGATATGGGCTTCTTTTTAATATAAGACAGTCAATATTTCCTTAGGGGAATTGCGTATTTTTCAAGCGAATGACTGATGAATAATTATTGATTTTCGTAAGCTATGCCAACTGCAGTATCTTTATTTACGGGATGTGGAGGATCGGACGCAGGAGTACAAGCTGCGGGGTTTACCGTGGTGATGGCAAATGACGTTCTTGCTTACGCACGAGATGTTTATTTAGCAAATCACCCAGAAACAGATTATTTTTTGGAGGATGTGTCCTTAATTGATTCATTCCCAAGCGCTGACTTGTTAGTTGGATGTTACCCTTGCCAGGGGTTTAGCCAGGGGGGGATTAGAAAAGCAGATAGGAAGATTAATAGATTGTATTTGGAATATGCAAGAGCTTTAAAAATAATAAAGCCAAAAGCTTTTGTTGTGGAAAATGTATCTGGGATGCTTCGGAGGAATTACGAGCATTTGTTGAAAGATCAATTCAAAGTGTTTTCTGAGTGCGGGTATAAGGTCAGGGCCAAAGTTCTCAATGCTGCTGATTTCGGCGTTCCACAAGAAAGAAAAAGAATTTTCATCGTGGGCATTAAAAATGATTTTGGTATTGAATATTCATTTCCTAATTCAACTCATGGAAATGGGTTGAAGCCATATGTCACTATTAGAGATGCAATTGGTGGAATGCCTTTATGGCCTGAAGGAGAATATTATGAGGCGCCTTTCCATTGGTATTACTTATCACGAAATAGAAGAAGAGATTGGGACGAAATATCAAAGACAATTGTAGCGAATCCAAGACATATGCCTTTGCATCCTGTCAGCCCTGCTATGTATAAAGTTGGGCCGGATATGTGGAAATTTACGTCTAATGCACCTGCTAGGCGTTTTAGCTACAGAGAAGCTGCCGTACTTCAGGGGTTCGATGGGCTTATTTTCCCAGAAACGGTTAATTCCTCATTGAATATGAAGTATACAGTTGTTGGAAATGCGGTACCTCCTCCGTTGTTTTCTGCCGTAGTTAAATCTTTACCAGATATATGGTGATACAGATTGTATGTCGCATCTATTTGGCCAAAAGATGCCATATGGGGCGCTAGAATTAGCACGGTGAAACCTTCAGAAGGCATTTAAAAGTACCGCGGATACCCAAATCGTGTGGATCTAGCTCCGTATTCAACGTCACTATCTAATTTGTATCGCTAGAAATTTAAGTACGTCACTGCGGTGACGTACCGCTCCCTCGAGTCATCACATCCAAGTCAAACGTGTCGATCTGGAAGTCGAGTTTTGCGATGAGTTTCTGGACGGATTTCTTGATAGGAGCCAAAGTCCATTTCCCGTTGACTTGACTGGCCATGATCTTTCCGAGAGTCTGTCGCGAGTCTTCAAACGATACGTTTTTGTCTTCTCCGATCCGTGCAATGTCTGCGATGCATTCCATGGCGATCGTGGCGGACAGATGATTCAAGAACAGCCAAGCTTCTTGGCTCGTCCGATCCCTCATGTACGAAGCATCAAAGTCCATCCCGGCGCCGTACGTTCTGAAAAACTGCTCGATCGCCTGACGTTGTATGTAGGTTCGGTAGACTTGATGACTGTTAAGGTCCAGACGATTTGTCCGAATCGACACCGTCCCCATCTCCGGGGTTGACTCAAGAATCTGTTTCAGATCCTGGGGCTGCAATTCACTGAGCTGCTCGTCAGTAAGCTTGCCTTTGCCCTTCTCACGTCTGTTCAACTCCCGCTGTACCTTTCCGTCTTTCACCTCGTTTTTCTGTTCTGCACGTTCTGCAGCATCTGCCAATTCATTGGCATATAGCTGCGCATCATAGTAGACGAAGACATTGAAACCGTCTTCTTCGATTTTGAATGACTGAATGGCTCGCCCGTTGTAGGTGAAAAGATCAGAGAAGCTTTGCGGCGTCAGTGGCAAATAATCGGCCTCGAGCTTGCTGCCTCGTTTGATCGGAATAACGTAAGAAAGTTCTTTTTCGGTCAATGCTTCGAACTGCTCTTCGGCGGCAAAGCCTTTATCGGCGATCACCGTGTACTTCTTGCTGGAGATGCCGCATTCGTTGAGTATGTCGGAAAACGCACTGACGTCAGGGGTGCTGCCGAGAAATTGCTTGTAATACACCGGAGCGCTGGCATCGGAGGAAAGGCTGTAGACATAGAGCAAATTGACTTGCGGCTTGAAGCGCCGCTTCGAGTCGTATCCCAGCTCTGCCAGTTCCATGGTTTTGGAGGAAGTGATCAGTCGATGCCCGTCGAAAAGGATGAAGACATCGTTGCTGTTCACATCCTCTTGCATGAAGCGGCAGATTGCTTCACGTCGTCGTCCCAGAACCTGGAGAAAGGCGGCATTGCTGGGGGCATCGAAAGCGAGGTTGGGAAGAAGGTGCGCCAGAAGACTCGTCTCATAGTGCACTTGCAGGCGACGGAAGCGAGGCTCCTTGATGGCGCGCAAAATTGCCGCCGCGTAGATCGTTTGCCAAATATCCGGAAAGAATTCTTTTAGGCGCTCGCGCATCGAAACCGTCCGATCCCAAAAGAACAAGACAGCCCCGGCTTCAGCCACATCTGAAACCTTTGCCGTCCTCTGATCCGATTCCTTTACGAGTCGACGCTGTGTCGGCACCAGCCCCTGAGGGGTGAGCTTGCCCAGACACTTGCCGGAAACCTTGCGGCTGCGCTTGATTGCTGGATCGTATTTGCTGAAGCGTTCGTACACGTACCAGTTGTTTCCGATTTTCTTGATTTCCGTATTTCGCGGCTTTTGGTAGGACGTAACAAAGTCTGGTTTTTCAGTCATTTTTTCACTTCAAAATAACGAGCCCTATTAGGTATTCTATTGTAAAAGAAAACGAGGCGGAAGTCAACCTCGTTTTCTGTGAAAAATCAAATGGTTAGGCGGAAAAACCTTAAAAATCAATGTGTCGAAACACTAACATTACTGTTCAATGCTGAGATTCGGCTATATCGGTACAATGCACATGAGACGTTGACGCGTAGCACTAACGTAGCGGATCAAGAGGTACGGATTTCAAAAAAATTGTTGCTCAATCTAAATTATTTTCTAAATCAGCGAAAAAGTAAACATAACAAAAATGTTACAAATTAATTGATTATTCAATTTAATTACTATAAGAGTCTCGCTTTATGAATGCAAATACTGTTCAATATATACCCGTAGGAAAGCTTGAACTGGATAGTGAAAATCCCAGGCTTCCATTATCTATTGAAAAGTCTAAGCAAAATATAATTGATTATATTGCAGACAGTACAGCAATCGAAGATCTTATGAGCGCTATAGCCGAAAATGGTTTTTTTTCTGCGGAACCGTTAGTGGCTATAAAAAAGGATGGCGATATTGATGAATATATTGTAGTTGAGGGAAATAGGCGATTAACTGCAGTGATTCTTTTGTTAGATCCGCAAGCATGTACAAAACCTAGTCGGCGCATGCGTGAGTTATCTAGACAAGCTAAAGAGTCTGGATGGGATTTGTCGACTTTGCCAGTATTAGTCTGCCCCTCGAGAGAGTTTGTGTTGCCATTTTTAGGTTTTAGACATATTACAGGAGTTAAGCAGTGGGATTCTCTGGCCAAAGCTAGGTATATTAAACAGTTATTTGATAATACTGATAAGAATAAAGAACCAGACTTGCGATATAAAGAGATTGCGCGAGCCATTGGTAGTAGAAAAGATTTTATTCGGAGAAACCTAGATGCATTAGCTGTATATTATGTTTTAGAAAGGAATGATTTTTTTGCTATTCCCGAACTTGACGAAGAAAGCATAAAATTTTCAGTTTTATCAACGGCATTGGCGGATGAAAAGATTTCTTTGTATACAGGTTTAAGTAAATTCGGGGATGAAAAAGCAATTATTTCAACATATCCGATAATATCTCAATCTGAGATCAACATTAAAAATCTAAAAAATCTTGTTCAGTGGATGTTTAAACAAAATGATTCAGGGGAAACAAGATTAGGAGATTCTAGAAATATTCGACTTCTTTCGAAAATTGTCGGTACACCTATTGCCTGTAAGGCACTTGAAGATGGAGCTACATTACAACAAGCTTATCAATTAACTTCATGTTTAAATGAAGATTTTCATTTACTAGTGTTTGAAATTGCATCCAAAGCGCAAACAGCAGCTGGCATGTTGGCTAATATTGATTATTCAGATGACATTATCAATACGATTCAAGAGGCCAGACGGAATCTGCAACTGATATTTAAGACACTTGTAGCTAGACGCGAGGAATCTGAGGCAATTGAAGATGTCTAATAAGTTTGTTATAGGGGACTTCTCTTTGAGGGATCCTCATATTTGTGCAGATTTAATTGAGTTGCTTGTTTTTATCGATTATAAAGGAAATTCGACGCTTCATCAAAATGATTTCATATCAATAATTTTTTCAAATCAAATATCTATTAATGATATTGATGAAATAGAGAGAGATATCAGTTTGCCGGATTCAATAAGGAATGATAGGGTAGAAAAGAAGGTTGAAGATGTATGGATGCATTTAGAGTTTAGGCAAAAAAGATTTGGTAGCGCATATCCTTTTTTTATCAAGGATGATACTATTTCATTTAAACAGGGGAATATGGATTTAATGACGAATATTTATTTAATTTTATTAATATGTTCCCGCTTGAAGTCATTTATGAAAATTAAAGGTTTTGCACAACATTTTGCTACTATATTTACGGACTTGTCTAAATTCGCAATGCAAGGCATGTTACCACAGCATGCAAAGACTTATATTTTTGACGCAAATTCTGAAGATAGGAAATTTCATTTTGGGACTAAACTGCCAACAGCATTGAGAGAATTAGGTAAAAATCTTCAAGTTTCTCTTATTAATGAATTTGTTTGTGATAAACAATCTAATTCTGGTGATGCCGGGATTGATATTGTTGGTGTAATCGATTTCTCAGATTCAGCCTGCTCTAACTTCGCATTGCTAGGGCAGTGCGCTGCTCGATGTGATAATTGGCCAGCAAAAATTTTTGAAGCAAGTCCAATTAGACTCCGTCCATATTTTAATTTCTACTGGGATTTCCCTTCGGTTTTGTTCATTCCACACTGCTATCGAAACACGGATGGAAATTGGATTAATGAAGCAAAAATAGCTGGAGCATTTGTCATTGATAGGATAAGGATGCTGTATTTACTAAAAAAAACGGATAAAGGATTTATCGAAAATGAAGTTAATAAATTGAGGTATAGTTTAACTGAAATGAGAAGCTCTTTTGAGTTCGATTAGTGGTTGGCTAGTAATTTAAATGGAAAGATTTTTGCTTGCAAGATGAATATATCAAGGAGAAGGTATTTAAAGGATCTAATAGGATGACGGGTTTCGTTTTTAACGAAATGTACTATGTGGTATTAACTCATAAGATAATCTTCCGGCCTGTCATGAGTTCTCAAACTGTCAATGTGGAGGAGAGGCGATATTGCGAAAAGATGTGTGTTCATTTTGTATTTCTGGGAGTTGAATGAGCGAGCCTAAAAAAGTGTGACATTTGAAGCAGGAAATTTCAGTTTAGCATAGGAAAACAAAATGTCTAATAAAAATCTTACAAATAGTCAAGTTTTATTGAAAGAGATTGTAAGACAAGAGTATGATCAAAGCGGTCAATTTGCTTGCTTAGATGAATTCTTTGAGTTTTTTGCTGCTAACCAAATTTTGAAAGATTATGCCTTTAGCAATGAAGATGTAGAAAATGGATTAGTTGGAGGAGCCAACGATGGTGGTTGTGATGCAGCCTATGTGCTGTTAAACGATAAGATCGTGACGCCTGATCAAATAGATTCTTTGGCATGCTCAAAGGGGTCATCGTTGCAGTTGATTGTCATTCAGGCAAAAAATACGAATCGATTTTCAGAAGATGTCATATTGAAATGGAAGACTTTATCCGAGAACTTATTGGAAATATCTAATGATATGCGTAAATTTTCTGGGAGGTATAGTGAAGAGGTTCGAGAGGTGTTTTTGCTGTTTCGAAATGTGGTTACAAAGTTAGTTACTAGGCAGTTAAAGGTTTCCTTTAAGTATTATTATGCGACGCTGGGAATTGAAATACACCCAAATTTGATGTCTCAAGCTGATGAGTTAATGGACGTTGTGCATGATAAATACCCTAGTGCATCAGTTTCTGTAGATTTTATAACGGCAGAAAAGCTCATGTTACTATACAACAGTGAGCCAGATCTTAATGTGGTGATAGATCTTGCGGAGCAAGCTATCACGCTGGGAAAAGGTAATGAGTGCATTGCATTGGTAAATATTTCAAATTATTATAAATTTATTACCGATGGTTCAGGTGGCTTGCTTAAGGGTATGTTTGAATCTAATGTTCGTGATTATCAAGGTGGGAATTCTGTAAATACGCACATAGCAAATTCTTTAAAAAATAAAACGGCTGAAGATTTTTGGTGGTTAAATAATGGAATCACTGTGTTATCTGATGGGATTTCGTTAATTACGAGCAAAAAACTATCTATTGATAATCCAGAAATTGTAAACGGACTTCAGACGTCCCATGAAATCTATAATTATTTTTCGGAGCATCCAGAAAGATTAGAAGATGAAAAACGAAACATTTTGGTCAGATTTATAGTTCCAGATTCAGAAGAAATTCGTGATCATATTATTTTTGCAACAAATAATCAAACGAACATACCTAAATCATCATTGAGAGTAACTGACGGCATCCATCTTCAAATTGAGATGTTTTGTAAGACAAGAGGACTCTATTACGATAGAAGAAAAAATTATTACAAAAATCTCAAAATAAAATCTGCAGATATCATGAGTGTTTCCTTTTTGGCTCAATGCCTTATTACGATTTTGTTAAGGAAGCCCGATTTTGCAAGAGCACGGCCGTCAACTTTACTTACGGAAGATAGAACGTATAATCAATTGTATTCGGAAAGTTTTGATTTGAGGTTATATTATAATGTGGGTAGGCTAGGTAAAACAATTCAAAAAAATCTACGTCAGACAGCAAATTGGACTTTTTCTGAAAAGAATGATATGTTATTCTATGTTTTGTATGGTTTAGTCTCAAGGATGTTAGGAAAGAAAAATATTTGCGTCGACGATATTGTGAATTTTGATATTTCTTCGATTTCTGAAGAAGAAATCAATCTTGTGAAAGATAAGATTTATGGAAAATATAAAGAATTAGGAGGGAATGGTACTGTGGCTAAGGATCCTAAGTTTATAAACTGTGTGGACGAGGTTATGGGTTTATAATCCCCCTCCCCAGACGCTCGTTCTACCAGTTTCTAGGTTCTGAACTAAGATTATCGTTGCGGAATTTTGAATCTAAAAACGAATACGGCTATAAGCCATGTATCAAAAGGAGGTTTCAGAATGCCGAAACGTTACAGTCCAGAAATCAGAAGAACAGCTCTTGAGCTCGTCAATCAAGGGCGGACATAAATCGAGGTTGCTCAAGCTTTGGAAGTTAGCCCCTAGACACTCAGTCACTGGGTTACCACAGAACGAGCTCGTATGCCTGATCAGCAACGCAATGAGCTTGAAGAACTCAAACGATTGCACCTGCAGGTTCGCAAGCAACAGGCCGAAATCGACTTCTTAAAAAAAGTAGAAGCGTACTTTGCCAAGCTGCCCAAGTGAAGTACGCTTTATAAAAGACTTGTTTGCGCAGACTTTTACGAAGCAACGGCATCTTCCATCGCTAC